>JGI24695J34938_10001448_pt1 | contig 20100 bp, 16 predicted proteins | sample TergutCo191P3_FD_34938 | JGI IMG/M metagenome (IMG submission 34938)
CCGCCTGATGTTACTGTTACAGTTCCCCATCTTGCGTACAGCGTTATGCCAATGCTTACAATTGTGTCAAAATCATAAAGAGTTGTTAGATTTGAGTCTGTGTACCAGTTCATGAAGATATGACCTGCGCGTGTCGGATTGGCAGGGCGCACAGCTTTCTCTCCGTGAATAACAGGCTGCGTCCCGCTTAAGCCGCCGTGCGTATGATCAAAAGTAACAGTGTGTACATTACTGTTAAACATGGCTTCAGGAAAATCGATCGTAAATACGCTTGTCATGTTATGATAAATGTGTAAAACATCACGGCGAATAATATCCGCGTGGTTTATTCTTGACAGGGTAGTGGTTACAAAATAATAGCCGGAATTTAAATTTCTGTTTCCAGTGTTCGCTCCCTGCGATAAATTTTCTATAGCGCCGACTTGGGTGCCATCACCGGCTTGCGTTATGCGCATTTGCGCAGAATTAACAGCAGGTATTGTTACATTCCAGCTAAATGTTCCTGTACCGGTTTCTATAATCGCGCTTAATCTGATTATATGCGCCGCAGGTTCTCCTGCGCTAACGGCAATGTTTATCTGTCCTCTTGCAATGGGTAGACTGCCGTCTCGCAATGCTGTTACTGTAACTGTGTAGTTACCTGCATCAAGCTGAATCGGAGCGGATAAATTATTTATGGTGCGTAAAACAGGAGCCAATCCTGTAATTTCTATTCTAAAATCTCCTGTAAAAGAAGACCAATCTGTATTCTGCGGTAAAATAGTGCGCGAAGATGGTTTATCGATATAAAGAGAAAGAGAGCCTTTGCCTTCTTCCAGTTCTATTTCATGTTCGGGTAATATTAATCCCTCTGAGAATTGCATATCGTCAGAACAGGAGATTAATAAAAAGAGATTAACCACTAACCACACGAACAAAACCGAACTTATTATTAGATTTCTTTTCGCAGGTTTGAAAAGGTTCGTGAAGGAACCGCAGGTTCCATTCGTGGTAAAATTCTTCTCTTGTTTCTTCATATTAATTTACCACGTTAAATGTTACATTCTTGCTGTACGGCACTCCGTTTACAAAAACTGTAAGCGATACAACTTTATTATTGCCGACAAGGTTTACCCGAATGTCATCGTTATTAAGCGTAACAGAGCTGCCGGTACCCAATGTATGACCGCCATGCTCCCACATTATATTTGTGTATGTTTGACCTGCAGGAGGCGCGGGAAGCGTAATTGTAATTCCTGTCTGCTGTCCTGCGGCGCCTGAACGCGAGAAACTTAAACCAGTAGGAATATTCGGAGCCAAATCTGTTATAAGATCAAAGCCGATACTGAAAATCTGGTTTGCTCTTAAATCGGCTGTCAATGTGATATCCGAAGTTACCGCGCTTGCAAAGTTCCATGCAGCGGCTCCGTTTAACCAGCCATGAAAACCAAAGCCTGGTTTTGTCGGGTTGGAAACAGGCGCTGTCGCAGGCTGTCCGCTTCGCACAATCTGCACGGGAGCGAATTGCTGTCCGTCACTGTTAAACGAAACTGAATAAAAAGTAATTCCATTTGTGCTTCTTGAATGCGTGCCTGCAAGATAATCATTATTTTCCACTGTGCGAGCGTACCAATAATATGTTGCGGATGAATGTGCGTTAATTGTGAAATTAGGACTTGTCTGCCATGTTAATTCCCCAAGAGCGGCGTTCGTGCTTGTGCTGATTGCGTATTCTATACTCTGTCCTGTCGCAGGAGCTACAGGAGGTGAGGCTGTGTATGAATTGCCGCTTACAAAAGACGGATTTTGCGAAGCAACTGCGGCTCCGGCTGCCTTTGTAATGTTTAGCTGATTTGTAGAAGCGCGAATTGCGCTGTTATTGTAAATAATAATAATGGGTACGTTGTTATGATCAGACCTTGATAATGTTGAATTATTCGCAGGCGTTGTCGTAACATTATTCGCGGCAAACTGCGCAAGAGGGACTGTAAGAGTTGTAGCGTCATTGTAGGTAAATATAATTGAAAGCCCTGTTAAATTAAGAGCCTCGCCATGAGTGTATTCTAAATTTGACGGTTGAGACGCCGTCGCGATACTTGTAACTGCTTTGCCTTCTGTTTGGAATACACGCGATAATACAACAGTAGAGCCTGAATTGCTGACAATGCTTGTAGAAGCTGCATTGCCGTTAATACTGACGTTTGCGAGGCTGGCTGAAAAAGCATAATTCGCGATGGCAGTAAGCGTTACTGTTGCCATATAATCGTTGCCGTTTTGGAAAGTTCCGGTGAAAGACACGCCGTTTCTAAGCCATGAAACTGTTGCCGTATAATGCCCTTCAGAAAAGACTATAGAAGACGGCATTAAGTTAGCCGCAGGACTCGTTATAGAAACAGCGGCGCTTGTTATTTGCGCAGAAGTGATATTTACCAAAACGCTTGCGGGAAGGAGCTGAGTGAGCGTATAGTTGGAAGCCGCGCTTCCCGTTAAGGTTATGTTTGTTGTTACCTGTTTGTTGTTTCCAATATCGGCGCTTTCCATCGTGCCGCTTCCAAGAGTAAACCCGACATTGCCTGAATCGAATGTTTCTACGCCCTGCAAAGCTCCGCCTGTTAATGAAACAGTTGTTGTGCCGTTAAAGGCGCGGGTAACCGCAGTTACGCCCGTAATTGTAATTGTTTTTCTGTTAATTACCAGAGTATTTGTAGTTGCGCGTATTGCCGCGCTGTTATTCCAGATTACCGACACGGGAGTATCGTTATGTGACAATCTTGACATCGGCGTGCCTGCGGCGGGAGAAGTTGTAATACTGTTTGCGGCAAACTGCGAAAGAGGCACAAGAAGCGTAGATGTGTCATTATAGGTGAGAGTAACGCTTAAATCGGATAAATCAAGGGTTTGTCCGTGTATATAAGTCAGATTCAGAGGCTGATTTGTGATAGCGATGCCTGTAACGGTTTTACTGCCCGTCGGCGGGAATGTAAAGGAGAGAACAGCCGTTGCCTCATTGTTTACAATGCCGGCTGCATTTCCGTTTATTGTCGCTGTCGCAAGTCCGCCTGCAAAGGTATAGTTAACGTTAGCTGTCAATGTAACGGAAACTGTGTAAGCAATGTTGCCCAAAAACAGAATATCCGCCGGATCCCATGGATCCCATGCTATAGTGCCAATTGAGTAATTACCGCTCCCGTTCGCAACCGAGGCTGGAATCTGTCCGACAACAGGTTCCATTAGAGTAAGACTTACAAAGGAAATTGGTCTTTGATTAATCACAAGAGAAGCGCTTGTCTGCGTACTCATGCCCCCTGCTGTAACTGTAATTGGCTGATTGTTATGCGCCGATGAATAATTTAAAGCCGCCTCGTTCGGGACGCTTGTATAAATCCCTTTTAGACCAAAGTTCGCAGGCGTAACATTTAAATCGCTTGTTCCATCGTTATAAACCAATGAAACAGAAAGACCGCTTAAATCAAGCGCGTCATCGTGAAGATAATTCATATTGGAAGGCTGGGTTACAATCGTTATGGATTCGACATCTTTTAGCAAAGTAGCGGGGAAAGTAACGGAAAGCGTTACTGTCGATCCTGTGTTGCTTAGAATTACAGCGTCGAACATTTCATTAACTGTCGCGGTAAAATCTGCTTGAGCAAAAATAAAATGATAGTCTGCCTTTAGCGTAACTGTCGCAGTATATTCATTTCCTCCCAGGAACGGATTATTTGTAGGATACCATAAAATTTCTCCCGCTGTGAAATTGCTCTCCGGGGAAACATCGGCTGTTTCACAGGGAGCCACGCCTTTTACAGGAATATCGATGCCGATATTTACATTTGGAATAATCTCAGCGTAAAAATCTGTCCATTTTGCGTAAAGAGACAGATCGTTTTCCGGGATCGTATCAAAATCCCATTCAAGCAAAAAATAATTATTGTCTGTAAACCAGCCCAAAAACCCGATCGCGCCTTTTTGAGGATCAGAAGGTTTATTTACTTTTTCGCCTTTGTATACCACCTGATTCGGCACTTCGGAGCCGCCATTACTGTGAAAAGTTATTTTTTTGGGCTGAAGCGCTCTTTCTATAAAGGGGTTTTCACAAGTGGAAAGACAGACAGCCAGAATCAGGGAAAAAATGAGGAAAAATGGAATTTTCTCTATATATAATTTGTTCATTGCACATGAAACAAGCCGTCCCTTGCCTGTATTAACATTATATTATTGAATATATATGAAAAAAAGCCACTTTCCGCAAATAGCGTCCTAAACGGTGTAAAATGCAGCTAAAATCTAACCCCGGCGGAAAGAGAGGCTCCAACCACGAAAGGATAGCCTCCTCTTATGATAGGTTCTGCGAAAAAGGTGTCTCCAAGCAGAAAACGCCAGCCCAGGCTGAAGCTTGCGGACAGCAGCCCAAAATCCGCAGGCAGGCTAATGCCGTCTTTTCGCGGTAAAAATATTGCTGGACCGCCTGCTGCCTGTAAAAATAGACCTGAATTGGCGGGTCCTCCCTGAATATACAGGCGAAGCAAAAAATGCAGTTCCAGAACATCAAGTTCCTGTTGTTCGTCAAGAAAAAACGCGCCCTTAAAACCGATAGACGCTTTTTTACCGTAGGCTATGGTGATTCCGGCTCCGTAGGAGAAAGTCCGCTTACTGTACAGCGCGAATTCTCCCGATGGACACAGCCAGAACTCTCCTTTACCGGGCGGCGGCGTTAAAAAGGGAGAAACAGGCGTTTGTTCCCGCGGCTGTTCTGCTTCCTGCGCCTGCAGAAATTCAACGCAGAAAAAGAAAGATAGAGCGAACCCTGCGAACATCACGAACTTAAGGCAGGATAGCTTTTTCATTCTATTTTTTATTTCCTCATTCCCCATTTCTTATTCCTTTCTCGTTGTTTATCAAAGCCTTACTCCTATTCCTATCCATGGCCGGAGATAACCAAAATGATCCGCCGAAATAAACTGCGGAGAATCAATTCCGGCTTCTATATATATATTTCGCGTAACAAGAGCAAAAAAGGAAATTCCTGTATTTATATAAAATACATCAAGTTTTGGAACTGTTGTGTTTTGCATTCCGGAAATAAGAGAGATGCCGAAACCTGACCGGAAGTTAAGCGCTGTTCTGCCGTTTAAGAAACGCATCTGCGCCAAAAAATTAAGCTCGATGGTTATTGACTGCGCTTCATCGAATAAAAACATGGAAGCGGTTAACTCTGCTCCGGGGCTTAAATAGTTTTGATTTGCCGATACTACGGCGGCTTTTACTCCGGCTCCGATAAACGTCATGTTGTTGCCCAAAAAAAGTTTGTCATTATAAACAGGGATCACGGGAAGGTACGCCGCTCCCAAATATATATCAAACTTATGACCTGTATCCGATCTGTTTTCAGCTAACATAAGCCCGTCAGAGCCTGTTATGGAATGATCCGCTTTTAGTACATCAAAATCAATCCAGTCTGTAACAGGGATAGGAGCGCCGAAAAAATCATGCGGAATAACCTGATAACGGTATTTCCCGGGCGGCAGAGAGACTTCGATAAATTGATTCACGGTAGATTCCCTTAGGATTTGCGTGAAGTTTCCGTTATCATTTTTATCGACAATAACTTCGTAGCGCATGGCATATTGATCTCCTACCCATGTAAGACGCTGAATGTAACGAACATCAATCCTGTAGTTCGCTTCCTGCGAAAACAGCATTGGAGACCACAATGAAAATAAGACTACAAAGAGAAAAAGAATTTTTAAAGCAGGTTCGAGCTGGTTCGCAAAAGAACCGCAGGTTCTGTTCGCGGTAAAATTCCCGGAGTGTTTATTGACCATAAAGCACCCCCGGATCTAATTTTTGCACAGGATTGGGAGGAGGTATATCCATCGTAAAAGTATTTCTTCCCGGCTGTCCGCGCCGCGTTATCTCGCCGTTTTCGTTTCTTGTAATGGCTTCAACCTGCCATACAAAAGTGCCGCGTTCAAGAATGCTGATATCGGCAAGCGTCCACCTTGTGCCTGTAACAGTTACGCTCGTAACATATCGCCATCTTGGATTCTGCTGCGAAATCGTAACGATATACGCATTCGCTCCCTGAATAGCCGACCAGCTAAAAACAATATTTCTCTGGTTTCTAAACTGTTCAACACGGAAAACCTGTCTGTTGGCAGGAANCCTGTTCCCGGGAATACCAAACGGCGGAGGCGGCGGGGGAGGAGGTTCAGGCGCTGGTTCAGGAGGAGCATTGGCAACTTGTACCGCAGGCGCCGCAGATACTGTAGGCGGCTCTGGAGGAGAAGCGGGTTGTACAATCTGGAAATTAACAGGCTCTTCGTATTCATAAACTGTAAAACGCCCGGCAGATAAAACTACGTTGTTATGTAAAAACCGCCAGTTCCATGTTCCCGTATCAAGGGGTTTTTCCAAAGAAGTGTCAGAAAAATTAAGGTCATTGTAGATCGAAACGTCACGTGTAAAATTCCTGTCAGACGCTACTTCAAGACGGATAAAATCTTCAGGCGGAATATTGATTCTGTTCCACGAAAAATTAACAGGAACTCTCTGAGGCGAGTTTTTTTCGTAACGAGCGTTAAAATGCGGCTGCGTTACAGTTAACGAAGGCAGCAAAACCTCTACGCCTTCATCATTAAGAGCGAGCTGCTCTCCCTGCGCCATTTCTCTCGCTGTGTCTCCCTCGATAAATGTAACAGTTCCTTCGTTTACCTGAACCGCCGTTCCTTCGGATGAGGCGGAAGCTGTAATGGAAGCTCCGGCTGTTGTCTCGACTATGCGTCCGTTCATGTTTAACTGAAGCGGCCTATGACCTTCTCTTACGCTTTCTTCTGTAACGGTGATTCCAATGCTTCCTTCGCTTAACTCAATTTGAACGCCTTCGCCGTCAGCGGAGGGTTGAATGCGAATAAGCGTGTTTTCGCCGATATCAAGCTGCTGTCCGTTTATGTTTAGGGTAGCGGCGGAAAGCTCCGCCACGCGTATTAAATCTCCGAGGTATACAGGCGATTCAATAACAAGCCTGTCCCAAAGGACACGGTCTTCGATTCTCCGCTGGACAGTGTTGTTTTTAATTGTAATTGTGCCTACAGGTTCTACGTTTTGAAGGTTAATTGTCTGGAATAAATCGTTCCAAAAAAGATCAATGCAATAAGCGAAAATTAAAAGACATAAAAGCACCACCAATAAATCCCGGAAGCGAAAACCGGTTTTTACAGGTTCTATATACCGGGGTTTTACCCTTTCTACAGTTGTCATTTTTCTTTATTTTCGCCCCCGGGGGTTTGAGCGCCTATTTTATATTTTTTCTCGTCAGCGTTTACGTCTGTTTTTTCTAGATCGGGAGTCGCTATTCCAAGAAGTTTACGCACGGCGGCAATTGTCTGAGGCCCTTTGTTGAGTCCGGCTGGACCTACAACGGCGAAAATACGAACAGGTTTTTCTTTTCCTTTGACAGTTACAGAAGGCATCTCTTCTGTTATAAAATACTTGCGTACAAAATTGTATGTTTCTTCAGCTATCAAAATGTCCGCTCCAAGCGCTTTTGTTAATGATTCAACGCGGGAAGCCAGGTTTACAGGATCGCCTATTACTGTGTATTCCATTCTTTGATCGCTTCCCAACTGACCGGCTGTAACAATACCTGTGTTTATTCCGCATCCTATCGTGATTGGCGGATCGCTTAAATCGCCTTTTTTTCGGTTTTTATTCATTTCATAAAGAGCCTTGCGCATCATAAGAGCTGCTTTTACGCAATTAATTGCATCTAACGCAGGGCTTCCTGTTGTGTATGACGTTCCCCAATGCGCCATAACAGCGTCACCGATAAATTTATCAATAGTGCCGCCTGTTTTTTCTACGCAGTCGATCATCTGCGTAAAATATTCGTTTAACCAGTGAACGATTCTGTCAGGAGCGTCTTCCCCGAACACATTTGTAAATGTTTCGGATTTGGCGGTAAAACTGCGGATATCAGAAAAGAAAACCGTAGCGTGTTTGGGCTGACCGCCCGGCTTAATCTGATTTCGCATCGCCTTGATTGCTATTTCTTTATTTGTGAACCTGCCGAAAATATGAAGCGCGGATGTCATCTTCTGAAAACTCGCCGTTAATACGCCGATTTCATCTTTTCCTTTTGGTTTTAAGTCTATATCAAACACGCCGCCTTCGATTTTCTTTGCGGCTGCCGCGAGAACTTTAAGCGGAATGGAAATGCTTTTAGCGAAAAACCAGATAAACATTACAGAGAGGGCAAGAATTGCGACAGTGAGATAAATATTGCGTCTTGTTGTGGCTTTGATTCCTTCGAATACGGTATTATATTCGATGCTGGTTATTACAATGCAGCCGCTTGTGTGCAGCTTTGTATAAGCCACAAACTGTTTTGTAGTGGTTTTATTTTCCGGCGCTTTTCTTTCTTTTTTTAATAAGCCGTAGATCAAATCGACGCAGGAGTTAAAAATCGATCCTATTCCTTTTGTTATATTGTCAAAAGCGCCCGATGTCTGAATCGATGCCGTTCCAAAATCCGATTCGATTAAGGCCTGTCTGCTTCTCTGGGTGCTTTCCCTTATTTCGCGGATAAATTCATACCCGGACACATTTTCAGCGTTTCTTACATACGTAATGTCGCTGTGAATTAATACGTCGCCCGCGTTATTTATAAGCCATGATTTATTAACGCTTGTTCCGTAAGAGGTGCTTAAATTTTCAGGCGAAAATAAAACAAAAGCGCTTGAGCCTCGAGTCTCGCCCGGAAAAAAAACTCCGAGAAGATGCGCAGTAAAATGAGGAGCAGCGTTTATTACGACTGTCTCGCCAGAGTCGGCTCGTTTTATTACCGCTGTTTGGCTGTCCTCAAATAACGAGACAAGTTCTGTGTCAATATCGTTCAAAATAAAGAATTGCTCGTTTATAAATAAATGACTTACATCGGAGAGCGTATAGCCGATGACTGCAATACGGGGATTTTGCTTAAAAAAGTACTCGCTGTTGCTTTTTTTTTGATTGGCGCCGTCAAGAAGGCTTATCATATTCATAAAAATAAGAGTATCAGCGCGCATTTTGATAAAAGTCTCTTCGGTTTCCATTGACGAGCGGCGGTTTGTCTCAAAATTCTGCGCTTCTGCGGCAATTTGCAAGTCCTGCCTTACAAGCCATGAAACCAGAGCTGTTATTGAGCCAAGAGAGACCACAACAATCAAAGTAACTATCGAAACTAGCTTAAAACCGATGGAAAAAATCGAACTTTGATCGGTTTTTCGGCGTTTTACGTTCTTTGTTACAGGTTTTTCATAATTTGACTGGATTATCTGATATTGAGCCACATTTTTTGTTACAATATTATTATCCACAGGTTACCTTGCCTTAAAAAAATTAAACAATACGCTATTATTGATTATATTATGGAAAAAATGGAATAAAAGTCGTTTTCCATAAAGGGGAGTAGAATGCGCTTGAAACGGTGTAAAATGCACATGAAACAGTGTAGAATACATGAGTGTTTATAAAAATTAGGTTATTCTTCTGAAAAAAAATGGTAAATTTAGATTAAACTATGAATATTATAATTTGCGACGATATACAAAACGAAGCTTTAAAATTGGAAGATGCGATAAAACAAGCTGATTTTAAGGCAGATGTTCGGTATTTTGAGAAAATTCATGATATTTTGGAGTATATAAAGACTGATGTTAAAATTGACGTCTGCTTTCTTGATATCATAATGCCGGAAATGAACGGCATAGAGCTCGCAAAAGAAATGCGCAAAGTGGGTTTTAACAGTAAAATTGTTTTTCTTACCACTTCCAGGGAATATGGAGTAGACTCGTATCAGGTTAAGGCGTATTCGTACCTTTTAAAACCTTTAAACCCGCAAGATGTTATAAATCTTTTAAATGAGATTAAGGAAAGCGATTCTGTAAAAGATACTGCCGGGATAAAAATTGATACAAGAAGCATATCCAGGTTTGTTTATTTTTATGAAATTTCCTGCGTGGAAGTAATGAATAAAAATGTTTCTTTTCGCCTGCTGGACGGAAGCGAGATAGTAATTTACGCTTCGTTAGGTGAAGTTCTGCCGCAATTGCTGGCTGACGGGCGTTTTGCGCAATGCCACAGATCTTATGTTGTTAACATGGACGCCATTACGCAAATTCGCGGCAAAGAGATTTTCCTGCGGTGCGGCGGGAAAGCTCCTATTTCCAGGAACTATAATGATTTTAAAAATCATTATTTTACGCATGTGTTTGAAGGTGATAAGTAAAAATATCCAAAGGTGGAAGTTATGCTCTGGGAATTATTGATTTCTGTAATGTCGCTTTTCTCTGTTGTTTTAAGTTTTATGTCGTTTATTATATGTCTGCCGCGCAAATTTCCTTTGCCTGTTATTATAGCCGTATATACTGTATATACAGCTGCGCTTCTTGTAATAAATTATTTTACAAATTATATTTCGCTGCTTCCGATTCCTTCCGGCTGGACTTATATACCTTTGGCAATTATTTTATTTAAAGGACATTTTTTGCAAAAAATATTTCTGCTTTTTTCACAGCTTTTTATTTCATTGGCAATTATTTTATTTTTTAGCATGTTATACGGGTTTTTCTTTCCATACGGAAGCGATGAAATATTTTTATTCATGCTTGTAACAGTAATATTCGTATTTACGGTTTATATAATTTTGATACTTAAATTCGGAAGGCGGCTTTTAAAAAGATTTTTTGAAGGCGGCAGCAAATCGGAATGGATACTGTACATGATAACAACTCTGGCAGCACATACAGCCATTTTTATTTTATGGAGAGTGCACGAGCAGAATAACTTGCTCCATTTTTTCGCGCTGATTTTTATCGTCTGGAGTTTTCTCATTCTGTGTTACGCCATCATTAACACTCACGAAAAAGCGAAACGAAAATACGAGGCGGATTTCTCCCGTGATATTATCGCTACAGGGCGTGAATATTATCAGAAAATAAATGAACAGTATGACGCGCTTCGCATTATGAAGCATGATTATAAATTCCATTTAAACACCGCTTTAGACATGCTTCGCAGGGGAGAAATCGAAAAAAGCGACGAGTATTTAAGCAGCCTTAAAAATCAATTATTGGAAAAAGAGCTTCCGAATTTCTGCGAAAATACTGTAATAAATTCCCTTATCGCAGATTACGCTGCCAATTGTAAAAAACTCGATATCGAATTTACTGTTTCCGTCTCATTGGAGCAGGACTGTTCGATACCGAATTATGAAATGTGCATTGTTCTTGGCAATCTCCTGGAAAATGCCGTAGAGGCATGTCAGAGAATGGATACAGACAAAAGCCGCAGGATAGAATTAATTATAAAACCTGCGGGTGAACCTTTAACAAGCCCGGATGGCGAAGTATCCAAAGCGCAGCTTGCGATTAAAATAAGCAACACTTTTGACGGTAATATTGTTAAGGACGGAGAGAAATACATAAGTACCAAAACGGGAGGCGGGATAGGGCTTGAGAGCGTAGCCGCTGTTGTAAAAAGCTGCGGAGAAATTCTTTATATCGAGCATGACAACAAATGGTTTAATGTTTTTGTTTTGTGGATGTAATGAATTAGCAGCAGTGTAAGCCTCGGCTTAAGCTGAGGTATTCGCTTACGCTTACGCTTTAGCTTAAAGCTGCCTGTTACTTGCAAAGTTCAACGATAAAATTTACCACTTCGATAAAAAACTGCGGGGTGAGGCGATCCGGAGTGTCCGCCGGGGTGTTCATGTTTTTCCATGTTGCGGGAAGATTTTTGCGTTCCGGCGATGTTTTTATTTCGCCTGATATTAACAATTTGGAAAAATCGGCGTTTTTTCTTAGCGTTTCTTCATATAAAGCTGACTCTGCTGATGGAAGCATTGTTATTGTCTGAGCGGCAAAACCGGCTCTTAAAAATCCAATATCATCGCATACAGGTATAGGAGCGAGCAGTATTTTTTCCAGGCGCAGGAGGTGAGCGGTTTCAAGAGCGTGATTTCTAAGCTGGCGAATGTTATTTTTAATTTTATCAAGATTTGGATTTGTGCTGTTGGCGAGAATTGTATCAGTAATGGTAGAAAAAATAAAAGTGTCTCCTGTGCCGCAGGAATCAAAATTAAATATTTTTGCTTTTTCGAGCCCCCACGCTTTTAACTTTTGAGCGAGAGCGAATGACCCCTGGTTTTCGAAACTTTCGCCTTTTTTTAATTCTTCCTTATCGGTAAATAAAATTATCCATTTACTGATGCCTCGTTTTATTAATATATTTGCCGCGCTAAGCAGATGAAAAACAGTAATGCTGTTGTCATTCGCTCCCGGGCTTCCCGCTACGCGGTCGTAATGAGCGACAAACATATATGGGCTTTCTCCTGCGAAAGGAAAGCCGGTTTTTAATGTGCGCGCTATGTTTTTTTCCGGAGGAAAAACCATGATATGGCGGTTTTCGTTTATGGAAACAGCCAGAGAATTTAATCCCAGTTTTTCTATGGTTTGCGTAAGGGTTTTATAGCGATCAACTTTGGGAGCTATAAAATACGAGAAGCGATCATAAGGGCTGTTTTTCTGCCAGTTGGCGTTGGTGTCGGTAGTATTTGTCATTTTATTTTTTCCGCTTTAAAAAAATGGGATGGAGAAACAAACTGTTCCTGCGCTTCTATCAATTTTAATTCAAGCATATTTCCGTTTTTACAGGGGCTTTTATAGCTGGCTTCCAGTATGCCGAATACAGTCGCAGTGCATAACTCCAGCGTTTTCTCCAGACTGCGGGTTTCAAGATACCGCGATAAAAAAACAGCGCATGTCATATCTCCGGTACCTGCGACGCTTTCTTCCAGAGGAAGTTCCGGCGTTGTAATTTTATATATATTTGTTTTATCTGACGCGAGCATTCCGAACGCTCCGTTTTTATCCCTGTAACTTGTAACAAGAACTATCGAAGGTCCTTTTTCGTGCAGAATATTTACGGCTTTTATCGCGGATTCAATTGAATCTGCGCTTGTTTTTGTAAGAGCCTCAAGCTCAAATTGATTGGGAGATACAATGTCGGCGATGGAGATCAATTTATCCCTGAACATATCCGGTATGTCAGGTTTTACGTAAAAACCCCGTCCTGTATCTCCCATAACAGGATCACAGGCGTAAAGAGCATTTGGAGAAAAGAGACGGGTCTTTTTTACAGCTTCGATTATGGCTTCGCCGGTCCTGGCGTCTCCAAGGTAGCCTGAAAGAACAGCCTCGCAATTTTTTAGGACGCCTCTTTCTTCAAGCCCTGTAACAAGATCCAAAACAAGATCGGCTTCCAGTATTTTGCCTCTCCATGAGCCGTAACCTGTATGATTGGAAAATTCTACAGTGTTGATTGCCCATACTTCGTGTCCAAGCCGCTGCATAGGGAAAACAGCGGCTGTATTACCGGCGCAGCCATAAACAACATGTGATTGAATCGATAAAACAGCCATTGATTTTCCTATTTAATCCTGAAAATTCTTCCCGCCAAATGCGCCAGAAACCGCAAGAACTTTCCTTTATCCTGTCCGTATTTTCTGGAAAAATCACCGGCGGCTTTGGACAGCGAGTATTTACCGTATTTTTTCTTTAAAAAATCCCAGTGTTTTATAATCCAGACATAAAGATCGGCTTCTGTTCTTCCGGGGAAATTTACCAAAAGCCATTGTTCTTTAATTATGGTTATAACTGGATTATATACATTATTATACCATGAAACAAGAGCGTCATTAAAATGTATTTCTTCTTCAATATTTTCGTTTAGATAATATTTATGTACCAGTATATGGTTGTAAATAACATCGTAACGTCCCGGCGAGCTGAAATTTAAACCCCAATATTCTGTCAGGTCTCCGAATAATGTTTCGTTATAGAAAATATTTTTTTCGTATTCTATAAGAGCGTTCCTAAGCTCGTCTGTATTCATGGAAGGCTTAATATTTATTTCTGTGGAGAGGCTTATTACTTCAGCGTCGATAAATTCGACATTCTGCATCTTTGCGACAGAAACCCTGTGATTACCGTCGCGCACAAAATAAACGCCTCCGATTTCATATAATAAAATGGGCGGCAGAATAATATCTTTTATATGCGCTTCATCAACTCTCTGCCAGCGATGGCGCATGTGCTCTCTTTTGGGCAGAAAATACTTGTTAAAATCATGGTAGCGTCCTTCGCTTCCTACTACCATTTTTATAGGTACTGTCTGATTACCCATGTAAACTTCGTTTTTCGGCTTTAAAATATCCTTAACATCATTAAAGGAAAGAAGCCTGTCCCGATCTGTATTCAGAAAATTTTGAATCTGTGAGAGAATCGCCCTGCCTCTTGCCCGGGAAAAATCTTCTGATGCCTGTTGTGTTACAGCGTCAATTTCCATTTTCTTCTCCCGTATTTAAAATATAATGACTGTATGCGTTAACCACGGTTGTTTTTTTCCATTGTGTGCAGCGTACATCAGCCATATCATATAAATGAATATGACCATGAACCAGATATTTTGGCTTAAACACATTCATGAACCACAGAAATGTTTTAAAACCCAGGTGGCATTTATCTTTTCTGTCATGGATTCCCCTGGGGGGGGCGTGAGTTAAAAGAACATCGACATATCTTCCGTGTTTTAATTTATTCCAGAAAAGTCCCGGAATAAGTTTGATTATTTCCATGAACATTTCAAAATCAGTAAATTGATTGACGCCGTTATTGTAGCGCATGCAGCCTCCAAGTCCTGCAAAAAGAAAGGAACCCTCTTTTTTAATTTTTGTGCCCAGATGAACCGCTCCGCATCCCATGTAATCGTTGTAATCCGTTATAAGGGGCGTATTCCATAATTTTTTATAGTGTTTTAAATCTTCTACATAGTGGTTTCCAAAAATAAAAAATAGAGGTTTATTCAGGGTAGAAATAATATAGTCAAAATAATCAAGCGGAAGATCCCCGGCAGCAAGTATTAAATCGATATCGGAAAACCGCTCCTTTATATAGGGCGAATAAACTTGCGGATCAATTTGGTCAGAAATACATAGTATTTTCAAGGATTTATCCTTAAATTTCCTGCTAAATTTGTTAAAGCGCATTTTTTTGCATACATGTCTTTTGCAGGCTGCCTTAAACCTAGTGTACAAAGGCAAAATTGCCGATTATTATATATATTATATTCTATTGAGGGGATAGAAGGAAGGTTTTATGCCAAAAAAAATCATAATAATATGCGTTTTTTTGCTATTGACTGCTTTTTGTTACGGACAGTCGAATTTTGCGAAAGGCGAGGAATTAATGATGCAGAATAACCCCATCCAGGCAGTGACTTTTCTTGAAAGCGCGCTGGGTGAGGAACCTGCCAATATAACCGCTTACCTGTATTTAGGTATTGTATATGAGCAGCTTAACAGGAGTGACGAAGCCATTGCCGTTTACAGGCGGGCGCTGCCTATTGCAGGCAGTCATTCGGCTGCTGTTGCCAATAATCTGGGGAATGTTTATTTTTCCAGGGGAAACAATGAGCTTGCGGAGCAGTATTATTCACAGGCAATCAGTAATAATTCTGTTTTTCCGAACGCCTACCTTGGCAGAGCAAACACGCGGATTAGAGCCGGACAGCTTTTAAACGCCGTAACAGATTATGAACAGTATTTATTGCTTACTCCCCGTTCAACACAGCGGGAAAATATTGAACGCCTTATCGGTTTAATTCGGGCTGATATTGCGGCAGCGGAAGTTAGAAGGCAGATTGCGGAAGAAGAAGCGCGAAGGCTTGAGGAAGAAAGGGCAAAAATTCTGGAATCTGTCGCCGCGTCTCTTCAATCGCTTGCCGACTCAAGCCGCGGATTGTCGGCAGGAGCCGAGAGCGTGGAACATTATGACGGTGAATTCGTACTGGAATAAATATACATTAAGGGGAATTAAAAAATGAATGATGACTTAAAAAAAATACTGATAATTTCAGGCGCGGCGCTGGCTGCTCTTGGCATTGTTGTTATTCTTTTATTTCAAACATGCAAGAAAGGCGATGATATCTCTGTAACGGGTATTGACGCAAAAAGAGCGAATTATCTGCGCTTAGCCGCGGATTATGCTACTGCCGGTGAATTTGACAGGGCATTGGATATTCTGGACAGTCTTCTAATAGAAAATTACCATGACAACGAAGCCCGTTCTTTAAGAGACACAATACTCAGCATGGATCGAAGCGGCTCAAGCGCGGCGTCTTCGATGAATGAAGCACTTATCGAGGAATTAAGAAGGCAGAATCAGGCGCTTGCGAACAGTTTAAACAGACCTGTTGTAGTTCAAACAAGCGCGCCTTCTACTTCGTCCGCNGAAGATGAAGCNGCCGCCGCGAGAAGAGCCGCGGCTCAGGCAGAAGAAGCCCGCAGAAAAGAGCAGGAAGANGAACTTGCAAGAGCAAGCCGCGAAATGCAGGAGATTATGCGCCGCGTTAATAANTTAATAGCGGATGGCAAAGCAAGGCTTACGGCAGGAGATCTTTCGGGCGGCTCCGGATTATTTAACGAAGCCAAAAGACTTATTCCGCCTGGAGAAGCGCGTTATGAATCGCAAAAACTTGCGGATATCGCGGATTCTTACTATGAATACAGCTTAGCTCATCCCAACACGCCGGGCGGACGAGAAGCTCTTACAAACGCTACGCAGCACGCAAATGACGCAATCGCAAAAGATCCCACGCAGGCTCTGCCTCACTTTGTTCTTGGAAGAATCGCGCGTGATGCAAATCAGGTTGACAGGGCGATAAGCTCATTCAGGGAAGCTGCCCGCCTGGATCAGAATAATTTTATGTATCATCACGAGCTGGGAAGAGTGCTCTTTATGGGAAGACGGCACTCGGAAGCAAGGGAAGCGTTTCAGAACGCTGTTAAATTAAATCCCAATTACGAACCATCATGGTACAATCTCGGCGGAACGTTACGCGCATTAAACAGGCAGGATGACGCACTTGCCGCGTACAGACAGGCAGTCGCTGTCAGAGCTGATTATTTTGCGGCGCACAGGGAAATTGGAAGGCTTCTTCTGGCAAAAGGGGACGCGCGCGGCGCGGTTCAGTCATTTACAAACGCTCTTCAATATAATCCGAACGATTACAGTACGCTAGTTGAGCTTGCGGCATCGCACAGTCAGGCAGGAAACGCTGTAGAAGCGGAAAGTCTTTTTACAAGAGCTCTGGGTATAAATCCAAACGATCCCCAGACTAACTATAATATGGCTGTTGTCAAACTGGAACTAAAGAAAAACAGCGAGGCGCTGGGTTTTGCGAGGACAGCGGTAGACGCCGCTCCCAATAACGCGATTTATGTTTATACGCTTGGATTGGCGCTGGAAGCGATTAACGCTTCGGAACTTGCGATTAGTGCGTATAAATCAGCGGCTGCTCTTGATCCAAAATATCTTCGTCCCAGAATTAATCTTGGAAGCATTCTTCTTACCGGCAGAAATTTATCAGAAGCAATTCATTACTTAAATGAAGCGTATGCTATAGAGCCCGGTAATTTTGAGGTAAATAACAATTTGGGCGCGGTTTACGCTCAGCAGGAAAACTGGTCGTACAGCATCGTTCATTATGAACGCGCCCTCACATCAAGACCAAACGATGCTACCGTCAGGTTTAATCTTGCGCGCGCGTACGCCGCCTCAGGCGATCATCAAAAAGCTCTTGCCGCCTATCAGCATGTTCTGCGCCTGACTCCCGATAATTGGGATGCTATGTATGAACTGGGAATGACCTGCGTAACATTACAGCAAAACGCTGACGCAAAACGTTATCTGCAGGATTTAATTAACAGAAACCCCAACTATTCCGGCAGAGCCGAAGCGGAAAGAATTTTAAGAAGTTTATGAACGCAATAATAACAGTTGTAGGAACAGATAAAGTCGGAATCATCGCGAAAGTCTCCGCTTTTTTGGCGGAGAGAGGCATCAATATCGAAGATATATCGCAGACGGTTTTAAGCGGTAATTTTGTCATGATGATGATGGTAAGCGTAAGTTCAGGCTCTAAAGGGCTTGAAGAAATAAAAAAAGAATTAAACACGCTCGGCGATACGCTCAATGTCAGCATAAGTTTAATGCACGAGAAAGTATTCTCCGCAATGCATAGGATATAGAAAAAATACTAAGTATTTTTTCTATATCCTTTTAAAAATTACTTCGTAATTTTTAATAACTTTGGATGAAAGGCTGTGCTTTTCATCACGGAAATTATATAAAGGTGATATATGTTATTCACGCCGTTTGAGATTAAAGAAACTGTTGATATGTTTATGCGCTATAAGCTGGATATCCGGGCGATTACGCTTGGCGTATCGCTTTTGGATTGCGTGCGCTCGTCAGGAGAATCTACAAGAAGCGCGATACGCGAAAAACTTTTGCGCGTTGCAGGTCCTTTGGTAAAAACAGGCTGCGATATAGAAACCGAATACGGCATTCCGATAATAAATAAAAGAATTTCTGTTACTCCTGTATCTCTTGTCGCTTCATCAAGCGGTGAAAATGATTATACGCTTTTCGCTAAAACGCTTGATTCATGCGCAAAAGAGCTGGGCGTCGATTTTATCGGAGGATTTTCCGCTCTTGTTCACAAGGGAATAACACCGGGTGATGAGAAACTTATTAAATCCCTTCCCGCCGCATTATCAGAGACAACGCAAGTCTGCGCTTCTGTAAATACAGCTTCTACCAAGAGCGGAATCAACATGGACGCTGTAAGGCTTATGGGAGAGACAATAAAAAAAATAGCAGAGGCAACCTCTGACAGAGACGGCATAGGCTGTGCAAAACTTGTTGTTTTTTGTAACGCGCCAGAAGATAACCCTTTTATGGCAGGCGCTTTTCATGGAGTGGGAGAAGCGGAATGCGTATTAAATGTCGGTGTTTCAGGTCCCGGCGTTATAAAAGCCGCTCTTGAAAACTGCAAGGGAATGAGTTTTGACATGTTAGCTGACACTATTAAAAAGACAGCTTTTAAGATAACGCGGATGGGACAGCTCGTTGGAATGGAAGCGGCGAAAAGAATAGGAGTTCCCTTCGGCATTTTAGACCTCTCCTTGGCTCCTACTCCGGCTGTTGGAGATTCTGTCGCGAGAATTTTGGAAGAAATGGGACTTGAAGCGTGCGGAACTCACGGAACAACAGCGGCGCTCGCGATGTTAACCGACATGGTAAAAAAAGGCGGAGTTATGGCGTCCACAAATGTCGGCGGTTTTTCCGGGGCTTTTATTCCAGTTTCCGAAGACGAAGGCATGGTCGCCTCCGTAAAAAACGGATTAATTACAATTGACAAACTCGAAGCCATGACATGCGTCTGCTCCGTGGGACTTGATATGATACCGCTTCCGGGTGACACAAGCGCGTCAACAATCGCTGCCATTATCGCCGATGAAATGGCAATCGGCATGGTGAATAACAAAACAACAGCAGTGCGGGTAATCCCCGTTCCCGGTAAAAAAGCCGGCGATTGGGCGGAATTCGGAGGTCTCCTCGGAGGTTCGCCAATCATGGCAGTAAATCCAGCAAAGAGCGATACCTTTATTAACCGAGGCGGAAGAATCCCGGCTCCAATACACAGCTTTAGAAATTAAATTGACGAATAACGCTTACTTAAAACACTTACTTGCCGCGTTAATGCTTGAAGAACGCATTGTAATCTTTTTGATCGGCATTCTATCCTTAAGAAGCGCGTGGAATAATTCGCAAAGATTCTCGCATGTTGAAACTTTTTTTGTTACAATTATTCTGTATTCAGGGTATGACCATGCAAGCGGGTTGTCAATTTTTTTTAAGGGAACGCAATTCTCGGGATCATTGTTAATTCCTTCTTTTTTATATACGGCAAGAACTGCGTCAAGAAGCGGGTCGCCTTCCTGAAACAATGTCGCGTGATGAAAATGGTCGACAACTTCCCACGCTTTTTTAAACCCTTCCTTACATGCGTGTGCGTAGCCTGTAACAGGGTCTACCTTGTCTTCAAGTTCAATTTCCAAAAGCCCTGAATGTCCGTGAAGGTGCTTTGCTTCTCTTGGCCAGTTCATAAATCTGTGCGCGTACTGGAAGTCAAGTCTTACGATGGATGTGTATAAATCGTTCATAATTAAATCTCCTTTTG
>JGI24695J34938_10001449_pt1 | contig 20095 bp, 25 predicted proteins | sample TergutCo191P3_FD_34938 | JGI IMG/M metagenome (IMG submission 34938)
TAAAAACCTTCGCTCACAGGGATTACAGAGCTTTTTACAGAAGCGTTCAGTCGTTTGCGCTTAACGCTGACGCAAGCCAAATGGTTTCCGCATGCCTCGACGGCACTTTAAAAATATGGGATGTAAATTCAGGAAATGAAATAAGAACGATACAAGTAAACGACGGAAACTGGGTTTGCGCTGTAAAATACAGCCCGAACGGAAGAGAGATTTATACCGTTTCAGATACTGTAATAAAAATTTGGAACGCGTCGACAGGAAGAGAAATTAAAACAATCAGAGGCCATACAGATGCGATTACTTCCATCGTGTTCAGTCCTGACGGAAGGCTTTTCGCAACAGGCTCTGAAGACAGAACCATAAAAATCTGGAATGTGTCAAACGGAAGGGAAGTAAGAACATTAACAGGCCATACAAGACCAATCGAAGATTTAGCGTTCAGTCCCTGCTCAAAAATGATTCTTTCCGGCTCCAGAGACATGACAATGAAATTATGGGATGTCTCTTCAGGAGAAATAATCAGGGAGTTTACCGATTATTCGCATGTAATATATTCTGTAGCGTTCAGTCCCGACGGAAGCCAGGCGCTTTGCGGTATGGAGAGCGGAAGGATAAAACTCTGGGATATAGCCTACGGTCCGAAAGGCGCAGGAACTTCCGCAGATAATGCAGAGCTTGTGAAATAAAATGTATATATGAAGAATTTTTTCTTAATTTAATTTTCATGTTTGCTGCTTGCAGGCTGCCAAAAAAAAGACGCGCAGCAGGAACAGCACGCTTAAATCCTTCAGCAGGAGAGCATACGATGAGTACAGCGGGAAATATTTGGGATATGCCGGTTTTTAGAAGCCGGTAACTACTCGGTAATTTTATCAATAATAATATTTACTTCTTCAATTAGAATGCCCGTGTAGCGTTCAATGTTGTCAATAATATGCTGCTGCAATTCGTGAATATTATCGCCAAGCTGAAAATCGGAAGGAACATCGATTGTTATTACAAGCTGGTATCCCATTTCAGCGTTTTTAACATGGATTTTTTTAATCTTGATGTTTTGATTGTATTCGTCAACGCAGTGTATCACCATGTGGCTGAGAGCCGCTTCGGAGATTCCAACCCTTCCGTGTTTTGAATATTCAGGGCGCACAACAGATTTTTCATGTAATGTAGGAACAAGACCGATTCCCGCGAGAGTTTCTGTAGCGTCTGTCGGGCGGATTTGTCCGCTTGGAAGTTTTCCGGGCGCGTTTCGTATTTTTAAAATTCTAATCGCATCGTAAAAAATATTCGGATAGCTTTTCTTTATTTCCATACTCGGAACAGGAATAACATGCTTTCCTTCGATGCGTCTTGTCCTTATCGCTCTGTCAATTTCTTCCTGAGTGGCGATGTCTTCAATCCTGATTATTTTTTCAGGAAGCGGAAGCTGAAGCCGAACCGCGATTTTACTGACCATTTTTTCAGAAGTGCCGAGAAGCAGAATTTTTTTATATTTTTCGTTTAAAAGTTTCCGCGCAACTTCATCTCTATGCGCTTTCTCGTCAAATAACGCGACTTTAACGGCGGCAAGAAAACTATTCTCGGTTTTCGCGGAATGCCCCGCTAAAATACGGTTATCTTTTATGAGGAGTCCGTCGTCTATAATGAAGTCGATACGGTATTTCTGCGCAACCAGCTTCGCGTGAAAACTTTTGCCTGTGCCGCTTTCTCCCGTAAAAGCGAAGACTTTTTTCCGTCTTGATGTAAACAGGAAGTCAGTCATCGCTCCGGCAGGAAATTATTTACCGTATGTGCGAAGTTCAGCCAATAGCTGCCTTGCTCTTTCCTTAACAGGGTTAATATAATGTCCCTCAGAAATAAGAACTAAAACTCTGACTGCTTCAGGAGAACTAAGACCGTTATTTTTTCTGGCGATTTTTTCAAACGCGTCGATTGTCGCAAGCGCCATGAGGTTATCAGGATTTGTGCTGTTAAAGCGCGACATTACCCACGCGATATGAGCAACCGTTTCATTATTTTCGTTCAATCCGATGTCGCCGAGGGCTTTTATCGCTTCCTGAAGAACCATCGGCTCGTTTTCAAACGAACAGATTTCCAAAAGCGACTGCCTTGCCTCTTCAGTACCTATCTGACCCAAGTACTTCGCAGCCTGCCTTCTTACATCGGGAAAATTGTTAACAAGCCTCCCGTTTTCTCTTGCTACAGTTCTGCGGCCTTCCCTTGACAGGAATTCCAGAGTCTGGCGGATTTCATCATTTTTGTTGCCGCGATCAATGGCTTCCCTTATATAATCAAGAGCGATTATTTTCTGCTCTCTTGAGTACGCCCTTGCGGTCTCCCTGATGATCATAATCTCGATCGATTCCTGTAAATAGGATTCCTCAATTGATAATTCTCTTCTCGCACTTGAGTTGGTCTGCTGAGCTGAAGCGGTTGATACAACAATAACTGCCGCTATGATGAGAATGAAAAAACGCTTGAATGAAAACATATAATTCTCCTTAATTGATTATTATCCACGTATTATTAATTTTTTCAAGATCATACAATCTGAGCCTCAATTCTTCTCCGGCTCTGTTCGTCGTTAAAATAAACGCTTTTACCCTGTTTTCGGTTACAAATTCTATGTCGATATCGTCAATTTTATAGTCCGCTCTGGAAGCGACAACGACATGAATAAAATAATCCTCAGGTACTCTTAAAACGATTCTCCTTGTCTTCATGGCAGGTTGCTCTGATAAAGCTCTCAAATTTTCCTGCGATGAAATCTCCGCGTAATACTCAGGGGATAAAGCAGATCTCCACGAGTTAAAATTCCTGTCTCTTATAATTTGATTTAATCTTTCTATGAAATGCTGTACTTCTTCTCTTGTCGAAATATAAACCGCCTGACTTACCCTTGTCGGATCGAAAGCGGCAGGTTGTGTTGCTGTAGATGAGGGCTGACTTGTCTGAGCCGTCTGAGTTGTTGCGGTTTCAGTCGTATCTCCAGCCGTGTCAGTTGAAGCGCAGGAGAACGTCAAACACGAAAAACCCAAGACCAGTGCGACGGCTGTTTTTGAAAGAAATTTAATTCTTTTCATATAACCACTCTATACTATTATACCGCTTATGTCAATAAAATCCATATTGAATATTAAATTGATTTTTGATAGAGTATCTTCATGGACTTAAAAGCCGCTTTTCCTGGCTCTTTTGACCCACCAACATCGGGTCATATTAATATTATTAAACGAGCAGCCTCCATTTTTGGGGAATTGGCAGTAGTAGTTGCAGAAAATAAGCAAAAAAAATACCTTTTTTCCGCTGAAGAACGTGCAAGTATGATAAGAGAGCTCGTAAAAGATCAAAAAAATGTGACTGTAACTGTCTGCGACTGCCTAATTGTCGATTATTTAAGGAAAAACAACATAAAACTGCTCGTCCGCGGTGTTCGCGGGCTTGAAGACTTCTCATACGAATTTGAACTTTCAATGATGAACAAAACCCTTGATTCTGACATAGAAACCATCTTCATGACGACAGACCCGGAATATTTTGTAATCCGATCCTCGTCAATCAAAGAATTGGCTTCTTTTAACGGTAATCTTCACGGAATGGTTCCTCCGCTGGTTGCCAAAGCCTTAAAAGAAAAGTATCATGTGGGGGGTGAGTAATGAGGAGTGAGGAATGTGGAGTGAGGAGTGGTTTTTCACTTATATGATTCCCGAGAGCAAGTTAATTATAGATTGGTTTTTAGATTGACAAAAGTTGATAAAGCGTCTTGACAATGTGTTTGTAATTTGTTAAGATCACAAAATAAGTTAGAGAGGAAAGATTATGGCAGTACCCAGAGGTAAAACTTCTAAAGCCAGGACGAGCCGTCGGCAGTCCATCAATATGAAACTTACCGCGCCTACAATGATAGATTGCAGCACGTGCGGAAATAAGGTTCTATTACACCGGGTTTGTCCCAAATGCGGGTTTTACCGGGGAAAGCAGGTAATTGTGCCTGACTCAAAAGTTTGATTAAGGGGAGTAAAATGGACGAATTATTCGAAAAAATGAAAAAAATCATCGCCGAGAAGATTGAGGTTGATGAGAGCAAGATCACATTGGAAGCGTCGTTCCGTCAGGACTTAGGCGCTGACAGTCTTGACACCTATGAATTGGTTTATGCCATCGAAGAAGAAATGGGCATCAACATTCCCGATGAGAAAGCCAATGAATTTGAAACTGTAAAGGACGCATACGAGTTTATTAAATCCCAGCAAAAGTAAGAACGTTCTCGGTTCAGAACATCCAGTGAAGCTTTCAACAAAGCTTCCTGCGGAAAGGAAAAATAAACTGGCGGCTTTTCAAAAGGCCGCCGGTTTTAAATTTAAAAACACCGATCTTTTAAATCTGTCTTTTATGCACCGCTCTATTTCCAACGAAACAACGCAGCTTCGGGACGGCAGTAAAGCAAATAATGAACGTCTTGAATTTTTGGGCGATTCTATTTTAGGCGCCGCCTGCGCTACGCTTTTGTATCAGTTGTACACTGATAAAAGCGAAGGAGACCTGGCAAAAATAAAAGCCGTAGTCGTCTCCGAGGACATTCTTTCAGGAATTGCTCTCAATTTAAAAATTGACGCAATGCTGCTTTTAGGCAAAGGCGAAGAGATGTCAGGCGGAAGGACAAAGAAAGCAATTCTCGCCGACGCTATGGAAGCCGTGATCGGCGCGCTTTACCTTGATTCAGGCTACAAAACCGCTTTTGATTTTATCAGCCGCTGCATAACGCCTGAAATTATCAAAGTAACAGGCGCCGATTATTACAAAGACTATAAATCGATCTTGCAGGAACATTGCCAAAGACAATTCCGCTGTTACCCAGAATACGTTATTGTAAAACGCACAGGCCCTGAACACGACCGCACTTTCTGGGTAGATGTAAAAATCAATGATAATATTTTCGGCAAAGGAACAGGCCGTAATAAAAAAAGCGCCGAACAGGAAGCGGCGCGCGCCGCATGGGAAAAAATTAACGGCGAGGCAAAATAGTATAACTAAAACTTTTAATGATTTGCCGCTAGATTTGCCGCCAATCGATGAAAAGCAATTTGAAAAACCCAAAAAATCGAAAAATGCTCTAAACGCAACCGCCGCTCTTTAAATGTGTCAAAACTAGACGGACAGTGAAAATAATAATACAATGAGGCAGGAGCGTTAGTCATGAATGAAGCCGCGAAAGTTATTATTTCAATAATCCCCATTGTGGGAATTGTAATGGGGTCTGTCGTTATTTTTTTCTATCTCTTGTGGAATCACCGGCAAAGAACATTGCTGATAAAAGCCGGACAATATACTAAACCGAACTTTGATCTGCGTTCGTTCAGTCTGTTATCGGGTTTGCTTTTAACTACTGTAGGTATTGCGCTGACCATATTGTTGTCGTTAATTATAAAAGAGGCTTCGTACGGCTTGCTGGGCGGTATTATTCCTCTGTCGATGGGCGTTGGTCTTTTAGCTCATTATATCATTAAGCGCAGTGAACCGCGTGGCTGAAGATGATGCTGGATTAAACGATCAGATAATCGTCAGCCAAGTTGTTTCAGGCCAAAAAGACCTTTTCCGTCTTTTGGTACGTCAGCACGAGAAGGCGGTGTACGGCATGGGTTTGAGCTTCTTCCGCAATCAGGATGACGCCGCCGATTTTACGCAGGAGGTGTTCCTTAAAGCTTACCGGAATCTTTCCGGCTTTGAAGGAAGAAGCCGGTTTTCGACGTGGCTGTACAAGATTGCATACAACACGGCGTTAAACGAAGTGAACAGGAGGAAGGAATACCACAGCCTTGCCGAGGAAGATTCGCCGCTGCTTATAAGCGACGGAGAAACGCCGGAAAGGCTCGCGCTTCGCAATTCCGTGAAAGAAGCGGTCCGCGCAGCGATAAAAGAGCTTCCTGAACGGTTCAGGATTTGCGTTGACATGTTCTTTTTTTATGACCGTTCTTATCAGGAGATTGAAGCGATTACAGGAATTCCTGTAAATACGATAAAGTCTCATGTATTTAGGGCGAAAATATTATTAAGGGAAAAACTTGAGACTTTATTGGATAATTAAACTGACAGGAGCGTATGATGTTTTGTAAAAAAGTTTTAGAGATGGTTTATGATTCGAATGATGAATTGCCTTTTATTAACCAGATTCAAATCTGGCTTCACACTTTTTTCTGCCAGGAATGCGCTCAGAAAATAGAACAGTACCAAAACGCAAAAATGATAATGAGAGAAGATTTTTTCCCGTCTTCGCCTTCATATGATAAATCGTGGCCGGAACTTGAAAATTCAATAATGGAGAAAGTAAACCTTGAGGAATTAACCGGAGAAAACGAACAGACTGAACACGTCTTTTCTCCTCTTGGAGGATTTTCAACCCGCGGATGGATAATTACAGGTCTTGTTATTTTTATATCAATGGTATCGGTTTTTCTGGGTCTTGATTTTCAAAAGCTCGCGAACGAGCACGGAATTTCTTTCATGCTGCCAATGGGAATTACAATCGGCATAGTGCTCACAACATACAGCGCGCTTTTTATCGCAAGTCATCTTAAGGAATTTTCAGAACGTTTTGATAACTAAAAAAAACATTTTACCCGCGATTCTGATTTTTCTGTTTTTATTATCATGCTCAAAAAATGAGCCTTCGCGCATGGAAGAAGCTCTTGGAACAGTCTGCGTTATTACGCTTTATGAAAACGGAAAAAGTAAAATATATGACGAAGTATTTTCCAAGATTCATAAAATTGAAAATCTTATGAGCGTAAACATAGCGGCTTCTGACATCAGTAAAATTAATGAAAAAGCCGGCATTGAAAAAGTACAGGTTGACAAGCAAACTTTTTTGGTAATTGAACGCGCGGTTTTTTTCGCGAATCTCAGCGGCGGTGCGTTTGATCCTACAGTCGGGCCTTTAGTTTCTCTTTGGGGAATCGGATACAAAGCGCGTGTTCCGTCACAGGATGAAATTGATGAAATACTGCCTTTAATAAATTGGCGCAACATTGAACTGGACGCGGAAAACCAAAGCGTATTTCTTGCGCAGCGCGGCATGGCGCTTGATCTCGGCGCTATTGCGAAAGGTTATGCCGCGGATGCTGCCGCTGAAACAATAGAAAACGCCGGGATTAAACGCGCTTTAATCGATCTTGGCGGCAATATAGTTGCTATCGGAACAAACAGAGAAAACAAACCATGGAGAGTCGGCATTCAGGATCCGTCGGGAGATCGCGGTGAAAGCATCGGCTATGTTCAGGTAACGGATAAAACAATAGTAACATCCGGCGTTTACGAACGTTATTTTACAGCTAACGGAAAACATTATCATCACATTTTTTCCCCGGAAACAGGGTACCCTGCGCAAACAGGACTTTTATCTGTAACAGTAATAACAGATATTTCGATGGACGCTGACGCGCTTTCCACAGCCTTGTTTGTACTCGGTTATGAAGACGCGTGCCTATTGCTGGAATCAATGCCCAAGATGGAAGCGGTGTTTGTCTTTGAAGACAAAAGCATAATAACAACAAAGGGAGTGAACTTTACGCTTCTTGATGAAACTTTTTCGATTAAAAATTAAATATTATATTCAGCCAAGGAAGCCACGAGAGAATAATTACTATTGTGATTAAGATATATCCCGCTGGTTTAGTTTTAATTTGTATATCCGTTTGCTGCGCAAGCGGCTCTTCGCTTAATTCCAGCATTAAACTGTCAATCTCTTTTATAATATTTTTTCCTGTTATAAGTAGCTTTTTATCAGTTATCATGGAAAACATGCGCAGGGATTCTCCCAGTAATTCGCCGAAAGCGCCGGGGAGTTTTAAATCCTGCCTGACAGTCACTTTTGATAACATGATAAGCGCCTGAAGCGTCACAGCGCGGTGAATCCCAGCTTGCAAAGCGCCTGATGTAATTTGAAAAACGCCGGCTGAATACAGCACTTTTCCGTAAGGAATAATTAAATTAAAAGCAATTATAAAAACTGTAACTAAAACAGTAAAAACCGGATTTGTTTTTTTCCCGCATAGAATCGCCAAAAACCAAAAAAATAAAAACTGAATTACCCTTAACTCCGTGACAGGATTAAAAAGCAGCGCCGGCATAATAACCAACCCCGCTATAAACAAGGTCCTCGCGCTAAACAAATTTCTAAAATACTCCTCACTCCTCACTCCTTACTCCTCACTCTTAACTTCTCACCTCTAACTCTTTTAAACCACTGTGATTTCCCCGCGAACACTTCGCAGAAAATGCCAAGGACAATTCCTGTCACAAGTCCTGCGGCAAGAAAAGGAGGAGCGATGTAACGGACACTGTCTTTAAAAATAAAAACATAGGCAAGAGCTAACTGCGAAAAATTTGACACAACAGCGCCTGCCGTTCCGATACCGATAAATGTTACGCGATCTTTAAACAAACAGCGCAGAAGATACATTAAAACAGCCGAAAAAAAAGTTCCTGTAATCGAAAATAAAAAAATATAGGAAAAAAGCGTTCCTGTAATCAGCGCCTGCCCTATCGCTTTTATAAAAATTAAAAGTAAAAACGCAGGAAAAGAAAGAACATCACATGAAAGCATAACAGGGAAATTCGCGATTCCAATACGCATAAAGGGAAGCGGTTTTGGTATCATATATTCAACAGCGGAAAGAAAAAGGCAGAAGGCGCCAAGAAGGGCTATTTGTTTTCTTTCTGTTATTTTTCTTTCAGGATTTATTTTACCAGGCGACGCTGTCGACATCTCTGTTACCTGATTCTCCGGAAGATCCTTGTATCATAATAAGAACATTATTCGGAAGACACGACGCCCATTGTCCCTGTTTGGTTATTGAGCCTGACGCGACACATGCCTTGCTATCGCAGGGCGATGATTCAATCCACGCGCTGTTTTTTCCAAGGCGTACAACAGTTTCTCCAATCGGACCCGTTACAACGATCCGTTCATCGGCTTTAATTGGATATGTCCATTCGCTGTCCCGCGAACGTATCAAAACCTGCAGTCTCTCCCGGGGTTTCATGTAAACAGTATACGCGGCAAAAAAAGTTACGGCTGCGACAACAAGAATTATGATGATATCGATAATTCTTACTCCTGTTTTCATCAGATTATTATCGCGTAGTTGTCTGCGTCGCCATGCCTAATGCAAACATTTCGTTAAAACGATCCTGTCTTTCCAGCCTGGTATCCGCTATGTCAAATCTGCCAAGAGCTTTTTGCACAAAATAAACCCGCTGCCTTGGAGCCGGATGAGTTTTGCCGAATCCTGAACTTGAAACGCGCACTTCGTTCAAACCTTTAAGCATATCAAGAATTGAATCGGGATGATAACCGGCATACGCCAGCAAATACATCGCGGCGACATCAGCTTCATATTCCTGCTCTTTTGAATAACCGCTGTTTACCATTGTTTGAATAATTTCACCTACAGTCTCATTAAACACATCATTCAATTCGTCAACATCTATACCAAAAAAATTTCCAATGCCGGCGGTCGCTGTTAATAAAAGCGCTTCCGTAACGCGATCTGATTTTATTGCTTTAACGCCGTGCTTTAACTGAATGTGCGCGATTTCGTGCGCAATAACAGCCGCAAGAGAATCTTCGGTTCTCGCGATATTTATTAGACCGCGCGTTACCAAAATGTGTCCTCCCGAAGTGGCGAAAGCGTTTATTTCGCTGCTGTCAAGAATCGCGACATGATAACCGTTGTAAAGACTTGGCTGCGGTGAATTTAAAACAATCGCCGCGCAGATATGATTCAAATATTCCGTTAATTCAGGATTTCCGTTCCAAAGTTTATAAGTTGACAGAATGTTAGCTGCAACAGCGCGTCCGATATAATACTCCTGCTCTTCATCCACGCTTTCCGCGGCGTAATTAAAAGCTCTGGCGGACAAACTGATCATGTTCGCGGTGCCGCGATCGATAACGTCTCCGTCCGCCGCAGCCTGTGCAAGCGTATCCACGGTCTGACATGTATTGAGCGTTATAAAAAGAATCATAATAAATAAAACGTAAATTACTCTCTTTCCCATTTTAGCACCTCACTCAATAAAATAATTAAAATCTTCTAATCGCGCGCACTCTTATTGGTTTTGAAAAAGTATTAATTTTTTCAACTTCACCGTTTGCTTCATTCTTGAAATTTTTATGAAGAACAACAGGAGCCCATGCGCTTGAACTTGTAAGATTACTAGGATCGGGCGTATTAATGTCGCCTGGTACCCAAGCGTTAGATCCTGCCGCCGCTCCGCACTCAGAACAATGATTCCCAAAATTTCTTCTTGCCTCATGGGCTGAGTCAGAACAGACCCAGTACTGCTCCGAATTATACAAATTGTTCACCGACAAATAATGATAGTCCGAAGAAAATCTTGTTAGACCGTATGAGAAACACTCAAGCATTTTTTTTAAATCCGCTTCATTCGGAAGCTCCCATCCGAATTTGTGCCAATCAGCGTTATTTTTTTTACATAAATCCAACGCGGCTTGTATGTCAGCGGCGCTTGTGCCTTTGATTTCGCCGAAATCATACGGTGAACATTGAATATAACGCCATCCGTCTTTATAATTTCCCTTATCATAGAACACCCAACCGCCGTCAGGACCAATTACGTTGGCGATTTCCAGCGCGCAGGTATTAAGCAAAAGAACCGAAAATATAGTAATAACAATTAAAACTGCCTTTTTCACCATCACTCTCCCTAATAAATCCGGTAAACGATACCCAACAGCATGCGATGATTAACGCCTATCAAGTTTTTCATGTCCATGGTAATGCGAACTGCGTACCCGGTTTTGAATAATATATGACCTCTGCCGATTAAAAAACCTGTCGCTCCGTCAAAAGTCGGCGTATTTACTGTTGCGACAGTGCGTTCCGTGACGCTTTGAACAAAAGCGTACTGCGCGTTCATTACTCCCAAGCCAAGCCCGATATACCATCCGCCGCCTTCCCTCGCTTTGCCGTATGAATCGTAAACTCTTTTGCCGTACGGTACAAACGCGTTAACGCGGGCATAAAAATAATTAGACGAATATTCTACGTCGCGGATATCCACATTTTCGCCAGCCATTCCGTTTAAGGAGCCGAATTCATAACCAAACTCAAAAAACGAGAAAGGTAATGGCGAAAGGGTAAAATTAACGTTAAAAATCAGAAGAGGGGTGGCAAAGGAACTGCCTATATTAAGCCCGACACTCCAAAATTTACTTCCCTCCATGGAAAAAAACTCGTCGCGCTCTGAACCCGAGACAGGAACGGCTGCTGCAAGGACCATTAATAATATCAGTAAACCGGATGCTTTTTTCATTAAAATACAGTCCTCCTTATGGAAACCAACCAGCAGAAAAACAAAAACTAAAGTAATTATACCTTATTTTATTATAAATATCAATATATTGAAGATATATAATATTGTTGACATTCAAGCTATTCGTGGTATAATTTTGCGTAAGATATAACATTTATAAAAGAGGGTAAAAAAATGTTAAATGTAGATGCAGAGGTAAGCAAGCATAAAAACGTAAAAGACAGGGGTGAATACGGCAAGCTGATTAGGGAATACAAAGGGCTTGCGGTTCAGCATGCGGATAATCTTGTAATGTCGGGGCAATACAACATGGTCGCGCTTAAGTTACAGGAACTCTGCGACAAGCTCCCTTCTCCGAATCTGAAAAGAGCGGGCGCAAGCCAAAACGCGGCTCCGACAAAAACTGCCAAGATTTCTAAAGATGAGAAGGCGAAAATTAGCGCTGCCTGGGAAAAAAAAGCCGGTAAGAAATAATAAATTAAAATATAATGAAAAAGATATCCCTTACAGGCATTAAACCAACAGGCGATTTGCACATCGGCAACTATTTCGGCGCGATAAAGCCTGCGCTTGAACTCGCAAAAGAATATGACGCGCGCTATTTTATCGCCGATTATCACGCGCTTAACACAATGAAAGATCCGAAGGAACTAAACACAACAATAAGGCAGGTCGCCGCGGGATGGCTTGCCTCGGGTTTAGATCCCGAGAAAGTCATTTTTTACAGACAAAGTTCCATACCGGAAGTGTTTGAACTTACAACGATACTAATGGCGTTTACAGCCAAAGGATTGATGAACCGCGCGCATGCTTACAAAGCGGCGGTACAGGAAAATAACGAAAAGGGTGAGGATACTGACGCGAGAGTCAACATGGGGCTTTTTACATACCCTGTATTGATGGCGGCGGACATCATCATTTTTGATTCTGATATCGTTCCTGTCGGAAAAGATCAGGTGCAGCATATAGAGATGGCGCAGGATATCGCGCAGTCCATAAACGCGAATTACAAGCAGCAGATTTTGAAAGTTCCTCAGGCAGGCGTTCAGGAAGATTCGGCTGTGATACCGGGTCTCGACGGACGCAAGATGAGCAAAAGTTATAACAACGTGATCCCTCTTTTCGCTGCGGAAAAAACTCTGCGTAAAACAATTATGCGCATAACAACCAATTCACAGACTGTAGAAGAGCCGAAAAATCCTGATGAAAGCCAGATTTATCAGCTTTATAAATTATTCGCAGACGAACAGGAGCAGACTGCTCTTGCGGATCGTTACCGCGCAGGCGGCATGGGATGGGGGGATGCCAAAGAAGAGCTCTTTAGAGTTGTAAACCGCGCTCTTACTCCAATCCGCGAACGTTATGATACAATCATGGCGGACATTCCGGCGCTTGATAAAATTTTGGAACAGGGAGCGCAAAAAGCGCGTCCCATTGCGTCTGCGACAGTTAAACGTTTGCGTAAAGCGGCGGGAATTGATTAAAACCGGAGAGCTATGAGTATTATTACGTGCATAGGAAGCGGGAATATGGGCTTCGCTCTCATGAAGGGAGCGGCGAAGAACAGGGAAATATTCATTACGGATACAGACGCAAAAAAAGCAGAAACAGCGGCTGCGTCTCTTGGCGCGAAAGTTTTATCTTCCAATACAGAAGCCGCTGAAAAAGGCGGCATTATTTTTCTCGCTGTAAAACCGCAGGCGCTGGCGCAGGTGTTAGCTGAAATTGCAGTCGTTATTAAAAAAAGACAAAGCGAAGCGGACGCGCCTTTGCTTGTTTCCATGGCTGCAGGCTGGTCAATTGAAAAAATTCAATCCGCAATCGGAAGTAAAATTCCTGTTGCGCGTATAATGCCAAACACGCCCGCATTAATAGGCAAGGGAATGATTGCTCTTTCCTGTTCACCTGAAGTTGCGCAGCAAAAAATCGCGGAGCTAAAAGATATCCTTGGAGAAGCCGGCGATGCGGATACAGTTGAAGAGCGCTTCATGGACGCGGTCACGGGGCTTTCAGGTTCAGGACCCGCTTTTGTCTATATGTTTATTGAAGCGCTCGCGGACGGCGGAGTCCGCACCGGACTTCCCAGAGACAAGGCGCTTTCCTACGCAGCCCAGACAGTCTTTGGAGCCGCGGCTATGGTGAAGGAAACCGGCAAACATCCCGGTNAACTAAAGGACATGGTAACATCCCCCGGAGGCACAACAATCGCCGGCGTCGCGGCTCTTGAAGACGGCGCGCTTCGAAGCACCGTAATTAAAGCCGTAGAAGCCGCGTGGAAACGTTCAATAGAACTGGGTTAAATAGAACCGTTTTAATCTCCGATACTATAACATGAGCCGTGGTGTGCCTTTTTCATTTCTTTTCCTGTTGATATTGGCGCCGCTTTCCGCCCAGGGGCTTGAATGGGGATTGCATCAATATGTAATCCGCGGCGAAGTTTATGTCGATCTTGAACCGATTTATCTAGGCCACATTGACGAAGAATATCCGCTTGATATTAATACAGCAGGCAGGCGCGCGCTTGAGGAATCCGCTCTTTTTTATTCAGCGATGATTTACGGCTGGACTTTTAATTATGAAATAGGAGAGCGCGCAAGACAGATTCAGGAAAACCTTGAACTTGTTCCTCTGGGGGAAATAAAGTTCGGAGATCCCGCAATGCTTGTAACAAATACCGATGTAAAAGACATGCGCTTAAGAGTTTGGACTGATTTTCATTTAAGCGATATTCTTCAGCGCCGGATGGAAGTTTGGCGCTCTGATACAGTCCGAAACGCTCAGGGCATAGGTTACGGTCCCTCAAAGATTGAGGAATATCCCGGCTGGATCGCGCTGAAAAAAATGACGCTGGAGGACGCCGCGAGATCCGCGCTTCGGGCTATGCTAAGGAACACTGAAAGAAACCGCCCGAAAGAAGTAAAGGGCTTTATAAGTCTCGCTTCATTTCCAAGGTACTATATTGACGGCGGACGCTGGGCGGTATCTGCGCGTTTCAGAGTGCAAATAGTTGAGATTATTCCGTATTCGGTATATTAATATAAATACATGGTTAATGTATTCTTTTTAGGTCTTATAAGTTTTTTTACTGATTTAAGCACAGAAATGGTTTATCCTCTTATTCCGCTCTACCTTGTGGGCGCGTTCGGCGCGACTCATGTATTGGTTGGAATCATTGAAGGAATCGCGGAAAGCCTTGCGAGTTTGTTAAAAATATATTCAGGTTATCTTACAGATCGATTCCAAAAGAAAAAACCTCTTGCCTTCATCGGATATTCAGGCGGATTAATTTATAAGTTTGCGTTAGTTTTCGCAAACTCGTGGGTTGGAATTTTAGGCGCACGCGTAATTGACCGTTTCGGGAAAGGAATACGAACATCTCCGCGCGACGTTCTTGTCAGCGAAAGCGCTGATAAAAAAAACATGGGAAAAGCATTCGGCATTCACAAAGCTCTTGACATGTTCGGCGCCGGTCTTGGAATTCTTGTAATTTATTTAATAATGATAAAATCCGGCGGTAATTATGATTACAAACGTCTTTTTTTATTGTCCATGATTCCAGCTGTTCTTGGACTTTTAATGTTTGTCTTTGTAAAAGAAAAAAAACGGCAAAAGGATGATACAGGTATTGTCATACAAAAAGAGCCTTTCTGGAAAAATATAAAAAAAATTGACGGACAGCTCAAGTTATATATAATTGTTGTGTTTATTTTTACATTAGGAAACTCTTCAAAAGCGTTTATGATACTAAAAGCAAGCGATGCCGGTTTTGACGAATTAAATGTAATTTTGTTATTTTTAATTTATCATCTTGTCGCGGCGGTTTTTTCAATGCCAATGGGAAAATTATCCGATAAAATAGGAAGAAAAAATCTCTTGATACCAGGCTACTTTACTTTCGCTCTCTGCTACTTTGGTTTCGCATTCGCAAAAACATCTGTTTCTATGATTGTTATTTTTGCTCTCTACGGATTGTATACGGCAATGATAGCAGGAGTTGAACGCGCGTTTGTAGCCGAGATAGCACCCGGAGAATTAAAAGGAACAATGCTCGGATTGCATTCAACAGTCGCCGGAGCCGCTCTTCTTCCCGCAAGCATTATAGCGGGTGTTTTATGGACAAGTTTTGGATCTGCTGTTCCCTTTATTTTCGGCGCAAGTCTGTCGCTTCTCGCTTCAGTATTATTAATGTTATTTATGAAAAGAAAATAATTTACTTTTTGCCCGAGTAAAGCGTAAATTCCATTTTTTCTTTATTTTGTAAAAGCATATTAAGCCACAGATTTTTCTTTTTAGTTATTTCCTTGCTCTTGCGTCCAATGGCGCGCAGTTTTTCGTAAATTCCCGCGCCGTTTTTCGCGGCAATCCATGTTCTGTAATGATCATTCTGGAATATAGACGACGCTTTTTCATCAACTTCCTTATCAATATGTTTTTCAAAAGCGTTTAAAAGAAGCTGGTATTTATCAGTTACTCCTTTAAGATAATCAAGAATCAGCCTGTCAAATCCGTTGATTAGTTCGCTTAAAGAAACAAGATTGTTTAAAAGATCAACCGCAAGATAATAATCTTCGTTTACACAATATGCCTTCATCGCAAGACGGCAAATTTGAATATAAGAATCGTTATTGAGCGTTTGAATACCCTGCACCGGCTGCGGGGGCGTTACATTAAATTTGGGCATACACTGAGCAACCCTTGTAAGAAGCTCCATCAAATCCTGAAATATTTTCTGCTCCCACAGATTATCGCGGATAGAAGAGAAAAGTTTTGTCATTTCTTCCGAGAATTTTTCCTTGTAGCGTTCGTTTTTATCAAATACAACTTCGCAGGTCGGGATCATTACTCCCTTGAACTCAATGTGACCTGTATCAAAAAAATAAATCGAATCATTTTGCAGAAGAATGCATTTTGATCCTATGTCTTTGCTTTCTTTATTTTCCTTGTCAAAATTCATCATGACCTGCTTGGCGATCATGATCCTTGATTCATGCGGAGAAAGTTCGTTTGCTCTTGTTTGCAGCCTCGCTCCTGAATTTAAAAGAAAACCAGCCAAGTTTCCCCTCTCTGTAATAATAAGAGGACTTTGAGTATTGCCTCCTGTTATGCCTGCGGTTATCTTAAAAATCGGCAAAGCGTCCGCGTTACCGGTTCGTTTTGTAGAAATTGAAGGATCGCGGACAACATCAGTCTTGCCGAAATAATCAATGATGCAAAGCGTCACCATTAACGCGTCTGTCGCGCTCGCCGCGACTATGACCATTTCATCGCCGCGCTCTCTCTGACTGATAGCTCCGCACTGTGTTGAAATGCGCTTAATTTCATTTTCAATCGCCCAGTCCAATGTGTGCATCATGGAAAGATTTTTCCTTGATTCCATGCAGAATTTTGTATAACCATGAATATCGCACATCGCGACATAAAGATTGGAAATTTGAAGCGTCTTTTTAAGCTCTCCGGCTTCAGGAAAATCTTTATCGGGAATAACCATTTCCTTCCAGAGTTTCTTATGCGTGTTCGGACAAATTGCGGAAAAGAAACCCCAGTTCTGGCGTTTTAATAATTGAAAAGCTTTCATTATCACAGGATGCGTCCACTTGTCTTTCAAAACAGGGGCAATAAGTTCTTTTAATTTTGAGAAAGTAATAATTTCTTTATTTACAACCTTGTCGTAAAGGAATGAGAAGAATTCATATTCCGACATTCCGCTGTTATATTCGCCAATGCTTTTCACTTAGACTACCTGAAGATAATTATACTATACGTTAAAAAAAATTAATAGTGAAAATATTAGAAATCTGTTGTTTATCTTCTATTTATGGGGTATATTGATACCATGGAAACTGCCGCTGCCTTGAATAACTCCGCTGTCGCTCTGACTGAGGCGAATCAGCCGTTCGAAGCAATTCCGCTATTCCGCGAGGCGCTTATTTTGGAACCGGAAAACCCGCTTTTATGGCTGAATTTGGGAATCGCTCAGCAAAAAACCGGAGAATACACAGAAGCGATTGAGAGTTTTCAGCGTTCTCTTGTTATTGATGATGAACTCACAGAGGCGTGGCATTCCATGGGTTTGATTTATTATGAATTAAATGAGTTTGAGCTTGCGCAGGAGTGTTATCAGTCTGCGCTTGATCGAAACGATAAAGATCCAAAAATCTGGAATAATCTCGGCGTTGTTTATTTTAACAGGGATGATTTTGAAAAAGCCCGCAATTGTTTTGAAAAATCTGTCAGCCTGTGCCCTCAATATTACGACGCTTTGTTTAATCTGCGGGACGCGTGCAGAGAACTCAAAGATTACCGCGCCGCAGCGGAATTTGAACGAGTGCTTTCAGGATTAGAAGCTTTCAAGGGACGGGATATAGATTTTAAATGAAAGTTTTATATGTAGCGGAACTGGTCGGTAAAGCGGGTGTTTATGCGTTAAAAAAAGCTTTAAGCGAATTAAAAAAAAAATACCCATGGGATTTTTTAATAGTATGCGCTGACGGAGCTACAGGCGGAAACGGTCTTGGCCGCAGCCACGCCGCGTATATTCATAAAATGGGAGCGAACGCAATTACTCTCGGTGAATGCTGCTTCTATAAAAAAGATCTAACAGAAAACTTGGAAAAATCTCCTTATATCCTGCGCCCGGAAAATTTAAACGCGCAGGCTCCCGGCATCGGATTCAAGGTATTCAGATTAAATCATACAGAAGAAAAAATCGCCGTTGCCGTATTCCTGGGCCAAAACGGTTTCACGCGGCTTAACGCGAACAATCCGTTCGCCGCGTTTTCATCATTGATGGAAAAAATAAAAAAACAAACGCCCATCATTATTATTGATTTTCACGCGCAGGCAAGCGCCGAAAAAAAAACTTTCTTCCATGCAGCTAACGGTCTTTGTTCGGCGGTAATCGGCTCTCACATCAGAGTGCAAACAGCGGATGAAACAATTTTGAGCGAAGGAACCGCGTGCATAACGGACGCTGGCAGAACCGGAAGCCAGCAGTCTGTCGGCGGCTGCGAAATCAATTCAAGGATAAAGGAATACATTACAGGCATCCCTGACTGGACCAAAGACGCGTGGGACTCGCCTGAACTGCAAGGCGTTTACATTGACATAGGAAAAGACGGCAAAGCGCTTTCTATTGAACGCGTGCGCGTTCCTGTAACCGCAGGCGAGTCTTACAGCGATGTTTCAGGCGCGGAATAAAGATAACTTGCATAAAATTATTTTTGTTTTAAAAGATATTTTTGAAGAACATTGAAAAATTCGTTAACATCTATCGGCTTTCCTATATGACCGTCCATTCCGGCATTAAGGCATTTTTCGATATCTTCGTGGAAAACGTTAGCTGTCATCGCTATCACCGGGATTCGTCTTCGCGCATTGCTTCCAGTTTCTCCATCGGCGGGATTCGCGCGGGAATTAGCTGATAATTTTTCTTCAAGTTCCCTGATTTTTCTGGTTGCTTCATATCCGTCCATTTCAGGCATCTGTACATCCATTAAAATCAAATCGTAATCATCCGGCGATTTCTCAAACATCTGAACAGCTTCCCGTCCGCTAAAAGCGCTGTCCATTTTAAGAAGGGTTGGTTCTATCAATGTTTCTATTATTTCCTGATTTATTTCAACATCTTCGGCGAGCAGTATCTTGTATCCTTTAAAAATCCCTGAGTTGTCGGCGATTTCTTCTTTTTCCGAAAAAGCGATTTCGTTTTTCAAGCCGCGTTTTGCTTTAAATGTAAATGAGAATGTTGATCCTATTCCTACTTCGGAATCAATATCTATTTTTCCGCCCATTAATTCAACGATATTTTTCGAAATTGCAAGACCAAGCCCCGTGCCGCCGAACTTTCGCGCAATCCTAGCGTCGGCCTGCTGAAATGCTTTGAAAAGCAGTTTTTGCTGCTCCTGGCTTATGCCAATCCCTGAATCCTTAACAGAAATACGCGTCGTATACAAATCGTCTTCTTCGCTTACAAAACGCGCGTCAATAGCGATCTTGCCTTCTTCAGGAGTGAACTTCACCGCGTTACCCAAAAGATTCGCGATTACCTGCACAATCCTCTGATCGTCACCGTTTAATACTGAAGGTATTTTTTCATCAATAGAAACAGATATTTTCTGCTTTTTTTCATCGGCGCGAAAACCCACGATACTGATAACGCGCTGAATCATTTTTTCAAAAACAAACTCTTCGTGCGAAAGTTCAAACATATTCGCTTCAATCTTTGACATATCAAGAATATCGTTAATGACACCTAACAAGTGCTGGGAAGCGTTCCCTATTCTTTCAAGGCAGTAATCTTTGCGCGGTATGTTGTTCGCGGTTTTACCGATAAAAGTCATGCCTATGATTGCGTTCATAGGCGTGCGTATCTCATGGCTCATGTTCGCAAGGAATGCGCTTTTTTGTTTGTTTTCTTCGTTAGCTTTCGCTTTCGCGATGTCAATTCTTACGAGAACTGTAATCAGCGTCACCGCCAATATAAATCCAAGCACGCAGAGAACGATAAGCATTTGGGTTGTGCCGCGGTAATATTGATCCCTCGGCGAAAAAAGAAGCAAATGCCAGCCGTTCGGAAGGATGCGGGAAAACGCGATTACATCTTCGCCTTTCCAGTTTTTCATGGGCTGTTCATAAAGCCGCTCTCCTGCCAGCATTTTATGCGCAAATCTCGAGGTTGCGATCCCGGGTTCGTCCATTCGTCTTCCGACAAATTCCTTGTTTGTGTAGGAAATGATTGTTAAATCGCGTGTTGCAAGCA
>JGI24695J34938_10001450_pt1 | contig 20081 bp, 22 predicted proteins | sample TergutCo191P3_FD_34938 | JGI IMG/M metagenome (IMG submission 34938)
GGGGTTGGTGCTTCACTTGTGTGAACACAAGTGAAGCACCAACCCCCCGTCCCCCTGCTTCGCTTCACCTAGTGACAAGAACGCTTTTGATGCCTTCTTTTTCCGCCGCTGCTATGTTTTTTTTCATGTCGTCATAAAAAATACAGTCGCTCGCGTTGAGGTTATATTTTCTCAGCAATAGGCGATATATTTCAGGATTTGGCTTTATGAGTAGGGCATCACAAGAAAATACCCCACCGTTGAATAGCTCGAAAAAGTCGTATTTCGCAACCAGATAGTCGCGAGTTTCAAAAGATATGTTCGATAAATAGTAGAGGCTATGCCCTGCTTTTTTAAGCTCGGGAAGATGATTTATCGTCGCTTCAATAGGCAAAAACATCTTATTTACATTACCCATTGCAGCTTTTACCTCGTCTGTATACTGCGGTATTCGAGCACAGATAATTTCTGTTGCCTCATCCTGAGTGAGTTTCCCCTCATCCCTCATCAGCCACTCATCGCCGAGAAAAATGTTGTGCAGGAGCACATCGACAACAGTCTCATCTGCAAACATCCCATCAAGGTACTCACGCGGGTTATAAGTCAAAAGTACGTTGCCGATATCGAATATATAATTCAAACTTCTTCCTCCTTCATTTTTGTTACACTTTACATTTTAACAGAAAACTGGAAACTTGTGTAGATACTTTAGCAATTATCTGCGTGGTTATTTCAAGTTCGGTGTACTAGTAACATATGCACAAAGAATTTGTAAAATTCAAATGAATTCTATTGTATTTGTACTGGGGATATGTTAGAATTCTCTGAGCTAATGAAACCAAGGTGGTGAAAATATTGAGAATCAAGGAACACCCGGTGCTGGACTTTGAGCGCGGTGAGAAAATCTTTTTTTCATTCAACGGTCAGGAAATCGAGGCTTACCCGACGGAGACTATCGCCGCAGCTTTGCATGCAGCAGGAGTCAGCAAATTGGGTGAAAGCCCTGAGCTTCACCGCCCGAGAGGGCTGTTTTGCGCTATTGGAAATTGCTCGTCCTGCTTTATGGTTGTAGACGGCAAACCGAATATGCGCGTGTGTGTGATAAATGTCAAGCCCGGAATGTGTGTAGAGGAGCAAAAGGGAAAAGGCGAGTTGAACTATTAGGTGAGGAGTGGCGATACTTGAAAACAATTGAAATTTTAGTTATAGGCGGCGGTCCGGCGGGGTTATGCGCTGCGATTTCAGCGGCATCGCTCGGTGCAAAGGTGCTCATTGTTGAGCGTGATGAAATCCCCGGCGGTCAGCTTGTGAAGCAGACTCACAAATTTTTCGGGTCTGAAAAACAATATGCGGGCGACCGAGGCATCCATATCGGGCAAATGCTTGTAGAAAACGCACAAAATGACCCAAACATAGAAATTTGGCACGCAAGCACAGTGCTTTCAATATATGAAGACGGTGTTGTCACCGTAGAGCACGAAGAAAAGCACACCAAAGTAAAGCCGGAGAAGATAATCGTAGCCACAGGCGCTGCGGAGAATTTTCTCGGATTTCCGGGAAATGATATGCCCGGTGTCTACGGAGCGGGAGCTGTGCAAACTCTTATGAATGTTGCGGGAGTTATGCCCGCAAAGCGTGTTCTGATGATAGGCGCGGGGAATATAGGGCTTATCGTTGCATATCAGCTAAAGCAAGCGGGAGTTGAAGTCGCCGCTGTTATCAGGCGCTCACCGGTCATAGACGGTTATCTCGTACACGCTTCAAAGATACAAAGAGCAGCAATTCCCATTCTCACACGCCACACAATTTTACACGCATACGGTGATGGAAAAGTGGAGGGCGCAGTTATAGTAAAAGTGGGCGAAGATAAAAAGCCAATCCCCGGTCAAGAGATAGATATTAAGTGTGATGCAATCTGCCTTGCAGTCGGGCTATCTCCTTTGACAGAGCTTTGCTGGCAAGCAGGGTGCAAGATGGCGTACATCAGTGAGCTTTCGGGGCATGTGCCGATTGTGGATGATAACTTGGAAACGACAGTAAAAGGCATCTACTGTGCGGGCGATGTCAGTGGTGTTGAGGAAGCATCTTCGGCAATGGTCGAGGGTCGCCTTGCAGGGGTTTCCGCAGCTTTGAGTCTCGGTTACGGCAAGGGCGCGGCAATCGGGCTGCAAAAGGAGGCTCAAAAAGAGCTCCGGCAGCTTCGTGACGGTCCAATGGGTAATCACATACGCAAAGGGCTAGCTAAGATGGAGCATAACAGATTGTAGGGGGGCGATTATCAATCGCCCGCGAGTGCGATGTTGGCGATTTGCGATGTTGGCGAACAATTGATGAAAGGATTAGTATTCAAATGCTACTTAATGACGGCATCCCAAGAGCAGAGGACTTGGCAAAGGTGACACCCACGGATGAACGGCTAAAAAAAGGCCCCGTTGTCATTGTTGAGTGTTTTCAGGAGATACCCTGCGACCCTTGTGTCAAAGCCTGTAAGCGCGGCGCAATTACAATGCCGGGCGGGATTAATGACATACCTTTAGTTGATTTTGACCTATGTAACGGCTGTTCGCTGTGTATTTCGATGTGCCCGGGTCTTGCTATTTTTGTGGTTGATAAAACATGGAGTGAGGATCGTGCGCGAGTGCTTATCCCTTATGAATATCTTCCTGTTCCCGAAGTGGGGCAATCCGTCACAGGTATGGACAGAGCGGGCAAAGAGCTCGGCAGCTTTGAGGTCGTTAAAGTCAATTCGGGTGGTAAAAAGAACAAAACATGGACCATTTCCATTGCTGTGCCGCAGGAGTTGGCAATGGAAGTAAGAGGGATAAACGTTTAAAAAGAGCACGCACTTTTTTCAAACTTAGAAAGATACAGGTATACTTATGCAAAACAAAGATACAGAAATAATGATTTGCCGCTGCGAAGATATAACCAGGCAGCAGGTGCTTGACTGCATTGCCGATGGCTATAGGACAATAGATGAAATCAAACGTGTAACCAGAGCGGGCATGGGCCCGTGTCAGGGGCGCACGTGCCGTTCACTCATTGCCTTTGAGCTTTCACGTGCTTACGGAGTATCGATGGAAGAGGTGCTAATGCCGACATTTCGCCCGCCCACAGTGCCTATAAGTCTTGGCACTCTGGCTGATGCATATATCGAAAAGTAGGGGCGGCTGTCCCCGATTGCCCGTTTCACAGGTCATGTGAATCTAGGAGTTGGAGTTTTTATCTTATGAAAAATGCTTATGATATTGTTATAATTGGCGGCGGGATAATGGGTTGTTCTGTTGCTTTTGAACTTGCCAAGAATGGGCGCACAGATGTGCTCATTCTTGAACAGGAATATCTCACATCGGGTGCTACAGGGCGTTGCGGTGCAGGGATTCGTCAACAGTGGGGTTCTCCGCTCAACGCAAAACTTGCTGTCGAGAGTACACATATTTTTGAAAATATTGAAGAATATACAGGCTACAGCGGCAGTTGCGGCCTGAATCAAGGTGGATATTTACTCGTTGCGTATACAGAAAAGGAGTGGGCGCAGTTTCAAAAAAACTTAGAGCTGCAACATTCGCTGGGTATAGGTTCTTTTGCAGTTGATTTGGACGGCATAAAGGAGATAGTGCCGCACATCAACACAGAGGGTATGTACGGAGCTTGTTTTAATGCCAAAGATGGTCATGCAGACCCATTCCACTGCACCTATGCTTATGCAAAAGGTGCAGAAAGATACGGTGTGGATATAGCCACATATACAAAGGTGACAGGGTTTGTCACAGAGGGCGGGCGCATCAAAGCTGTAGAGACAGACAAGGGCACGGTGCAGGCAAATATAGTAATTAATTGCACGGGCGGTCACGCTGCGCAAATGGCTTCGCTCGTCCATGACGACCTTCCTATAAAGCCTGAGCGCCATCAGATTCTAATAACTGAGCCTGTTGCTCACATCATGAATCCGATGGTCATGTCGTTTCATCGCCATTTTTATGTTCAGCAAACACCTCACGGTAGTGTCATAATGGGTTTTGGGGACCCCACGGAGCCTGTGAGCTTCAATATCCGCGCTTCATGGCAGTATCTTGAAGAGAACGCATATGTCGTGACGAAGACTTTGCCTGCACTTCGTGAGCTTCGGGTTGTTCGTCAGTGGGCAGGTCTTTACGATATGAGTCCCGACCGCTATCCGATTATTAATCAGGCTAAGGCCGCAGAGGGTTTTTGGACTATCGCAGGTTTTTCAGGCCACGGGTTTATGATAGCTCCCCGAGTTGCAATTTTGGTGGCAAATCATCTGGCAGGTAAAGAGGACAGCATAGACATAAACTTACTTTCAACAGAGCGGTATGCAAAAGGCGAGCTACTAGTCGAACCTTCGGTGGTTTAGTAGGGGACGATGGCAATCGTCCCGCGGCACACGCTAAAGAAAGGTGCATATATGCGGGAAATAAAAGCAGAGCTTATTACTCAGGCTGTGAAAAGAATGTGTATAAACGCTAATACGGTTCTGCCGCAAGATGTCCGCCACTCCATTAAATCCTGCATGGAACTGGAAGATTATCCGGCGGCAAAAGATTCTTTAAAGCTCATCACAGAAAACTATGAGATCGCCGAACGGGAAAATGTTCCGATTTGCCAGGACACAGGTGTAGCGTGTGTGTTTGTGGAGCTTGGTCAAGATGTTCATGTGATAGGTGATATTGAAGGAGCAATAAACGAGGGTGTAAGGCAGGGCTATAAGGACGGATATTTGCGTGCTTCTGTTGTCGGCGACCCTCTTGAGCGGAAAAACACGGGAGATAACACTCCTGCAATGATATATTTTGACATTGTTCCGGGAGATGTGTGCAAAATAACTGTAGCGCCAAAGGGTTTTGGCAGCGAAAATATGAGTAAAATTATTATGCTCCACCCATCTGACGGACTTGCAAGAGTCAAAGAATTTGTGGTACAATCAGTAGAGCAAGCAGGGGCTAACCCGTGCCCGCCTGTTGTTGTTGGCGTAGGTGTTGGCGGCACATTTGACAAAGCGGCACTTCTGGCAAAAAAAGCACTCCTGCGGGATACGGATGATGTAAACCCCGACCCGAAATATGCAAAACTCGAAACAGAGCTACTTGAAGCTATCAATGCCCTTGGCTTAGGGCCGCAGGGTTTTGGCGGACGGACGACGGCACTTGCCGTAAAAATTAACGTTATGCCCACACACATAGCGGGGCTGCCTGTAGCAGTGAACCTAAACTGCCATGTGGCAAGGCATATGACGGAGAACATAAAATGACACCAATAGAAATCACCACCCCGCTGACACGAAGCGATGCGCTATCACTCAAATGCGGAGAGTCCGTACTACTCACAGGAGAGATTTATACAGCACGCGATGCCGCTCACGCAAGGCTCTTAGAAACAATCCAAAAAGGTGAGAGACTGCCGCTTGACCTGCAAAACAACATTATTTACTACGTCGGTCCGACTCCCCCCATGCCTGGGAGGGTGATAGGCTCTGCGGGTCCGACAACCAGCGGACGGATGGATTCTTATGCACCAAAGTTGATTTCAATGGGAATAACAGCAATGATAGGCAAGGGAATCCGCAGCCCCGAGGTAGTGAGTGCAATTAAAAAGCATACGGCTGTCTATTTTGGAGCACTTGGCGGTGCGGGAGCGTTACTGGCGCAGTGTGTAGAGAGTTCAGAGGTTGTTGCCTATGAAGACTTGGGAGCAGAGGCAATTCGGCGGCTTAAAGTTACAAAAATGCCGCTGACCGTGATTATAGACAGCGAGGGAAATAATTTATACGAAAGAGGCAGGGCGCTTTATCTGGAGCAAAGGCGCAAAACTGTCGGCGAGGAATAGTTGATGAGTAAAGGGAAATTAATTCTGGGAGTCATAGGAGCGGATGTTCATGCCGTTGGAAATAAGATTTTATTTCACGCGTTTACTGATGCGGGATTTGATGTTACAAATCTCGGTGTGATGGTTTCGCAAGAAGAGTTTATTGCTGCGGCGATTGAAACCGATGCAGATGCTATAATAGTGTCATCCCTCTATGGTCATGGTGAACTGGATTGCAGAGGCATGAGGGATAAATGTATAGAGAGCGGGCTGGATGGTATCTTGATGTATGTGGGCGGCAACATTGTTGTTGGTAAACAGCCGTTTGAAGATGTAGAAAAACGCTTCAAAGCGATGGGGTTTGACCGTGTTTTCCCGCCGGGCAGTACGCCGGAGGATGCGATAGAATCGCTCACTGATGATTTAGCGAAATAGACCTGATATATGGAACATATTTTGCTTATTGACTATGGCAGCACCTACACAAAGGTGACTGCGGTGAATCTCCCGGAGGCAGGTCTGCTGGGAACAGCATCAGCTTTTACTACCGTAGAAACAGATGTCAGCGAAGGGTTAAATGCTGCACTGGCCGAGCTATCGGGGCAGATTGGGAAAATAACAGTTAGTAAAACTTTAGCGGCATCGAGTGCTGCCGGTGGTCTGAAAATGGTTGCTGTCGGGCTTGTGCCGGAATTAACGGCAAAAGCGGCATCTGTGGCATCAATGGGGGCAGGGGCAAAGGTTGTCGGGACATATAGCTTTGAGCTGACTGAGGATGATGTGTCGGAGATAATAAATCTATCCCCAGACATCTTACTCCTAACAGGCGGCACTGACGGCGGCAACAAAAAATGTATTTTGCATAACGCAAAAATGCTCTCAGAGGTGCAATGTAATTTTCCGATAATCGTAGCAGGGAATCGTAACTGTTCAGGCGAAATAAAGAAAATTTTATCCGGGCATGGAGTATATTTATGCGAAAACGTAATGCCCGCAATCGGTAGCCTAAACATAGAGCCTGTTCGGCAATTGATTCGTGAGATTTTTCTTGAAAGAATTGTTTTTGCCAAAGGTCTTAAGGGCGTTTTGATGCCGACACCTTCAGCAGTACTCACTGCGGCTGAACTTCTCTCAAATGGTTACGGAGAAGTTTCGGGTCTCGGAAACCTTCTGTTGGTAGATGTAGGTGGGGCGACAACAGATGTTTATTCTACGGGCAGCGGCGAACCTTCCAGGGCAGATGTGGTGCTCAGAGGATTGCCGGAACCGAGGTCTAAGCGTACGGTTGAGGGCGATCTCGGGATGAGGTATTCTGCGGCAGGTATCGTAGAGGCAACGAGCGCAAAGAGGGTATCTGAGCTCTCAGGGTTAGCAGAGGAAGCTGTTTTTGAGAGAGTGGACTACTTAACTCATAACCCATCTGAACTCGCTCAAAGCGATAATGAATCTCAGCTTGATTTCGCACTTGCCGCTCTTGCGATTGAGACGGCAACTCTGCGACACGCAGGTAGTATTGAAGAAGTTTACACAGCCGCCGGGCGAACATATGTTCAATTCGGAAAGGATTTGACACAAACCAAAAGCCTGATACTGACAGGCGGTTCGCTTATTCACTCGGCAAAGCAAACGGAACTTTCAAAATTTGCGCTCTGTAGCGACAATTTTCCCGAGTCGCTCCGTCCACGGAAAGCAGATTTGTTAATAGATGAAGAGTACATTTTGGCAGCAATGGGTCTTTTGAGTACCCACGCACCCTGCGTAGCACTCAAATTGATGCTGGAGCATTTGACGTACAGGAGACTTTGATATGGAACTACAAAACAAAAAAATCGAAAAGGATGAATTTATGGCATCGAGAGAAGAAGTTCTCTCGCAGTGGCCGACAGGGGCTAGAGTTGACCTTGACGAAGCTATAGAGTTTCACAAGCAACTGCCGAGAAAGAAACTGTTCTCTCGAAAACTGCGGGATGCAAAGAAGAAGGGCAAGACACTTATTCAGCCGCGTGCGGGTGTTGCTCTGGTGCGTGAGCATATCGAGCTTCTGACGTACTTGCAAGATAAGGGTGAGGCTGACCTCTTGCCGACAACCATCGACTCATACACACGTCAAAACCGCTACAAAGAGGCAGAAGACGGTATAGAGGAAAGCGTGAAGCTGAGTAAATCCATGCTCAACGGTTTTCCTGCGGTAAATCACGGTGTTGACAGTTGCCGTTCCATTGTTACAAGCCTTGATGTTCCTGTACAAATCCGCCACGGTACACCCGATGCTCGTTTGCTCACTGAAATCTCATACGCGGGCGGTTTTACAAGCTATGAAGGCGGCGGAATTTCGTATAATATCCCATATGCAAAGGATGTCACTTTGGAAAAAACCATAAGGGACTGGCAGTATGCAGACAGATTGACAGGGCTTTACGAGGAATTGGGCGTGAGCATCAACCGCGAGCCTTTCGGCCCGCTCACAGGTACGCTTGTTCCCCCTTGCATTTCTCACGCAGTTGCTATAATCGAAAGTCTTCTGGCTGCCGAGCAAGGGGTAAAGAACATAACTGTCGGTTATGGGCAATGCGGCAATCTTGTTCAAGATGTGTCTGCAATAAGGACTCTTGAAGAACTCACAGAGGAGTACCTCGGCAAGCAAGGATACAGCGATGTGTGCGTAACCACGGTACTTCATCAGTTCATGGGTGGGTTTCCGGCAGACGAGGCTAAAGCCTTTGGTGTGATTGCGTGGGGCAGTGCCGCAGGTGCGCTCTCGGGTGCAACGAAGATAATTGTCAAAACTCCGCACGAGGCGATGGGTATTCCCACCATGGAAGCCAATGCCCAAGGTTTGCGATGCACAAAGCAGCTTATATCAATGATTGAAGACCAGAAGCTGGATAATCCGCAGATTGACGAGGAAAAGCGGATTATTACAGAGGAAACACGTTGTATTATTGATAAATGTTTTGAACTCGGCGATGGAGATATAGCAAAAGGTGCGGTACGCGCTTTTGAAGCGGGTGTCATAGATATCCCGTTTGCGCCCAGCAGACACAACGCAGGAAAAATGCTCCCCGCCCGTGATAATGACGGAGCAGTCAGGATTTTTGCGTTGGGTGCGCTGCCGTTTAACAAAGAACTTACGGCTTTTCATGCAGAGAAAATAGCAGAAAGAGCGGCATATGAGAGGCGGCAAGCATCTTTCCAGATGGTAATAGATGATGTATACGCAATAGGCAAGGGCAACTTAGTAGGCAGACCACGATAAGCGTTTGAAAATAGCTCGGGTTATGGAAAGGTTGGAAAATTATGAAAATTATTGATGTTGTATGTGCTCCCGGCAGGACAGGTTTTTACTTTGATGACCAGCGCGCTATTAAGAAAGGTGCAATCGCTGACGGCTCAGCGTATAGGGGAGACCCTGTGACAGATGGGTTTGTCGCAGTGAGGCAAGCGGGAGAGGCGATTTCGGTTATGCTCATATTGGAGGACGGGCAGATCGCGTGGGGCGACTGTGCGGCGGTACAATATTCAGGCACCGGAGGACGTGACCCGCTGTTTCTCGCCGAGAACTTTATTCCATTTATTGACAAGCACGTAAAGCCCACTCTTGTAGGGCAAAAGATTACTTCATTTCGTGAGATGGCAAATAGGCTTGAAACGATGGAAGTAGACGGAAAACTTATACATACGGCAGTTCGTTATGGTGTCAGCCAATCCATTTTAGATGCTGTGGCGAAGTCAAAGCATAAGATGATGTGTGAAGTTATTGCTGAGGAATATGGCACAACCATTTGCACAGAGCCAATCCCGATTTTTTCGCAATGCGGAGACAGTCGGTACGACAATGCAGACAAGGCGATAATTAAAGGTGCGGAAGTGCTTCCGCATGGGCTTATTAACCATGTCAGCACGAAACTCGGCGAGCGCGGCGAACTGCTTGAACTCTATCTGTGTTGGCTCCGTGAGCGCATTATTACGCTCAAGCCAAATGCGGACTACATGCCTATTTTGCACCTGGATGTATACGGTACAATCGGAAATATTTTCGGCACTGATTACTCGGCGATGGTGGAGTATTTATCAAGACTCGAACGTGCGGCATATCCTTTCAAAGTGCGCATTGAAGGGCCTATGGACGTGGACGACAGAGAAAAGCAGATGTACGCACTGCAAAACCTCACCAAGTTTTTAGACGACCGCGGTATAGGCGTAGAAATTGTCGCCGATGAGTGGTGTAATACGCTTGAAGATATCAAGTATTTTGCGGACAATAAAGCGGGTCATATGCTACAGATTAAGACTCCCGACCTAGGTGGAATAGGAAACACTGCGGAGGCTGTCATATATTGCAAAGAAAGCGGCATAGGTGCCTATCAAGGCGGAACCTGCAACGAAACCGACCGCTCAACCCAAGTGTGTGTCCACGTAGCAATGGCAACAGGCCCATGCCAAATTCTCGCAAAACCGGGCATGGGCGTAGACGAGGGCTACATGGTAGTATACAACGAAATGCAACGCATTTTGGCGATAAGGAACGCTAGGAAATGATTTTTGGGTTTGTTTTTGCAAGCCAAAGATGAAGTCGAAATTTTCGACTTCATCTTTGACTGAGCTGTTGCTTGTGAATACAAGCCTTTTTTTGTTTGTAGATAATGCTTATTCGGTACGTTACTCTTTCTTAATACTTGCTCCGATGCTTATGCCCAAGCCCATGCCCAAAACCATACCTAAAAGCATACTCATGATGAAGTCGTCAAGAAACAACAATCCTACAATCAATCCCAAGACAAGACCAATACTCGGACCAAAAATCATGCCCTCATTCAAATAATTACTTGCCGATTTGCCTGTTTCTGTTTCGGTAACTTTTTCTTGTTCCGCAGTTTCTTGTTCATGATTTTTATTATCGCTCATTTTTATGACTCCTTACGAAAATATAAAAGTTCTATGCCACCGTTTAATCCGTGCCGCTTGCGTGCGATTTTGTTGGCTGCTTCAAGCAAACAGTATCATAATTTGCAATGGGATACAAGACTAAGTATTTACTTAATTAAAATTTCATGGTATCATTGTGCAAATGGTTAACTGAAAACCGTGCAGTTGGTTAACTGAAAGCCGCGCAAATGGTTAACTGAAAATCGTGCAAATGGTTAAGTGGAGAAAGGGCAAAGCTCATGGCTCTTACACAACATGGATATACATCTCGGTTGATAGACCCCAAAATCGCTCACTATTTGAGTCTTTTTGGGGCACTTTCGATTGAAGGTCCAAAGTGGTGCGGCAAGACGTGGACGGCACTAAATCATGCAAACAGTGTAGTGTATATTCTTGACCCCGAAAATGATTATTCAAACAGAGAATCTGCAAAATTAAACCCTTCGTCTATTTTGACAAGTGGGAAACCACTTCTTGTCGATGAGTGGCAGGAAGTTCCCGGCATATGGGATGCAGTTCGATTTGCCTCAGATAAAACAAAAGAGAAGGGATTATTTTTGCTTACCGGTTCAGTCACACCCAAAGAGGGTAGTTTTATTCACAGCGGTGCGGGGAGAATCGCGAGAATTCGTATGCGCACAATGTCACTGCAAGAAAGTGGAGTTTCGTCAAATGCTGTAAGTTTAATGGCTCTATTTGACGGAGAAACTTCATTATCAGGAAAATCTGAGCTTTCGCAGAGCAAATTGATTGATTTAGTAACTCGCGGCGGATGGCCGGAGAACTTAGGCACAAGCGAAAAGGATGCCGGAATTCTTCCTCAGCAATACAATTTAGCTCTTGCCGGGACGGACATAGTCGATGCCGACAATACAAAACGCAATGCTGAATTGGTGTTACACCTACTCGCTGCTATTGCGCGGACAAATGCAACACCTGCACTGCTAAACACGATTGTAGCCGATGTTCAAGCACGTTTTGGCAATATAACAAGGCAAACTGTTTCGGAGTACCTTTCCGTGCTGATGCGCCTGTATGTTGTTGAGGAGATTCCGCAGTGGTTCCCAAGCCTGCGAGATAAACTCCGTTTGCGAAAAACTCCAAAAAGGATGCTTGCCGACCCCTCTATTGCCGTCAGTGCGCTCCGAGCGCATCCGGATGACCTTATGAGAGACCCGCGCACTTTGGGCGGTCTTTTTGAAAATCTTTGCATCAGGGATTTGCAAATCTATTCTGAGGCTATCGGCGCAAAACTAAGCCATTATCAAGATGCAAGCGGTCTTGAAGTTGATGCAATTATTGAGCTTGACAATAGATGGGCAGGGCTGGAAATAAAATTGGGCGCACACAGAGTTGAAAGCGGAGTCTCTACTCTTCTTAAATTACAAGATAAGCTGGTTTCAAAGGGCGCAGAAAAGCCATCCTTTTTATGCGTTATCACCGGCGGCGGACCTCTTTACACAAGAGATGACTGCATCCATGTAATACCAATTGATTGCCTGGGTGCATATTATAGTGATTAAAAAGGACACTAAAAGATGAAAGAACAGAAAAAACGATTATCGTTTAAAGAACTTCTGCCTGAAAAGGCTTTTATGCGCCTTGTTATTGCCAACACTGTAAACAGATTCGGTGACTCTATCAGCCTTATAACATTTCAGTGGATTGTGTTCCTGATTACGGGAAGCCCTGTTTGGATTGCTGTTGTTTTAGGGATAAATTTCCTGCCGAATATACTTTTTCAACCTTTCTTCGCCGTACTCGTTGAACGGATGAACAAAAAACAAATAATGGCTATCTGCGATTTTGGGCGTGCATCGGTAATATTAACATTACTCGTGATGTTTCATTTAGAGCTTGTGACCCCTGTTTTACTGATGATATTTGCATTTACAAACTCTACCTTTGAATCATTTCGCATTCCAGCAGGCATATCATTACGTCCGAAAATTTTGCCAAAAGAAAAGTTCACAACGGGCATAGCCCTTGATTCATCAGTTGGAAATATTAGTGAACTCATAGGCTTCGGGATAGCGGGTGTCCTAATAACAATTAGTCCCGTGGTAGCGTTGATTGTTGATTTTTCAGCATTTATTCTGTCTGCAATAGCCGTGCTTTCCATTCCTTATTCAGAAGAAAATACGGATAGAGAGCGGCTTACGGTAAAATCCTATTTTTCTGCGTTCAGTGGTGGATTAAAGTATTTTAAGTTTAACAAAGCGGTGCTCTTTCTTGCGTTATTCGGTGCGGCGATAAACATACCGATTACACCGATTTTGTCTTTTCAGGCAATATATGTCGCTGACTATTTGTTTTTAGGTGCGGCTGCTTTGTCATTTATCAACATTGCATCTACTTTAGGCAGAAGTCTCGGAGCTGCGATTTCTCCAAAAGTGAGGTCATTTCTCAAACCTGTGCACATTTTCCTTGTAAGCGGTGCCGGCATTGCCGTGGTTTACATTGCCGTTGCGTTTCTGCCGAGTTTGGTTTTGAGTTCCGTGGTGATTATGGCATTGTTGACGGGAATCATGTTTGTGTTCGGCATATTTGACGGTGTTAGTATGGTAGTTTACAGCACTACGTTTTATGCATCTATAGATGATGACTTCGTCAGCCGTGTTTCAGGCATTTTCAACGCAACAGCCACCGCAACAATACCGCTTGCGCAGTTTCTATTCGCATTTATTGCCTCGTTTGCATCAATTACGACGATATTTATTATCGGAGCGGTGATGAGCGTTGTTATATACACGGCGTTCAGCATTCAAAAAGTGATTAGGAATTTGGGTGCTTAGAGTAATGTTTTCTGCTTGACTTATAAAATAGGTAAGTATGCGGTGATTAGTGTAAAAAATTTTTGTTGACAAAACTCTTGCAATCTCAGTATAATACAGGCAATAGAAGCCCCCGCACCTCTCTCCGTTTCTCGGAATGATGTGTCCAAAGGTGGGCGATTTTTCACTTAAACGCACGAGGTAATACAATGAGAGAAGAATTCAGAATACTTTCGACCACTGCAATACTTGGCTATGGCTTCCCTGTTGAATCTTTCGAGGAAGGAATGAAGCGAAATCCTCACTTGATAGCCGTTGATGCCGGATCTACTGACCCCGGTCCGTATTATCTTGGCGCAGGAGTCTCATTCACAGACAGAGGCGCTGTAAAGCGTGACCTGGAGTTTATGATAAAGGCGGGTGTTGAGCGAAAAATACCCGTGTGTATCGGAACTGCGGGCGGCAGCGGCGGTGAGCCTCATCTGGCGTGGAACAGAGAGATTATTGAAGAAATCGCAAAAGAAAATAATCTCAACTTCAAGCTCGCAATTATTCATGCCGAGCTTTCTAAGGAAACGGTGATAAATGCGTTTAATGCGGGAAAAATCAAAGCATCGGAAGCGGCACCGCTCAACTTAGAATTATTAAATGAAACTACTCGCATCGTGGCACAAATGGGCGTTGAGCCATTTATCAAGGCTTATGAGGGCGGAGCTGACGTAATATTAGCAGGTCGTGCATATGACCCTGCCGTTTTCTCAGGGATTGCAGTGGCAAACGGGTATAATATGGGACTTGCAACACATCTTGGCAAAATTTTAGAATGTGCGGCTATCTGTGCCACACCGGGCAGCGGTTCAGATTGTATGTTCGGTTATGTCGGCGAGGATTACTTCCGCATTGAACCTCTAAGCAATGCACGAAAATGCACCACAGTATCGGTCGCGGCGCACACACTATATGAAAAATCAGACCCCAGCATTTTGCCGGGACCCGGCGGTCACTTGGACTTGACCGAGGCGCATTTTGAGCAGGAGTCAGATAGCATTGTCCGTGTGAGCGGCAGCAAGTACGTCAAAAGTAAAAAATATACACTAAAACTCGAGGGCGCGAGAAAAGTCGGTTATCGCACGGTGTCAATAGCCGGAACCCGTGACCCCGTGATGATGGAGCAGATGGATAATATCATCAAAGGGGTGAAAGCGCGAGTCGCCGATAATTTTAAGGACAGAGACACAGCATATGACTTAAGCTTTATTATCTATGGCAGAGATGGAGTAATGGGTGCGCTTGAACCTTTGCGAAATTCTCCGAAATCACACGAATTTGGGATTGTTATAGAGGCAATTGCAGACACCCAGGAACTTGCCAACACCATATGCGCTACCGCACGCTCGACCATGCTGCACTATGGCTATGAGGGACGGCGTGCCACTGCGGGGAATCTTGCGTTTCCGTATTCTCCAAGTGATTTTAAAGCAGGGGAGGTCTATGCTTTCAGTGTCTATCACCTAATGGAAGTAGACGACCCCGCAGAGTTTTTCCCGATTGACTATATTGAACTGTAGGGGCTATAAGGAGAGATTATGAAAACAAAAATTACAGATATAGCCAGCGTAATCCGCAGTAAAAATTCAGGGCCGTATGAGCTGACATTTGACATTATTTTCAATACGCACAGGGACTTTGAGCTTGTCAGGGACTCAGGTTTTATTAACGAAAAGCTGATTTGTTCACTATATAACTTGACACCGGATAAAATTATCAGTATCATAGCATTTTCTCCGGCTAAAGCCATCAAGGCAACAATCAAGCGCCCGCTTTGCTCAGGTGATATCGGCGAAACGGATGTCTACGGCGCCCAGCAACACGCTCCGCTCTTGGGTTTAGAGTTTGATATACACTAACCTATACGCAGATAACGGGCGGTTTGCGGAGCAAATTGCCCATTATCTGCCGACTTGTGAGAAACCATACTAAATAGGAGGACATATAATGCCTTATTCAGCCAGAATGCAGAAAAGCCACCTTTACAGCATATTTTTTGCGCCGCGAGGTGGTGAGCGCATGGCAGACCTCGGAATGCAGATTGCGCAGCTTTATTTGAGTCCGTTTGACAAGCTAATCGGGCTTATCGGTGTTGCGGGCAGCGGCAAAAGCATGATTATTAAAGGCATGTTTCCGGGACTTGAACTCACAAATGATGATGAGGGCGTGAATGTCCGGCCGTTGCCGCTGTTTAGCGTTGACGAGACAGGTTTTTACACAGCTCACACTTACCACATTGATATAAGATTTGAATCAGCATTTATGCAGATGCACGAACTTGCAGATGCCATACTATACGCCGTAAACAAAGGCAAGCGCGTAATAGTGGAGCATTTTGACCTGATTTATCCGCATCTGGGAAGAAATGCGCATATGCTCATAGGTATAGGCGAGGAAGTAATTATAACGCGCCCGACTCTCTTTGGACCGAAGCCGCAGGAAATTTGTGACATCGTATTCAAATCCGTTAACGCAAGACTGCGGGTTCACACAGCAGAGGATTTATGTGAATTTTTCCTCGCAAAACAGGGGATTGACCCACATTTATATGACCATGCGGAAGTGCGCAGAGGGTTTATTCTGACTTTTATACAAAAGCCCGATATTGATCTTGAATTACTTGAAAAACAAGTTAATGATTTTATTGATGACGATGTTGACATATCATATTCAGATGAAAAACATATATTAATAGATGGCGAAAAGCACGAATGTACGGGGCCCAGAATGCACGTTCGCAGTGCGGGGGAAATAGAAAAGGTCACATTGCTCAAAGAAATTTTGCAAGAACCCATTACTGACTTATATTTACTCGTGGGTGTTGTGGGTGAAATAGACGATGTGAACGACATAAATCACATAGTTCTCTAAGTTATCACGCATAAGAATATAAATCATATAAATTTGTCTTAAATATACCATTGCACTTTTCTGCAAACTATACTATTATTATGTGCAAGTAGATGTAAGGAAAATAGTTTTGAAATGTTCAAAACATGAGGAGATTTATTTCTCCCCTTGCACAAGACTTGAGGGGAAACTTATTAAAAATAAAAAGGGAGAGAGAATCTAAAATGACAAACGATATCGTGGATTTTGACAAAAGGCTTACGAAAGCTATGGAGGAGAGAGGTATATCGCAAGCCGACTTATGCCGATTGACAGGACTTGCATCGTCGATGGTGTCCCACTATTGTACAGGGCAACGGATGCCGTCAATTGCTGCGGCACTAAAAATTGCTAAAGCACTGGGAACCACAGTCAGTTTTCTTGCTTACGGCGAGAAAAGAAAAAGTGCAGCAGTTGGCGAACAGGTTGAGGAAGCAAACGTTCCATACGAGAAAGAAAAGACTCTTCTGAGAGATAACGAGGACAAAGAGGAGTTAATAGACAAGATTTGTCTGCTAAATCTCGAAGGTCAGACAAAGGTGCTTGTGTACATCGAAGATCTACTGGCTACGGGCAAATATAAGTAATAAAAGCAGAGGTTCAAGGAATGTTCGTGGATAAAGCGGAGATATCGGTTAAAGCCGGCAACGGCGGCAACGGAGCGGTATCGTTTCACCGCGAAAAGTACATATCAGCGGGTGGTCCCGACGGTGGCGACGGAGGTCGCGGCGGGAACATCATACTGAGCGTTGACACGAATATGTCCACACTCATGGACTTTCGGTACAAGAAAAAATATGTTGCACCTAACGGTGTTGACGGCAGCGGCAAGAACAAATCCGGCAAGGACGGAAAAGACCTGACCATTCGAGTTCCTGACGGGACTGTCATACGTGATAAAGAGAGTGGCGCGATTATTGTTGATATGTCAGGCACACAGTCATTTAAGTTGGCGCGTGGAGGTAATGGCGGTTGGGGAAATACCCACTTTGCCACTCCTACGCGCCAAGCCCCCAGGTTTTCCAAAGCAGGTCTCCTGGGAGAGGAGCTTAGTATTATACTTGAGCTCAAGCTACTTGCAGACGTGGGCTTGATTGGTTTTCCGAATGTTGGCAAATCTACCCTGCTCTCTGTGGTCTCTAAGGCGACCCCTAAAATAGCTGATTATCATTTTACAACGCTGTTTCCTAATCTTGGCGTAGTTTATGTGGGTGAGGACAGTTCTTTTGTGCTTGCTGATATTCCGGGCATTATAGAAGGTGCTTCGGACGGTGCAGGGCTTGGACATGATTTTTTAAGGCACATTGACAGATGCCGCCTTTTTATCCATGTGGTTGATGTTTCAGGGTCTGAGGGCCGAGACCCGATTGCAGACTTTGAAACGATAAACTCAGAACTCAGCAAGTATAACCCAGAAGTTGCTGCGAGACAGCAGTTGGTGGCTGCAAACAAGTGTGATATTGCTTATGATGAAGAGCTTCTTGAAAGGTTTTGCGAATATGTGACTAAACAAGGGCATAAGCTGTTTAAAATCTCTGCCGCTACCACAAAAGGTGTCACAGAACTCGCAAATGCGGCGGCTGCGGAGCTTTCAAAACTCCCTCCGATAAAGCGTTTTGAGCCGGACTATGTTCCCAAACAGAAAATGAAGGGCAGCCCGGAGGAACTTGTTATAGAGAACTTTGACGATGTATGGTCTATTGAGGGTGAATGGATTGAGCGGCTCATGCAAAATGTGAATTTTGAAGATTATGAGTCGAGAATGTTCTTCAACAGGGTTCTGCACAATGCAGGTGTATACAAACGCTTGCAAGAAATGGGGATAAGGGACGGCGACACCCTGAGCATATATAACCTAGAGTTTGATTATGAGAGCTAAAGTTTTCAAAATACTATGCAAACAGCCAATTATCTGCTATACTTAGGATAATTACTAAAGACGATTGGAATCATATGTTTATGAAAATACTTGCAGTTTTAGTGCCGCTCTATGCTATTTTGGCAGGACTGGGCGGTTTTTTGCTCAGGAGCCGCGAACTTGCAAATGTTTTCGATCCTATTACAGGTTTGCCGGGTCGCGGTGCTCTTACAACTGCCGTACTGATTGCGTTCACATTAGCAAATTTACTTGCAATCGGCGTATTTTCTGCGTATATTGCAGCCAAACGCAAACCGCCTACAGGATTTGAAAATACGTTCGGCGCAGACCCGATATTTTACCCGATATTGTTTGTCCTCATCGGGATTGTTTGGCTTGTCGGGACATATTTAATCTTTGATAGCTTAAGACTGGCAGGTGAGCTGTCGTTGTCGTATATGTACTTCTTAATCTTATCAGGGCTTGCGGCAATTTGTGTATCAGTTTTTGCTATAGAGATGTTTCAAGATTGCAGACGTAAGGCATCATATGCTCTTAGCCTGGTGCCTACGGTTTTCTTATGCTTTTGGCTCATTATCTCATACATAGAAAATGCAACAAACCCGGTGCTCATCAGCTATGTATACCGGATTTTTGCTATTGCAACGGCTGCTCTTGCGTTCTATTTCACGTCAGGGTTCATATACAATAAGTCTGCACCGGGAAAGGCGATTGCATCGTATTATGCCTCGATTTATTTCAGTGCAGTAACACTTGCCGATGATATTCACATAGGGCAAAAGCTGATTTTTGCGGCAATTATCGCAGCAAGCCTGATTCACCTTTCGGTAATGCTGCGGCATCTTAGCCCGAAAGAACTCACAGTGAGCGGAGTGATTTCAAATTGACTCTTAATATAGTTATGCTCAAGCCGCAGATTCCGCAAAACTCGGGAAATGTCGCACGGACGTGCGCCGTCACCGGAGCAAGGCTTCATCTGGTGGGTCCTATGGGTTTTGAAATAGATGATAAAAAGCTAAAAAGAGCGGGGCTGGATTACTGGCATTTTTTGGACATCACATATCACAAAGACATCCATGAGTTTTTCACAAATGTCTCAGGCGGAAAGCTGACATCTGTAAACAGTATGCCCGACACGTCAGCTTACAACTTCTACTACTTTGAGACAAATGCGGCAAAGCTCTACACAGAGCCGGAGTATGAAGACGGCTCATTTATTTTTTTTGGAAGCGAGATAGAGGGCATAGACGAGGCCTTATTGTATAAAAACCCAAGTCAATGTGTCCGCTTCCCGATTCTGGCCGGCGCCCGCAGCCTAAACCTATCAAATGCCGTGGCAATAGGTACTTTTGAAGTCCTAAGACAATGGGGCTTCCCAAAGTTAAAGCATTTCGGAGAAATGGCAGAGTCTGTGGAAGGTCAGATAACATCTGACTTGCAGCTATAATGCAAACGGGTCAATAATAATTTTTGTAGGATTGTCAAAATAGGCAAATGTCAAAATAATTTTTTGTTATTGACAATTGCTCTCTGAATTACTATAATGTTTCCACAACAAAAAATATGCGCGAGTGCTGGAATTGGTAGACAGGCATGGTTGAGGGCCATGTGTTCGTTGAGCGTATGGGTTCAAGTCCCTTCTCGCGCACCAAATGACACCATATGACAACTCTCAAAAACCAGAGTTGTCATATGCCACAAAAACAACACAAACGGTTGCAATACCAGTGTTTCACATAAGTTATCAAATACCGCACAAA
>JGI24695J34938_10001452_pt1 | contig 20065 bp, 15 predicted proteins | sample TergutCo191P3_FD_34938 | JGI IMG/M metagenome (IMG submission 34938)
GCCTCCTAAAGGGGAAGCTCTATGATTAAAGAAAGATTTTTTACCGCTTTGTGGTTAATTTTTTTCTTTATCGCTTCTATAAATCTTTATTCGCAGCCAAGAGATGATTCGCAGGCGGCGCGGCAGTATGTTCAGTGGATACAGCAGGCGATAAATGAAAACAGATGGAACGATGCCGCCGCGGCACTGATACGCGCAAGCGATTTTTCCGGCGTTTCATCTGACATTTCCTATCTTAACGCCGTAACTAAAAATTATTTCGGCGCGGATCGCAATTTGATTATTTATGATCTTGATAACGCGATAGAAACAAACAGGTGGGTTTCGTATAACGAAACTCAGGCGCTGCTTTTAAAAACCGAAGCGCAGATTGCCGTGCGCAATTATTCAGGAGCAGTCTCCAGCCTTGACAGAATCGGAGAAAGAGGAGAAACCGCGGGCACTGTTCAGATGAGAGAAGACGCCGCGATGCTGCGGCTTCTTGCCCTTCGCGGAATGCTTTCCGGTTTTGTTCCCGGGTATAATACAATACTGATACAGCCGCAGTTCAGAAGCCTTGTGCTTCAGGCGATGGACAGATTTCCGCGCGATCCGCGCCCGCTTAAAATATTCCTTGAATATGCACATAACAGAGAGCCGGAGATGTCCCTCCTTCCGGAAAGCGATATTAATCTGCTTGAGTTTGCGTTAAGGCGGCTTCCTTTTCTGCTTGAATCGGATCCTGAACTTGCGCGGCTGGCGGCTCCTTTTATAAGAGATATCAGCGAAGCGCGAAGGCTTCTTTCGACTTACCGCGCGGGAGGCATTCCCAATATCCAAAACAGGGATTTTAGGCCGCATCCCGCGTCAATTCCAGCCGCTCTCAATCTTGGCTTAATAGACGATTTTACCGCTGCTGAAGAGCTTTTTTCGGGCAGCGTGTCATATAATAATCCTCTTCCTTCGATCATTATTCCGGACGGAAATCCTGTTCTTGACAGGGATATAATTATTGAAACTTACCGCCTGCTCAGAAGCGAGGAAGGACGCGATTTTTTTACTCAGAAGCTTTTATCGTTTACCGGAATCATTATCTGCGATGAAGACAGAGACGGATATACCGACTACAGCGTTTATTATCATTCGGGCGTTATACGACATTTCAATTATGACAGGGATCAGAATAATATTTATGATTTAATCATTGAGTTTGACGCAAACGGCGTGCCTGATTTCGCGACGTATAATTTAATCGGACGGAGCGCTCCTGTTATTATCGACTGGGAACGGTACCCCTCGGTCGCTCAGGTGATACTTGACGGTCCGCAGGAGATCCTTCGTTTTTTAGATCCCAACTGGTCTTTCTCGCCTGATGTCCTCTATTTAACCAGCAATGAAGTGTTCAGATTCGGGCCGGGTGATTTTCAATACGCGCCTGTCAATTTTTTCCGCATCGGAGGAAGCAGATCGCTGACCGGATTGAATTTCCCCGAAGCGGCATGGCAGTTTATCGATCTTTCGTACCGGTCGCTTTTCTCTTTTTGTTCAAGCTTCACCCGTTCCAGCGCGGAAATTAAAGGCGCGAGCGAAACAATTTATATGAACCGCGGCGTGCTTTTACAGGCGGTAGAAACGCTGAACGGACGGCAGGTATCCGTTACGGAATTTGAAAGAGGGCTTCCGGTTATTCAGCACATCGATCTTGATCTTGACGGCAGAATGGAAACAATACGCAGGTTCCGCCGGCCTTCGCAGGATTATGTGTGGAACGACCTTCTTGATTACCGCGGGCTGACAGCGTCTTCCGAGAGTGATTTTCGGGGAGACGGCAGATTTAAAACTATGGAAGTGTACCAGACAGACGGTTCGATTGTTTATTATTATGATATGGACGGAAGCGGATCATATAATTATTCGGAAACAAGACGTTAATAATGAATAGTCAAAGAATTTTTTTTATAAAACTTTTTAACGCCTCGAACTACCGCGTTGGATTTTTTTCAAAATTAAAATTATGCCTCACTTACCCGCTTTTTTTTCTTTTAATTTTTTTATTTATAATCTCATGCAACAGCCTTGATAAAAACGAAGGATTTACTCGTTCTACAAGTTCAATAAGGCTAACTGATATTGAATCGCTGCTTACAGATAATCCGCTTACCGCGTTAAATTTGGTTTTTATTTATAAGGAAATTTATAAAGATACAAAAGATGATAATATTGACGACTGGACGCAGCTTTCTTTATATGAACTCAAGGCCGTTAGTAATATTTTGGCTTTACAGGAAAGAGCTATTGATGAGAAAAGGTGGGACGATGCTGTATCGCTTGGAAGATCGATTGCCGGCATCGGAATAATTACAGAACATTCGGGAAAGGAAGCTGAGTTTCTCCTTGAATCGGCGAAAAAAAGTTTATCAGAGGGTAATAATTTAAGCGCGTTTTTAACAGCCGTAAGATCGCACGAGATGCGGCCATTAGACGGAGAAAGCGCTCTTTTATTTTTACAAAAAGCGGTTGAAGCGCGGCAGCGCAGGACAGCCTCGCTCTTTTATTCCGCCGCTGTTGCCGCGGGTGTCAGCGGTATTCCCGCTAATTACGTTGAATACGCCCGGGGCCGCGATACTTTCTCGGACATGATTAAGGGAGTCGCGACAGTAATTGTAGACAGAGGATTCAGAGTCGAAAGAGGCATGGGCGTAATTGACAGAATCGGCGGTTCTGCGTTTTTTATTGATTCATCAGGTTTATTAATTACCAATTATCATGTTATTGAAAGCGAAGTCGATCCGAAATACTCAGGATATTCCCGTCTTTATATCAGGATGGGTGATTCAACCAGTCCCAGAATTCCCGCGCGGGTTGTCGGGTATGATAAGGCCTTAGACCTTGCGGTGATTAAAACTGAGATTGACGCTGAGTATGTTTTTTCGATTATTGACAGAGTTGTTCCTCATGTAGGCGATACTGTTATCGCCATCGGTTCTCCCTTGGGGCTCGAAAAAACAGTCACCTCAGGAATTGTTTCCGCGCTCGGGAGGCGCATTTTACAGATAGGAGACGTTATTCAGATAGACGCCGCTGTTAACAGCGGAAACTCAGGCGGCCCGATAATTGACAGCGAGGGGCGGCTTGTTGGCGTTGTTTTCGCCGGTATGAGCCAGCATCAGGGATTGAACTTCGCGATCCCGGCGGAAATTCTGGCCGCGGCTCTTCCTGCGATGCTGAACGGAGGAAAAGCGAAGCGTCCGTGGCTCGGCTTAACGTTATGCGAAACTTACGGCGGCGCGGAAATTATTTATACATCGCCCAATACTCCCGCCGATTTTTATAATGTGAAAACGGGAACAGTTATAAAATCGATTAACGGAAAGTCTGTAACAGCCGCGCAGGGGGGCTTAATTCCCGCGATGCAGAAAGAGTTGTTTCACTGCGGTCCTGATGAGTTTGTCGCGCTTGAAATCGCGGACGCGGAAGGAAACATTAAAAAATACACAATGATGACCGCCGCGCGCCCTGAACTCCCGCTTCTTGAAGCCGCTACTATTGACAAACGGGAGAATATCGCGGCTCCCTTATTCGGCATGATTCTTACCGCGCTGCCAAGTACGATTTTTTCTTCCAATTTCCGCGTTGACAGGGTAATACTCGGTTCTATTGCAGATAACGCCGGCATTTCGGAAGATGATCCTATTTCAATCACGCGCTTTCGCATAATGGAAGATGAAGGATACGCTCTTTTAGAAATTACCATCAGGAAAAAACGCATGGGCTATCTTGAAACCAGTATGCAGCTTCCAGCGTGGCTGGACTCGCCCGATTTATTGTAATTTCCCGTTCTCGCGGAAGCTCCACCATGAGACTTGAGAAAAAATAATATGATCCACAAAATGAAGGCCAAGAATTCCCGCGGCGGATTGAAGGCGTTCAGTAATTTCGCCATCTTCGGCGGAACATTCAAGCAGCCCCGACGGGTGGTTATGCGCAACGCAGAAAGCGGCCGCTCTGTCCTGAATAATGTCGGCGAACACTTCGCGCGGATGGACAATTGTTTTATTCAAAAGTCCGATTGTAACAATTCTTACGGCAAGCACTTCATGGGCGCCGTTAAGCGAAAGGCTTATAAATCTTTCCTGCTTGCGGTCGGCGTAATGGCGCACCAGCGTAAAAATATCGGCAGGCTGTTTTATTCGGGCGGAAAACGCTCCGTATTTCCTGCGGCCGAACTCAAGCATCGCGCAGATCGTACATGCCTTTGCCCGCCCGATGCCGGTAAGCCCTTCAATATCTTTAACAAGGGGAATATCTTTAGACTTGTCAAGGAACTTTAATAAATCACCCGCGAGAGTTTTTACGTTTTTACCCTGTATGCCGGTGTTTAAAATTACCGAGAGCAGTTCTTTATCGGACAGCGAGGCGGGCCCTCCGGCGAGTAATTTTTCCCGCGGCCTTTGTTCAGGCGGCACGTTCGAGAACGCGTTAATTTTTTCGATGTTTTTCATGTATATATATGGGTTGAAACCGCTGATTTGCATGACTAAAGAAAAAAGTATTTATCGGAATTGAAACTTTATCGCCGAAAATATTTATATGAGAAAAATATTATTGCTTTTATTGATTCTTTCGTCCGCCTCGTGCGCCGCATTGAAGCATGACACTTTAGAAACAGATCTGATAATGCCGACTGGGACAACCGGGAAAATTGAAATAACTGTTCCCGAAGAAAAACCTGAGCTTCCCCTTTACATTATGGGGAAGGGCCTTGTAAGCGGAGATAAACTTGCGCTCTTTTTACTCAAAAATAATCCCGAGCTTGATTTTACTTACGTAAACGCTCTTGCAAGGTTCTATATTGATGAAGCATTGTTCGAAGGAGTGAATCATGATATCGCGTTTGTACAGATGTGCCTTGAAACAGGCTATCTTCGTTACGGCGGCGATGTTAAACCCGAGCAGTATAATTTCGCCGGTTTGGGAGCGGTCGGCGGAGGAGAGCCAGGTCTTTCATTTTCAGAACCGCGCATCGGAGTGCGTGCGCAGATTCAACACCTTAAAGCGTACGGATCGGAGGAACCTTTAAACGGAGAACTTGTTAACCCGCGTTTCAGATATGTTAGAAGAGGCGCGGCTCCCACATACGAGGGACTTGCCGGTACATGGGCGGCGGACAGGCAGTACGCTGTAAAAATTAATTCAATTCTGCGGAGACTTTATGACTTTGCTTTTTTATAAAGGCGAACGCGATATAAAGAGGAATTCCTGAAGCAAGCCAAGAGAGCGGATTTACATAACATACGCCTGTGAATCCAAGTATGGGAATCAGCACAAACGCCGCGAATACGCTCATAACGGTTTCCATAACGCTGCATAGAACAGGCGCGGATTTTTTTCCAAGCCCCTGAAGAACGCTTCTGAAAACAAGCATGATCCCAAGTAAAAAAACCGTGTAACCTGTAATTAAAATATACCTTGCCGCGAGTTCAAGAGCTTCTTTATTATCTGTTAAAAATAACGATACGATATGCCGGCCTGTAAACTGATTTAATACCGCCATAAATATTCCAAGCCCTAAAGCTATAAGACAGGACTGGAAGAGCCCTTTATTTACGCGATCCATTTTTCCCGCGCCGTAATTCTGTGCTGTGTAAGTTGTAACAGCGCGTGATAGCGCGAAGACAGGCATCATGTTAAGCCCTCTGATGCGCTGCGCGGCGGATACCGCGGCTATTGTTACGGCTCCGAGTGAGTTTATCGCGGCCTGAATCAGGATATTGCCGAACTCAACTATTGACCTTTGTATGCCCATTACTATTCCGAGAGAAAGGTGTATTTTTATTTCATTCCATTCCATTTTCCAATCGCTGCGAAGCGGAAGAAAACGGCGGAACCGTTTTAATAAAAATATCAGCGTAAGCAAAGCGGCGATTGACTGCGAAATTACCGTCGCCGCCGCCGCTCCGGGAATTCCCCACTTAAAAACCGCGACAAAGAGAATATCAAAAATTATATTGCAGACAGTTCCAACGGCGAAAAAAATCAGCGGATTAACGCTGTCTCCTGCTGAGTAAATAATGGAAGCGAACATATTGCTGAACATTAAAATCAATGTTCCCGAAAATGTAATAATCGCGTAACTGCACGCGTCTTTCATGATCTCGTCAGGCGTGTTTATAAGAGTTAAGATACGCGGCGTTAGTGGGAGCAGAATTGCTGTCGCGAAAATTGATATTACAAAGCATAGGAGTAATCCCGCCGCGGCGCTTTTCCTTATTCCCTGTTCGTTGCCCGCGCCTACCCGCTGAGTTAGAATTACCGCGAAACCGCCTGTGAGCCCGAAAATAAAGCCCCATGCGAAACATATTAAATTGTATGTCGCGCCAACCGCGGCAAGCCCGTTTATTCCAACCCATCTGCCTACGACAAACGCGTCAATCATTGTGTAAGAAATGTGAAGGAGTTCTCCCGCAAGAAGAGGCAGCGCGAAAAGGACTATTCGTTTTGCGGGGTTTCCCGAAGTTAAAAGCGCGCCTTCATTTTTTTGCATCTTTTTTATGCTTAGACCGCGCTTTTAAAATCCCATGGCTCATAGATTTTCGGCACATCGCCAAGAAGGCGTTTGGTATAATCAGACTGAGGGTTTAAGATAGCTTCATCGGCGGTGCCGCGTTCGACGATAATTCCTTTTTCCATTATGTAAACCGTGTCGGAAATATAATACGCAAGCCCCATGTCATGAGTTATAAACACAATGGTCATGTTAATGTCATCGCGCAGTTTTAAAAGCATATCAAGTATTGTGGCGCGGGAGCACGCGTCTATCATGGAGGTAGGTTCATCCGCGATTAAAAGGCGGGGGTGAAGCATGAAAATCCGCGCAATCATTAAGCGCTGCATCTGTCCGCCCGAAAGTTCAAACGGATATTTATTGGAAAGCTCGTCAAATTTTAAATTTACAAATTTGCAGGCGTCTTTCATTTTCTCGATCTTTTCTTCCTTGCTTAAATCATTAAGCCCTTTTAGCCTAAGGCAGTCGAGAAGCACTGAATCAATTTTATTAAAAATATTAAAGGTTGAGTAAGGGTCCTGAAAAATAGCCTGAATGCTCTGCCAGTATTTCCGGCGTTTCGCGTGAGAGGATATATCCCTTAATTTTCCTTCGTAGAAAATTTCGCCTTTAGTCGGATTTAAAAGGCCAAGCACCATTTTAGCGAGGGTGGTCTTGCCGCTTCCGCTTTCTCCGACAATCGAAATTATTTCCCCTCTCCTGAACTCAAAATCGACGCTGTTAACCGCGACTGTTTTTTGATTTGCCTTTCCGAATTCTCTTGTAAGATTCTTCCCGCTTAAAAAAACTTCGCCTGTTTTATTTTCGCTCATGCTTTTTCCTCCGGACTTTTATTTACTCCCTTGGCTTTATCTGCCTCATATAATTGGCGGAGTTTTTCTTCCGGCAGCCTGCATCTGTAAGTCCTGCCTTTTCCCGCGGACTTTTCTTCCAGCGGAAGATCCTGACACGCGTCTTTATACCGGCAGCGTTCCTGAAAACGGCAGCCTTCCTGCTTAATTTTTAAATTAGGAGGCGCGCCGGGGATCGCCTGAAGCACATGGCCTCTTGTCCCTTCTTCGGGGACTATAATTGAGTTCATCAGCCCTTTTGAATAAGGCATGACAGGATCAAAAACCATTTCTTTTGAACTGCCGCGCTCAACAACCTGACCCGCGTACATTACCATGATGTCGTCAGTTACATTGTAAAGAAGCGGAAGCTCGTGGGTTATAAAAACCATCGCCCTGATAAAGCCTTTTTCCATAAGTTCGCGCAGAAGGCGGATTACGATTTTCTGCGACGATACATCAAGTGCGGAAGAAGGCTCGTCGGCTATTAAAACTTTCGGTTTTAATATTGTCGATATCGCGATAACTGTGCGCTGCTTCATGCCGCCCGAAAGTTCTACAGCGTACTGGTTTAAAACTTTTTCCGGCAGGTTAAGCACCTCGAAACGCTCCCGCGCGAGATCGTAAATATCTTTTTTTGTAAGATCGAGTTTATGAGCCTTTAGCACATCCTCGATAAAACGGATGATTTTTCTTGTAGGGTTAAGCGCGTTCATTGCCGCCTGCGGAATATAGGCGATTTCCGTTCCAAGCACTGTTGTTCTTATAACATCCGCGTCAAGGCTTGTTATGTCTTTTCCGTCTATTATTATATTTCCCGATTCATAGAACAAAGGTGGAAAATAATAGCCCATTACGCTCATTGCGAGCGTGCTTTTTCCGCAGCCCGATTCTCCTGCGATGCCTAAAGATTTTCCGTCTTCCAGAGTGAAGGAAACATCGTCCACAGAGCAGACTTTTTCGTTCATTCTGGTTTTATAATAGGTTGTTAAATTTTTAACTTCTAATATTGTCCCTGCCATTGTCAGCTCCTTATCTGCGGGTTAAAAATTTGATCAAGACCGGAGTTCATCAGGTTAAGCGAAAATGTAATAAGAGTGATCATTACAACCATCGGCAGGAACGCCCACCATGCGCCTGTAAACAGAGCGTTAAAATTTCCCGCCCAGTGCATCATAAGCCCGAGTGTCGCAAGGTTTCTTGGCCCGAGCCCAAGCATTGAAATTGTCGCTTCGGCGAGAATTCCGGAGGCTACCTGAAGGATAAAAGCCATAACTACATAGGAGGCAATGTACGGGAGGATATCCCTTAAAATGATGCGCGGCATGCTGTGACCCGAAAGTTTAGAAAGATTTACATGGTCGCGGTTTCGCAGCGATGTAGTCTGCGCGCGCACAGAACGGGCAGTCCACGGCCAGCTCGTCAGCCCGATGATTATTCCAATCGAAAAAATATTAGTATTACTGATGCTTACCGAGATTAAAATCAAAATTACAAACGACGGGATTACTATAAAAACATTTGTGAGACTGGAAAGAAAATTGTCAAAAGAGCCGCCAAGATAACCCGCAAGAAGTCCTACTATTAGACCGATTAATGTAGCGACGCTTCCCGCGATAAGTCCGATATAAAGCGAGGATTTAGTGCCTGCTACAAGCTGGCACATCATATCGCGCCCGAAATTGTCTGTTCCAAGAAGATGAAGCTGCATTGGGCCTTCTATTTCCATAGTTACCGCGGTAAGGCCAAATTGAGCCATAAGTTCGGCTATCGCGATTTCTTCCGGCGTAGGTTCTCTTTCTTCTATAACTTTTTCATTATTGCGATCCAGGTATTCGCGCAGATTCGGCCGTTCAAATTTTAGGCCAATCATCGCAAGAGGATCGCGGTTGTCGAATATCGGGTAAATAATAATAAACAATAATACTAAAGTGATTATAGAAAACCCAAATGTAAATTTTCCTGATTTAAATATGGTTTTTAAAATATGATTCATTGCGCTAACCTCAATATAATAATATCTATTATGATACGCAGTTTCATGCTTCTTCCTCCTGTTGAGTCATACGAACTCTGGGGTCGATAAGGCCGCATATAATATCAACTACAAAGTTCGCCGCTAAAACCATAATCGAAATAATTAATGTACATCCCGATATGACGGGGAAATCTTGTCCCCGGATCGCTGTGAAGAGCGTTGTTCCGATTCCCGGATAGGAGAAGACAATTTCAGCGATAAGGTTGCCTCCTATCATCGTACCGAGCGAAAGCGCAAGTCCTGTAATCTGGGGAAGCATCGCGTTACGGAAAACATACCAGACCACTTTTCTATCTTTAATGCCCATCAAGCGGGCGTATTTTACATAATCGGCGTTTAATTCATATATTGACATCTGCCTCATTCCAAGTGACTGGCCTCCTATCGCTACTAAAACCATAGTAATGAACGGAAGCTGGTAATGCTTTAACACAGAAAGTATAAATGCCGGATTAGTCCAGATGGGCAGCATTTCATGGGAATATCCCAAACTCGCGGGGAATATGTTAAGATTGACCGCGAAAACATAAACGTTTACATACGCGAAACCAAATGCCGGTATCGCGCTTAAAAAAAGAAAAAACGGAAAAAAGGCTTTATCAAAAATGCCTTTTTTGTAGCCTGTGAACGCGCCTAAAGCGTTTCCGATAAACCAGCCTGTTATAATCGCCGGAAACTGCAGCATCAGCGTCCAGTGTACAGACGCTCCTAAAAGATTGGAAACTTCGCGCGGATAATAAGTAAATGATTTACCAAGATCACCTTTAAATAGGTTCCCAAGGTAAATAAAAAATTGCTGCCAGAGCGGTTTATCAAGACCGAACATTTCCAAGTATGTATTATACATCCGCTGCACTGATTCATAATCTGACGCGCCGGCTGCCATTCTGGAAATTATTGAATTAACCGGGTTACCCGGCATTAAACGCGGCAGAAGAAAGTTAAGGAAGACTGCTATAAAAAGCGTTATTAAATACCAAATCGATTTTTTCGCGAAATATCTTGGGAGCCCTTTCAGTTGAAGAGTTTTCAATTTGCACTCCTTCTTGATGATGGAATTTTTTATAAAAAAAGTCCACAGGATTTCTCCTGTGGACCGTAAAAACTAATCAGCTTTTATCTGCTTACCGGTGTGATCTGATAGAGACCTCTGATTCCAGCGCCGTCAATAAAGCAGGTCGGCGGAATGTTTGATCCGTCGCCGGCTCTTGGATAGTTTGTCCAGTGTGTTGTATTAACAATATGGAACATATCCGGTCTGTACATAAGTCCAATCTGGGGCATTTCCTGGAGATAGATAATGTTAAGTTCAGTCCAGAGAGCTTTAAGTTTTGTTGCATCAGATTCGTTAGCAATAAGCATTGTTAATTCTTCTGCTCTTGCGTTTGTATAGCGGCCAAAGTTACCGATATTGTTTTGAGTTCCTACCGGAGGAAGATAGCTGCTTACAAACATATCATAAGCTCTTGACCAGGGAGAAGAAGCGTTGGAACCGCCCGCGCTCCACATAGTAATATCGAAGTTGCCTGTAAAGCGGTTTTCATAAGCTACGTTCATTTCCGGGAAATAGGTTTCGATAGAAATACCGATACCCCTGACTGAATCAGCTACGATTTCGCAGGAAGCGTTCCAGTCTGACCAGCCGTATGGGCATGAAATCTGGAATGCAAGTCTTACGCCGCCTTTAGCGCGGATACCGTCGGCTCCTCTTACCCAGCCGGCTTCATCAAGAATTCTGTTTGCGCCTGCTGTGTCAATTCCTGACCACTGATAAGGTCTTAATGCCGCTTCGTCAATAAGAGCTTTTTCCGCTGCTGTAGCAAGCATCATATGCGGTTCTTTAAGAGCTGTCTGTCCTGACATAGCCGCTGTTCCGATTCTCGCATAATCGACAACCATCGCGATTGCTCTGCGGACTACAGGATCGTTAAGACCGGGTTTCTGTGTATTGAACCAGATACTCGGAATAACCGCGGGGATATGATACGGAGCTGCCGGGAGATAAGTTGCGACGCCGTACTGGAAGTATGTTTCAACCTGTGCTGTAAACTGTTGAATAATATCAACATTTCCCTGGCGCAGCGCGTTATCGCCTGCCGCATTGTCACTGTATACATTGTTGATGATGTACTTGGGTGTAGGAAGCTTGCCGCGATGGGAAGCGTGTTTTCCCCAGTAATTGTCATCTCTAATGAGTACGAGTTTGGTATCATCTGCAAAGTAGAATGTATAAGGTCCTGAACCATAACAATCCCAGCCCGGGAATGCCAGAAGATCAGATCTTCCTGTTCCGAGTTCGCGGCTTGCTTTCTTTGCATCCCAGTAAGCTTTTGGCGTAATGGAAACTTCGCTGATTGCCCTGAGCATCATCTGGCGGTTATAATTGTCTGCTTTACCTGTGATAACTACTGTAGTGGCATTTGTTTGGGTAACACTGTCAATATAAAGCCAGTATGAGGAAATAGATGTTTGATAATCTTTTCCTAAATTGAATGTATTTATTACATCCGCCGCTGTTACCTGCGCTCCGCCCCTGAATTTCGCTTGGGGGTTAAGTCTTACTGTAAGTACCCTGTTACCGGTTCCGCCGAACGTGTAGTCAAGCGCTAACTGCGGCTCAAGAGCTCCTGTAAGCATGTTATACATGAACAGTGTTTCATAAACCAACTGGCGCTGACCGTTTCCCGCCAGGGCATGTGCATTCTGATTTAACGGCTGGTTCCCTTGCGGGGCTCCCCATTGCAGTCCGCTTAAATAAAGAGTCTCATTACGCGGGAAGTGGGTTACTAACTGCCCACCTGTCGCTTGCGTGTTGGTTTGACCACCGCCAGCGAAAACAGTTCCTGCCGCGATGATTAACATAATCATCACCGAAAGCACGATTCTTGTTCTCTTCATAAATAATTCCTCCTATAGATTTATATATAGCCACAAAGACTATTTTGTTAATCAATATATCACCACATTCAAAAATCGTCAATTCAATTTTTTATAATCTGAAAATAAAACTTTTAATATTATTATCGTTTTTACGTTTAACGTTTAACTTGATAATATTCAATAAATACCGCCTTTAATAGCAGTATTTATAGGCTCTCATTAAAGTGCTGCTTAACTTCTTCGATCGATAATCCTTGTTCAAGTAATTCAACAAAATATTTTTTTGCTTCCTTAAGACCTTGTTCTATACCTTGTTTATGTCCTTGTTCCAGCCCCTGTTTAATGCCTTTTTCAAGACCTTCGGCAAGACCGTCTTCCCATGCTTCTTCACGCTAGACTTCCATCGCTTCGTCCATATTCCATTCTTCCAATATCATACTGATTACCTCCGAACCATGTGTCTCAAGGAACTCCTTCAATATATCATGTTTTCGACAATATTTAACAGCTTTTTGGTGTCAGTCACCTTTTCCACATTGGTGTCAATCAACGAATTTTTTTCATTCTCAGTCATGCAAAACGGCACTTTCAACTCATATATAGTGATCCCTTTTTGAGGGATATCTTTTTCTATGTGAGGACATTATGGATTTGAATGTTAAAAGAAATCACAAGGACAGTGTGTTTTCAAAACTGTTTTCTAACCCCGAAATCTTGCGGGAATTATACTCAGCGATTTCCGGAGTCGATATTCCAAACAACGCGATAATTGATATCAACACCCTTTCAGAAGCTCTTTTTATGAACCGGATAAATGATTTATCTTTTACGATAGATGATAAAATTGTTGTATTAATCGAACATCAGTCAACAGTTAATTACAATATTCCGGTCAGACTGCTTATGTACATCGGGCGTGTGTATGAAAAAATAATTGACAAAAAAAATATATATCAACGGAAGCTTGTGAAAATCCCTGCGCCTGAGTTTATCGTTCTTTACAACGGTAAGGATGAATACCCCGATTATCAGGAGTTGTGTCTTTCCGCTTCTTTTAAAGAAACATCTGGTTTAAGTAATGATAATGATAAAAGTCCGCCTTTAGAGTTAATGGTTCAGGTTTATAACATCAATCAGGGACGAAATATTGATATCTTAAAAAGAAGTGAAAATCTTAATGGATACAGTTTGTTCATGGGAAAAATTAAAGAATTTAACGCTCATTTACCGCTTGATGAATCTGTCCGTGCTGCTGTAAAATACTGTATTGAACACAATGTATTAAAGCAGTTTCTGGAATGCCATTCGTCGGAGATAATAAATATGCTTTTTGAAGATATAACCATGGAAGAGATAGCCGAAATCAGAGGCAATGAAAGATACGAAGAAGGCTTGGAACAAGGCCGTGAACAGGGTCTGGAACAAGGTCAAAATCAAGCATCTATGCAAGTTGCCCGTAACCTGCTCGCGAAAGGCGCTACTCCGGATTTTGTGAAAGAAATCACCGGGCTCTCTTTGAAAGAAATCGCGACGCTTAATGGTTAATTGACGGCAGGCGCAAATCTGGGTTAGGCTCTACTAGACTGTAACAGCGAGATATTTCCAAAATATCTCTCGCAGAGGCGCAAAGTCGTCGAACCTACAGTTCGCGAGATCGCAGAGTTGTTGTTCGATATATATCTTGAATATTAGAAATCATTGACAACTGATATGGACTTCTTAGGATAAAAGATATTTTACAAACCACAACCCTGCGTCTTCCGCGTCTCTGCGAGAAATAATCAAGTAAAGCTTTAGTCTTTACAGATTACTAGCCAATACTTTTTAAGTAATCTAAGCTTTCTTTGGCGCATTCAATCGGGGTTTTTCCGGGAGACGGTCCATCTTGTTCTACGACAAGCCAGCTTGTGCCTGCTTTTTCAGCGGCTTTAATGATGCCGGGGATGTCTTGTATTCCGTAACCTACAGCGCGGAACGGGAAAGATCCCGAGGCGCGGGCTTTTTTTGCTTCGCCTATTAAATCGTACTCGGCTTTTACTTTTCCGCTGTCAACTGAGCCAAAATCTTTTAAATGAACAACGGGAGATCGCCCGGTGTATTTTAAAATATATTCCGCGGGGTTAACTCCGGCGATTTTCGCCCAGCAGGTATCAATCTGCGTCTGGAGCAGGCTTGCGGGAATGCTGTCAAAAAGATCGTCAAGGGCGTATTTGCCTTTATAGTCCTCGTATTCAAATTCGTGATTGTGATAGAGCAGAACTGCGCCTTTTTTATTTACTATTTCGCCTAATTTCGCGATGCCTTTTTTTACATCTTCGTAATTTGCGCCTGAGCTTCTGTCCTCGGCGTTTAAAAAAGGAATAACAATATACTTGCATCCGATCGCTATATGAAAATCAATTTCATTTTCCGGGTCTTTTATCATGTCGCGGTAGGGGACATGCGCGGAGACCGCGGTTAAGCCCGCTTTGTCAAGCGATTCTTTAAACTGCGTACTGGTTTTTCCGAACGATTTCGCGAGAGCAAGTTCCACATATTTATAACCGGCGGCGGCTACTTCTTTCAGTGTTCCGTCAAAATCATTTTTTAACTCATCTCTTACATTATATAACTGAAGCATAACAGGCAGCATAAAATCCTCCTAAAAATATTTTTTATATTATCATATATGTTTTTAATCAAGTCAATGGAAAGGTTTAAAGTTGACGTAATATTAAAAGCGGGTATACTGATAGTACTATGTTAATACAAAAAATTCATGATAATTGGACAATGAAAAAATCAGGCGAGCGCGGCAACTCTTTTATCAGCGCTCAGGTGCCGGGTTCTGTTTACAGCGATCTTCTTCGCAATAAAAAGATGGATGATCCTTTTTGGCGCGATAACGAGGACGCAGCTTTCGCGTTAATGGAAAGCGATTATGAGTATTTATGCGAATTTTCCGTTTCGCAGAAAATGCTCAATATGGACAAAATTCTTCTTCGCTGCGAAGGGCTTGATACGCTTGCAGACATTAGCGTAAATAATATTAATATCGCTTCCTGCGATAATATGCACCGCGTTTGGGAATTCGAATTAGAGAAAAAAATATTAAAAAAAGAAAAAAATGTTTTAAAAATAATTTTCCGCTCTCCCGTAAAATTCGCGGCTCAGGCGTATAAGGAGGTTAAGACCGACGGCTCTTCTCACTGTCTTGAAGGATTTCCTCATATCAGAAAAGCTCACTGTATGTTTGGCTGGGATTGGGGTCCCCGTCTTCCTGATGCAGGGATTTTCCGCGATATATGCCTTGTCGGAATCCGCCTTGCGCGGATAGAAAGCGTTTATATAACGCAAAAACATAAAAAAGATTCTGTTGAACTTGATTTCGCCGTTAAGATTGATAATGTCTGCGATTCTCCGCGCAATGCGCAATTTTCATATAAAATTTTAATTACCGATCCTAAAGGAAAAACTGTTGAATTTGATAATTTATCTAAAAAGATTGTTTTAGACGATCCTCAGCTTTGGTGGCCTTCCGGTTACGGCAGCCAGAGTCTTTATACAATAAAAGTAATTCTTTTAAGCCCCAAAGGAGCCGAACTTGATTCATGGCAGCGGCGCATTGGACTGCGTACGATGACGGTAAAAAGGCAGAAGGATAAATGGGGAGAAAGTTTCGCCGCGGAAGTAAACGGCGTATGTATTTTCGCGATGGGCGCGGATTATATCCCCGAGGATAATATTCTAAGCCGCGTTACGCCAAAACGCACGCGGAAGCTTCTGGAACAATGCAAGGAAGCGAATTTTAATTTTATAAGGGTTTGGGGCGGCGGATATTATCCTGACGATTTTTTCTTTGATATATGCGATGAACTTGGCTTTATTGTATGGCAGGATTTTATGTTCGCCTGCGCTGTTTACGATCTTAACGATCATTTTGAGAAAAACATCAGGGCGGAATTTGCAGATAACATAAAGCGCATCCGCCATCACGCGTGTCTTGGGCTTTGGTGCGGCAACAATGAGATGGAAATGTTTGTCGACAGGGGAATGTGGGTGGATACTCCAAAGCAAAAAGCGGATTACATAAAAATGTACGAGTACATCATTCCGCAGGTTTTAAAAGAGCTGGATCCGAATACTTTTTACTGGCCCGCAAGCCCTTCATCGGGAGGAAGCTTCGATTCTCCGAATGATCCTAACAGGGGAAATGTTCATTATTGGGATGTGTGGCACGGAAACAAACCGTTTACAGCTTACAGGGAGTTTTATTTCCGTTTTGTCTCGGAGTTCGGCTTTCAGTCGTTTCCGCATTTAAAAACAATTATGAGCTTTACGCTTCCGGAAGACCGCAACATTTTTTCTTATGTAATGGAGCGCCATCAGAGAAATAATGCAGCTAACGGCAAGATAATGAATTATATGTACCAGACATTTCTTTATCCCAATGATTTTGACACATTAATTTACGCGTCTCAGCTATTGCAGGCGGAAGCGATTAAATACGGCGTTGAACATTTCAGGCGAAACCGGGGTCGGTGTATGGGAGCCGTGTACTGGCAGATTAACGATATCTGGCCAGTCGCTTCATGGGCTTCTATCGACTACTTTTTCAGATGGAAGGCGCTTCATTATTACGCAAAAAGATTTTTCCAGAGAGTGATGATTTCCTGTCATGAAGAAGGTCTTTTAACTCAGGATCCGGACGCGAATCATCAGCCGCAAAAAAAGGCTGCAATTGAAAAAAGCTTCCGCTTATGCGCTGCAAACGAAACAATGGAAGAAAAGAAACTTACCGTAAAGTGGGCCGTCCGCGATTCAAAAGCTAAAATAATAAAAGAAAAAACAATTCCTATTAAAGTGAGCGCTCTTTCATCATTATGGCTTGATAAAGTCGATGTTCCGGATATTAAACTAAATGATGAATATTTAAGCTACCATTTATATGAAGGGGATAAGGTTATTTCCGAAGGCACTGTGATTTTCTCGCTGCCTAAATTTTTCCGCTGGGAAGACCCTAAATTGAGTTATAAAATTTCTGGGGATACAATCGCCGTAAAGGCCGGCGCTTACGCGAAGAGCGTTGAAATTCAAAATAAAAATCAGGATTTAATTCTTTCTGACAATTACTTTGACATGAACGCAGGCGAGAAAAAAGTCAAAATCATAAGCGGAAAAGCGGGGAAACTGAAACTCAGAAGCGTTTGGGATATAAAATAATTTTACCGCGGATTCGTCATTTTAAAGTATTGCCTAAAGCCCCTTGACTTAAAGTTATTATAAAAATTAAACTTATCCTATAATTTAATTTTATGGATATTTTTCGTGTCTGATATAAGCAAAAGAAACACTATTTTTAACTCGAATTTTTTAAAATTAATAGCCATAATTATAATGGTTTATGACCATTTTATTGTGATTTTTTTTCCTCAGGAAACTATTTTATACTTTATTCTGAGGGTGCCGGGAAGAATCGCGGCTCCGGTTATATGTTATCTAATCGCGGAAGGCTATCATTATACTTCCGACAGAAAAAAGTATATAATCCGCCTTTTGATTTTCTCCGTAATCTCGCATTTTCCTTATATACTTTGTTTTGAATTCTCGTTTTTTCAAGCGACAAGCGTTATTTGGGCGCTTGTAATGGGGCTCGCCGCGTTGACGGCGGTAAAAAGCGATAAAATTCACATAGTATTAAAGATTTTAATTCTTATCGCCTGCTGCGCGGCTTCTTATACCGCCAATTGGAATTTTGTCGCGGTTTTATGGATTGTCGCTTTTGGATTATTCCGAAGCAGCTTAAAACGGCAGATTATCGCCTTTTGCGTTATCGGCATTGTGTTTCACCTTCTGCCCGCGTATCTCAGGTTTATGCTATTGCGGACCGTTTACCTTCACTGGTATCATCTTGGAATCTTCCTTGCGGTTCCGCTGTTTGCGCTGTATAATGGAAAGCTGGGAAAAAAATCCAAAATAATTTCATGGAGCTTTTATTTATTTTACCCCGTTCATTTGATTATATTTTATTTGATGGATATCTTTACTCCGTTAAAGGATATAATCGAAAAATTGTTCAGTGCCTAAGGCAGTGATATATTAACTATGAAAAAAAATATTAAATTAATTTTTACGTTTCTTCTGATTCTCTGTTTTTTTAACTGCGATTCAAAATGGATAAATTATTTTTATCCTTACACAAATATAGATAATGAATTAACAAATTCAAAACCCGAATACGTAAATATTATCGGATACACTCAACCGGAAATTGAGATTGCCGATATGCTCGAAATTAAAGAGGAAGAATTGACAGCTGTGGAAGAGCCGCTTATAGATGAAATGGATATTTATAGAAAATATTCAGGCGTTTATGAGCTTCCCATTATCGGAGCGACCGGATACGCCGCGATGGATCTTCCGCTGTACGGCTTTCCCGCTGAGCGCGCGAATGTTATCAGAATACTGGACGCAGGACAGGGGTTTACAATCTTAATAGAAGAATCTAACTGGTGGTATATTGACGTTAATAATATCAGAGGATGGGTTAAATGCAATTACTGCATGATCAATATACCGGATATAATTCCTTCGATAATTCATAATAATACAAATACATATTCGTCATTATTCAGATCATCTGGTTTTAATATTCCGAATGTTACGGGAAGGGTTTTATATAATTCCAAAGATTTTAACGCGCGTTTATTTAGAGAAGAATATATCGCTCCTGTTTTATACGGAATGGCGGGGAAAATTTATGACGCTCAGATAGCTGCTCTTGCCGATGGCAATTCGCTTGTTATATATGAAGCATTCAGGCCGGCCGGAGCTCATGATATTGTTTACGATGAATTATTAAGACTAGCGGAAACAAATTCCACAGTTTACAGAGGCATGAACACTCCTCCGTATACAACAAGATGGTTCTTGCTGCCCGCTCCGTTTAATCATCAGAGAGGGACGGCAATTGATGTAAGCCTTGCTAAAGTTTTAAATACCGAGACAAGAATCACAGGGAGTTATGAATATTTATATATTTCTAAATACGAAGAATATAGAATGCAGACGCCGATGCATGAGTTAAGCATTCAAGCCGTTGTTTTTAGAGACATTGTGTCTTCTGTCTCGGAAACCGCATGGCGGAATACGGTTTTTTCTGATAGAGCGACAGAAGGCACAAAATTAATGCATAAATATTTAACAGGCGCGGGATTAACTCCGCTGGTTTCCGAATGGTGGCACTTTAATGATCTGCCGTACACAAGATTCGCGACATTAAACAGAATAAGCGGTAGATACCTGCTTGACAGGACATACAGTATTCCGCCTGTTAATACCGCGCCTCCGCGCAGTCAAATCCTGCTTGAACAGCGGCAAATGTTAGCTGAAAGAATTATCTGGATGCAGGAAGCTTTGAAAGATTTGGACGTTTATCTGAACAACTTAGGGCGCCAGCGGTAATTTTTAAAACCTGAGGATTCCTAAAAAATGCGAACCTTTGGTTCGAAACCTGCGGTTTAAAAGTTTAATAAAAAGCGCAACTGTGCTATAATTGATTTATGAAATACGGATATTTTGACAATGAAAACCGCGAGTATGTAATTAACAGGATCGATGTTCCTGTTTCATGGACAAACTACATCGGAGTAAAAGACCTTTGCGGCGTTTTTAATCATACCGCGGGAGGTTATCTTTTTTATAAAAGCCCAGAGTACCATAGAATTACACGCTTTAGACCTAACGGCGTTCCGGCGGACAGACCCGGTCATTATGTGTACATAAGGGATGATG
>JGI24695J34938_10001453_pt1 | contig 20049 bp, 9 predicted proteins | sample TergutCo191P3_FD_34938 | JGI IMG/M metagenome (IMG submission 34938)
CAGGTGTCGTAGACACTCAACCCTGGGATATGCTATACCAATAACATATCAAAAAAACTTAACGGCTTAATTTACTGTCTGTAAAATCGGGGGAAGTCCAGTTGTTACTGATTTGCCATATTCGACGGTTGATCGAATTTCATATAAATCATTTAATATTCTTAATTTTTCTTCCAGCGGTATAGTAATTAAATTTTCAATTTCCTTAGCATCCATACCAAAATATTCAAAACGTATGCTAAATATTGTATAACGGTTATCATAAGACTCACCAAATTGTATATCGCGGATTATAAAAATGCAAATTACCGTTATTGCAATAAAAATAAAAATACTGAAAATAGGTTTTGAATAAATATATCTATTCTTCATTCTTTTGGAACCTGTTTTGGTATTGTAAATAAAAAAATCGGGGGAAGTATAAGCAGTATTATTACGGTAGAAAATACAATACCGCCTATGATTGCAACTGCCAAAGGAGACTGAGCGTTTAGACGATACGGATCAATGGCAAAAGGCAGCAAGGCAATTACGGTTGTAGCATTAGTAATGAGTATGGCGCGTAATTTATTGACACAAGCATCAATAAGAGCTTCTTTATCTCTTGTTTTTTGATGGATATAAGATTCATAAAGTAAAATGGAATTATTTATTGAAATTCCAAAGAGAATGATAAGAGCTACAATACTATTAATATTTAATGTATTTCCAGTTATTAATAAAGCAAAAAATGCTCCTGAAAAAGCAGGGGGTAAAGAGAGAAGTAAAACAAGCGGTAAAATAAAAGATTCAAATTGGGCTCCTAGAACCAAATATAATAACAGTATTGTTATAATTATTAGAAAAAGAGCATTATAAGCAAGTTCTCTCAATTCATTTTTGCCTGGAGATATTAAATCCAATGTTTCGTCTTTCTCTGAAGAAAAATTTAACAATTGTTTAGCATCTTTACGATTGTAACGATATAAAACTTTTTCATTTTCCTTTAATGAAATTGATCCTAAAATACGGAGTGGAACATAAGCGTTTTCAAGTTGAACTAAAGTATTTTCAAAATCCATTATAGAACGGATATCGCTGTCTCTGAATCGAACTAATATCGGTATTTCTCTTCCACTTTCATAGAAAGGCAAGGTATTAATACCTTCCAGGGTATTTCTTGCAATTGATGCCATGTATTGAGCGCTTATAGAAAATCGTGCTGCAGCAAGACGATCCGGGGTAAAAATTGATTCAATTAGTGTAATATCAGGAATCATCTTAATATTTGTATAATAATTTCGAAGGTTTATAGCCTGATTGCGAACAATTTCTGGCGAGTATCCTTGTAATATTGTAATATTATCTTGTAATTCCAGCAGCCTAGAAAGAATATCTCCTTGATTTGAAAGTGTAATTTTATTCACAGAACCATCAAATAAACGAAGGATTCTTGATGTTGCTTTATCTGATGGAATATTAAGAGACAAATTAATACGTAATTTTTCCGGATGCTCTTCCGGAATAGCTAGTATAGTATAATCATTATATTCAAGACCGCCGGAGATTCTTACTGAATCAATATACGGTTCATTCAATAATTGCCGGGAAATATAAACAGCATCACTCTGCATTCTAGTTAATGTTGTTCCTGATGGAAAAGAGATTTCACCGTTAATAATTTTTGATGATAAATGAGGAAGCATTTTATAATCAACAGATAAAAATGATATAATGCCAATAATTAAACCAATTCCTGTTATTAACCAAATATGTCCAGGTCGATTTAAAATCGGACGCAGAAGGGTAAGGTATTTTTTTTCTGCTTTTTGAATGAAAATTCCCTGATTAAAGTGTGTTGTCATAGGTTTAATAAGTATGCATAATGATGGAATAAAAGTAAGAGAAAGCAGGCAGGAAGCAAAAACAGAAGCAATAACCGCAATAGCCATATCTGTAAATAGTTCACCCAATAAACCAGATACAAAAAATACAGGTATAAAAACAATTATTGTTGTAATTGTTGCTCCTATAATAGAGTTTGTCACTGCAAAAGTACTGTTAACTACAGTTTCTGATAATAATGTTGATTTATTTTTAATTAATTCTTTTTGTAAATTTTCAATAACAACCGTTCCAGCATCAACTACCATACTTATCCCGATCGCCATACCAGAAAGAGACATGATATTTAATGTTTTCCCGGTTATCCAAAGAATTAATGAAGAAAAAAAGATAGATATGGGTATAATACTTGCAATAAGAATTGAAAATTTGATTGATCTTAAAAAAATAAATAATATTAAAGCAGTTGCTAATATACCAATAACTGCTGCAAAAAATAAAGATGAAAGAGAACCCTTTATCTCATTGGAAATATCTTCTGTAATTTCGAATCTACACCATGAGCCGTATAATTGTTCAAGCATATTTATTTCATGTTTAACTAACGTAGATACTGTTAAAGGGCTGGCATCATCTCTTTTTTGAATGTTTATATTTATACATTCAAGATTATCATAAAGAAAAAAAGTTTCTTTTCTCTTACTGGTTCGCACTGTATCAGCAATTTCTTTAATACGTAAAAAAGAACCATCGTTAAATGACAAGGGAGTATTGCCAATGTCCTCAATTGAGGTAAATAACCCTGATGTTTTTACAGAAAATTCATTTTCTCCTTCACGAATTGTTCCCGCTGGATATTCAAAATTAGCTACTGAAATAATATCCGCTACTGTTTGAAGAGTTAACAATCTACCTTCAAGTTGATCACGTCGAACTTGAATTTGTATTTGTTCTTTTTCACCACCGGTAACAGTTACCGTACCCACTCCTGCGAGCCGTTGAAAACGAGGTTTTATATCATTATCAGCCAAATAACGCCCATATTGGAGGTCTCCATTATGGGGAATAAGTGCAATTGAAAGTGTTGTTATACGGCTTGAATCATTCTTAATGGCAACTGGCTTTGAACAGCCAGAGGGTAATGTTTCATAAGTGATATCTATTATTTCACGGCTGTCGGTTAATGCAATATCAATATCTGTTCCCCAGTGAAGTTCTATTGTCAAAAGAGAAAGACCATCGCGGGTAATAGAAGAAATATTTTTTAATCCTTTTAAAGAAGCAAAAGCATCTTCCAACGGAATAGAAACTAATGCTCGCATTTCTTCTGCTGATATCCCTTCGTATTCGGCGGCTATCAGTAAATTACGTGGACTAAGTACCGGAAGAAAATCTACTGGTATAATAGCCAAACTCATAATACCCAGTAAAATAATTGCTATAATACCTGAGATTACTGATACAGGATGTTTTACTGCAAAATATATTATTGACCGCATATTATTGTTTATTTAAAGTTATATTTATTGGATTAATAATGGTATTACCAAGATTGTCTGAGATACTATTACGAATTGAAAAAATTATTAATCCGCGGTTGTCTCTATTTTCAATATCTATTCCTATTTTTAAAATACATAATTTGCCATCTTCATTATCATTAAGCATGGAATGAATAATATTATATTCAGAATCGACAGAAGTCAAGAAATTCATGGTACGTATTGAAATATATGCACAGGAGTTTCTTGTTGAAATAGAAATTGCTTGCATTGCAGAGACTAATGAAAGAGAATCAGCTTCATTAGAAATTCGGAAAGCGTAATAAAGTTCAGTAGGTATTCCAGTATTACTGCTTGGATCAAAGTAAGTAACATCAAAAGTTATTGCTGAATAATCTGTTGTTGAATTAATATATATATAATCTAAGTTATTTTTTAAAATGCCTCCGGAAAATAATATTGGTCTATAATTTTCTTTATTAAAAAAAAGTGGAAAAAATAAATCTGATTCTGTTTTATTTCCAAAAGTATCAGTGATTCCTTTTTTTAATTTTAATGAATAATTATTATTCCATCTAGGTATATTATTTAATGTAATTATGACACTGTCTTTTGTTATAAAATTAGGTGTTATACTAATACTTACCGGAGGATTTATTTCTATAAACCCGGCAATAGCATCAATGAGTATTTGTTTGTCAAATTTAATTATAATATCACTACTGGAAGGTATATTGTGATTTTCATAATTAGGGATTAATGGACCTGATGCACCATCTGATGTTTGCCATATAATGTTGATTTCCGGCGGATTCATATCAAGACCGTAAAGAAAAGTTGATTTAAACACTGTTAGCATGGCGTTTCTGTAAATATCTGTTAATAATGTGTTTATTGTTAATGTATACCTAGTACCCTTTATTAAAGGTTTGAGCGGAATAATATCAACCGCAGAATATTCTGTATTCCATTCAAGCACATAAGATATTGATGGATTTATAGAAATTGCTCTATCAAAGGAAACAATATCTATTGATTTTGAAAAAACAATTGAGATTTTATCCGGTGATAAAATTAAATTACTTTCATTGATCGGGCTTATATTTAAAATACGAGGATCTTCAATATCTTGTTTTGTATAAAATTTATGTATAAAATCGTTTAATAATGAATTTCCTTTTCTGTCTTCTGCAATAGTACTGATTGTTATTATATACTCATAATTGTCACGAAAACTATTTAATGGATTAAAAACGACAGTTTTATTACTAAAAGAGAATGATCCTGAAATTGTCTGTCCATCTTCTGTCAAAGAGAAAGCTTTTTTTATTGATTCCTCCGATGGCTGAGCTGAAAAGACTATTATTATGTTATTTTCTATTATTAATGAATTAATCTCTAAAGGAGGTAAAAACCAATTACCACAGGATGTGACAGAAATTAAAAATAAATAAATGCTTAAAGAGCTATAAATATAACGCATACGTCCTCTTCTAAATATTCATTTGCTTGATTTCTTACACTATTCTGGTTGCTGTCGACTCTTAGAATATAATGATTTTTAATATCACCACTTGAAACTGAAAACCCGCTCCATTCAATGGAAAGCACAGAACCATTATACGACCAATAGGCAGAAAGAAGAGCAGGACTATTTGCAGAAGCGGGAAAAAGCACATTCATAGAAATTGCATTTACAGTATCATTCCAATTTTTTTGTGGAATGACAGTTGAAAAATTTATTACAGTTTTTAACTGTATTGGCATTTGGGATATCATAGTATATTCGGAAATTGTTCCATCTGTTGGCATGGGATTAATATTGTCATCAAAAGTTATACTTGTGATTTGAAGAAATTGATTAGCAGTTGTAAATAATATTTGCATTGGTTCAAAGAGCGTTAAGCCGGAAGTGTCTTTAACGGAATCTGCAATTGTTAAACGGTATTCTCTGCGTAGTTGATATAGACTAGTTGGAATAAAAATAAATCGTGATTCTGTTTCTTTAATAAAATAACCGTTTATAGATGGAGAAAAGTTTACACCAGAAATAACTGAAGCCTCATCCATTGGTTTAGAAAAAGAAAAACCAATTGCCTGATTATCTAAAAGATGATTATCAAGTGAATGAACCTGATGCCAAAAAGAACCTGAAACATTATAATCCACTGGACATATATATTCAATTGAAGGTTGTATAATATCTTTAATTCCATTTATTCTTCCCGAATAATTTTTCCTCATTAGGTAACCATCGGTACTAACCATGTTTCTAATTGTCCATAAATATGTAGTATTTATAAACCAGCCATTTTTAGGCCTAATAATAACAGTGCTGCCATCATCTAAAAATTCTGAATGATAATCTGCAAATGGCGTAATGGAAAATCCTTCTTCAAATGATATAATAGAAACAGGTTTTGAGAATTGTATAATAAATGTGCTTTCATTAAATTCATGTGATAAAAGATCAAATGAATTTTCAGGTTCTCCGTAAATGAAACTACGATAAACACTTGTAGAATAAATTCTTCCATCAGCCATTTTAAGAGTACCTTGTAAATCTAAAGAGTAAAATTGACCTTTTTGCCATGAAAGAATAGGTTGTATAAATACTGTAGAACCATCCCAATTAAAATTCACTGAAGCAGTATTTTTATCTTCAAAGAAGCGAAATTTCCTTTCAAAGTCATTTTTATCCGGCAAAATTGAAAAATTTATTTGTATACTTTCACCAAAATAATAATCATATTTATCGTTAATGGAACATGTTATTTCAAGATATTCAAAAGTAATAATCGGTTTACAGGAGCAGAGTAAAAATAAAAAAAATACAATAAATAATTTAATATTAATCCTGACTTTCAACATATCCGCCTTCCCTGATAAATGGAGAGGGTCTGTCTATTATAATATCTCCCGGATAAAGACCTGAAGATACCCAAACCATTCCATCTTTCTGCGCTTGTATCTGGATTTGCTTAATAACAGCAACGCCATTTAAAATGCTAAAAACAGTACCTTCTGTACCGCTGTATTTAAGTAATGCAGTCTCCGGTATTGCTGGATAGCTGATATTTTGTGAGCGCGGTATAACACATCTAATAAACATACCCGGTTTGATGCGAAGATCATAATTTGGAATTTCTGCTTTTAATGAAAAATTTCCGCTTTGAGGATCTGCTACAGGAGATATTTCATCAATTTTAGCATCGAATAAACGATTTAAAGATGGAATTTCAATTGTAAGCGGGGTTCCTTGAATAAAATTTACAATGTCTTGTTCTTGAATGTAAAAAACCGCATAAACAGTTGATATATCCATGATTATCGCTATTGTTTCATTTTGAGATACATGCTCGCCATTTTCAAAATATAATGCTCCTACTACGCCTGTAACGGTCGAGCGTATAATAAGTTGATCAAGCAGACTCTTGATAGTATCTAAGCTTTTTTCTGCGTTTCTGACATTTGCTTCTGCAGATTGAATTTCTGCAGTAATAGTTCGGGTATTCAATTCTATTAATTGTTGAAGCTTTTCATCAGGCGTATTAGCTATTCGATAACCAGCATTTAAAAGATCAGAATCTCTTAAACCTAAATGAGCAATTTCAATTTCTTTTCTTAGGACTGCTATTTCAACTTCCTTCGCACTTACAGAAAGCTCAAGACTTCTTAGATTTGCATCGGTTATCCCTCCAATTTTATGAAGGTCTCTTCTTCCTGCTAAAGTATTTTTTGCATCTTCAAGTTCAAGTTCTTGTTGAATAAGAACAAGTTGACTTTTTTCGATATTCAAAAGACGGCTTTCTACTCCAAGGCGAGCTTCATACATTTTAGTTTGTGCCATAAAAAGAGCCGCCATAGCAGAAGTGAGAGAGTTTTCATATTGTTCTCTTTGAATTTCCAATTGAACATTTTGTAATAATGCTAATTGATGTCTGTTATTCACTAAATCACCAGTTTTTACATTGAGAGAGGTAATAATACCGTCTATTCTAGAAGTTATGTCATTTTTTGCTTTATATGTAATAGTTCCAAAACTATGTAAATTATCATCAAGGGTGCGGTTAATAACTGAAACACTCCGAACAGGAGTTACTTTTATATCATTAATTATTCCGTTTTCTCTAGTACAAGAGAAACATACAAAAATGAGTAAGAAACAAATTATATATTTTATAATATATTTAGATTTATATTTAATTACATACATTTCGTAAATTTCCAAAATAAAAACCTGCCAGAATCTCTAGCGAGCGTTCGTAGGCTGTTGCCTGAGTTTGATATTCAAGAAGGGTTATTCTAGTTTGAGCCATAGTAATGAGTTCTTGAAGATAATCTATACGTTTTTTTGTACCTTGTTCAACCTCTTGTCTTGTGAATTCGAGGCGTTTTCCTAAAACCTCAATTGTTCGTTCTGCCGTAAATGCATAGCGTAGACTATTATCATATGAAATAATTAAATCATAAACAGCTTCAAATAAATCTTTTTCTGTTTGGATTCTTTGAATATTATTTTCCATGACAGAAATATCTGCAAGCTGTCTACGTATAAAATATGTAGGCTGCGGATCGAGCCTAACAGAAGCAGAATTATTCACACCGGTCAATCTTCTGCGATCAATGTTGTAATTATTTGACAAACTTAAAGGGAATAAATTCATGTTAGAAAAATCAAAAGTTAAAGTAAGTGAATACCTAGGTTCTGTAAGCGGATATGATTCACCACTAAAAGAGATTCCCCCCTGAATATTCACAATGGGAACAAACCACCGACGGGTATAAATAAGTTGTCTTCGTGCATATTCTAAGGATAAATTTTGTTTTTTAATCTCTGTACTATTATTTTTAATTATTAACCAGATAAAATCAATATATGGTTCATAATAAAAGTAGGTGAAGTCAGTGTGATAATTGTCGTTTACTACTAGATTTGCTTCTGTACTTAAATCAATCGCGGCTTTGAATCTTCTTTCCATTATATTTAAATCTCGCTTGCTTTGCTCACGGTCATTTTCTAATTGAATAAAAGAAATAAGATATTCTAAATAATCTGTTTCCAAGGTAATACCTATTTCAACTTCTTTTTCAATAATATTTAGTTGGTTCCTTGCAGTAGAAACTAAATTTTCTTTTATTATAACCATTTGTCTTTGCATAAGATATTGGTAATATAGAAATATGATATGAGAACGATATTCCATTAAAGAGCTTTCATAATCTTGAAAGGCATATAATGAACTAAGACGGTTAATTTCATAAGCAAAGTTTCTTCTTCCACCATCAAATACTTCAAGGCTTACATTTGCTTGAAATGATCTAGACCTAGTATCTCCTGCAAGAATTGCAGTATTATCATTTTCTGATAAAGTAAAACTAAATGTAGGAAGAAAATCTTGAATGTTGTATTTTGCCTCTTTTATATTTAATAAAACACTTTGAAGTTGAAGACGATAAACTTGTGAATTTTGTATTGCAAAATTTACAGCTTCGTTTACATTATTAAATATTACCTCTAGAGCATTAATTTTATATGGAAAATTTAAAATTATAAGAAATATAAATATAAATAACTTTTTCATTTTTTTAACCAATAATAATTTTGGACTGTCTCTATCCTTCTCTTTGTTGTACTCTTTCATAATTCTGAGCATCATTATAGCGATTTTGCTGATCTTTTAAAAACTTATTAAGAATACGGGTAATTATTTTATTTTGCTCTGCAGCCGCAATAAATGTTTGTTTACTTGAAATATATTCATTTTCTCTGGCGTATATATTCCCTAATTCATCTCTAGCGGTAATAGAAATAAAAATGGAATTATACATTTCTATATTTTGTAAAAAAGATCGCTGTTCCACATTTATATCTAAAAAAATTGTTTTACCATTTATTTGATAATTTTTTTGTTGTGACTCGAGATGTGTATATGCGATTATATAAACCTGTCTTGTAATATTTTCTTCGTGTACATGGTTAATTATAACTGATACATTATCAATCTGATAACGGAAGAAAAAAGGGACCGACGGATAATTATACCATGAGTTTTGCTGGCGTTTAGTAACACAGGATGGTAACAAGAATAATAAAATTATTAATAAAAGCAGCCATACTTTTTTCTTCATCTATTGCTCCTGTAATAATCGATTAATTACATTTTCTAATTCTTGAAGAGAATAATTAGTTCCTAATATATTTTGCGCTTTTTCGAGATAAAATTGCGCACGATCATTCAAACCTAATGTATACCACGTAACAGCCATATCAATATAAACACTGGCTGAAGTTGTCAGGATATTTTCTGCTCTCCGGTTCATCGCAATACGTTCTTCAAAATTATCTGTTCGCTGTGCAAGCAATGAATAAAGATTATATACACGCCAATCTGTCTGGTTAAAAGACAATTCTTCATCTAAATATTTCTGCGCTGTCGTAAAATCGTTTTTTAAAACGAGACAACGGATATACCAAATTCGAGCTTCTGTAAACCCAGGATATTTTTTTACGAGTATGGAGAATTTTTTTTCTGCTTCTTCTATTTGGTCTAAAAAAAAGAGAATTCTACCTTCTAGAAATGATGCTTGATATAAATTACGATCCAATTTAATTGCCAAACGGACTAATTCTAGACTATCAGTAAATTGTTCTCCTGTGTATGCATCTACCGCTGCAATATATAATCTTTCTGCTTCAACTTGCTTGGCTCTCCTGTCACAGGAAATTAACATTATATTCAATGCGATAAATATACTGAAAAAACTTGCAATCTTTATTGATTTCATTCTCTGGCATACCCCATGATTCTTGTAATTTCTTCCCAAGCTGGTTGTGCGTAACGGCCGTTCCTATCAAGAATAATAATTTTTTCCAATATTGGGATAAGATTTATAGTATTAGTAAGTGATAATTCTAATGCCGCCTGCCAGATATTCCAATAATATATCGGGAAACGAGAAAAATAATGTTCAAGTTGTAAATATTGTTCAAATTCGTTAACAGATAAAGTTTTTGTAAGGATTTTCTTTTTAAGATAACAATAATCTTCAACAAAAAAGGCATTATAACTTCTCTCAAAATTTAATTCGGAATTATCAAATAAACTACGTAACAGGCGAAGTGTTGGTCCTGTTTGATGAATCATTCCCATTAATTCTTGTTGTTTCTCCAACGAATTGAGATTTGCAAGGAAATCACTGTCATTAGTCTCAATGTAACCGGAATAAAACTCATAATCCAAAAAAGCTGCAAGAACAGCCTTGTTAGGTTGACCGGATGCTTCATATGCGCCAGAGGCAAATACTCCAAGTCCTTGAAAAAATGGTCCCTTTTCGAAGTATAAATCCACCATTATTGCGCAATCGCTAAAACGCTGGGCTTTTGCTAACAGATACATAAAAGCTTGGATGTCATCGTTATCCATTTGCTCTCTTTGAGATTGATATAACTCATAAAAGAGGGTAAGAGCTTCTTCTTGTTTTTCCTGTGCGATTAATATATGAGCTTTTAAGAAGCGGTATATCTTTCCCTGTTCTTCTTCAGCTGCTATTGCCTTTTCTACATAGTCAATCGCCTTTGAAAAATCGTTTCGTGATAAATAAATTCGCGCTAAAGACCCGTACATAATTGATATATTTTGTTTTATTTCCATACTTATAGGGGATTTTGGTTCAACTTCAACTGCACGTAGAAAAAAATTCTCTGCGAGTTGGAAATTACCTGTGAGCAAGTAATATCCGCCGAGATCAACCTTTGAGCTAAAATGATTCATATTTTTTAACTCAAATTCTGTAAGTACAGTAAGTAAAGCATCCCCGGTAAGACCCGATGCTTTGATACGCTCATATTCTTTATCCATAACACTTAAACCGCAGGAAGAAAGGAAGAAAGAAAAGAGAGGGAGGAGGAGTAAATGACGAGGATATCTCACGAGTAAATTATATAAAAAGATAATAAAAAAGTCTAGAAAAAAAAGTAGAAAAAAAAGTAGAAATGAGATAAAATGGGGACAAGAGAGGGAGAGAAGATGCGCCGGAGAGTAATCGCGATAATATTAATAATGACCCATATAACGGTATATTTACCCGCACAGGATTTTAATATTGGAGTAAGACAAGGGCTGGGACGGTTGGAAGTATATCTGGATCGAGCGCAGAGGGAACGAAGCGCGATGAGCTGGGAACAGATAGCGGTAATGGGAATGGAAGCAGCGCTATTAGAATGGGAAAGTGCGAACATATATATTAGAGAAAGAGACTACGAGCAATGGCAGGAACAGCGTGAGGAAGCGCAATGGATATTCGGTTTAGCGAAAGAAGCGGCATACATAGGATGGGCTGGGCAGAGATTATACATGGAGGCAGCGCGAGCTGAAGGCAGCGCGCTGACAGCGGAACTGCGTCAGGCGGCGTCAGAGTGGATATATACACGGGAAGACGGCACAGGAAGCAGGGTGATAGACATGTCAGAGTCCGGAAATGCACGAGCGGCATGGGAGCTTGTATCCGGAGGGATAATAGACAGATATTTAACGGAGTGGGAACAGAAGAATAAAGCAGCCTTCATGGAGTTACGCGAAAGGTTCAGCGGGAGTGAATTGGAAGCTTGGCAAACGGAGGAGATACTATTAGAGGTAAGCGCGACGCAGAGAGAAGCGATATTGAAGGAGTATGCGAGAATAGCCGGAGCGGAAGGGAATGATTTACTGCGGCTGATGTTGTACGACAGTCAAAGTTTGAAGAAGCAGGCAGCAGCGGAGTCGGCGGCAGCGATAGCGCGGAGATTGACCGAAGAAGCAAGGGCATCGACAGATCAGGAGCTAGGGAGATTATTCCGGGAACTTGAAGAGGCGATAGACGGCGTGGAAAGTGAAGGAATACGGATAACGAGTGAAGAGTGGGTGGCGTCGTTTCGCAGTGCGTTAGAGGCAGGACTTACGAAGTGGGATGAAGCTGAGCATGCGTTTTTAGTGTCTCGAGCGGAATGGGAGAGGAACGCGGAGATAACGTACTGGGAAGGGCAAGAAGTGTGGATGCAGGCGTACCGGCAATTGGAAGAGGCGCGAGAGATGTGGGAGAGAGAATTGCAGGAGAAGCTTAATTTTGGGCGTCTTGAGTGGTCGCAGAGGCAAAAAGATTTGTATGTAGAAATAGAAACGGCGCTGGAGGATTTTATAGCGGTATTGGAAGAGCGTAAAGATAACCGGCGCAAGCTTTTGAACGCGCAGGTAATGATATACGACAGCAGCCGGGAGTTATTGGAGTTGGCTGCGCAGGGCTTGGAGATATGGTATGAGCAGTGGGGGTCTGGTTACAGACGAATAGAAACAAGATACGTAGAGTTGTATGGACAGAACCCGTACGACGACTATGAGATTGGATATATACTGGGGTTATTAAATAATGTAAATATAGGAGCATTGACATCCGGGGGGGAAGCGGAATATGAGAAGCAGAGAAAGCAGATAGAATTATGGAGGCAGTTGTATTTAGAGGTAATAAGGAAATTACATATAGATGAGAATAAAAAGTTAGAAGAAATGCAGAGAGGTTACGAAAGGGACATAGAAAAAAGCGAAAAAATAAAAGATGAATATGAAAAAGAAATAGACAAGCTGCTGGCAAAGATCGCTGAAAAAGAAAAAATTGGCAATAACGAAGAAGATATAAAAAATGCGGAAAATATAATAAAAACGCTTAGAGAAGATAAAGAAAAAACAGAAGAAGAAATAATCCAATTAGAGAATCATATAGAAAAGCTGCGGAAAGACTTGGCGTTACTGAAACCTGTTTTGGCGTTGACTGCAAATTCGGAAGCGAGCGAAATAAGGACTGCGTTACAAGGAGCGCATAGTTTAATAAGGTTTAGTCAAATAGGGATGTTTAACGAGCAGTTGTGGCAGGCGAGCTATCAGTTAATAAACGGAGAGAGCGGGTGGCTGGCGCTGGCGCATCGGTATCGCAGGGAAGCGGACAACGCGGTACGGAACGTATACGAGATAAGCGGGATAGATATAAATCAATTAACGATAAATGGTTATACGGATGAGCTTTCAGCGGAAATATTGAAGGCGGAAGCCGTAATGAAATATTGGGAGTCAGAGTTACAGATAGCGCGAGCGGTAGAGGAATACGCACGGCGGTTTGATTCGTCTGTTGAGAGCGCACAGGAGACGTCGGATTTGCTGAAGCAGGCGCGCGTGGAATATGACGAAGCATTATTGAAATACCAGTCAGCACTGGATACTTTATACGCTAAGGGAGACGATATAGCTGCTGCGAATGAGGAGTTCCGTAAAAGAGAAGAGTCGTTGAGGCTTCTAAACGAAAAAGTTCAAGAAGCGCGTAACAAATACGCGGTAATAATGGCGATGATATTGGGAGTGAGCACTGAGTACATAAATGAAGCGATAGCGAAAACGGCATTAGAGCTGGAAAAAAACGAGACGGAGCGGGCAAAAAAATATGATAATTATTTGAAAGCGGTACAGTCGTTTGACGCAGCGCAGAGGCTGTCTGCCCTTTCACGGGAGACCGAGAACATAAAAGCAGGAATAGAGAATCAGCAGTCAATAGCTGCGCTTGAGCGGAAGATAGAAGAGGTAAAAGGAGTAACGGAAGCGGAAGACATACTGTCTCAATATAAGGCTATGTTGGGCGACGATTTTCATAATGAGCAGGAATTATTAACCAGATTAGGGGAAGCGTATACAGGAGCGACGGGTGCGGAGAAAGGCTATTTGGGAGAAGCGATAAAAGGCGTATGGGCGTCGGTATTAATGACGTACGGAGAACGTCTTTTGGCAACCAGGCGAGCGCTTGAGTATCTGTACGGACGCGGAACATTGGCAGAGGCGGTAAATGAAGAGAAGTACCGTGAGTCTGAACTACGCGCATGGCTTAACGGTCAGCTTGCCGGGATAGAGTTTGAGCTGAGATATGCGGAAGCAACGGATGCTATGAAGCTTGGGCAGCAGCAAGCAATGATAGAAAAACTGTTAGAAGCGGAGAACATTTTAACGGCTGTTAAAGATACTGACGTAAGATGGCGGGAAGATTTTACGAAGATATTGTGGTTTGATACGTATCTAGGACTAGCCGGTCAGGGTATAGCGTGGGAAACGTACCGCCTAAAGCAGGTAGAATACGGTCTTGAAGCGGCGTTAGCCGACGAGCAAACCCGCAATACATACAGCGATTATGTTATAAGCGAGATAAACGCCTCTGATGCACAGGCGAGAATGGCTGTAGAAGCATTGATACCCGGCAGAGAAAACCTCACGGCAATGAGCATAGGTCAGTTGTACGGGCTTATAGAAGAATTAACGAGAGCCGGCTCCGGACTCGGGCTTGCAGGGCAGACGGCGCTTGGCGAATATATCCAAGGTCTTTTAGAATACGCAGCTGTTAGGGATGTTCGTGATAATGTCAGTATTAAGAGTCTTGGAGATGTAAGAGCGGCATTTACTGCTGCTAACGCGCGTTTTGAAGAGACACTAAAGTGGCTTGACGCAGTTGTCGTTTCCGAGCCTGAGGTGTATTTTACGCAAGTATTGGGCAGCCGAGAGTTTGCGAGTCTTAGTGGAACAGAGCGCGAGTTAATGCTGAGTTACGGAGCCGCACTTTTGCTGCAGAAACTTAACTGGCAGGATGTAGCGTTAGATTTTACTACATTCATGATACATATGCACGGAAGAAGCGTGCAGGCATGGGCATCATCGTATCTGAAACTCAATGAAGATATACAAAAAGCGATGTACGATCAGATGCGTGTCATAGCACGCTTTGACGGTTATACGAACGCTTATGATTTGTATGTGCATTATCTAGCGGAAGCAGGTGAAGAAGCCGGTATATTAATACATCTGTATGAGGATTATTACCGGAAATACCTTGATCTTCTTGCTCTCGCGGAAGAAGGGTCTTTAGAAGAGAAAGAAACGCAAGAGTTAGCCGCTTTGGAAGAGTTGTTTGCCGGAGAAAACGCTTCCTTGTTTGAAAAGATACACGCGGATGAAAACATCCGTAATATGAGATGGTACGAGTACTATCTTGCCGGCGAAGGATTTTTATATGTGTATTTATTGTTGGGAGACAATATAAGTGGTATTGAACTGTCAAAAGCGCTGGAATATCTCAATGACGAGCATGCCGAGTTTATTTCATCATATCACAAGGTAAGGAATTTAGCAGACCGATACAATCCGTATTTAGACGGAGATGCGGCAGCGTGGGTAAGAACACTCAATCTTAATGCGGATGAAAGTGAGCGTCTTTTAGATTTGTTGCTGTACGGTTATCTGTCCACCGGCATTGGTTACATGCGGGACTGGGAACTTGCGTCATGGCACGGTAATGGGTCTGCGCTTAGAGTACTTCTGATGCATGGTATGAACGATGCGGTCAATTTATTATATGAAATATTGACCGGTCTGCAGCGGGAAATGTTTTTATTGCAGTATGAGATACAATATGTGCAATATGCCGAGCAAGAGCGCACTTCCGGCGGTGAATGGATAGCGAAATACCAAACGTTTTTGGCCGGGTTTACCGGAGAGCAGCGCAACAATCTTGATAAAGATCAGGAAGAAGCTCTGGAAAAACTGAGCGGTGACGCGTCTTCCCGGATGCTGGGTCGATATGAGGAACGCCTTGAGCAGTTGGCAGAGTTATTTAAAAATACAAACGGCGGAATAATTAATGGGGATATAGAAGGAAAACCCCCTGAATCTCTGCAATCGCAGATGGTTCAACTGAGAAGCTTGATGAGAAATGCATCTAACGAGTATTATAACGCAGCAGGGCTTACCAGAATGTACATATCCCAGATTGATCGTCAATTGGATCAGTACAATGTATCGAAGACTGAGAACGCTCATCTGCAGGCGGAACAGACGAGGTTATTTAACGAGCTAATCGGAGCGGAAGCAGCGTACAAAAATTATCATGACAATGAATATTCGCAGGCGGTATTGGATATACAGACCTCGTATGTACTTTACAATGAAGCTGTTGCGGCGTTGAACACGGCGCACGAACAACTAAATGAAGCGCGGCTTGAGGTAAGAAAGAGGCAGGAGATATACGATTTTGCGCAAAGTATATATTTGCGTGATTTTGGAGGCGCTACGGCGCAAGGATATGAGACGCCGAAGGAAAAACTTGGGCGTGTAGAGTACGCGTATGAGCGCGCACGGATATCGTTTGAGGTACTGGAGTCTATAAAGGGCGGCAGCCCGTTTGAGGATGTTCGTTATAAAGCCGCGCATGAAGAATACGTAGAGAGTACAAAAAAATATTATCTTGGTCTTGTGATAGAGTTCGAAGCGGAGAAATCGCTTGCAAAGCAGAAGGAAATCCTTGCGCAGGCAGAGAGAGCCGAAATGAACGCGCTGCAGATGCTTGTGATAAGAAAGGATAAATACGAAGTACCTGAACACATACCAAATTTAAACAGCGGCTGGATTGCTTCATATACAGGGATAACGGAAAGCAACATAGAAGACTACTTTACAAAATCGACAGGAGAGCGCGAAGGCAGCATGGTAACACAGGCCGAAGCTGATACGATAACCTGGCTGTTGCAATTGAAAGAAAAACTGGAAGTCAATTCTGAATATTTCAACGATCTGATGCTGGCGGCTATGTATGCGAATTATTTGTGCAATGAAAGTGAAGAGAAAAAGAAAAACTGGTACGGCGAGGGTTTAGATCCGTCCAACGCTAAAGATTACCAGTTGGACACCATTACGGATTTAGAGGCGAACAGTGAAACAGGAAACTCTTATGCTGAAAGATACCGTAAAGCTCGTATGAAAGTGCTGGAAGACGCATACAAAAGGGTAATGGAGGGAGGAGGCGCGTACGATTTAGCCCGGTATCTTTTATTCCGTGACACCACTCTTGTGATAAGCGGTACACAGTACGAAAAAGATGTGCTTACAGCGATGTCGTTAGACGAAGTTATTGAATGGACAGAAGATCGCCGCAATTATTACAGCAATAGAGAAAGAGTTATGTGGAATAGATCAGTGGTGGCCTTTGTATTTGGAGATCTTTTTAACGGCGGCATATTAGCGGCTATATCAGCAGACTCACTCAGACAAAAGAATAACTACGAAGAAGTGCGTAAAAAACTTGTCAATTTAAGAGATGGAGCAATTAGAGGCAAACAATCTACAGATGAGAAACTCAACAGATTGTTAAAGGATTATCTGGAAAAAATAGAAAAGACAAAAACGGCAAAGGAAAACCTTAACCTGATGATGTACGGCACAAAAGAGGAGCCCGCAGCCGATACAGACGGTGTACGAAGAACGCTTAATTACGATGAATTTATAAGCGGACTTGAAGCGTTGTTCTCCGGTAATGATATTTTAGCCGACGCTCTGAGTCTGTACAGCGAATCGGTGTTTAACAATAGTGCGGCGAAACATCACGGCAGTGTAACTGACGCTATGAAAGACTTGCTGAACGATCACTTGAAAAAAGAACAGGAACAGGCGCAGAAAACGTTAAACGAAAGTAAGGCAGCGCTGATGAATGCTCAGACGAAGAAACAAACCGATTATTGGACATTGGCAGCCGCCGGACAGAAAATGAACGAGAGCGACCGTCAGGAATTAAAACGGCTTTCCGTCATAGCAAGTGATCCTACTCTCAGCGTATCGGAACGCAACAGAGCGGCAAATCAATACGACGAGTTATACGCGAAGATATTTTCCGCGGAAAACATAGAACAGGAGTTGCGCGAAGCCGCTCTTAAGGCATGGGGCGTAGGTACGTGGAACAGTCATACGCACGATGCGTCGCTGATTTCTTATTTCGCCGGGTTGTATGATAACAATCATGTACAATGGAATCAATCGAAAGAGCCGTACACGGCCTGGGGGCAATTTAATACTATGGCGTTAATAAATGAGGCGCTCGAACGGCAATCAGAGATAGAACTGTACGTAGAAAGAACGCGGCTTGATCTCATATCGGAAGACTTTATCAGGCAAAGGGATTTCTGGGAAGCTCAGATGGCGCAGCTTGCGGCAGTCTCCGAAAGTGAATGGGAAAGAGCGCGCGGGCGGCTTAACACGGATTATAACACATGGCAGAGATCGTTTGCAGAAGAGTACGAAGCGAAAACCACGGCATGGGAAGTAAATTATCTGCAATTTGTGCTTGATAAACAAGAGTGGGTGGAAACGCAATACGTATATGCAACTAACGCGGCGGCAACCGGAATGCTGATGCAGGCAGAGACGGACACGGGAGATGTAATAGCGCGGGCGCTTGAAGGGACAATAATAGAGAGAATGAGCCGTGATAGTTTAGACGTAAGTTCTTATGTAGATACGCTTCTTGAAGGGACAGCGCTTTCGCGAATAATGGCCGGTGCAGATAGTCTTTCAGGTCGGGCGCGCTTTGGAGCGCAGGCGGCACAGAGAGGAAACGCAAGAGAGACGGTAATAGAAAGCCTTCATGCGGCGCAGAAAACGCAAAGGCTGATAAACGAACAGATACACGCCGCGGCGGCGCAGATAGCGGCGTATAATGCCGAGAAAATGCTGAAAGAAGCGATAGCGGCGTACATGGAAAGGATTGACTCGGAAAATAAGGAAATGCGTAACTGGCAGGAGAGGTTTGTAAGAGGGGCAGGTTACAACATAGAAAGCGGGGTGATAAGCCGCAGAGAGGTAGTAGATTCAACGATAAGGGGTCCTATAACGGAAACGCAGTATGTTCACAGTTATGTGAATTTTGTAACGGCGCCTCCGCGTATTTCCGTAGATATAAACATCAATGCGTTAGTCGCACTTGACCCGAACACGATAATGGACATATTGGGACAGAGATATCGTGATTTGGAGACGTGGGGAGAAAAGATATTCGGAAAAGTAGAAAATGGAGAAATTGTACAAAGAATGCAGCAGCCGACGGAAACATTGACTGAGGCGCTGGATAATGCGAGAACTTCCGGTAAGACCAAAGATGAAATCAGTGCTCTTGAAAATGAGCTTAGACGCATAAGCCAGAAAGAGCGCGACGGGGAGCTTGGGGAACACATAGGATATAACCCTGTATTTAGGACCGGTGATGATTTTAAGATAAAAGACGGGAGAGAGGCTAATATAGAGCATCACGGTAAGGGGGAGATGGGGAAGATCCTCCTTGATTTCCAATGGAACAATATAACAAGTACTCACGGATGGATGGAGGCGGCAAAGCCTACATGGGATCAGAAATGGTGGGGTAACAACGAGGGGTTAGATCCGCCTACTATACGCGGTATGATTACTATGGTAGGACAGATAGCCGGAACCATAGTGAGTACCGCATGGCCGGGATGGGGTACGCTGATATCCTTCGGGATTAATCTTACAAACGACGCTTTATTCGCAACTCTTGATACGGTTTATACGAATACTAATAACGAAAAGATATGGGCGGATTTCGGCAAGAAGACAGTGGTAAACGCTGTGTCGAGCGCCATGTCTTTCGGTGCAGGCGCTGCAAGCAAAGCTGTGACAAGCGCGTTGGGGACAACTACGAATGTTGCTTTACATGCGGCAGCGCAGGGAGCTTTGAGCGCTTCTGTGTCGTATGCGTCGTCGGTAACTATGGCTTATATTGACGCTTTCGATTTTGAGACCGGTAAGATGGATTGGAAAGCCGCTAACTCCAGCTGGACAAGCACCAGTACCTTTGCTAACGCTTTGGGCTCCGGTAT
>JGI24695J34938_10001457_pt1 | contig 20019 bp, 18 predicted proteins | sample TergutCo191P3_FD_34938 | JGI IMG/M metagenome (IMG submission 34938)
CTTATACTCAATGTCTTCCATGAACGCAAGCACTGTGTTATGCGCTTTTTTAAAATATTCAAAATAACCGTCTTTCCTTCTTAAAAGCGGAGGATTATGACCTGCGTTAACGTATGTAAATTTTCCTGTCGGAATATTTAAAATACCCAAAAAAGCGGTTACAAACATACATTTATCATTGCCGTCGCAGAGTCTTTTATTTACGGAGTTAAAGACAACCTGCGGCAATAAACTTGAGCTTGAATATTTAATAAGCGTCTTTGAAATAACCATAAAAAGAGCCGCGGGAACTCCCTTTCCTGAAACATCGGCGATAACTACCGCGAGATTGTCTTTATCAATTAAATAAAAATCGTAAAAGTCGCCGCCTACATCTCTCGCGGGAACCATCGAAGCGAATAAATCAAATTCATCCCTGTCCGGAAATGCCGGAAAAACATTCGGAAGCATGCTTAACTGTATATCTTTTGCGACTGAAAGCTCCGTGCTGATTCGTTTTTTTTCTTCGCGGTCTTTGAGGTTTTCTTCGATTGAATGTTTTAAATCAAGTGTCATCTTGTTAAAGGAGTTCGCAAGAAGGGAAAGTTCATCCCTTGTTTTTATTTTTATTTGCGTGTCAAGATTTCCAAACGCGATATTGGCAACGTCATCTTTTAATTTTTTAAGCGGAGTATTTATAAATCTGGATATCAAAATGTACGCGAATAACAGCATTAAAAGCGAAAAAACGCCGATTGCAAGAGAATACCACGCGTTGCGTTTTTCTACTTCCGCAAAAATCTCGTTTTCAGGAATTTGAATAGTTAAAAACCAGCCGTTATCCATGTACTGGCTGAAACAAATATATTTAATTCTGTTTAATAAAAACGAGCTGTTTTTTATATCCCACGGAAGACTGGAAACAGAATCACCTGCCAATATACCGCGGCGGCTGCTTGATATGATATAATCTTCTTCGGGAACGCATAACAAAACAAAACTGTTTTTAGTAGGATTTATTTGGATTAATTCACTAATAACGTCTTCTATTTTCCAATCAACGGTAGAAATCGCTATCAGTTCTCCGTCTTCGCCGAAAACTCCCGAGCCTGCTGTTGTCATCAAACTGAACGTGCCTGAATCATCAACATAAGGTTTTGTCCACGCAACCTGATACGGTTCTGTAATGTTTTCAATTAATTCCTTGTACCATGGTTTATCATGATAATTGTACGTTTCCATCATGAACGTATCGTCTATAATTACGTTATCTGTTTTTTTATCATAAAAAGCGTAGAAACCCGATCTCTTTTTATCATCCTTAAACGCGAAAGGCTCGTACCAAAANCCNCCGCCTGCCGCTTCAGAATAACTTTTTACATATTCAAGCGCGAATGTGTCGCCTAATTTTTCTAATCCGGCATCATAAACAAGCTTTCCGCTTATCGCGTAAAAAACCGCGCCTCTTTCAATCTCTAATATAATTTTATTTACTTTTTCAGCTTCACGATCTACAAAATTATCCATGCTCTCAAGACGAAGCTGCTTATAATTAAAAGTTGTCGTCATCGAATAAAATATAAAAGTCGCGCCTATTAAAGCAAGAAAAACAAGCACAATGACAAGTATTTTTGCGCGAAGCGAAAAAATCATTTTAACTTACGAAACTAATAGCTCTTTAAGGGCGACAATTCCCAAGACGTTTCTTACAATTTCTGAAGGGTTTTCTATTCGAAATGATCCGCCGGATTTAGCCGCCTGTTTATAAATACTAAGAATGACTCTGATACCGATAGAGCTTAAATATTCAATCTGCGCCATATTAAGGATAATCGCCTTATGACCTTCATTAAGCGTCTGTTCAAGTTTAAACTGAAGTACACCGGCGCTTGCGGAATCTACTCTCCCCTTTGCGTATATTTTACAAAGCTCGTCTTCTATGTTTTCGTTAATTTCCAATGTCTCATCTTTCATGGTTATCTCCGTAATTGCCGTATATTTACATTATATTGTTATGACTAACCGTTTTACAAGCGAATTATTATGAGATTCCAAGTTATATACAAAGAGCTCAAATAACGCATAGCTCTTGACAGAGACGGCATTATTTAACAAAATCAAGTGAATACACGGTGGATGTAGCTCAGGGGTAGAGTACAAGATTGTGGATCTTGTCGTCGCGGGTTCGAGACCCGTCATCCACCCAAAGATAACGATGTTATCAGCGTTCGTAGCTCACCTGGATAGAGTACCAGACTTCGAATCTGGTGGTAGCAGGTTCGAGTCCTGCCGGACGCAGTAATATTTTAAAAAATTAAAATATAAATTCAATGTAAATTTATCGTTTATATAAATATCAGGACTCGAACCTCTTTACTTATATGCCTCTCCGCACAAACGCGTCTTTGTATCCGATACTTTTAAACCGTGCCAGAATCGCGGCGCTTTCTCCCTGATTCAAAGGACCGATTAAAATACGATACAGATTGTCTCTCTCAACATAAACGACAGGACCGTAGCTGCGATCGATCTGCCGTATGGCGGTTTCCACGCTGTGCTGAGGAAGCGCGGCAACCTGCACATAATACTGTCCCCTATCAAGCTGCGTAATTGTACGTACCGAGAAAGACGGATCATTGATAACAGGCGGAAGAACAGGTATGGACGCAACAGGCTGAATAGGCTGAACAATAACCGGAGGCTGTGTTTCAGCTATGCCGGGAATTATTAATTCCGGATCAATTCCGTATATTGTTGAAGGAGGCGTCTGCTCCTGTGTTTCAACTACGTTATATTCAATTACAGGCGCAGGCGGCGTTACCGGAGTCTCAACTGCCGGCTCAGGCTGCCGTACTATTTCGGCTGCTCTTTCCCACTCAGATACTTCCTTTAAAATCTCTTCACGCGGAACTTCTGTTACATAAACCGGCGTTTCTTTGTATATATCTGCATTGGGATAACCAGTTACAAATACGGAAGCATCTTTAATAACTTCATTACGGTTGGTTTCCGCGACGTATACAGGAACGTCTTTTGCAATTTCGTCCATCGTTCTTTCGGGATGAAACGGCGTTATGTCTTTAATTACTTCGGAAGCAGGTCTTTCTTCATACCTGGAAGAAACGTCTTTGACAATTTCAGGCTGTACAACAGGCGCTGTAGGCTGTGTAATTTCCGCAACATAAACAGGCTCTCTTACAGGTTCAACTATACGTTCCTCACGAACAGGTTCAGCAATCTCAACTTTTGGTTCCTGAACCGCTTGTTTTGTTTCTTCTGTTATTAGAGCCGCATAATTCGGATCTTCATACAAATAAGGATTAACATTGTAACCCGGAACATCTACAATTTCTGTTCTCGCGGGACCTAACCATTCGCGTTCTACTACATAAGAAGGATTTACTATAGGCGGCACAGGCGTGGTTACAACAGACGGCTGAACAACAGGAGGTCTGTAAGTGTCTTCTTTGTACAATTCTTCAAGAAGGTTTTCCTCTGTTATTAAACTGTCAGGATCTATACCCGGAAAACCTGCAGCCGCGCCTTCCATAAAACGAAGATAAGCAATAGGATCAGAAGGCTGGATCATTCTGATTCTGCTGACAGATCCGGCTTTCATGCCGATTAATTCCGCGGCTTCGCGGGATACAAGCGCAAGAAGTCCCGGGCTGTCTAAACTGTCGGCTACAATAACGCGGATACTTCTGTTGTTTTCGATATTTGTGATATCTACCACTGTATTGCGCGGAAATGAATTTGTCGCGATAAAACGCCCTGACGCCGGAAGAACTCCTTCAGGAGCTACCGCGCCTGCGCCTTCCCATGGTGATGAACTCTGAAAAAAAACCAGAGCCGCGATAATAATAGCCATAATCCTTAGTTTCATAACATTCTCCAAAAACTCTTTCTGCTGCCGGAATACAATCCGGCGTTACTTTGTAAATTTTTCTCCGGTTAATCCCTTATATAAGGCACTAACCCCCTGACAATTGATTTAATATCGTCTGTTTCTTCTTTCGCTGTTTTATATGATTTACCTGAAATTTTCTTTTCAAAGAGGATTTGTCTTGTTGATGTGTTGTATATATAGAAGGTAATCTCATTTGCGGACATTAAATTCGGAGTATAATCGAGCATCGTAATTAATATATATTCAATTCCTCCGTCTCTTGCGTCCTGCAAGCTGAACGAAACCGCTCTCATAATATCACCTGACGGTTTTGCATCCAAACGCAAAACAGGAGCGTTGCAGACAATGTGACCAGCGTCAAAGAAGACATCCAAAAAAGCGTTTTCCCAAAGGTCTGTTTGCTGCCTGTTCTCGGCGTGTTCGGGAAGCCCGGCTTCAACTACATAGAATGAAACCATATATGCAGAGGCGCTGAAACTGACAGCCAGGAAAAATAAAACCGCCAAAAAACCGGTTTTACAAAAAAATGTTCTAAATATTACATTCCTCACTTTAAACTCCTCATTCATTACTCCGAACTCCCAACTCTTCACTCCATTATCGGCACTCTTTTCAAAACACAAAATAGCTTTCATACTGCAAGTGATGAATTATTATGCGATTCAGGTAAAAACGCGCTGCGAAGAAAAATTCATTAAGCTGTTTAAAGCTCTTCACCCTTCGGTTTCCTTCCCTATTCACTTTCCCAGAAGACAGCTTGATATCAGAAAAGAAGGGAAAGTAAAAACAACAACCTCCGCTGTCTTTCCGGGATACCTCTTCATAGAGGCTTTAAGCGACGAAGAGATCAAAGACTGTCAGTGGGAGTTCAGGCGTACTGAAGGATTTTACCGTTTTTTATTGTCAAATCAAAATATAACCGCTCTCGCCGACAGGGATCTTGAACTTGTACTTCATTTTATCAACAGTACAGGTTCAATCGCAGGACGTTCCAAAGTCTACTTTAACGAAAATTCACGTATTGTTGTCGTAGAAGGACCGTTAATGGGTCTTGAGGGAAGGATAATTAAGGTCGATAAAAGAAAGGGGAGAGCAAAAATTATGCTTGATATTTACAATGATTCCTTTTCGATCGATCTGGCATTTGAGGTAATAGGCTCCCTTGACGCGGGGAAATAATGAGTAAATCTAAACGCTTATATATAATCGGCGCCGGTTTCGCAGGACGCACTCTTGCGGCAGAATTAACGTCGAAAAAAATCTTCGGCGAAGTAGTCGCGTTTCTTGACGACGACCCTGTTATAATCGGTAAAAAAATCGACGGTATTCCTGTGCTTGGTCCGATAAGGGATGTCGCTCTTTTATTAAAAACAAATCCTGCCGACGAAGCGATAATCGCCATCCCAAGCGCCACAAGCGAATTTCTAAAAGAACTCTACACAATTTTAAAAAAGGCAAACTTTCAAAAAATACGCATCCTCCCCGGCATTTCCCAGATAATAGAAGGAGACGCGCATTTAATACAGACGCGCTCCATTGATCTTCAGGACTTGCTCGGACGCAACCCTGTTACCATCAAACTCAAACAGAGCCTTTCGTATGTCCGCGGAAAACGCGTGCTTGTAACAGGCGCGGGCGGATCGATTGGAAGCGAATTATGCCGTCAGCTTCTTTCAGGCGGGGTTTCCCGCTTGTACCTTTTAGGTCACGGAGAAAACTCGATCTATCAGATTGACAGAGAACTTCGCCTCTTGCAGGATGAAGGCGTCGGCGAAAAAGCCGCGATTGTTCCTGTCATAGGCGATTTAAAAGACTCTGCCTACATGGATTACATTTTAAGTCAGCTTAAAGCGGATGCTATTTTTCATACAGCGGCTTACAAACATGTTCCCATGATGGAAGAAAACCCTGTCGCCGCGATTGAAAACAATGTGTTTGGAACAGAAAACCTGATTAAAAACGCCATTAAACACGGCGTTAAAAAGTTTGTGCATATTTCAACAGATAAAGCTGTAAACCCTGTTTCCGTATACGGTACTTCAAAGTACCTTTGCGAACAAATGGTCATTGAAGCAAGCAAAGAAAGCGCGGAAAAAGGCGGCACTAATTTTGTTGTCGTGCGTTTCGGAAATGTGCTTGGTTCGCGCGGATCGATTGTTCCGCTTTTCCAGCAGCAAATTGAAAAAGGCGGTCCTGTAACCGTAACGCATCCTGAAGCGCGAAGGTTTTTCATGACAATCAGCGAGGCGTGTTCGCTTGTTTTAAAAACAGGCGGCGTCGGCGAAAACGGAAGGCTGTACCTTTTAGACATGGGAGAACCTGTAAGGATACGCGATTTAGCAGAACAGTTAATCCGCTTCCATGGTTTTGAACCTGACACAGAAATAAAAATTGAATACATTGGTCTTCGTCCGGGAGAACGCCTGGATGAAAGCCTTATGAACGACGATGAAGAGCAGTCAGAGACAGAACATAACCGTATCCTTCAGATAAGCAAAAAAAATCCTTATGATTTGGATATTAATTCATTATTGAAGAAACTGCGCCCAATCTGCACATTTGACAACTCACAGCCGCAATTATACCGAAACGCGGAAAAGTTAAAAGAAATTTTAGGCGCGAATCACACTAATACCGCAAACTTAAGCTAAGACAGTTTACCTTGTTTCTATGCGGGGTCTATGATAAATTAAAGCAATGGAAGAAACTCCCTTTCTGGAAGACATCTACCCTCATAATCTGTTATATGCCGTTACAATCAGATCTCCTGTCGCTAAAGGCGTTTTAAAATCGATAGAGAAACCAGCTCTTCCGGATCACTATGTTCTAATAACCGCAAAAGATATTCCCGGCGAAAACAGGCTTGAAGAAACAAATATGCCAATCCTTGCGGAAAAGGCGTTAACATACATAGGAGAGCCTGTCGCCATTTTACTTGGACATGATAAAGCAAAACTGTTCGATTTAGCCGCAAGATGCAAGGTAGAAGCGAACGAAGAAGAGCCTGTGTTTAACAGTAAGGATACAAGATGTATAACGGAAGCAACGCGTGAAATGAAAATCGGAGATACCGAAGGCGTTTACGAAAAAACTGGCAAAATAGTAACGGGCAGTTATACAACAGGAATACAGGAGCACTGGTACGCGGAACCTATCGGAGCTGTCGCATGGTACAACGACACTGAAGGAAAAAAGAAAACAGAAAGAACTATTGTTGTAAGAACAGCGACACAATGGACATATCATGTAAAACGTTCAGCAGCCCGCGCGCTTGGAATGGACTCTTCATTAATTTCTGTAGAGCCTACATTATTGAATCTTCATATGGACGGAAAACTATGGTATCCGTCACTTGTTTCATGTCATGCCTGTCTTGGCGTATATATTACAAAAAAACCTGTTCGTTTAATTTTAAACAGGGAAGAAGATTTCCTTTTTACGCCGAAAAGATGCAGCACAAATATCGATATTGCAAGTTTGGTGGATGAAAAAGGCAATATCATGGCGTCAGAACTGGATATTACTGTTAACCTTGGTTCATACGGGGTTAACAGTAATGAAATACTGGATCAAATATGCCTTGGAGCGCTTGGTTTGTATAAAACGGGCATCCTTAAACTAACGGCAAAAGCAAACCGCACGAATATTCCGCCTCAGGGACCATTCTCCGGTTTTGGATTATCTCAGGGAACGTTTGCGATTGAAAGGCACATTTCCCACATTGCAAACGCCTTTAACGTCGAACCCGCAGCCTGGCGCGAAGAGCGGATTGATCCGAAAGTAATGCTCCCTTCAATTCAAAACAAAAATGAAATATCGGAAAACGAGTTAATTAACACTGTTGTAAAAATGAGCGACTATTACAGAAAAAGAGCGTCCTTTGAATTATTGCGTCAGGTTACCAAAAATAAACCGGAAAAGGGAGATAACCCGAGAGGAATTGGAATCGCGATCGGATTTCAGGGGAACGGTCTTTTATATTGCGGTGAAGACAAAGGGAATTACATTGTTGAAGTAACATTAACAGCCGAAAAAACGCTTGAAATAAAAACGTCAATTACAACATCTGATGATTATAAAAAAATTTGGCGGCGTATCGCTTCGGAAATAATGCCGGTTGAGCCTGAGAACGTGCACATCATTTCCGTTAACGCGCCTGACAGCGGTCCTTCCTGCTCATCCAGAAATATTTCTGTAATAACAAAACTGGTTGAAAAGTGCTGCCATGTAATTCGAAAACAATGCCTGAATGATCCGCTGCCGATAACTGTCAGAAGGTCTGTCAGACCTCAAAGCGGCTCCTTTTGGAACGGTAATTTTTCCGCGCCGGAAGGAAAAATTATGGATATAAACGGTTTTGTAAAACCAGGTCTTGCCGCAGCCGTTGTAGAAGTCGCAATTGATTTAGTTGAATGTGTTCCCATAGTCCGCGGCGTATGGATAGCTCTTGACGGCGGAAAGGTAATTTCGATTAACAGAGCGAAAAGAAGCGTAATGCGTGGAGTTACCCAGTCGCTTGGCTGGGCATTCAATGAAAACATTGAATACATCGACGGGTTTTTACCGAGAAGCCAATATGACAACTTCTCAATTTTATCGCCTAAACAGATCCCTCCTGTCAAAGTGGAATTTTTAACAAACAATTCAAACGATATAAAAGGCATAGGCGATCTCCCTTCGGCTTGCATTCCTGCCGCGTTCCTTCAGGCTGTTTCTCAGGCAATGGATTATTGTTACAAGTCAATTCCGTTAAAAAGAAAAGACATCTGGGAAATTGTAAAGTTCAGAAACTCGGAAAACGCGGGGCATAAATGACAATCGATTTTATTTTAAACGGCGAAGACGTAGTGTTCCGCGGAGAAGCGGGCGTCAGATTAATTGACATACTGCGAAGGAGCTTCGGGCTTTTCGGCGCAAAACCGGGATGCCTTACAGGTCAATGCGGCGCGTGCGCTGTTATTTTTAACGGACAGGTAAGTCCCGCCTGTTTAATACCTGCGTTTAAAATCCGTGGAAGCGAAATAATCACAATTGAGGGTTTTTCTCAGACAATGGAGTATCAGGAAATCATGGGCGCTTTTATAAAAGAGCATTTGGGAAACTGCGGTTACTGCGAAGCTGGAAAGGTGTTATGCACGGACGCGCTTCTTGACAGAATACCGTCACCTACAAAAGAAGAAATTCTGATAGGTTTTTCAGGCATTAAATGCCGCTGCACAAATGTAGAAAGACTTGTAAAAGTCGTCAGTTCTATCGCAGAGACAAGAGCAAGGAGATTAAATGGACGGTCCGCTTAATCAGGTAATTATTACCGATTCTTTTCAGGAATTATTCGCGGCATGGAACCGCTTCCCGGACGCTGTAATATACGCAGGAGGCACAAATATAATCGGAAAACAGGATAAAATAATTCTTGAACTTCCTCCTGTATTTCTTTGTCTTGAAAAAATTGAAGAACTTCACCGCATAACAAGAACTGAACACTATCTTGAAATAGGTTCGATGACAAAATTAAATAAACTGCTCACTCTCGGAAAAATAGTGCCTTCTCTTTTAAGAAAATGCATTGAAAATATCGCCGGCGTCCAGCTGCGCAATCTCGCGACAGTCGGAGGCAATATATGCACAACATCGCGTCTTTTGGATCTTCCTGGTACGTTTGCCGCTTTGGACGCGCAGTATGAGTTTCGCAACGCTTCCGGCACGCGATGGGTATCAGCGGCAAGGTTCCATTCAGAAGACCATACTATTCTTGAAAATCAGGAGATTTTAAGCCGGGTCAGGCTTCCTTTACATCAATGGAACTACGCAATATATAAAAAGTTCTATATCGAAAGCAATTTCGACACTGAATCCCTTGTTTTCCTTGCAAAAATCCAAAAAAATATTCTTTCAGAGATAAGAATAGTCTATAAAGGACACTCAATTATAAGAAATAGAGAAGGCGAAAGCATCTTAAATGGCAAAAAACTCCCCATTAGCACTAAAACTGCCGATGATTTTCTTCATAATTGGAAAGGTTTCATCAACTCAAAGCCGGAAATCAATGAATTCTCAAAAAATTCAATTTTAAACTGCATTGAAGAAGACATATATAGCCTCTCAGAATAGCTTAACCCGATTTCACTTGTTATCTTTAATATTTTATGATACTATGGAGAAGAATTATATAATTTGTCTGCCCACTGAGCGTGTTTCGGCCGCCTTTGCGCACGGCAGCCGTTAGCAAACGCCGTTAGCCTTTGCTGTCTGGGTTATTCTTCCTCTGTTTTTCCGGCATTAACCGGTTGAATGAATTGTTTTTAAATGATTTTTAATATTAGCGATGTTCAGACAAATGTAAAAATATATAAAAATACTTTTACTGCTGAAGAAATTAACATTAATTTAACTAATTCTCTTGTAATCGCGGATGAGAATACCGTTTCTATCGCTGAAAATATTTTTGCAGGCGGCAGCCTTCCTTTTTGCGTATTAAAAAGCGGCGAAGAAAATAAAAATTGGCAGTCTGTTGAGACAATTTTAAAAACCGCTTACCAGAATGAACTTTCAAGAGACGCGGTTTTTATCGCTGTCGGCGGCGGAGTAATCTGCGACATGGCAGGATTTGCCGCGTCCATTTACATGAGAGGATGCCGCCTCGTTCTCGTTCCCACTACCCTTCTTTGCATGGTAGACGCTTCTGTCGGCGGAAAAACAGGTTTCGATCTTTTTAATAAAAAAAATTTCGCGGGATCATTTTACCCGGCGCAGGATGTTCATATGCCGTTAGGCGCTCTTTTTTCCCTTGCCAGGAGAGAATGGAAAAGCGGCATGGCGGAACTTATAAAACACGCAGTGCTTTCTTCAGATAACAATTACTTTGACAATGTTTTACAGCTTTCAGGTTATTCAAATCTAACTGAAAATATTTCTCTGCTTTATGACTGCGTCGAAAAATCCGTACTTTATAAAGGCTCCATAGTAACAGAAGATCCGAAAGAAACAAAGGGAAAAAGAAATCTTTTGAACCTTGGACACACATTCGGCCACGCGCTTGAAAGCGCCGCAGGATTCGGAAAAATCTCTCACGGCGAAGCGGTCGCGTGGGGAATTGCCCGTTCATGCGAACTTGGAGAAGCTCTTGGCATAACTTCAAAAGAAAGAGCCGTAAAAATAACAAATATTTTAACCAACTTTGGCTATGAGATAAAATGTCCTCATCCTTTAGTTAATAATGAAGACGCCGTAAACTCCCTTATAGACGCGATGAAAAGCGACAAAAAGAAAAAAAACAGGAAACTTGTTTTTATCGTTCCTGACGCTCAAAGCGCGCAATCTGTGATTATAGATTCGATGGAAATGAAAATACTTGAAAATATCTTAACAGGAAAAAATAATTCATGAAAAAAATATTTATAAAATCCGCCTTCTTCATCTTTTTCTTTGTTATCTGCTCTTCTGCGTTTTCTCAGGACGCACAGGCAGAAACGCAGGGAGAAAACAATTCTGACTCGTCAGTTTATATAATTAATTCTTTTAATTATAACGTAAAAGGCATAACTCAGCCCTTTGCCTTGAATAATAAAGCTGACCTTGAAACCGGATATGAAATAACAGGGTTTTCGAATCTTGAAAAATTTATTCAGGATAAAACTCAAATTTTAATTAATGAAAGAGTCTTGCAGGATAACGTAAGAATTGAGTATACAATCGCAGACGCGCCTGAAGACGGAAAATATCCTGTAGACCTTGAAATATATGTTGAAGATACATGGAATATTATCGCTCTCCCCTATCCTAAATACAGTTCCAATTCCGGTTACGAACTTACGATCAAAGCCCGCGATTACAACTTTCTCGGCACAATGCAGCCATTAAGAATCGATCTTGGATACAGATACGATCAGCATAAACGATCTTATTTTATGCTGATGCTGGATTCAAATTACTTATTTGAAGCTCTCGGATTTAACTGGAATTTTGATTTTGATCATCATATAAATTACAGGCCTGACATGGAGGAACCTTGGTATTATAAAAACACAACAGGTCTTTCTTTGATTCTGCCTGTTGGCAGAACTGAATTAACCACCGGATTCGCTGTTTCATTTTTGGTTAACGAGGAAATTACTGATTCTGAAAAATTTAAAAATAAAACTGATAAAGACATTCAGGATGGACTTTACATGTCCTTAAAGCCTTACACGTCGTGGAAAATTCCAACAGGATTTGACATAGGCTCTTTCGGAGAATTGACATATACTCCGGGATTATCATACACGCACAATATTGAATTTCCGCAGTGGCCTCTTTTGCCGTTTAAAACAGGACCATTTTTTGATTTTTATCACAGTTTAGGTTTCGGACGCATTGACTGGAAAGGAAATATCCGCGAAGGATTATCTGTAAATATCAGCAATTCTATCAACTATGATTTTTATTATCTAAGAAAAAATCAGGATCCTTTTAGTTATTATTACAGCGTTGAGTTAAAAGGATATTTAATTTTCATTGATAATCTATTCGGTATATCAAGCCGTTTAACTCACCGTCACTGGATAAATTCGATTCATGATCAGGCGGGAGACGTTATACGCGGCATTTATGATGTTGAAAGAAGCGCCGAGATGATGGTTTCATTTAATTTTGATTTTCAATTTCTTCCCTTAAAAATAAGACCTTCCGAGTGGTTTCCAAATAACGGGTTTATGAGAATTTTTGATTTTGATATGCAGTTTAACCCAGTCTTTGATATTGCCTTGTATAAAGACCCGAACAGATCTTTTTCTTTTGAAAATGAAAATATACTTATGGGCGCAGGCATTGAACTGATTGTTTTCCCTCAGCGCTGGCGAAGTCTTTTCTTCCGCGTGTCCCTTGCGTGGGATTTGTCAAATACAGCCCAAAAAACTCCCATTGAGCTGTTTTTAGGCATGGAACTATTTTATTAAGAATTGATATATGGCGAAAATCGCGGTAATTGGAACAGGTTATGTCGGCTCAGTTTCCGGAGCATGTCTTGCCGATTTCGGCAATGATGTTATCTGCGTAGATACAAATTCAGAAAAAATTGAATCGTTAAAAAAGGGAATTATTCCGATTTTTGAACCTGGTCTTGAAACGGTCGTTGAACGCAATATAAAAAGCGGACGTCTTTCCTTTACAACTGATTTACAATCCGCTCTTAAAGAAAGCAATATTGTTTTTATCGCTGTCGGCACTCCTCCTATGGATGACGGCAGCGCTGATCTTGTCTATGTTGAAGAAGCCGCGCGTCAGATCGGCAAAATGATTACGCAATATACTGTCGTTGTTGACAAGAGCACAGTTCCAATCGGAACCGGCAAAAAAGTTATTTTCTGGATTAATGAAGAGCTTGTTAAACGCAAACTTAATATTGAATTTGACGTTGTATCCAATCCTGAATTTTTGCGTGAAGGAACCGCGGTGTACGATTTCATGCATCCGGATCGCGTTGTTATCGGAAGCGAAAGCGTTCGGGCTTCCGGTATCATGAAAGACGTCTACCGGGCGCTTTATCTTAACGAAACTCCCTTTATCGAAACCAATCTTGAATCAGCCGAAATGATAAAATACGCGTCTAACGCATTCCTCGCGGTAAAAATTACTTTTATAAATGAAATCGCAAAACTTTGCGAGAAAACAGGCGCGGACATACGCGCTGTCGCCAAGGCAGTCGGTAAAGACGGAAGAATAGGCTCCAAGTTTTTGCATCCTGGTCCTGGTTACGGAGGATCATGTTTTCCTAAAGACACAAAAGCCCTTGCGAAAATCGGAAGAGACATTGACGCGGTTCAATCAATTGTAGAAACAACGATTAAAAGTAACGAAGATCAAAAAATCCGCGCTGCGAAAAAAATACATAACGCTATTTGTTCATCAAACGGCGTTTTAAACGGCAAAACTATCGCGGTTTTAGGTCTTGCATTCAAGCAAAATACGGACGACATGCGCGAATCGCCTTCCATTACAATTTGCGAATATCTTGTAAAAAATGGCGCTGCGCTTCGTCTTTTTGATCCCGCTGCGATGAGTGAAGCGGCGTGGCGCCTTGAATCTATTAAAAATTCAATTTATTATGCCTGCGATGAATACGACGCCGCGAAAGGAGCTCACGCACTTGTTATCGCGACGCCATGGAATCAATTCAGAAATATCGACTTAATAAAAGTTAAAGAATTGCTTGCCTCTCCCTTCTTTTTTGATCTCCGCAATATTTACAAACCGGAAGAAGTCACATCTCTTGGTTATAAATATTATTGCACAGGTATTGATTAAAGGATATTTAATAATGAGTAACGATAACTGGTCAATGATAATAACTCCTAAACGCAAACTGTTTGATTTGCGCATCAGAGAGTTAATCAGATACAGGGATCTTGTTTTTCTTTTTACTAAAAGAGATTTTATTACTCAATATAAACAAACCATTCTAGGACCTATATGGTATGTTGTAAACGCTGTAATATCAACTATAATTTATACTTTTGTTTTTGGTAATCTTGCGAAAATTGGCACAGACGGAATACCGCATATTCTTTTTTATTATTCGGGAACCATGTTATGGACATTTTTTTCAGGCTGTTTTACTGACGCATCTACAGTATTCTCCGTTAACGCGAATATTTTCGGAAAGGTGTATTTTCCGCGCCTTGTTGTTCCAATCAGTAAAGTTTTTATTAACTCTTTAAAATTTTCAATTCAATTTGTTATTCTAATTGTAATTTATATTTATTTTTTATTAACCGGAACCCCTTTGCAGTTTTCCTGGCAAATGCTTCTTTTCCCGTTAATTGTATTATGGATTGCGGCGATTGGAACAGGAATGGGAATAATCATTTCTTCGCTTACAACTAAATACCGTGATTTGCAGCAGCTTGTTTCTTTCGCGCTTAGTTTAGCAATGTACGCTTCTCCTGTAGTATACCCTCTTTCTGAAATCCCTAAAAATTTTACCTGGCTTGCTTATGCAAATCCTATTTGCGCGCCGATTGAAATATTCAGAAGTTTCTTTTTCGGCACTCCTTTAGTTGACTCATCAATAATTTTTACAAGTTTAGGCATTACAGTTTTTCTTGTTTTTTTCGGTTTAATACTTTTTAACCAGAATGAGAAAAACTTTATAGATGTTATTTGAGATATAATAAATATATGAATGAAAACAAGAAAATTATTTTTTTTTATATTACTTGCATTATGGATTTTGCGGAAAAATTTAATATAACAATAAAGGATGCATTTTCTTATTTAAAAAAATATAAAGGCATACATTTTCTAATGGAAAACTATAATATTGAACATACCTTATCTAAAGATGATACATTAGAAGCATTAACTAATATTACTTTAAAAAACGGCGGAAATCTTAATTGATTTTATTTCATGGTTCTAATACAGAAATAGATAAAATTAATTTGGATATGTGTAAACCTTATAAGGATTTCGGCAAAGGTTTTTATACAACTGAATTTGAGGAACAAGCAATTAATATGGCTTTCAGAACTGTAAAGCAATTTGGCGGCAAACCTATTATTACCAAATATTTAATAAATGATAATGATTTTAATAATCCCGATTTAAAAAAAAAGAAGTTTGTAAATCCTTCCAATGAATGGGCTTTTTTTGTATTGAATAATCGTAATAAATATTTTAAAGATATTACAAATAAAAACTGTAATCTTGATAATAAATATGATGTTATTATTGGCCCTGTCGCAAATGATGATATAAGATTATTATTCAATTTATTTGAAGATGAAATAATAACAATTGATATATTGAGAAAAAGATTAAAATATAAAAATCTAACAAATCAGATTTCATTTCATACCAATAATGCAATTCAATATTTAATAAAAGAGACGTCATATAGCTTATGACTAAAACTCAAAAATATCTGATTGAATATATATGCAGAGATGTAATTGGTTTTATATCTACAGATAATAATTTACCGATTGACATTGCAATGGAACATTTTTTTGAATCAAAAGTATTTGAAATATTGCAAGATATTGAAAGCGGTTTATATACAGAAAGCGCCTCTTATGTTTATGAATTTTATAAAACAAAACAGGAAATAGCGGCTTAAACTAACACATGTCAAACATAGCAGTAAAAGTTGAACATCTCTCAAAAATGTACCGCCTTGGCGTGATAAACAACGGTACTTTCTTTAGGGATATGCAAACATGGTTTGCATTAAAACGCGGCAAGGAAGATCCTCATTCTAAAATAGGTTCAGATAAATACAAGGGTGATAAAGATCATTTCTGGGCTTTAAAGGATATAAGTTTTGATATTAAACAGGGCGATCGCGTAGGAATAATCGGAAAAAACGGAGCTGGAAAAAGCACACTTCTGAAGCTACTCTCCCGTATTTCAGCGCCGACAGAAGGCGTTATAAAAATTAAAGGAAAAATTGCAAGTTTATTGGAAGTGGGAACAGGTTTTCACAATGAACTAACCGGCAAAGAAAATATTTATCTTAACGGCGCGATTCTTGGAATGAAAAAGCGTCAGATTGATAAAAAATTGGATAGTATCATTGATTTCAGCGGAATTGAGCATCACATAGACACTCCTGTTAAACGCTACTCTAGCGGCATGTATGTCAGGCTTGCTTTCGCTGTTGCCGCTCATCTTGACAGCGATATTTTAATCGCTGATGAGGTGCTCGCCGTAGGAGACGCGGAGTTTCAGAAGAAAGCTTTGGGAAAGATGCAGGATTTAAGCGCTGACGAAGGAAAAACTGTTTTTTTTGTGAGTCATAATATGAACGCTGTTGAGAATTTGTGTAATACAGGAATAATTATGCAAAAAGGAAATATGACTTTTAAATCAGAAAATATTAAAGAAGTAATTCAAAATTATTTATTTAATGGTCATAATAATTCTAATTATCATCAAAGCGAATGGAATAATATAAATGATGAATTTGACAATCAATGGTTTAAACCTACTAGTTTTTATATAACTGATGATAATGGAAATATTTTAGATAAACCTAATTCAAATGACAAAGATTTATGGGTTAATATTAAAGGAACTATAAAAAAATTAGATCCTGCGTTTTGTATAGGTTATTCTATATATACTGAATATAATGATTTACTATATAGATCTTATCAAACTGATGTTCCTCAAAGCGATTGGCCTCAAATGAAAACAGGTGATTTAATTTGTAAAAGTAAAATACCAAGACAATTTCTAAATGAAGGTATTTATAGAGTTGAACTTAATATTTGTTTACATTATAAAGAATGGTTATACCAGCCAGAAGTAAATTCTCCAATAATTTATTTTTCTGTAAATGGAGGTTTAAGTAATTCACCTTATCTAATTGAAAAAGGACCTGGATTATTATGTCCCATTATTCCATGGGAAATATTATATTTAAATGCATAATGCTGTTGTTATAATTATTTATTCTCCTTTTCCATCAGATATTGAATTAGCTTCTTTTTCGCAATGTATAAATATATTTAAATATCAAGATTTAATAATTACATGTCCGTACTCTTTAAATGTAGAAATCTATGAAAATATTATTAAAGATTATAATGTTAATATTTTATTTGAACGTTTTGAAGATTCATTTTTTATTAGCATATCTTCTTATAATAAACTAATGAAATCCAAATTATTCTACGAGAGATTCATTAAGTATAACTATATTCTGATATATCAATTAGACGCATGGGTTTTTAAAGATGAACTTAATTTTTGGTGTAAAAAGAATTTTGATTATATTGGGGCACCTTGGTATAATTCAAATGGAGAAATGCTTAATTCTGCCGGCAACGGTGGATTTTCTTTAAGAAAAGTATCAACATTTAATAAATTACTATCTGGTAAATATGATGAGTTAAAATTAAATAAAATAATATTTTTTCTTAATGTATTAAAATATTATTTCTTGTTATATGATTTTAAAAAGTTAATTAAAAATATTTATTATATATTTAAATGCAGAATAACTATTTTACGATACATTTTTTTTAATAAAGAAGAAAATGAAGATATTTCCTTTTACAGATTTTTTTCTTTATTTCCTCTAACTAAAGTTGCTAATTCAAAAGAAGCGTTATCCTTCTCTTTTGAGCAATTTCCAGAAGATTTATTTAAAAGAAATAATTTTAAAATTCCTTTTGGATGTCATGCTTTTTTAAAATATAATCCTAATTTTTGGATTAAATTTATTCCTGCTATTAATCAAAAATAAAGTTTGAAATACGTATTGTCTACATGTGGAATAGATATATAAAAGAAACATATGAGTTATATTGTAATAATTCTTCTAAATGATATATTGTTGATTTTTATTAAATATTTTCAACTGAGAAGAACGCGAATAGCACCTGTAGCGTCAATCGTTTTTTTAAATCGTACTCTTTTTTTTTGATCGTTTATTCATTTCTTTAATTCGATTTTATTTATCATTTATTATAAAATGAAAATCAGGAGATTTTATGAATACAGTTACATTATCAAAAAATAACCAGTTAGATTTCTCCAAAAATATAAGCGATTTGTATGGTTTGGAAACTGGTGATACTTTTGAGTTCATTTCATATAATAACAGAATTGAATTAATACCATTAAAACCAATAAAAAAAATGAAAGGTATATTTCAAGGAATAAACACAAATATTATACGTGAAAATGATAGAATATGAATATTGTTGATTCGTCATTTTGGCTGGAATATTTTGCTGGTACAAAAGCAAGTGATAAAGCAATCTGCCACGCAAATTAATGAATAAATTAATGTATAACTTTAATTACAGGCATAGCAAGACAAAATAGAACATATTTATCCGAATTATATGAAATACATTTTTAATATTAGTACGTATACAAAGTTTAAGGATTTCATTCCGCAAACTTTCTATTTCAACATAGTTTATGGATTACATTCCTTAAACTTTATTTATAATTAAAATTTTAAATATAATTATATTTATGGAAAGATTAAACAGAAAAGAGTATCTGGAAACCTTAAAAAAATCTAAGGATAAACCAATAATAAAGATTGTTTCCGGTATACGCAGGTGCGGAAAATCCACATTAATGGAAATTTATCGTGATTGGCTTATAGAAAATGGTGTTGAAAAGCAAAGAATAATTTTCATTAATTTTGAGGATATAAGCTTTGAACATCTTAGCAATTACCGTCTGTTATATGAATTTATAACACCTTTACTGATTCCAGTCGGAATGAATTATATCTTTTTGGACGAGATTCAGCATGTTCAGCAGTTTGAAAAAACTGTAGACAGCCTTTTTATTAAAAAAAATGTTGATTTGTATATAACTGGTTCGAATGCATTTTTTATGTCTGGTGAATTATCAACATTATTAACAGGACGTTATATAGAAATAAAAATGCTGCCCTTCTCTTTTTCGGAATATTGCGAAGGTCTTGATATTTATCATCAGGATAAACAATTGTCAAAAATGGAAAAATATGTTTCCTACCTAAATGGAAGTTCTTTCCCTTATACATTACAGCTTAAGGAAGATCAAAAAGAAATTAGAGTTTATTTAGAAGGATTATACAATTCTATTTTATTAAAAGATATAGTAGCTCGTTTTAAAATATCTGATGTAATGATGCTGGAAAGTGTTGTGCGATTTGTATTTCATAATATTGGAAATCTTTTATCAACAAGTAAAATTGCGAATACAATGACATCAGAAGGCAGAAAAATAGATCAAAAAACTGTGGAGAAATACTTAAAAGGTTTAACTGACAGTTTAATGGTTTATCATGTAAACAGATACGATATTAAAGGGAAACAACATCTTGCGACATTAGAGAAATATTATATTGTTGATATAGGATTAAGACAGTTTTTACTTGGAACAGGAAAAACTGATTATGGATATATACTGGAAAATATAGTTTATCTGGAACTTTTACGCCGAGGTAATAAAGTCTATATTGGACATCTTCCTGAAGGTGAGATTGATTTTATTACAGAGAATACAGACGGCATTACATACTATCAAGTTGCTTTAACCGTTCTTGATCCAGAAACCATGCATCGTGAATTTACCTCTTTTGAAAAAATAAAAGATAATTATCCAAAAATTCTTCTTACGTTAGACGAAATCGGCGCTGG
>JGI24695J34938_10001459_pt1 | contig 20013 bp, 19 predicted proteins | sample TergutCo191P3_FD_34938 | JGI IMG/M metagenome (IMG submission 34938)
AAATTGTATTTGTCCAGATAAAGATTGTGAGTGGCATGGGAAATGTAAGGATTGTATTTCACTTCATAGATATCATGCAACAATTCCAGAATGTTTAAAAAATGAAATTAATAAACAAAAAGGAATAAATATAGATTTTATTAACGAAACATAAAATTAAATAAGAATAGAAAAAATAATTATGAAAAACCTAATTTATTTAAAGCTAATTTGTATATTTTTAATGTTTATTACTAGCTGTGGATTTCAGGCGAAGCTTGAACCACCGAAAAGCGGTCATTCTTGGATAAGATTTTCAATACGTTATGCGACATATAATATCAAAACGCAAAAAACGCCTTGTAGACGGCTTTGGAAGCCTTTAACGTGAAAGATACGGCTATAGGTATTCGGAACGCTCTACGGGCTTCTATTATCGTTTTAGAAGGTGTTTTTTCTGCGGTCTGCGGTGTAGTTTTTATATGGTTTTACTTGAACGTTATGTGCAAGATTTGAAATGTGTTTACATTTTTGTTTACATTATAATTTTTTTTATGATAACAAACTCATACAATCTCATACAAATACAAACAAATCTGTAATTAGTAGTTAACGTAATTCTATATCTAATATACACTTAATAACAGATAGATACAAGGATATACAAACTCATACAGATTGACGGATAGTGCGTAACAATTACCATTTGTAAGGCGAAGTGTCGCTTTTTCTCTTTTTTAGCAATAAATTCTATTCATAATCTTCAAGTATAGACCAACTCATTTTTAGTTTCCCACAATTATTTCCTGCAACTCCCACAAAAATATTTCCATTTTGTTTATTTTTAATATAATGCTCTAACATTTCAGCAAATGTATTAGAATATTCTTTTGTCAGTAATTCATCTTCATTTATCCAATATAATGTTCCTTCTTTTGTATCATTTGTTTTTATTATATCCGTTTCACCAAAATAAATATAATATTGCCGTATTAGGTTCTTATATTGTCGTATCATTATATATTTTAATTCTATGTCAAAAATGTGTTCTTTTGTTATTCCTGTCTCTTCTTCGATTTCTCGTAAACAAGTTACTAAAGGATCATTTATTTCTTCTTTTTCCATGTGCCCACCAATACAACTCCATACATTGGGAGCAATTTCTTTTTCAGGAGATCGTTTTATTAGTAAATAACGGTCATTATTTTTTAAAAAAGCTCCAGATCCAATTTTTGCTGTAATAATATTATCCATTTAAAACCTCTTATTTATTATACAGTATAACATAATTTTATTAAATTGTATTTTAGAATAAATTTTGCTAACAATTTAGACATTTCGCATAACAAACAGTAACTGTAATACACCCAAAAATAACACGAGTTCAAAAAAATAATAATAAAACATTTACGTTACGGAATACTTTAAAACAAATAAAAAATGATATATAAAAGGTATTATGAGAAATAAAATAATTTATAAAAAATATAAAAAAACGCTTGACCTTTACGCTGCGGAATACTTTACCTTGAATTTAAGAGAGGTATGACACTATATGTTAAAGATCGGTGAAGTGGCAAAACAATTCAATATTTCAAACAGAACCCTGCGGTACTGGGAAGAAGCTGGAATATTAGAAAGTTCAAGAATGGAAAATGGTTACAGGATTTATGACAATGAAAACGCGGACCGTATCAGGCAAATTGTCTTATTGCGAAGGCTAAAAATGCCTATTGCTGACATTGAGCAGATTTTTTTAACAGCTGATTTAAATGTGGCGCGCGACGCGTTGAACACTCATCTTGAAAGTTTAAAAAAGGATAACGCCGAAAGTAAATCCTTGATTGTTCTGATTGAGGACCTTATACGGTTTATCACAAAACAACGAAGTTTAAAACCTGTATTTTCATATATTGAAACATTGGAAACAACCACTGATCTTGAAAGTAAAGAAGTGTCAAAAATTCAACTCTCAAAAAGAGGTATTTTTATGTCTACAGAAAAATTGGGTAATGTCAGGATTGTAAAGCTTCCCGCCATGACGGTCGCTTCTTATCGCGCTGAAAGTTCAACCCCCGAAGACGATTGTTCAAAAGTTTTTAATCAGTTTGTTTTAAAAAACAATTTACACAAACGGGACGGTTTTCGCTTTTTTGGATTTAATAATCCAAGCCCGTCAGAAGGCAATCCTGTTTATGGCTATGAAATGTGGGTAACTATTTCAAATGATTTTGAAGTGCCGCGGCCGTTAGTAAAAAAGGAATTTGGCGGCGGTCTTTACGCTTCAATATCTACACAAATGAATGAAATTGGAGAACGTTGGAAGCATCTTTATGACTGGAGTAAAAATAATCATAAATATGATGTCGATTTTTCATTCCAGTGGCTTGAAGAATGCAGTATGGATTTTGAAACATTCATTTCTGAGAAAGTTAAAGATAGTGAAAAGCAACTTGACTTATTAGAGCCTATAAAACTTAGATAATATTTTTGCTGTATATTATATGTACCGAATAATATACGGCAATATTAAAAAATATTTTAATTAAAAAAATAACAAAATACAGGTGTACCGCGCCCTAACAAAACGCTAAACGCTTCGCTCGCTTACGCTCGCATACCTAGAACGTTATACGACAATTTACAAATTCAATAAATATATTCCATGTACTTGACGGAATATCTAAATCCCTATACAGTTATTTTAAGAGGATATTATATAGCTCTACCTTTAGATTATGATAAGATGGTAATCCTTTGAATGAATAAGCAGGTTGTTATGATGTCCGTCCCTATGAAAATAAGAAGAATGAAAACTTGGTCAATGATGAGGAGGAATAATTTTGAATAATGATTTAATTATTGGGTATGGCATCCAAAAATTGTGTGAAGTTATTGATGTAAAACCATTTGATTCTTCGATAACAATTAATATTCTTAATGATAGTTTAAGTAAACTTGATCCAAATTCTCAGAATTATGTAGAAAAATTAAATGCAATTACTGGAGCTATAATAGAGCTAAAAAAAAGTGAAAATGACGAAAAAACAATAAAAAATAAAATATTTGCTATCCAAGCTTTATTTGATTTGAACAGTTTGTATTTGAGAAATAAATAACAATAAATATAAGCGCAACCTTCGCCTAACAATTTGTAACTGCGCCAATCCGCCTCGTGGATGGGACGCCACCCGTTTGTATGGCTCGGGTTCCAGAATGTTAGACGAAATATCGCAAATTAGACTAAAATGCCCCATTAAAGTAACAGGGCATTTTATTGAATAATTAGCATTATGATTTTATCAATAGCCTAGATAGCTGTTTTATATGGGAAGAACAGATCAGGCTAAAAAATAATATCTATAATCTCCATTCATTACCAGAGCCGCTTTGCATTAGCGGAATGCCTTTTTCAATATCCATCACCCGGATTTGTAAACGTTGATTATTACCCTGTGGAACTACAGAAACCGTTACTAGTATATTAGCCCCTGCCGCTGCACCAGCGCTTAGTATATCCTGTTCACTTACATTACCGCTGGATTGATACCTTTGTTCAGCTTGAATCAATGCCGTATTTGACCTATCAACAAGGCGAATACCTTTTTGTATGAAAGCAGCAGTAATGTCATCTACAGCAGTATCTGCCGCTCCGGCAGTCGAAGAAACTACACCTATAGCATTACGATTATAACCAGCGCTCTCTCTTCCTTTGTTGATCCAAACAACTGCATTTGAAGGAAGAACTTTTTCAATTTCACTGATTGCATGTGCAATAACAGTAGCTGTCCTTCTATTTTGTGAACCTTGCGCTGCTCCTGATATTGCTGCACCTGTAAGAGCAGCACAACTTGTTCCAAAAAATCCGAATACTAGCAATACTGCCAGCATTCCCAACATGAAAAAATTTTTCATTTTCATTTTTTCCTCCATAATCCTTTTGGGTTAAACCCCTTTAATTAACTGCCGAAAATGGCAGTTAAGAAGTATTTTCATACCCCTCTTAATAATAAAGTACACTCTTTTTTAATACGTGTCAAGAAAGGTAAAGCAAATATATCGTTAATAAAGATATTAATGAGTGTATGGAAATTAAGAAGCTGGATTTGCGTCAAATTTTGTCGGCAAATATCAAAGAGCAACGCCAAATTCTTGGAGTTTCACAAGAAAAACTGGCTGAAATGGCAGGTCTTTCTTGGCAAACTATTAATAGCATAGAATGTCAGCGAACTTGGGTCAGTGACAATACGCTTGAAGCTCTTGCTTCTGTATTTAAAATAGAGACTTTTCAATTACTTATGCCGCAAGAAACCAGAATTGCCCTATCTTTAAATTCTATAGAAACATTACGGAAGCTTGCTGAAGCAAAAAAAGGCTATGATGACACTTTCGCAGAAATTTATTGCAAGGTAACATAGGTTAAATCGAAAAACCTTTACTCGATTTCTCCCAAAATTGTAGAATTCCCACAAAATCTAGCTTTATTTTAAGGCTTTTTCTGATATAACTACCGAAAAGCAGAGTTTATATACACTTACAAAGGCTTTTCATGGTATACAAATGTAATATATCAGTTGGGATCTGCGGAAAATATCAAATGTATCTATGCAGATTAATATTATATAAAATAAAAATTCAATACATTGTGCTTTATTTAAAGAATCGGAAATTTATCTTATTTAGGATGAAAAATTATGTTTTATATTAATAAAAATTTTTTAAATAAGAAAACATCAAAAAACTTCAATCTTAAAAAATTTGTACCCTTAACAGTTGTGTAGACCACAAATACAAACCAAATAAAATAGTGCCTGTCATTACCGGTAATTGATTTATTTCTAATGAGTGAAAAAAGCTGATGAAAAACATGAAAGAAGAAAACAAAACTCCAATAAAACCAAAAAATGACTCATTTTGACACATTGCGCTCATTTTTAGCCTGTTTGAGGGTGCCATTTGCGATTTTTTTTAAAAATTTCAGGGTGTATTAATTGCAAAAAACCTTCATTTGAAGTAAAATAACTTTCATATGAATGACAGAAGGGAAAGTTATGGACAAAACTGCGGAATTGTTAAGCATACTGATGAAAAAAGTTCTCGGTTTAATTTGCTCTTTATTTACCATAGTACTATTATCAGCCGTTTTCTACGGCTGTGGCAACTACGGTAACGACGGTACACAGGACGGACGTGCCCAGAGGTTTTCTTCGTACTGGGATATTCCCGGCGTTACCAACGAGGAGATTGCCGCGATAGAGGCGATTCGGCAGCAGAGGCGGCCTTTTATATTCGGAACGCAGCCTAATACCGAGGCTTTTCTTGATTTTGACGGCGAAATAAAGGGTTTTACCGTTCTTTTCTGCGAATGGCTGACTGAACTCTTTGGGATTCCTTTTGTCCCCCGGCATTATGCCTGGCTTGACCTCCTTAGCGGTCTTGAAAGCGGCGAAATCGCGTTTACCGGAGAACTTACCCCAAACGAAGAACGCCGGAAAACATATTTTATGACCGGCACCATAGCCCAGCGCTCGCTGAAATATTTCCGCCTAGAGGACTCGCCGTCCGTTAATGAAATTGCTCAAACGCGCCTGCCGAGGTATACCCTGCGCGAAGGAACCACTGTCGCCGTTGACGCCATAACTCACGCCACAAGACCCTTTGAACCTGTATTCATACAAAACTACAATGATGTATATGAATTGTTGCGCGCAGGAGCAGCCGACGCTCTAATTACCGAAGGCGTTCAGGAGGCTTACTGGGAAGCCTACAGCGATGTGATAATTTCAGATTTTTACCCGCTTCTTTACTCCCCTGTTTCCCTTTCAACCCAGACCAGTTCCCTCTCTCCGATCATCTCCGTATTTCAAAAGGCCCTGGAAAACGGCGCGGTAAATTATCTGAACGAGCTTTATGAAACAGGCAATGATGATTATCTGAAACATAAACTGTACATGCAGCTAACGCCAGAGGAACGGGAATTCATAAGAGAGAATACCGTTATACGCCTTGGCTCTGAATATGACTATTATCCGATCAGTTATTTTAACGAGCGCTATCAGCAATGGCAGGGGATAGCGTTTGACGTATTGGGAAAAGTCTCTTCCCTTACAGGTCTTGAATTTTACCCAGTCCACGGCACTGCGGTGGAACTGCTTCAAATGCTTGAAACAGGAGAAGTGGATATGGTTACCGAACTCATCCGTACAGCGGAACGGAGGGGATACTTTCTGTGGCCTGAAAATTCGTTTATGACGGAACGCTCGGTGCTTATATCAAGGCTGGATTACCGCAATGTCTCTGTTTACAGAATCTATTCCGAAAGGGTGGGTGTATGCAAAGGAACCGCCCAGGCTGAATTTTTCCACAACTGGTTCCCCAACCATCACAATATCATCGAATACGATGACCAGACAGAGGTATTCAACGCCTTGAAAAAAGGCGAAGTGGATCTGGTCATGAACAGCTACAGCTCCCTCCTTAACCTGACAAATTATCAGGAACTGCCGGATTTCAAGGCAAATATCGTGTTCAACAACAGCTTTGAGTCTACCTTCGGGTTTAACAGGAGCAAGGATCTGTTATGCTCCATCGTGGATAAAGCCCTCGCGATGATCGAAACAGGAACAATTTCAGAACGATGGCGGCACAGATCATATGATTACCGTTTAAAACTTGCCCATGCGCAAATGCCCTGGTTTATAGGCTTTGCCGGTTTGTCACTGCTTGTGTTGATGCTTATCGCGATTCTGTTTATAAAAAGCCGCATGACCGGCAAAGTACTGGAAGATCTGGTAGCTAAACGCACCCGCGAACTAAAGGAAATGGAAGAATCGGCTCAGGCGGCTTCGCGGTCAAAATCATCTTTCCTCGCGAATATGAGCCACGAAATACGCACTCCCATGAACGCGATTTTGGGAGTTACAGAAATATTGATTCAGAACGAAAAACTCCCAAAGGATATCGAAGAGGGTCTTGATAAAATTTACAGCTCATGCGATTTGCTTTTAGGCATCATTAATGACATACTGGATTTTTCCAAAATTGAAGCGGGCAAAATGGATATCATACCGAATCCGTACAGTGTCGCGAGCGTGATAAACGATTCCGTGCATCTTAACATGATGCGTATTGAATCAAAGCCCATTGAATTTGAGCTTCTAATCAATGAAAATGTGCCCGCGAATCTTATTGGGGATGAACTTCGCATAAAACAGCTATTGAACAATATACTGAGCAACGCGTTTAAATATACGGAAGCCGGAAGAGTTTTATTATCAGTACAGATTGAAGCGGCGCAGCCTGTGGATACAGCCGATCAGGTAACGCTTGTGTTAGGTGTAAAGGACACAGGCAAAGGCATGTCAAAAGAGCAGCTGGAAATAATGTTTGAGGAATACGCGCGTTTTGACGAAAAAGTAAACCGTCATGTTGAGGGAACCGGTCTTGGACTTTCGATTACACAGCGTCTTATCAGTCTAATGGACGGTAAATTTCATGTGGAAAGCGAGCCTGGAAAAGGCACGTTATTCGAAGTGCTGCTGCCTCAAAAAATTGTTGACAGCGAAGTATTGGGTAAGGCGGTTACCGAGAATCTTCAGCAGTTTCGCAAAAATTACATGAAGCATAAAAATAGGGGCCAGATCACGCGCGAGCCCATGCCCTACGGCAGCATTCTGGTTGTTGATGATGTAGAAACAAACCTTTATGTGGCTGAAGGGCTTATGAAGCTATACCGGCTTCAGATAGATACTGCGATGAGTGGACAGGCAGCCATCAACAGGATAAAAAGCGGTAAAACCTATGACATTATATTCATGGATCACATGATGCCCGAAATGGACGGTATAGAAGCGACAAGGCGTTTACGCGAAATGGGATACGTTTCTCCCATTGTAGCTCTTACGGCTAACGCGGTAGCGGGTCAGGCGGATATGTTCCTGAAAAACGGGTTTGACGACTTTATATCCAAACCCATCGACATACGGCAGATGAACGCGATACTGAACAAGCTGGTGCGCGACAAGCAGCCGCCGTATGTTATTGAAGCGGCCCGGCAGCAATACAGCGGCGAATCGGACGCGGAGTTTACGGAAGGCAATAATGACAGTAAAACCGGCGTCTTGCTTTTGAATAAAGAGATCGCGGGACTGGATATCGCGAAAGGACTGGAACGTTATGACAATAATGAAAAAACATATTTGAAAATTCTCCGTTCCTATACAGCCAGCGTCGGTTCAATGCTAGACGAAATTAAATCCATCTACGCGGAATTTCCAGCGCAGCTTCCCGAAGATAAACTTTCTTTATACAGAACAAAAGTTCACGGCATCAAAGGGACAAGCCTTGATATTTTCGCCGGACAGGCTGGTAAAGACGCCAGGGACCTTGAAGAAGCGGCAAAGGCTTCTGATTTTGACTTTATCAAAAATAACACGGCGGCTTTCCTTGAAAACACGCGGAAACTTGTCAACGATATCGCGGATTTGCTTTCAAGAATTGACGCAGAAAATCCAAAGCCAAAAATGGATAAACCGGATGAAAAAATTCTTTTAGAGCTTCTTGCCGCGTGCAAAAAGTACCACATAAACAAGGTGGACGAAGCCATGGCGGAGATTGAAAAGTATCAATACGCGTCAGATGACGGTCTTGTAGACTGGCTGAAGGAGACTATTGAAAATATGGATCTGGAACAAATCGTGAAAAAACTTTCGTATTTGGAATAAGGAAGTTATTCAATAATAACTGAAGTTATCAATTAACTACAGAAAAAAAAGTGAGGATGTGTTTATGATAAATTCAGGAGCGCGAAAAAAAATTATTCATGTTGATGATATAAATTACAGTCTGTTATCTGTAAAAAGCAGACTCAGCGATATTTATGATGTTATTTCCGCCAACTCTTCTGTCAAACTGCATGAACTTTTGGAAAGCATAAAACCGGATTTAATTATATTGGATGCCGATATGCCGGATGTTGACGGCTATGATATTATTAAGGGATTGAAAGCCGATAACCGTTATGAACACATTCCTGTCATATTTCTGACAGGCAGAAGCGACAGAGCAAGCGTAGTCAAGGGGCTTGGCCTTGGAGCGATTGATTATATATTCAAACCGGTTCAAACAGAAAAATTAATTGAAACCTTGGACAGAGTATTGAACCCAAAAGAATTTGAAGAGTCAATAAAAAATGAAACCGGTAACAAACCCGGCGTTCTTGCTGTTGACGATGTTGCCAGCATGTTAAGAGCGATTCAATACGCTCTGCATGACAGATACAATGTATATCTGCTGTCAAAACCCGAAGGCGTGCCGAATTTTCTAAAAGCGGAAAAACCGGATTTAATTCTGCTTGATTATCTGATGCCCACAATGAACGGCTTTGATCTTATTTCTATAATAAAAACAATACCTGAACACAAAGACACGCCGATAATAATTTTGACAACCGAAGGAACCGGCGAGCATGTAAAGGAAGCCATTAACCTTGGCGCCTCTGACTTTATTGTAAAACCTTTTAATCCGAAAGAACTCAATGACAAAGTCGCAAAGCATATCAGAATAGCGAATGAATTGCGTATAATACGCGAAGATACAGGACAGTTCAGTTAAAAACATGCGGCAAGCTCTTATTGCCGCTTCTGATTATGATAATGACACCGGTATGGATGATCGGATTTATAAATTTGTCCTAGGTTTTTTGGGACACTCTCAAAATGTTCGAGGATATGTCCCAAAATCAATATTTAGTATAAATTAAAATACGCTTGATATTTATGCTCAACCAGGTATATATTCCCAGTCTTCAACCCAAATAAATTTTTGCCATTCAAGAGTCGTTACTTCATCTTTGATATTAAAAGGTGTTGCATTTACGCCATCCGCTGAATAGGTATATCTTGCAGTTTTTATAGACGAATCACGCGGAGAAGGCGAAACCCATAAATAAATATTAATATTTCCAGTACCCGGCCAACTCATTGACAAAGTGACGGTTTGCCCATTGATTAATGTTCGATACCCGTTGTATTCCCACTGTATATCATTATTATTTATTATTATCCTTGCTTCTGATAAGCCTTGCGGAACTCCAGTGATGGTAATTGTTTTGGGAATACCATCGGTAGTTGGATAGTATTTAATACCGTAACTATAAACTGTTGTATCACCAGCTGCGGAAAATTGTAACTCACCGTTATTATCGGGAAAAACACACCAACGAAGAACACCATTTTGTAAATTCCAATCTCTGGTGTAATCCCAATCTTCATGTATATAGAAATTAGCGTCTTTTAAAGCTTGAATTAATTCATCTTTGATTTCCGGATTAAAACTATAAACTTTAACGTCTCTATATTCACTCCAAAATTCCCATTGTTGAATTTCAAAAGGCGCTATTCTAAGTAATGAACTTAGAGTTTCCGCAGGCGCTGTAAATGTAGTTTCACTTTCGGCAGGCGCTGCTCCTGTAGCGCAGCCTGTTAGAACGAGACCTAATGTCAGCGTTATTGCTAACATTCCTAGAAAAGAAAAATTGTTCTTTTTCATAAAAACTCCTTATTTGCGTTTTCGTATCTTACGAATACGCGCCCGCCTGGCAATATATACAGTCCATACGGAAAGTATTTTTTTTGTAAATCGGCTAATTTTTAAATATTACATAGCATATTGCTATGTTCATAACAAACAGTAACTAAAAAATAGCTTATAGTCAAGTGTAATATAGTAAAATACCCATTTGAAATATTTTTTTGTCTTTTTATGTTGGGTTTTAACGCTTGGTAAGGGAAAATGACGGATATTCGTTTTGTTTTGGCTGAAAACATAAAAAAATATCGCAAACTGCATAAAATTTCTCAAGAGAAATTAGCGGAAAAGATTAGCACTGCTCCAAATTATATAGCTCAAATTGAAGTGGGTAAAAGGTTTCCTTCGGCTAGTATGTTAGAACGTATTGCAATGGCTCTTAATATAGATACGCCTGAACTTTTTACTACCGGTTCTGTTACTTTTATGCACCAAAATAATAAATCATTTGAACGTATGTATCAGGAAATTTTACAGGAATTTAAGCTATTTGAAAATAATTATAAAATGTTTGAACAATCAATTACAGAAAAAATAAAACAATTACAACAGAAATTCTAATAAAATATTAATAAATGATATTTTTAAACAATATCTGTGTTGATTTTATAACCCTAACCATTTGCAACTTTCGCCTAACGTTTGTTATGCGCCGTTTTGTCCTGTGTTATTTCTTAGTACCATATTAACTAAATCATTTTCATTCATTTCATGTAAACTATCATTATATTGCTTCATCCTTTCAAGATAATTAAGATGCCATTTATGTTTTGCAATAATGTCATGATTGTTTTGCGTATAAAGAGCATTAATTGAATTAGCCTTTACCTGTTCATAATAGTTATTAAAAGTGAAAGAGCGTGTCCCTAATCCAACACTACCAACCCCTATCAAGTAATTCAAATAATTTAAAAAATACCAACCGTCAATTGTGTCTTTAAGTATTATTTCTCCATTCAAAAGAGCCGCCATTTCATTTTTCAATTTAATACTTGTATCATATTCAACTAATATCTTGGCTAATTCATCTGATACAATTAAACGCGGCATTTTTGCCTGCTGCTCTAATAAGTAAGCCTCATTAATGGCTGGTCCAAAAATAATATTTCTATCTGGTTCAAAATATAAATCACCACATGAAATTCCCCCGCGACAAAGAAAACCATTTGAAACAAAATATGCTACAGTACTTGCTGTATTATATAATGATGTATAAATGTACTTACAAAATGTTTCATCCGTATTATACTCGTCTTTAATAGCATAAATTATATATGCACAGTCAGAAAAAGACGTTACATACCGTCGTCCAACTGATGTCGGGCGGTGTCGTTCCTGAACTTTATTCAATTCATCACGGAAAATGTTATTAATTTTCAGTGATTCATCAAATCCTCTGTTTTTTGAACCCAATATATCAATAAAATAAACAATACCCTTTGAATATCCCATATGAATAAATTATATGTGTTTTTTTATCATATTGTCAATCATTCAGACATAATAGCACATAACATACGGTGACCGCAAAATACCCTGTTCAAGCACAAAAAAACGACCATTATTATTTCATCTCATATATTAAGTAAATTAGATTTAGTTGCTGCGAAATATGATATTATTGATTGTGGTGTTTTATTAAAAGAAGTTATTTCATTATCGCGTTATTTATACGATCATAGATTGAAAAAGCCGCGTCAAAAGATAAACCATGATGTCCGGCGGGATGCTGTTCTGATGTTATAACTATTACAAGTTGTTTTTCCCTGTTTACCAGAATAAATTGCCCGCCGTGTCCCGATGCTATATTTACATTACGATAAATATTTTTCCACCACATATAACCAAAAGCTGTACTGTTCATATTAATAACGCCTGGCGGAGAATATTTTTCTGATGTCATCTCGTCAATCCAGTTTTTTGAAACAATTTGTTCTCCATTCCAAATGCCGTCGTTAGCTACAAGCTGCCCGATTTTTCCCATTTCTCTTGGTGTTGTTAAAATACCAAAACCGCCAAATGTTATTCCGTCTTTATATTCACGCCATTCAATCCTCGAGATACCAATCCTGTCAAAAAGAACTTCCTGTGCCCAATCATGTAATGTTTTTCCGGCTCTTTCCTGTAAAATAGCGGAAATAAGATGAGGATCGCCATCATTGTATCTATATCGCGTTCCCGGCGATGAACGCATACCTAAACCCAGAATAAAATTAACACTGTTGGAAGGTTCTTGTCGAGCCAATTGTGAGGTTTCTCCGGAATAACCGTCATTCCTGAAATTTATTCCTGATTTCATTGTTAAAAGGTTTTCAATAGTTATTCCGCTTTTTTCCGGATGTTCATAAACTTGAGGCAGATGATCGGCAATAGTATCATCAATAGCAATAAAACCTTTATCAACAGCAATTCCTGCCAATATGCCGAGAACCTGTTTGGTACATGACCAAATTGGGTGAAGATTATTTCTGTCATTACTATCTTTCGTATAACTTTCCGCGATCAGTCTATTGTTTTTAATTACCAGTAAACTTCTGATTTGCCAATCATTATTTTCATCATGAACATATCTATACACATCATTTAATGCCTCCCCGTCCATGCCAACATCCGCGGGGTCAGCGATTTCCCAGCCATCGCCAAGATTCTGAGGAATATAACTTTGAAACGGAAGTTTTAGAGGACCGCTTGTAAGACATGATACTAACGAAAAAAGAATAATTGCTATGAAAATGGCATGATTAATTACTTCCGATTTTTTCATAATGACATTCTCCACAGCAAGTTATGATTAATTTGATCAAATCTATATCCATAAAAAATACCTAAATAATCAAATTCATAAGCTAATGAATGTATCTTATCAATATTTGGTACAAATTCCAGAGAAACCTTTGTATGATTATAATCATTAAAGCTTCCAAACTTTAAATCTTTGTGCGGATTAATGACAAAATCACGCCATGTAAAAACCCATTCGTAAGGATCATAATCCTGCCGCCGGGAAGTAAAACCGAAAAGTGAATTTTGCAAACTGGCGTAAATACGCTTATTATCCCATTGATAACTATATCGTATAACGGGAGAAAAACCAAAAATACTAGTCCAAAAAATGGGTCCATCATTTAATTCAGTATATTGATAGTTGTAATCCATTATGAAATTTACACCGCCATTTATTGAATGCTCATTGTTTTCAAAAAACGGCATTGTCCATGTAATATTAACCGGCGAGAAATATATTTGCGCTCCTGTCATTCCGCGGTTAAAAGCAGCTCCGGCGCTTATTTTAGGCTGGAATAATATTTCATGATCGTTGATTTTCCAATGTAAACCATATCTGTATTCCAGCCGTACCCCGTTAAAGACCATTCCCAGGCTAAATTCGTCTTTAAATTGTAAAAAACTTACAACAATGCCATGTGAATGTGTTACCTGACTGTGAAGAGGGATTATTACAATTAGCAATAGAAATATAAAAGTAACGCGTTTGCGGTATATTCTCATTACATGCTCCGTTATTAATTATCATGTAAGTAATAGAATATATCAAGTTTTTATATCACCAATAGGAATATAAAAAAATTTCCAGTGTCTGCCTTTATTGTTCCTTCATTCTCTTCCGTTTAGGTTCTACTGCCTTGTAAAAGTAGTATTTCCAGCTCTTAAAGTTCGTCCATCTTTACTCAAGGTGAATGTACAATTTTCCCACCTTGTACCAGTAGCGACACTACCTGTATACACAGCGTTTAATTGCTGTCCGGACCATTTTAAATCACCAGTGCTTTTAATGTCCCGGTATTTTAGGTCGCCAATTTTAACATAATTTTTTTCTACAGCTGACGGCCATGGAGAAGCGGAAGAAATAACAGTAAAAACTCCAGAATTACCGCTGATAGTAACTGTATGACCGCCGTCATTTACCCAAACACCATCAATGGAAGGCGACGATAACAATGACGACAACTGAGCGCAGCCAGTCATTGAAAATCCAATTACCGCCGCCAGAGCGATTATGGCTATACATCGTATAGCTCCGGGTTTACGGACTAACACAGTCCGATGCGTGTTTTTCATCATTTGAAAAACCTCCTTAAATAAATATCAGGACAGTGTTTTACCGGGTTGACAGTAAAAATTATCCATTTAATTAAGGTAGTTTCTGATACCGTGAATGTGTATGTTGTTTCGCTCATATTTTAAAAAAGAAAAGTAAATATTACCGGGATTTTCCAATATTTATATTTCATATACCAATGTTTTTAATATATGATTTTTCTCAGTTTCGGTCAACTGGTATAACTTGCGCATAACGTTCTAAGTAAATGATGTTTTTTCGCGCCCGATAAGGAAAACACGAAGTGTTTTACGAACACAAAAAAATGTGGTGTAGTGGGGCGTAGGAATGGCTTCAGACTTTAGTCTGCGCCATGACCTAGCCGAACGGAACCCAAAATGCCCGAACAAGGCATTTTACGGGTACCGTATACTAAGTACTGGTTGCGTACACAATTAACGTCTGTCAGTCTCTGTAAAAGTCAAAGTCATATCGCTTGTTATTCGCACGTTATTTTTTTGGAAAAGCGAAGTTGGAGTTTGGAGTTGTATATCCCAAATGTTTCCTTCAAGTTGCATATTACCAAGCCAAAAGCTCAAGCTTTCTCCATTAATAAGAGGTTGACTAACATCACCTGTTTGTGCAGTTCCTTGAACCAAAATAAGTTCATTGTTTCTAACAGTAATATTTCCGCCTACCCACTGGACTGTGTTAGGTACACGAAATTGAATAATATTGACATTATTCCCTAGACCTATATTGTTTACAATTGTAAGTGTTGGCGCAGCTCTGGTTAAGGTAACAGTAATATCTTGATTACCCACAGTTACTTGTTCTGTAAGTTGCATTAGACCGCTACGGTAATTAATATCAATACGTTGATTCGGTGGAGATAGAAATTGAGCATTGTTTCCAATAAATAAACTTCTGGATACAGGAGCAGTTAAAACAACCGGTCGCCCTGTTTGGTTTACCACAGTGATTGCTGCTGGTTTTTGTGTTAAAGTAACAGTAACGTCTGTATTACTTACACCTACTTGCTCAGTAAACTGAATCTGCTCAATCGTGTAAACAACATTAATATTTTGAATCGTTTCGGTTGCCTGAAACAGAAAATAAGCATTTGCCGAATTAGCTATATTCGCAGATCCAGGAGCAGTTACAGCAGCCTGATACCCTGTATGATTTACCACTGTAATTGTCGGCGGCCTCTTGGTTAAAGTAACAATAGCATTCGCATTATTCATTGTTACTTGCTCAGTAAATTGAGCCTGTTCGATCATATAGACAATATCGATATTTCTATTTGCGTCAGTTGGTAAAGTTTGGATTCTTGCTCCATGACTTAGGCTTGAAGATAAAGGAGCGCTTACAACAACCGGATGCCCTGTATCATTTACGATTGTTAACGTTGGAATAGATACATTAAGAGTATATTTTGTAAGCGTATCACATGATGTAAAGCTAATTAGTAAAACTGGTAAAAAAAATAGCAAGTTTTTCATTTTACCTCCACCCACCTAAATGGCCAACCACCATACAAAGTTGCTAGTATTGTATATGGAAGTCCAATTGTTAATCCAAAAGCCAAATTCAAACGTCTCATTCTACTGCTTTCTACAAAGTCATTATCCGCGGAAGATACATTAGTTTTACTATAAACAAGACCATTTGCGTCTATGACCCTTATATCTACTCTTTCTGAGTAATCCGTTTTATTGATATTCTTCCCTGCCAGGTTTTCGCTCCAACTATCTGTTCCAGTATTTCTGATATAAATTTCTCTGACATTGGGAACATTCGTGATCTCTACATTGTGCTGGGTTGTTTTGCACCCCAAAAACGCCATTTGGAATACAATTACATTTAAAAGTATTACCCAGCCAATTTTTTTCTTTACCATTGTTTTCTCCTTACCTTATGCAATAGTATTACCCTGCCCATACGGGAAGGTATTAAACAAAAATCTGCTAATTCCGATTCATCCCATAAAGCTCAAACTTTCCTATTAGGAAGTCATTAAGATATTAATATCATTACGGAAGTTTGTCAACAGTAGGTCATATTTTATTATTAAATTAAGCTATTATGACGAGTTTACGAGATTTATTGTCCCATAACATTAAGGAACAACGTCAAATTTTGGGTATTACTCAGGCAAAATTGGCGGAAAAGGTGAAAACCAGTACCCACTATATTGGACAAATTGAACTTGGGAATAAATTCCCAACACCAGAAATGCTTGAACGTATAGCAAAAGCCTTAGAAATTGACAGCCCACAGCTTTTTTCTATGAATTCATTTCCAACACAGGCAATTAAACATTTTCAAGAAGGTTTATTAGCCGATATGGAAAGCGCTGTTGTAAGTATTATAAATACACGATTGGCCGATTTTCAGAAAATGGTCTGATATTCTATAAAACCTGACTGTCATGTACTCCGCGCTTGTGACATGATATTATTTCGCCGGGAACTGTATCGCATAATATTTAAAAATATCATTTAGCGATAATTTCCTTGGCGTTTTCCAGAACATTTGATATTTGTTTGCTTGCCTCATTTACTTCGTATACTCTTTGTGAAACATTTTCGGAAATTTGCTGCAGTTTATGCATCTCACCGGAAATTGAACCGCTTTGTTTTTGTATATCTTCACTCCCTGTACGCACAATTTCTGTCTCATTTTTAATGGAGGAAATCGCTGTAAGGATTTGAGCCCCGCCTGCTGCCTGTTCTTCTACCGCGCTATTAACCTGAGCAAAGGCTCTATCCATTGTTTTTATTTCGTTGAATATTAAATTCATTGATTTTACTGTATCTACAGTTACGCCGCCGATACTTTTTATGGAATCATCCATATTACGAATTTCCAATTTAATGTTTTTCGATTCCTTGCCTGCCATTTCCGCGAGTTTTCGTATTTCATCGGCGACAACCGCGAAACCCTTCCCGCTTTCTCCAGCGTGAGCCGCTTCGATGGCGGCATTCATGGCAAGAAGGTTTGTTTTCGCGGAAATATCCTGTATTATTTTATTCGCTTCCTGCAGCATAACCGATCTTTCATGCAGGTTTTTTACTTCTGAATCTAGTTTTTGCATTTTTTCATTGCCGGTCGCGGCCGCTTGAGTCAAGTTAACTGTTATTTTAGTTATCTCGCCTGTTACCGAACGGATGGAATCAATACTCGCTACCATTTGCTCTATAGACGATGAAGAAGTATTTATATGCGAAGCTTGCGATTCAACCGATGCTTCAAGGTTATTTATAGATTTGACAATTTGCGAAATATGTTCAGAAGTCTGCTCAACGGATTTTAACTGAGCAGTAGTTTCCAGCTGCGTTTCTTCAGTATTACCATGAATTACGCTTAACGCCTGAGAAGAATCCAAAATAACTTTATTGAGTTTCTGTCCGTCAGCGGTTGCCTTTTTCAAATGGGCAGTAACATCGGCGGTTGCTTTTTCCACTTCTTTTTTTAGGTTGTCGCGTTCATCGTTCAGTTCGGCGTTTAAGATCGCTTCTTTTTTGTCTTTTTGATTGCCGACATATTCAAAAATGATTGTTAAAGCAAGGATAAAAATGTAACCTGCCATGTATCTGAATTTAATCGCCGGTTCCATTTCAAATGCCGCAGTCCCGGGACTGTATAACAATATAGCAGCCGCGATAATTACCACTGTGGATTTAATTAGTCCCAGAGTCATCTTGCAAAGGAAAATCGATATTAAAGGGTATGTAAACACCCAAATCGATACCCACAAATGATGATCGCCGCTATAAAGAAGAAAGACGCAATAGGCTCCGTACATTATAACAGTTGGTATTGGTATGAATTTCAACGGTATTTTCGAACGCATGGCAATCAGCGTAACTAATGCCGCTATCGCTATGGTAAAATTGATAATGGCTCTGGTAGAGTCTACAGACAACTCCTGTATACCGAATATTGTCAGAGGAATTACGGCGATCATGAATATCGTATTCATGATCATATATCTTACCTGATCATTGATGTTGGTAAGCTGAAAATAACGGTTCCCCAAAAACAAGGTCTTGAATGTATTCTGTTGAATGTTTTCTGTCATTTTATCTCCGCGTCATTATTATCAAATATAATCATTTTTAAGCGTCTATGCGGAGCAAAAGCGTAAAAAAGAGCTGAAACAGCGTAAAAAGGGAAAAAAACAGCGTAAAAAGACAGAGAGAAAACAGCAGATAGAAGTTGGTAATTGGAAGATCATGTTCTCTTGTGTAAATATTGCTGATTCAACGCAATGTAGATTCAGTGCAATGTATTGACAATGAGCGTAAAATTTTGTATTTTTACTTTAAGAGGCAAATATGACCGAATCAACTAACCTGAATATTCGTATTGATAAAGAACTCAAAGCGCAAGCTGAATATTTTTTTAGTGAATTGGGTTTGAATATGTCATCAGCATTTAATATTTTTGTACGTCAATCTTTAAGGCAGGGAAAAATACCTTTTGAAATTTCCCTTGCCTCTGACCCGTTTTACAGCTTCGCGAATTTAACAGTTTTACGCAAATCCATTCAGGAAGCAAACGAAGGAAAATTCGTAACGAAAACCCTTGACGAGTTACGGGCAATGGAATAGTGAAAATAAATTTTACAGAAACCGGCTGGAAGGATTATCTTTATTGGGAAGAACAGGATAAAAGGGTACTAAAACAAATAAACAAATTAATTACCGATATAGAACGTAATGGTTATGACGGCATTGGAAAGCCTGAACAGTTGCGCAGCGATTTGTCCGGCTGGTGGTCTCGCCACATTGATGAGAAAAACCGCCTTGTTTACCGGATTATTGACGATGAAGCTGTTGAAATTTCTCAATGTAAGGGACATTACGGTGATAAGTAAATGTTAATCTGATGATTATCACCCCTGCGCGTCCTGAGCCGCCGTAGAAAAGGTGATTGCCGCAATCTAAAGTAGTTAGCATTTAATGACTACAAACGCCTTGAATTTTTCTTCGTCCCATACGGGAGTATATTCTCCGTTATAGCGTGATATTATAGATATAATGCTGTTTATTCCAAAGCCGCCGTCTTTTTTCGCGCTTACCAGTTTATCGCCGTTTTGGTTCACGCCTCCGTCAAAGCTGTTTTCTGTCATAAAACCGAAATAGTCATCGTGCCGGCGCATACGCAGTTCGATATACCGCTTTTTTCCTTCCGGCGTTTTTTTACAGGCGGTAACCGCGTTATCCAGCAAATTGCCGGAAATAATGCACATTTCATAATCGCTTATCGAAGGCAGCAGTTCGATTTTAACTGTAAACGATATTTGTTCTTTTTCGCAGCGTTCGGCGAAACCGGAAAGAAGAGCGTTTAACACCCGGTTTTTGCAATAGTCGTGCAGGGGA
>JGI24695J34938_10001461_pt1 | contig 19988 bp, 21 predicted proteins | sample TergutCo191P3_FD_34938 | JGI IMG/M metagenome (IMG submission 34938)
GAACAAAACACGTCCAAAATGAGCGCAAAATAAGGGTCCAGCGTATCCGGCATTGCAGCTTCGTTTAAAGTTATGCATTCTACGCCCTTCCAGGCTGATAATATTTCTGTAAATCTATCTACCAGAATTTTGGTCTTATATTTCATAGCATTCCCCTCTGTTTTTATTGTATCATAGGTTCAGGATTATGAAAACAGTTTTAAACAGACAATATTTTCTTGTTTTGGTTCCTCATAAGGATACTTGCGGAATCTTACAAAAATTCTGTGAAAATTTGTTCAGGAAAGGACTTTCGAATGTTTATACTTTTCCCTGCGCTGCTCCTCTTGCTTCTCTTACAGAACCTCTCAGCGCCGATGAGCTAAAACAAATTGCCCGCTCTTTAAGGGAAATTACCGGCGGCGAAAAATTTAACGCTATTGATTATTCATACACCGTTTTTCCTTTAAGTCCCGGTAACATGAAACTTTTTGGTCCAAAGCTGGACTTAATATTATCGCCATGCGTTCCTGGAACAGCCGCAGAAAAAATTGAATCAATCTTTTCCCCTGCAGTAATCGGCGCTTTCTTAACACCGGAAACATACGAACAACAACTCCGTGCCTTTGTGCCTTTGTGTGAAATCCCTCTGCCTAATTTTTCTTTCCGCGCGGCGGCTGTCGCAAATATGTACTGGCAGCCGGGTTTATTAAACAATGAGAAAGGCTATAAATGGAAAATTGATAAACTTGTCTGGTTGCCGAAAGCAACCAAGGTTGCCGAAAGCAACCAAGGTTGCCGAAAGCAACCAAGGTTGCCGAAAGCAACCAAGGTTGCCGAAAAAATTAACCGCCGAATAATTTAACAAGCCATAAACTGAGCCAGGGCAAATATGTAACAAGAAGCACAACCACGAGCCTTACAAGCAGGAAGGGAATTATATATCCGCATATTTCCATAAACGGTTTTCCAAAACGATAACTTGCAAGGAAGAGATTAATCCCGACAGGAGGCGTAAGGAATCCCGCTTCAAGGTTGATTATAAAAATAATACCCAGATGCAGGGGATCAATTCCGTAAGCCATACCCAGAGGAACAACAAGCGGAAGCAGCACAAGTATCGCGGAAAAAATATCCAGCACGCAGCCGAGAAGCAAAAGAACAAGATTTAACAGCAAAAGAAACACATATTTTGAATTAATCGCGTTCTGCATCCAGTAAGCAAAACTGTCAGGCACGCCGGAATCTATAAAGGTATAAGACAGCGCTTTTGCCATCGCCAATATGGCAAGTATTCCTCCGATTATCGGAACAGCTTTAAATAAAATTTTTGGAATATTAACAATTTTAATATCTTTTTTTACAAATACTTCTGCAATTATTACATAGATAACAGAGACTGCGCTTACTTCCACCAGAGTTAAAAACCCGGAGAAATATCCCACTATCAAAAGAAGCGGCAGAAGGATTTCGAAAGCGGAATCTTTAAGCGAATCAACTCCTTCCTTAAAATTAAATTTAACAGGCGTGAATTTAACTTTTCTGGAAAGAACTAAACTTGTAATAATCATTGCAATTACAAGAAGCATTCCAGGAATGAGTGCGCCTATAAAATAATGTTTAATTGTGTAATCGGCGGGTATATTCATATAATGAAGCATTGTAATTGTAGAAGAAGCGACAAGTATTACAGGAAGACTCGGAGGAAACATCAGCCCTATGCCGCCGACAGAAGTAAGCATTCCTATCGAAAACCGCTCTGAATAATTATTCTGAATCAGTATAGTAAAAAGAATTCCGCCCAACGCAAGAATTGTAACTCCCGAGGCTCCAGTAAAAGAAGAAAAGAAAGCGCAGATAACAACAGCCGCGATAATTATACCGCCGGGCATCCAGCCGAAAAATATTTTAAATGTGCGCACAAGGCGTTCCCCCGCTTTGCTTTCGGAAAGGAAAAAGCCCGTAAGCGTAAAGAGAGGAATTGCAATTAAATCCATTTCTGTTAATGCGGAAAAAACCGCGTCAGAAATCATTTCCGGCTCATGCCCTGCCGCCTGAAGCATTATCATGGCAATGCCGCCGATTACGAGAAAAATCGGCATACCTGCAAGTCCTGCGGCAATTAAAAACAATATAACAGGAATTTTAAGAGGTATGGCAGAATCGTATAAAAAATTTACAAATGAATAAAAAGGCTCGGGCGGCTGCGCTCCCCAAATAATTTTTGCAATTGCAGGAAGCGCCGTTAAACAAGCAAGTAAAATTACCGCAAGCGCAATGATTTTTTCCCGCCTGTTTTGAAGCTTAAGAAAAAAACGAAAAGCAATTACGGCAAAACCAAAAGGCATGGCAGCGGCAAAAACTGTATCGGGAACAAAACCGATTTTTCTTCCAAGCGTCGAATAACAAAGAAAACAAATGCTGTTCCAAAAAAGAATAACCAGCAAGAAAAGCGAAATAATCATGCAGATAAGAAAAAGCATTTTTTTTATTTTATCATTTTTAATAAATTGATTTGCAGAAATTGCGATATGTTCGCCTGACCTTGCTGTTCTCATTGCCGCAAAAAATCCTGCCGCAAGAAAAAGATGCGTTATTATTAGATGAACGCCGGAAATTGTTAAATTAAACTGACGTAAAACAAGCTCAGTAAAAGGTATCAGCGCAAGCAGCGCAAGCACACTGAAGCAAATTGTGTTTTCGATCCATGATAATTTAAGCGATTTCCTTAAGTCCATTATCGTCCGCTTCTTGTTTTTACCAATATTTCATCAATTTTATTATAAAGCTCGCGATCAAAAATCGGACCTATAAGCGAAGGCAGAGATTTATCCAAATCCGACTGCCAAATATTTCTTTGCTCATTGGAAGGTTTATTTACATGAAGTCCGTCTCTGCCCATACTCGATATTGCATTGGTTTCTGTTCTTGCCATTGACACGTCAAAATCCAAAGCTGTCTTTCGCGTAATGTTAAGAATTTCCTTTTGATGCGCAGGGCTTAACTTATTCCATGTTACCCTATTTATTACAAGAGCGCCCATTATCGGAGCAATAGGCAAATCAAGCATGTGGTTAAGACTTCTGTGCATCTGCATCGGAGCAATTGCGGCAGGAATCATGTATATTGCGTTAATCATGTTACTTGCAAGTCTTGTTCCTATATTGATAATATCAGCTTCTACCAGCTGGAAACCCATTGTTCTGAATACAGTATTCATATTTCCCAATTCTGGGCTGGTTCCAAGTTTCTGTCTTCTAAGATCATCGGGTATCAATACTTTTTCTTTTGAGAAAACATACACCCAGCCGCCTTTAGACCATGCAAGGATAACAAATTCGCTTTTAACGCGGCTCTCCAAGAGCGGCTGTACATTTTTTAATACTTCATCAAGCTCGGCATTATCCCGTATCATAAAGGGAACGCTCAAACTCATAACAGCAGGGCATATCTCAGAAACGCCTGCCGATGTAAAAAGAGCAACCTGCACTGCGTTGCTGTTAAGTTTGCGAAGCATGTCTCCCTCGGTGCCTTCCCTTCCGTCATGATTTACAATCGCGCGCACCTGATTATTAGTTGCCTTCCCCCAATCCGCCGCAAGACGATCCAGCGCTCTTCCCCAATCCGAATTCCGCGGCAAAGATGACGCTAATCTGATAGTCACAACCTCGCTCTGAGCAGTGCCGCGCTGGGCATAAACTGAATTGAGCGTAAAAAAGACACAAAAAACCATCATAGCAAAAAGAAACAGGGCTTTTTTCATGCGATACTCCTTATACAGTGCTGATTTACATTATATCAATAATCGTCTGGGATGGGAAGAAAAGAAAAATGCACCCATGCATTCTCCAGGAGCCAGCGCGCTTTCCGCTGAGAAATAATGTTGACAAGCCGCGTTGAAGCATCGTCATTGGGATTAATGGCAATCGCTTTTTCAAGGTAGTCCTTAAAAGTATCATAATCCTGATCTGGAATACAAATTGACTGGGCAAAGGATACATAGGCGCCCGCAGATTTCCCCCCGGTTTTCTTCATTGTTATATCAAAATGCTGTTTTGCCTTTTCTTTATCGCCGCCCATCATTTCGGGCAAAGAAGCGTAAAAAATGATAAAAAATTCATCCATAGCTGCGCCGCCGAAGTCTGGATCAAGCAAGTAAGCCCTGTGAATCATCGCGTTCCATTGCGGCAGGCAGGAACTAAGCTGAAAATCCAGCAGATCGATGGAATAAGCCGACAAACCGCCTGCAACAGCCCAGTAAATTGTACCGACATCGTCCTTTTTAAACTTGTCCAGGTAGGGTTTAATGGCATTTTCATCGGCGGCGGCTTTTTTAAAGCCGGGATATTTGGTTTCAAGAGCGTTGTAAAGGATTTCATAGCCGCGTAAATACAGCAATTTAGCGCGAAGTGCGCCGTCTTCGCGTCCTTTCCAGTCAGACTGAGGAAGCATTTCCGACGGTCCCTGCACAAAAGCATTGGCATACATCACAAACATTGAGCCCGTGGTAAGCATCAGCCCCTGATGAGTGGGATTTTGCGAAAGCAGGGATTCATACATTTTTATTGCAAAAGGGATTGCGTCTCCGACCAATTCCGGGTCAGAGTCCCCTGTAAAAACATCAGAATTACCTTCGCCTGTGAGCGCGTCGGCAACCAGGTTCATTGCAAGTTTATTAATGGAACAGGAAGGGAGAAACAGGCAGAAAACCGTTAAAATTGCAAAAATTATCGAAATCTTCTTCATTAATATAAATTATAACCATAGAGCGGGAAAAAATAAAGTGCCGGCATACTGGGCTCGGGTTTTAACTGCTGACATAGCTGCTGCCTTATGTTATTCTGGCACAACAGGAGGAAAAAATGAAAAATTTATTGGCTTTAGGGATACTTTTGGGCGCTTTTACGGCTGCCGTTTATGGAAGCGAAAACGACGGTATCTTTTCTTTTAAAGTAGGACAATTTGAAGTGTTTTTACTGGTCGAATCTGAAAGAGATGGAAATGCCGGTATATTGGTAGGCGCTGATGAAGATCTCATTAAACGCTATGTTCCGCCCCAAGGGTTTAAACATACGGCAAATGCAATTTTAGTAAAAGCGCCCAGGCAGAATATCTTAATCGATACAGGAACCGGAGCAGGCGGCGTGATAATAGAAAAAATTAAAAAACTGGGAGTAGAACCTGACAAGATTAACGCTGTTCTTCTTACCCACCTTCATGGAGATCACTTCGGAAGTCTTCAAAAGGATGGAAAGGCAGTTTTTCCAAAGGCAAAAATTTATCTGTCCGAAAAGGAACTTGAATACTTTACAAAAACAAATGTAAATCAGGCGGCTGTTAATGCTCTTGCTCCGTATAAATCAAACGTAGTTACATTCGATCCGGGTCCTCTCCATCTTGAACGCAGGCAATCAATACTGCCGGGAATTTTTCCAATAGCAGCTTACGGACACACTCCCGGACATACCATCTTCCTTCTGGAAAACGGACGCGCAAAATTACTTATTGTGGGCGATCTCTTGCATGTGGCTGTTGTGCAGTTTCATCATCCTTCGATAAGCGCATCCTACGATGTTGACGGCGCGGCTGCAGCTCAGACACGCACGCAGGTGTTATCCTATGCGGCAACAAACAGACTTCCGATTGCCGGAATGCATATCGTTTACCCGGGCATGGGTTTCGTAGAAGCCTACGACAGGGAAAGTTTTAAATTCAGTCCGATGGAGTGATCCTAAAAAGTAAATGCCGCATAACCTACAAAAGAAGCGGGCGCATCTTCGCCTGTTATGTCAGCAGATGTAGCATATTCCAAAAGATGCGCCTTGCCGAGTTTTTCTTCCTTTGCAAAGCCCATGGCTCCCAAAACTGCGCCCGCAGAACATGCGGCGCATTCTTCTTCGGCGCAGCGGAGAGCTTCACGTGCATCCCCTGCTTCTACAGCTTTAATAAAATTGGCATCGTTTACTTCGCGCACCCAGCGAAGAGCCGCTTCTCCCCTGCCCTTGGGCGAAAAGCCGTAGTTTGAGCCGTAATGCGTTAAATCGGTGGAAGCCAGAACATTTACCTTCCGGTTTAATTTTGCCGCAATCTGCGAAATGGTTTTTCCTGCGTCAAAGGATTCCATTTGCGCGCCCAGACGCAGCCATAAAAGTTTTACGTCAGGAAAGAAATAATGCGCCATCGGTAAAAGCACTTCTATTGTGTTATCACGGTATCGATCCTCCGCACCTTTAAGCTCATCTATCAAGTTTCGGCGCAATGAGGCGTCTATTGTCATGCTGCCAAAGGGAGTGCGCACACTGTCCTCCATGGCAAAAAGAGGCGGAGATCCTGCGCCCAGGTGCCCGCCAAGTATAACGATTGTTTCGGCATCCCTGCTAAGACTTGCGGCTCCTTTGGCAGCAAGAGCGCCTGAATAATACCATCCAGCGTGAGGCGATATGGCAGCCCGGCTGCCTTCCTTTGAGCCGGTTTTCGCTGAGAAAGGGGATAAAAAGTCAGCAACTGCCGCAGAATCACGGGGATACCAGCCTGCAGGCAGCGAATAATCTCTTATTTGCATATAAATTCTACCGATAATTATATCATGGAAAAGAAAAACGGTGATAGTTCTGCTGGCGGCTCTGTCATTGCCGCTCTCTGTATAATTATCTACCTTTTTGCCCTGGTTCAGGGGGCAGTCCGCCTCTATTTAAGCATTGATAAGCACAAAATCTCTGCCGAGCTGGAATTTAANGAGATTGCTGACACTGCNCAGTCAGCCGCAATGCACGGTTTTATGAGCGACCGCTACATCAGCATAATGAATGATGCNCTTAAATCGAAAAAGAGCCTGGAAGCGCTTATTATTACNGGAGCGGAAGGCGGACATACAATCGAAAAAAAGACAGGTTATGCCATTAAATGGGTAAATAACGAGCCGCGTTTTATAAATAAGATTTCCTTTTCAGGGCAGAATCTTTATAAGCCGCTTGCAAACCTTGAACGCAACGCGAATATAAAGGCAGTCGCAAGCGCCGTTGACTTTATCGAATTTATAAATATTTTAAAACAAACGCTTATGCTTATAGCGGTTGGATTGTTTATTTCCTTTATTACATTGATAACTCAGCTTCTTACGGGAAAATCAGAAACGCCCAAGGGTGAGATGGTTTATGTTCCGACTGANAACAGAACAGCAAAGAAAAAAACNACTTACAGGGAAACAGAACCTGTNAATGTTTCGAATAACNCTCTGCCGAAAGGCTTATATTCATCGCGCAGCAACATAGGATGGGAAGAATACACGAAAGATCGCCTGGATTCTGAGCTTCACCGCTGCGCNTCAACAGAAAAAGATTTAGCTTTAATACTGATGGAATTTTCCGCNATAACAAACGATCTTATGTATATGCAGGCGGCGGAAGAAGCCGTAAATTTCTTTACATCAAGAGATCTTCTTTTTGAATACGGAGATCAGGGTATTACTGTAATTCTTCCCGGCGTNGGTTTTGATATAGCNATCGCAAGAGCGGAAAAATTTTATCAGCGCATAATGGAAAAATATCCCAATAGTTTTGGATCTGAANCAAGCCTTAATATGGGATTGTCTTCGCGTTCGGGAAGACTCTTAAACGCAGACAGACTTATACTTGAAGCAAACGAAGCGTTAAGAAAAGCAAGAAGCGATACAAGAACTTCCATTATTGCGTTTAAGAGCGACCCGGAAAAATACAGAGCTTTTATTGCGTCTCAAAGCTAGAAGCATCCCTGTAAATTCTGCCCGCAGCCCACGNCGGAATTGAATAAATATATTCGCTGCCGCCTGTATAAGCATGAATGCGTCCTGTTTCGTCAGCNTCGCTNAAATGAATTGCGGTAACGCGCGCATTTGAGAATTCAATTATTATGCGGTCATTTTTAAACATGGGATCATCCATTAAAGAAAAATCCGCGAAATCATCGCCTTCTAAATTTAAAATTGAACGTATGTAAGTTTCTATGGCAGAGAAAGAAGGAGCGGCGACTTCCATTCCGGTAATTTCCCAGCCCCTGTTCTTGCGCGTAAAAATCTGCGTTTGATTTCCGAAATAAACAGAAACTCTCTGCACATTTTCAAAACTTACTCCGGCTCCCGCAGAACCTTCGCTNTCGGCAATAAGACGCAGATTGTACCACGTACCGGCTGCGCCTGATAAATAAGATTTTATTCCGCTGTCTCCGCTTCGCACATCATTCTGCCCTGTTTTGCGGTAATAAGTTTCATTTTTAAAAACATCATTATTGCCGAGCAAGAGTTCGAGAATAACGGAAAAATCACCGTGGAATACAGCCCTGGAAGCGTTATCGCCTACGCCGAAACGTTCATGAGCAGAAACGCTGGAAGTGCGCACAGGATAATCCGCGCGTTTTGCAAGAAGACTTAATAAATCTTCTATGCGCACCTGACGCGCCGGATATTCAATACCGTTATTCGAAACATACCAGCGGTTTGCTTTTCTGACAAGTTCGTATTCATTTTCGTCNGCGCTTACGGATATTTTGCTTATTTTCGGCGCNGATTTNGAATCAAGCCATGCGTAGGATGAAGACCCTGANCCGAATATATTGGAAGTAAATAATAAATTGGNAATATAAATAAGCGCCAATGCGCCTATCAGCGATACCAAAAAAGTTAATTTATTTTTGTACGTCATTTGATTCCTCCTGCACAACCGGCTCTGTAATTGCCGCATTTTTTTTCCTGCGATAAGCGATAAAGAATCCCGAAGCAATTACCAGTAAAGGAATAATAAATACATTGAATATCCTGACAAAATTCATGGCTGCCGCGCGGCTTGCAGGATCAATAATTTTATCAAAACGTCCTGTCTGCGGCAGTCTGCTTCGTATTCCGATAATGTCATCATCATTTGCAAGCCAGTCTGCGGCGCGTAAAATAAAATCGAGATTGTGCTTGGCTTGTGTCGCTCCGATCATATTAGTCGCAAAATCGGTTTCGCCTATTACAATTATTCTTGAAGGACGCGCATACTCAGGCATGTCCGGGAGCTCTTCTGAAGAACCTTCACGCACAGGTTTTGGCGCACCGTCAAAGAAACTTGTAAAAGTGCCGCTTATGGAAGCGCCGAGAATTTTTTGACCCTTTGTTTCAGGCGCTTCTCTTTCAAGCAGATACGGCACTTCGGGGCTTGTATAAAATGCTTCTCTCATTACCCATCCTTCTGTTGATGTTGTAAAAAGAGGAACAGCATCCAGCGCGGGAGAGGCTGCCAGCTCAAGCGGACTTGCCCAGTAAAGATCGATCCCTGAAAAACCTGAGCTTACAGGATGCTGCGTATTTCCGCTTTCACCCTGCACTCCTATCCATAGCGGATAACGCACAATTCTGTATTGCATGCTGCCTGAAGGCGTCGCGGACTGATACTGCAAACGCAGCGCATTTCTGTCAAGCGCAAGCTCAGGTCTTATGATAATTCCGTAAGAAGCAATCATGTCAAGCAGACCAAGATCACGCTGAAGACGCGGTTCTAAAGAACCTTGCATAATATCTACATAAACGCCTTTTGCGGCAAAAAGAACTTTACCTCCAAGCTGGACGTATCTGTCTATTCTGTAGAGAGCCCAATCATCCAATTCTTCAACGCCGCCGAACACAAAGAGCGCAGGCGTGTTGTCGGGTATTTCATCGCCCGGCATAATCGTACGCACTCTGTAACCGGCTTCTGCAAGAGTCGCATTCAGATAACCGAAGTCTTCTCTCCATTGTCTGTAACTGTCGCCGACAATTACTCCAATCCATCTTTCAGTTTCATTTACCATCGAACGAATTCTTGACGTAAGATCATATTCAAGCGTTTCTGTAGAAATAACCCACGGAAGAACTTCCATTTTATCAAGATATTCAATAACGATGCCTGAATAAACCAGTATATATCTGGCTTCATCCTGTTCTACAACAGGCACCTGACGCGATTGCAAACCAAGCGCTTCCACCGACTGAAGCCCGGCGTTTACAGGATCGCGCACAGTCAAGCGGATTTTACCTCTTGAATACGCTGTAAATTCCCTGAGGGTATCTTCTATTTCTCCGGGCGCGGGAAGAACTGTGCGCAGTTTATTGGAAAGATAGTAAGTGATATTCACAGGATCGGGAAGCTCTTTATGAAGGTTACGCGAAACTTTCGATACTGTATAGGCTTTATTTTTTGTCAAATCCAGACGGAACCATATACGGCTTGTTACCATCAGGGCAAGCAAAAACGCTATTATGGATAATGCGGTAATAATAATTGTTTGTTTCTTTGTCACGGTAACCCCCTATCTCCATTTCCTGAAAAGAATTACTCTTGTGTTAATAAAGAGGAATAACGCCGTACTCAAAACAAAAAACATTAAATCTCTTGTATCGATTAACCCCTTGGAAAAACTGTCAAAATGATATGCAAGAGAAATAAAATTAATGCTCTGCGCAAGCCACTGCGGAAGATTTGTTGACATTGTTATCTGGTTTACAAGCATTACTGCCATTAAAACAACAGCGCATCCCAAAAAAGCTCCCGCCTGATTTTTTGAAAGGCATGAAAGCAAAAGCCCTAAAGAAACCGCGCTTGAGCTCAGCAGAAACGCGCCGAAGTATTCGCAGAAAATTGTGCCTGCGTCAAAATTTCCAAGTATGCCCAGAGTCAGCGGAAGAGGCACTGTTAAAAACAGCATCGCCGTTAATACGCCCAGTGCGCCCAGGAATTTTCCAAGCACAAGATCCCATTCTGTAAAAGGCATTGTCAGCAAAAGTTCTATGGTTCCGGTTTTTCTTTCCTCTGCCCAGCTCTTCATTGTAATAACGGGGATTACCAGAATAAAAACAATCGGGAAAATGCCGAAGTACGGGCGCAGGGTTGCCTGATCCTGGGTAAAATACTGCTGAAAGTAAAATAAAAATACAGAACAAAAGAGAAGAAAGAAAACAACAGCGCCGTAAAACGCAGGCGCATTTAAATACTGGTAAAGCTCTTTGCGCGCAAGCGTCAGAGCGCGGTAGGGTATATACTTATTCATTATACAGCTCCTGTTAGTTTTACAAAGATATCTTCTATACTGATTTTTTTGCGGTTCATTTCCAGAATTTTAAAACCGTTGTTTACAGCCCAGTCAAAAATGCGCTCGCCGGAATTAGCTCCCTGCGAAGGCACAAAAAAGGCGGCGCTTATAAATCCGTCATCTGTAGTTTCGACTAACACATTTGAAGCTCCGTCAATCTGGTTTAATCTGTCTTTTACAGCGTCAGTATTTCCGTCAGCGCTTTTAATAATCAGTTCCCATGTGTCTCCGCCCTTCATTGAGCCTGCAATTTCTTCCGGGCTCCCTTGAGCTGCAATGCGTCCGTCATTGATAATAAGCACCTGAGTGCAGATTGCTTCTACTTCCTGCAAAATATGAGTGGAAAGAATAACAGTTTTACGTTTACCGAGTTCTTTTATAAGCGAGCGTATTTCTATAATTTGGTTTGGATCGAGCCCTGTTGTCGGTTCATCAAGAATTAAAATGGGCGGGTCATGCAGTATAGCCTGCGCCAATCCTGCGCGCTGCTTGTATCCCTTGGAGAGCGTTTCAATTCTGCGCCCCCTGTAAGCCAATAAACCGCAGGCTTCAAGACTTGCGTTAATAGCAGCAGCCCGCTCTTCTTTCGGAATATCGCGCGCCTGCGCCGCAAAGAACAAATATTCATCTACCGTCATGTCGCTGTAAAGCGGCACATTTTCCGGTAAATAGCCGATTCGTTTTTTAATTTCCAGAGGATTTTCATCCACAGGAATACCGTCTACATAAGCCTTTCCGCTTGACGGAAAATGAAAACCTGTAAGGATTTTCATTACGGTAGTTTTTCCGGCTCCGTTAGGACCCAAAAAACCCAAAACCGCTTTGTCTCCGACAGAAAATGATACATCCGAAACAGCCTGTACATTTCCATATTGCTTGGAAAGGTTTTTTACTTCAATTTTTGCCTGAGTGTTCATGATAATATTTTATCAATTCTAATCAACATATTCAATCGGGAATACCATACGGTCGCGGGTAAGAACTGTCTGCGGAAAAACTGCCTGCGCTTCTGCGAGTATCTGTTTAAGCTCGTACTCTGTGTAGCGCGGACTGTAGTGAATAAGCGCAAGTTTCTTTACTCCCTGCGAAGAAGCGGCAATTTTTGCAGCTTCCGCCGCTGTCATGTGCTTTTTTGCATGAGCGTCTTCCGCTAAAGCCTGCTCGAACATTCCTTCGCAGATAAAAAGATCGGAACCTATTACATGCGTAGAAATTTCAGGCAGCGCAAGGGAATCTGTTACAAACGAAAATTTTCTTCCCTGCCTGGGAGAGCCCATAACATCATCGGGTTTTATTGTTTTGCCGTCTGCAGTTTGAACGCTCTCGCCCTTCTGCAGCTTGCCCCACAATTTTCCCATCGGTATATTTAACATTTCCGCTTTTTGCGGATGGAATTCTCCGGGACGCATTTCTTCTTCCAGCGCGTAACCGTAGCAGGGCTTGGTATGCGAAAGCGGAAAACAGCGTATATGAAACCCGTCGCCCTTGTAAACAATTCCCGGCGAAGTTATTTCCTGCACAATAATTTCGTAGTTAATGTACATATCCAGAACGCGTCTGCTCGATTCAATATATTCTGCAATACGCGGCGGTCCTATAATATACAAAGGATCGTCTCTGTCAACCTGCGATGAGAGCATTAAAAGCCCCGGGATTCCCGTAACATGATCCGCATGAGTGTGGCTTATAAAAATTACAGATATTTTTTTCCATTTAAGATTAAGACGGCGCAAAGAAACCTGAGTTCCCTCTCCGCAGTCAAAAAGAAAAAGCTCGCCTTCCCTGCGTAAAAGAACAGATGTTAAATGCCTGTTGGGCAGCGGCATCATTCCGCCGCAGCCAAGAATAAACGCTTCTAAATTCATAATCAGGAAAATCGCTTCCGTGTTACCGGGTTCTATGCGCCTTTCGGCGAAATTTTATATTGTTTAATTTCATCGCCTGCGACAATTGCGCAATTGCGTCCTGAGCTTTTTGCGGTATAAAGAGCTTTATCTGCAAGGTCGTAAAGCGTCTGCGTATCATGAGATGTGCCGCAGCGCACAATATATAAACCTATGCTCATTGTAACATATTCATTTACTTTGGATTTTTCATGCGCAATCTTTAAATTTCTGATTGTATCAGTCCATTGGTTAACAACAGCGTCAACATGCGAAGGATCTTTTTCAAACCAGAGAAGCGCAAATTCTTCGCCGCCGACTCTTGCCGCATAAACGCCCAGAGAGCCGAGCGAATTTAACGCGCTGCCTATTTTACGCAGACATTCATCGCCGCCCGGATGCCCGTAATGATCGTTGTAAAATTTAAAGAAGTCGATATCTGCAAGGGCGATGCAAAGCCACTCGTCCGATGTTCTGTAATTTGATAAAAATCTCTGGAAAGTCTGATTAAAATCGCGGCGGTTTTTAAGCTGCGTTAATTCGTCGGTTATACTTTGATCTACATACTGGTTTCGCTCGTCTTCAAGTTTAGTTGTGCTTAACTCCATTCCCATTCTGAGCTTTGTAATGTGCCAGCTGAAATAAATGCTTAAAGAGCCTGCGACAAAAGTATTAAAAACATCGTATATCCAGATGTCTTGTTCTTTATAATAAATTGATGAACCAATAAAAATAATCATTCCGCTGAATGTAAGTCCCAGATTAAATTGGGGAGGATTAATAAAAAGCAAAAGCGCGCACACTAAAAAACAGCCGAAAATTGAAGCGATGCTGTCCCGGTTTGCCCACACTCCAAGATATGTGCCGAAAAATATCAAGTTGGCGTAGAAAAAAGTTATTAAGATATAAATTGCGCGTTTTTTTACATTTATTAACTGCATTAGATAGTTTGCCATCAGCGAAATTAATAATGCGATAACTGCAACGCCTATAAAAACACCGGCTTTTAATATATTAAAACCTTCAAAAACGATGGGGAAAAATGAAAAACAAACCGCAAAAATCGCAAGTATAGCGTTACCATGGCGCAAATTTAACAGGTTGTTGTTAAATACACTGTTCATACATTCCTGATATTGTTCACGTCCGAACGAGTAAAAACGCCAGGAGTATAGAAATTTTCGCATATATGCCTTCCTTCTATTGAGTATATTATAAATGCACGCTAAATGGAAGTGGAAATGAAAGGTTTTTATTAAAAAAAAAGTATTTAGAATTGTGTTCTGCTGCGCTCGGCAAATCCTGTCAAATTATGAAACTCCAATATTGAGCCGTCGTCAAGCTGCGCTTTGCCAGAGAAAAAGCCGCAAATCTGCCGCCTTGTGGAGTTATGAATAAAGAGCCTTCTTTTATCGATTCTCTCCTGGTGAGGCTGGAAGGTCATTTCCAGCCTGTTATCGTTGCTGGTAAAACGCCATGGAGCAAGAATGTTGGAAAGCGGTATATGAAAGGTAACCTGCTCAAGCTTATGAAGAACCCCGTCAACAAAAAAGCCGTTTTCTGTCCCCAGAGAAAAGTCCGCCCAGCTGTAACCTATGCACAAACCGAGCAATTTTCCTTCGATCATGCCGCTTGCTATGGCACAATAGCGAATATCAGCCTTGGGACGGACACAGCGCATCCAGTCAAAAATACCCCAGGCATTTCCCCGGTTAAAAATTATTTCTGTGCTTCCGAACTGCATCATTCCTTCGGCAAAATACCAGGGTGAGCAGCGGGTATATCTAAAAGCCTTCTTTGCAGTCCTCCAAGGCTGATTTGCCACTAAAGACTGCTGCTCTTCCTGAGGCGTTAAAATAATAGCTCCCCTGAGGCTTCGATTATGACCAAAGAGCGGAATATCAGCCTTAATAATTCTGACACCTTTATCCATGCAGATAAAATCCAGCCGCGTTTTATTTCTGTTCCGAAGTCCTTTCCCTCCGCGCCAGCGTGCCGAGCCGCTCTCGCTGTTAATCGGCATTTGATATGAGCTGAACGGCATAATATTTTTAAATATTTGAGTCGATCTTTTTTTATCTCTAAGGGAAATAACGGAAATACTCATGTGTCCAAGCCAGCCGTCAGATTTAATTTCAAAAATAAACATATTAGTAGGCGTATGAATAATATATCGATCTGATTCTGTTAGTCTTTGTCTTAAGGAATAAAGCGCCGAAGGATCATAAAAAAAGAGCGGATACCTTGCCCAGCCGAAATTATGCGGCTGCCCCTTTTCGTCCAAAAGAGACATGGGGTTAAATATTTCATTTTGAGGCATTTCTAGCCTGTTTACAGGAATTGGCTTGCATGGTATCTATTAACATAACATGAATTATACTGGAATGAAAGCGTTGGTAATGGGGCTTGGTCTGCACGGCGGAGGTCTTGAGTCTGCCCGCTTTTTGCTTAAACGCGGCGCTTTAATTACTGTTACCGATTTGAGAGACGAAAAAACTCTCTCCCCTTCCATAGAAAAACTGGATAAAATTTGTTCCGATCTGGGCTGCCCTCCTGTTCGTTATATCCTCGGCAAACACGAAACAGAAGATTTTAAAAATGCCGATATAGTGATAAAAAACCCGGGCGTGCGCCCTGACTCGCCTTTTTTACAGGCGTCAAAAAAAATTGAAACAGATCTTTCGCTCTTTTTATCTGAATCGCCTGCAAGGCTTTTTGCGGTAAGCGGAACAAAAGGAAAGAGCGGTACAGCATCGGCTCTCCATTGGATTTTACAAAGCGAAAGAAAAACGGGCAAAGCATACCTGGGCGGAAACATAACTGTCTCTCCTCTAACATTTTTAGATGACCTTTGCAAAGACGATGATGTGGTTCTGGAGCTGTCCAGTTTCCAGTTAGGTGATATTAAAGACACCGCGCTTCTTAAACCAAAAGCCGCTATCTTAACATCGATTATGCATGACCATTTAGACCGTTATGCGTCAATGGAAGAATACATCGATGACAAGCGAAACATTTACCGCGGACAGGACTCTTCCTGCGTAACAATTGCAGGCGATGATGACTGGGGAAAAAGTTTCCGCTCACAAACCAAAGCGCGCCCAATTATCTGGTCTGCAAAGCAGGGGTTAAACTCTCCGTTAGCTGAAGGACAAAGCGGCGGCTGGGTTACCCAGGACGGGCGCGGCGCTGCGCGTTTTCATAATTTTGAAGGCGTACCGGAAGAAATAATTGAACTTGTTCCGCAGAAAATTCTTGCGCCCGGCAGTCATCAAAAATTGAATATGCTCTCCGCCGCCCTTGCCGCCTGCGCTCTTGGCGTATCGCCGCAGACAATCCGCGGCGCGTTAGCTGCATTTAAAGGCATTGAACACCGCCTTGAGCTCTTTCATGAAGCAAAGGGCGTGCGTTTTTACAACGACAGCGCCGCAACAATTCCCGAAGCCGCCGCCGCCTGCATAGAAGCTTTAACAGAAAACGCTTCTCTTGTTTTAGTTACGGGCGGCACTGACAAAAATTTAGATTTCTCTCCGCTTGCAGCCGCGGCGAAAAAAGCAAAGGCGGTTATTCTGCTTGCGGGAACCGGCAGCGAAAAACTTTCCAAACTGTTAGCTGAAAACGGCATTGCCGCGGAAGGACCGTTTGACGATCTGGATAAAGCCGTTAGCTGCGCTTTAAGCAAAGCGGAGAAAGGCGATAATGCGGCGCTTTCGCCGGGCTGCGCGAGCTTTGGAATGTTTTTAAACGAGTTCGACCGCGGCAGAAAATGGAAAGAAGCTGTAGTGCGGTTGGGTTAGTGAGAATAATTTCTCGCAAAGGCGCAGAGTTCGCCAAGAGCGCAAAGTACTTATTTGTTATCTCCTTAAACCTAGATATCCTACTTTACTATCCAGGATTTCTTAGGTATTAAACAAATAAGAAAACTTAGCGTCCTTAGCGAGCTTGGCGTCTTGGCGAGAACTCTTATATTTTTTTTTTTTGGAGATTGATATGGATTTGGAGATGTTACAAAAGAGAGCCGCGATAATAAAACAGGTGCGGTCTTTTTTTGACAGCAGGGGTTATCTTGAGCTGGACACTCCCCTGCTCTGTTCTGATTTAATTCCGGAATCCTGCCTTGAAGTTTTTGAAACAAAACGTATTTATCCGCATGGCAGTAAAAAAGAAAGTCAGTCTCTTTGGCTTATCCCTTCACCGGAAATCTGGATGAAAAAAATTATCGCGCAGCATAAAGTAAATTTGTTTCAGATTTGCAAATGTTTCAGAAACGGTGAATCCACAGGACGCTTGCACAACAGTGAATTTACAATGCTTGAATATTATACGATGAATGCAGATTATATGGATTCTTTGGCGTTAACGGAGGAATTATATAATTTTTTAACCACAGAGAACACAGAGTACACAGAGGCGCAAAGAGAAGAAGAAAGAATATCTTGCCAAGACGCCAAGTTCATAAAGGATACAAAGGCACAAAAAGAAGAAAATAGCGTTTCAACATTTGAAAGAATCACTGTTTCAGAGGCGTTTAAACAATATGCGGACTTTGATCTTTTTGAGGCGGCGGCTGAAGGCGCGGAAGCAATGGCAGATCAAGCGCGGCGCCTTGGGCTTGAGCCGATGCAGGACATGACTGTTCCCCAGCTTTACGATTTAATTTTTATTCATGCAGTTGAGCCGCGCTTAAAGAGCGAAAAACCAGTTGCGCTTTTGGATTACCCTGCGTTTGTGCCGTGCCTTGCAAAAAAAGCGGCTGACGGCAAAACAGTTGAACGCTGGGAATTGTACTGGAACGGCATAGAGCTTGCAAATTGTTTTTCTGAAGAAACAGACCCGCAGAATGTAAAAGATTTTTTTAACAGCGAATATACACAGCTAAAGCAGCGCGCGGAAAAAACAGAAAACGCCGCCGCGCCGCATAAAGTTAATCATGATTACTGGAAAATGTTTGAAGGTGAAAATTTCCCGCGCTGTTCAGGCGCTGCGATTGGCTTGGATAGATTAATTATGGCGTTAACAGGTAAAACAAGCATTGATGCTGTGCTGGTGATTTAATTCTATCTAAATTCACGCACCTTATGTCTGTTATAAATATCCGCGGCATTGAATAAACTTGATTGTGAAATTCCAAATTTTGTAATACCTATGTTTGCTGTAATAGCTCCGCCTACGATCAATCCGCCGGATAAGGATAAAGCTAATATATCGTTATCTGTCGCGTAAAGAGGAACTAATGCTCCAAGTATTAACGCAAACCCTGTCCAATATAAAATATTTGCGGTAATCGCGTTTTTTGTGAATAAATTATACTCCTGCGCGCTGTCAGGATATTCATGCAAAGCATTTCTGATTGTTTCATTATTTATATTGGTCTTAAATGCACTATATTTCCAATTTTGATCTCCAAGATTTAATCTTAAGCCGCCGTAGGAAACAATGTCCCAGCGGAACAGTTCATTATTATAGAATTGCAGTAAGGTATTATTTTCAGATTCATCTCCAGCTTCCTGCGCATGAATATTTTGCGTAAATATTAATAAAAATGTTACGGAAACCAACGCAAAAAAATTGTTTTTCATATTTACTCCTTTGAATGAAAATATTACAACTTGATAAACAAGAAACGCAATTAAACCGTATTGGGTTTCTTTAAATCCGGTTGATGTTTTTCGTACTTTCTGGCTATGAAAAATATAGTCAGACCAAGAATAAAAATAATAATAAAAATTATTAATTGAAACAACATATTAACCTCCAATAACCCATTGCCTAACGATTTCAACAATACCTAAAAAGCTAAGTGCGCCTACAACTGCTCCGACATATTTCAATACCGTCATTACCTTGTTCTCTGGCGCACTTAAAACACTCAGTATGCCCTTTAAGGTCATGTTAATATTATCCAGCTTTTCTGCAATCTATTCCATAAGCAGTACACTCCTTTATTATTACTGATATACTTCATTTTTACAAGTCTTTATTGCATTGTAATTAGACAGTAATATATTTACTATACTGTTGTATAGGTTATTTGTCAAGATGGATTTTACCGCGAAGAACACGAATAAAACCGAACCTGTAGTTTGAATTTTTTCCATTTCCCAGGAAATCTTGGACTATCGCATGTTTACGTATAAATCAAAGGTTAGTTATGAAGAAATTTTAACTTGCTATACAAAAATGCTTATAGTATAATTTGAGGAGAGGGAAAAAATGCCGTTTATATCTCAATTTTACGGAATATTAATTTACATATATAAAGAATTGAACAGTAAGCACCATAAGCCTCATTTCCATGCCAAATATGCCGAGTTTGAAGGAGTATATGATTTCAAAGCTAATCTCATTGAAGGCGATTTGCCAGTAAAACAAAAAAAGCTTGTTGAAGCATGGACACTCATCCATGAAGAAGAATTAAATGCCGCTTGGGTTGCGTGGAGTGAAAGCGGCGAAATAATAAAAATTGAAGGATTAAGGTAAATAGATTGTTACGTCCAAAAGCAATAGAAGTAGAACCGCGCCCTGATTACTGCTTGCTGGTAACATTCAATAACAATGAGAAACGTTTATTTGATGTCAAACCCTATCTTGATTTTAAGCCATTTAAAGAATTAAAAAACACAATACTATTCAATACCGTTAAACCTGCCGGTTTAAGTATCGAGTGGCTGCATGGACAAGATATTTGCCCAGATGAGCTTTATTATAACAGCCTGCCTGCAAACAAAAGTTGAACAAATCAAGCATGCTGAGAAGGTATGCTTGTATGTCTTGAAATACCGGTGGTTGGCTGAGGGATGTGTGGGAATGGCTATAGCCATGACCTAGCCGACCGAACTCCAAGGGCCCGAACAGCTCTTATAATTGCTGCGTGCAGCCTAAGTTGCTAATGCAACTTTTGCAGTTACCGTTTGTCTGGCGCTGGTTTTTGCTTTTTTCTATAAAATTAATTATTTGCCCAGCGTTTTAATTTTGGAAAATATCCTTGCATATCTTTGCGAGCTGCTTCGGCATCTGGATATACGTGAGGCACTCTGAACGGAATGC
>JGI24695J34938_10001464_pt1 | contig 19966 bp, 19 predicted proteins | sample TergutCo191P3_FD_34938 | JGI IMG/M metagenome (IMG submission 34938)
GCGGGCAATGTTCGGTGTGATTCTGCCTGCCGCAAAATCAGGTATTATGGCGGCAGTCGTCTTAGGAGTGGGGCGGGCCATCGGGGAAACGATGGCCGTCAAGATGGTTGCGGGAAATCAGGCTGTACTGCGTGTACCAACCGAATTTTTGAAAGGCGTCCGCACCCTGACAGCCAATGTCGTTTTGGAAATGGGTTATGCCGAGGGGTTACATAGAGAAGCACTGATTGCGACAGGTGTGGTACTGTTTATTTTTATCCTGATTATCAATCTCCTGTTTTCAGTTCTTAAAAAGAGGGACGGGCAATGACGAAAATACTAAATAAATTTAAACGCAGAAAAAAACTTGATTTACTGTTATGCGGGCTGACATGGTTATTCGCCGTCATAACCTTCGCCATTTTGTTATTCTTAATCGGGCATATTTTGGTAAAAGGCCTTCCTTATGTCAAACCTTCCTTGTTCGAATTAACATATAACAGCAAAAATGTTTCCCTTCTCCCCGCTTTAATAACAACAGTCCTCGTTGTGGCATTGTCACTGCTGATAGCAGTACCGCTGGGAGTCTTTGCCGCCATATACCTCGTTGAATACGCCAAGCGCGGAAGCCGTTTCGTAAAATTAGTCCGGATGATGACCGAAACCCTGGCAGGAATCCCCTCGATCATCTACGGAATTTTCGGCTCAATATTCTTCGTCGTCTGGCTGGGATGGGGGAAATCACTGTTAGCGGGAAGCTGTACATTAGCGATTATGATTTTACCCCTTGTTATAAGAAGTACCGAAGAAAGCCTGAAATCAGTTCCTGACAGCTATCGCGAGGGTTCGTTTGGGCTCGGGGCAGGGCGGCTTAGAACAGTTTTCAAGATCGTTCTTCCTGCCGCCGGTCCCGGCATACTGGCAGGGGTAATCCTATCCGTCGGCAGAATCGTCGGCGAAACCGCCGCGCTCATCTATACCTTGGGTAATTCCCCCATTATGACAAATGGGTTATTTGCTTCGGGGCGAACTCTGTCACTTCATATGTATTCACTGGCAGGTGAAAGCCTATATACAGGTCAAGCTTATGCAACAGCGGTTATTTTACTTATCGTCGTCATTTTTATCAATATGCTGTCAGGTTTATTGGCTAAAAGGATTGTAAAAAATTAAATCATCGCCTATTATCATAAAAACTAAAGCAAAGAGGTAAAGGGTTAAATAATTATGAAAAAATATCAAATCAAAAATATGGATTTATGGTATAATGATTTCCAAGCATTACAAAATATAAATATGGACATTGAAAACAACCAAATCACCGCTTTCATCGGTCCGTCGGGCTGCGGTAAATCAACTTTGATTAAAAGCTTAAACAGAATGAATGATTTGATTGAAGGCTGTAGAATAACAGGTGATATTTTATTAGACAATGAAGATATTTTTGGCGATATGGACGTTAATCTTCTTCGTAAGCGCGTCGGAATGGTCTTTCAAAAGCCCAATCCTTTCCCGATGAGCATCTATGACAATATCGCTTTCGGCCCGCGAACACATGGAATCAAAAGTAAGTATGCCCTTGATGAAATAGTCGAGAAGTCTCTGCGGAATGCGGCGATATGGGATGAATGCAAAGACAGGCTGAAAAAATCCGCTTTATCCCTATCAGGCGGTCAGCAACAGCGCTTATGTATTGCCAGAGCGTTATCGGTCGAACCTGAAGTACTTCTCATGGATGAACCGACTAGCGCCCTTGACCCGATCTCCACATCGAAAATCGAAGATCTGGTTTTAGAGTTAAAGAAAGACTATACCGTCATAATCGTTACGCATAATATGCAGCAAGCGACGCGTATATCTGATAAAACAGCCTTTTTCCTGCTTGGGGAAATGGTCGAATACAATGATTCGGAAATATTGTTTTCAATGCCGAAAGATAAACGTTGTGAAGATTATATTACCGGGAGGTTCGGATAATGAGAAATAAATTTGACAATCAGCTAATACTGCTTAATAACTTGTTAATTGAAATGGGCGCCTTAATCGAAAAAGCCATCGCTTTAGCTATCGACGCTTTGGAAAGGCAAGATGTCATCCTAGCGAAACAAGCAATCGATTTTGATGAAGAAATTAATCAGAAGGAAAAGGATATCGAAACTCTTTGCCTGAAACTGCTTTTACAGCAACAGCCAATCGCGAAAGATTTACGTTTGATTTCAGCGGCTCTTAAAATGGTCACGGATATGGAGAGAATCGGCGATCAAGCCGCCGATATCTCGGAAATTACCCTATACCTTGCAGGAAAACCATATATCAAGAAACTGGAACATATCCCGCAAATGGCGGATGCAACGGTAAAAATGGTGACTGAGAGCATTGATGCCTTTGTAAAAAAAGATCTGAATCTGGCTAAAGCGGTTATTGAATATGATGATGTTGTTGATGATTTATTTGTAACGGTCAGGCGCGACTTAATTGAACTTGTCAGTTCTAACAGTGAACACGGGGAACAAGTAATGGATTTACTGATGGTCGCCAAATATTTTGAGCGTATCGGCGACCATGCGGTAAATATCGCAGGCTGGGTTGTTTTCTCAATCACAGGAAAACATGATAAATAAAGGCTCTGATTATACAGCTTTGGGAGAATACAAATGTCATTAATTTACGTGGTTGAGGATGATGAAAATATCAGGGAAATCGTTTTATATGCTTTAGAATCGGCAGGTTTTTCCGCACATGGTTTTGAAAGCGGAGCCGATTTAATGACTGCCGCCAAAAAAGAAATTCCTGATCTTGTTTTGATGGATATTATGTTGCCCGGCGAAGACGGACTAAGTATTTTGGAAAAACTGCGCAGTTCCGGGCAGACAGAAAAATTGCCTGTTATTATGCTGACTGCGAAAGGCAGTGAATTTGACAAGGTCAAAGGGCTTAATATGGGGGCTGACGATTATGTTACCAAACCATTTGGCGTAATGGAGTTAATTTCGCGTGTGAAGGCTCTTCTGCGCCGTACTGCCGCTAATGTCGATGTTACGGATAATTGTCTGAAATACGAAGATATTCTTATCGATACCTCGCGGCGCTTAGTTACGGTTGCTGATGAAGTCGTAAATCTTACTTATAAAGAATATGAGTTGCTTTATTATCTGGTTTTAAATAAGGAGTTGGTTTTAAGCAGGAATAAAATCATGGAAGCAATTTGGGGTTTTGACTTCGAAGGTGAAAGCCGTACTCTTGATATGCACATCAGGACTTTAAGACAAAAGCTTAAGGATGCCAAAAAGTACATCCATACTGTCCGCAATGTCGGTTATCGATTCGGATTGCCTACCTGAACTAACTAATATATCTACTTGGAGGATATCAATTTCATGGAAAAAAGAATTACTCGTTACATGGGTATGCTGATTTTAATAACGGTGCTGATTTTTGCTATCTTCGGGGGAATTATTTTCTCGGGAATATTCACATCACAAATAATGGACGGCTTAAGGACGATTCGGATTTCCATCATCGATGAAACAGGACGTGTAATATTTGATAATTCGGCGGACCCGGCCGAAATGGAGAATCACTTAAGCCGCCCCGAAGTTATTGACGCTTTGCGGTACGGAGTCGGTGAAAGTGAGCGCTTTTCCGAAACTCTGGGCGAAACGACACATTATTATGCTGTCAGAACCCCTGATAACAGCATTTTACGCCTCGCGCTGACCACCAAAAGCTCAGCGGGCTTAATGTCGGGTTTTATCCCGATCGTTTTAATCTGCTTGTTAATCTCCGCTATCTTGGCATTTCTGGTCGCCCGCCGCTTGACCCATAGAATTACAGACCCGATCAATCATCTTGACCTTGAACACCCTGAACTTACGGAATATGAAGAACTTTTACCGCTTGCCAAACGAATTATCCTCCAAAAAGCCGAAATCAATGAACGCATCACCGAACTTAAAATCCAAACCGAAACGACGGCGGCAATCCTGAAAAACATGAACGAGGGGATGATTTTAATTGATTCTCAGGGAGTAGTCTTAACCGCCAACAAATTTATTCAGGAAATATTCGGCGATATCGAACATAAAAGCATCCTCTATATCTTACGTGAAATAGATTTCCAAAGCGGTTTAAAGCAATGCCTATTAGGTATAAGTACCGAAACACGCTACGAACGGGACGGCAAAATTTATAACGTTCATTTCAGCCCCGTCAATGAAACAGGAAAAATAAGCGGGGTCGTTGTGATGTTTTTTGATATAACCCAACAATATAAAGCCGAACAGCAAAGGCGCGAATTTTCCGCCAATGTCTCACATGAGCTTAAAACTCCCCTGACAAGCATTTCGGCGCTGTCACAGATGATTATGAACGGAATGGCGGAAAATCCCGAAACGATTAAAGATTTCGCGGAGAAGATTTCGACTCAGACCGACGGGCTTGTCGCAATCATTAATGATATTATTAAGCTTTCCGAATTCGATGAAGATAAAGCCGAAAATGAAACCGAAGCATTCGATTTAACCGCCTTAGCCGCGGATATTGCCGATGCTTTTAAAGTGAATGAAAAAAATGTTTCGCTTCGGCTTTCAGGTGAAAGCATAATTTTATCGGCTAATAAGCGGATGATTGATGAACTTATTTATAATTTACTCGAAAACGGGATTAAATATAATCGGCAAGACGGACAAGTTAATATAACGCTCTCATGTGATAATAATTGGTGTTCTATCGCCGTCTCCGACACCGGCATCGGAATCCCGAAAGAAAGTCAGAGCCGCGTTTTCGAGCGGTTCTACCGCGTCGATAAATCACGTTCCAAAAAGACAGGGGGGACAGGGCTGGGACTATCAATCGTCAAGCACATCGCCGAACACCACGGCGGCAAGGTCGAATTAGACAGCACCGAAGGGGTCGGCACCAAAGTAACATGTACTATTCCGCAAAAGTAGCAGGTTCGGAATTATTTATTTAGACATGTATAATTTACCAAATATGGTAAATACTTATTTTATCAAGCAAATAAACCTATTGCTTGATAGGCAATACTTATCCTCCCTCCCCCCTTTTTAAATCGGAGTTTCTAACGAAACTCCGATTTTTTTTATTGTCATTTCTCAAACTCATTGTCATTCTTAATTTCCATAATATCCCATTTATTTGATTTTTCTATTGCATTTTCTGTCAAAATGTGTTTAATATTAAGAAACAGTTACCAATTAGTTTTCAAATTTAGGGAAGGGAAAACCATGCCTTGGAGAACCGAATATTACACAGATACAGAAGGTATTGAACACCAAAAATATATCTTTTTTAATCAAGCAGCAGCTGATTTAAATATCCTTCGCAGTAAAATACAAGTCACAAAATCAAACTTAAAAACTTCATATGATTCATTAGACCTTTCTTATAACACCGGGGATTGCTGTGATACTTATGATATCAACAAGACCACATTAACCACACTTATAAAATCAGCCCTTGGAGAATGTAATAATGATATAAGCACCATAAGTTTACGCATCACCAATGCGAAAAGTTTAGCCGATAAATATAAAAACGCGCGGAATAAAATGAGAGATGTCTGGTATGACGGGCCGGGTGGTGGTTTTACATATGAGCATTAACAAGCTGATGGAAAAATATTAGATTATACGAGGAGCTAGCAATGGAAGAACAAAGTTCGGGAATAGCTGAATTACATCTTGGAGAGATAGATGATGCCATTACTCACTTCGATAATGCGTATAAACATTTATTACTGGCAAAATCCAAGATAGGCACTATCAAGGGCAAACTTAATTCAAAAAGCTGGGAGGGCGATTCACACCGGCATTGTATTGAAATTAACGATACAGTTCTTGACTATTGGACAAAATTAGAGCTTTGTGATGAATTAACAAAATATTGCCGGGAATTAAAAGATGATATAGAGAACTTTAACTTAAATTCTACAAATATTGAACAGATAGGGAGTTGGTAAATGACACTTAAAGAAATTTATGTTTTGAATGATATTTTAGATCGCCAGGATATATATTCTCTGCCATCGTTTTCATCGCTTAATATGACAGAAGAGTTATTAAATGTTGCCAAGGATTCATTAATAAAAAAGAAGCTTTTAAAAAATCGCGATGAATTTATGGAAAAAGGCGCATTAATAACTAAAATGCTGATGGAATATAAGAAAGCGAAAAAATATATCCAAATATTATCGCTGTCAATCGGTATTTTAGATAATGAGAAAGCGGTCATGATTAGCCAACTTGATGAAGATGATTACGATTTTACCGTAATTGATATTAAGAAAAGTACCACCCAATTTTTAGAGGTATTTACTTTTTTAAATAAAGCCAAGAGTTCAAAGACATTAACCGAAATAAAAATACCTCCGGAAAAACTAAAAGAAGAATATCGTTATAATGAGTTTTTTTCGCTTAAAACAGAAGACGAAAAAAACAGAACTGACGAGATATGTTTTTTGGCTAACAATCAATTATATATTTATGATTATCGGAAAGATACACTTTATCCCACAAGCTATGGTGACGCTGTAAAATTAATTATTGAGAGGCTGGCATACAATGAATAAAATTAATTATAAGATAGATTTCATGATTGAACTAGAGACACATTATAGCGAAGCTGAATCTGCTCTTGATGACGTCATTGCTGAATTAAAAAATGGTAAAGATGTCCTTGAAGATTTTTATAAAGGAATGGCGACTGATATAAACGGCGAAAGCATTGACAGATATAAAGAACATCTGGAATTTTTAAAACTCTGTTGTCAGGCGGCCAAAAGGCATGTAACAATTTCACGATATAAAATGACCAGCACCGATGCCCAAAACAGTGATAGCCAGAATTAGCTGTCTTGAATAAATAATTAGTTAGTTAGCGTTTATTACAGGAGGAAAAGAAGTGGCCAAAGATATCAAATCATTTGAATCCGAATGGGGAGATTTAGCCAAACAATATGATGCCGGAAGCAATGTAAAAGCGGCTATTGATTATCTTTACGCCGCCCTTACCGTTATGGACGAAACGTCTAAGGAGATAAAAAAAATAAATAGCAAGTTTGATGATAGCATCGGAGCGTTTGAACCAACCCTAACTAAAGCCACGATTGACAAACTTGAAGATGGTCGGACAAGGATAAAAAATTTTTGTGAAAATATCCACGATGAATTAATTGATGTAATTGATGCCCCATTTACGAAAAAGATGAGTTCTTTTTCCGAGACGGTTTATTCGGTTAATCCTGAAGAAATAATCGTTAATAAAACAGGTGATGCCGTTGGAGCTAAATCTACCCTTTATCAGTTTATTAATGAACAGCTTGAAAATAGTGTCCTTAAAATGAATTTCGAGAAGTATTTAAAAGATTTACAGTTAGAACCATCTGAAGATTTGGGAAAAGCTCTTGATAATATGCTTGAAAGAGAGAAAAACAATGTACTTAAACAGATAGGTCATTTCTTGGATGCCAAAAATGCGGCTTGGTATAAGGGTGAAAGAATCAATGATGTAAGTAGATATTTATCAATGCTGTTATTTAATTTAGAACCTTATATGAGTCGATTGACACCGGAAGAAATAGCGAGATTAAAAAATCTTGATGGTTGGAAAAATATTAGTGAATTTCATAAGACGGCGGCGGAGGCGTTTGTTAAGGAATTTGAAGGTAAATTTATGGTAGCGTCAAAGATAGTGAATGCAGAAAATATATTTGGACTTGGATCCATCAAACCTCCACAAGAATATTATTATACAGACGAAGAAATTAGAGCATTAATAGCATCGGGCTTGTTTTCACAGCAAGATTATGAATATTTAGCGGCATTATCAAAAGAAGCAACATCCTATGAAACATACTATGCAGTTGCGTGTAATGTTAGGAATAGAGTTAATCATTCAAGTTTCCCGGATACATACAAAGAAGTAGTGACAAGTGGTGCATATTCTGGATATGTATCAGTTGATGTTGGCATTGGCAATCAATCAAATCGAAGTATTGTAAACGCTACCGTTGCCGTATTGCTTGGGGGCGATAGCACGATAAGCGATTATATATACTTTTTCGGAAGGTATGGTAATAACAATATTTGGTATAGAGCAGAAAAAGTAGGCGATAATTTGCCAATTGTTATTGGTGATGGTACATTAAGAAATGTATATTATAAAGAGTGGAAAACGGTTTCTAACGCTAACGATGCTGCTATAGAAAATACTTCCGATGCCGTTATCATTTATGACTCTTCAACAAAAACGTGGCATGTACCGAAATGACTTGAGAATTATTAATTATTTTTAGAATAAGAGGTAGTATATGCTAAAAAGCAAAAAAACTTTTTTGATTTTATTCGGATTAATAATTGCGGCTTTATTTATAGCATTGCTGTTATATATCTTTATTAAACCAATGCAAAACCATATTACAGAATCATCACCCTCAGTTTTGCCATCAAATGAAGTATATGAAACGGAAAAAAACAATTATTTAATAATAGAATACATTGAATCCAATCAGATTAGTGAAGATAAATATGAATCCGATTATCAAGAAATTATTATAAACCTTAAGGCACTTAATATTGACAATACAAATGAATCAAAAGAAAGTAGTATCATTGCAATTCCCGATAGCTTAAAAGAAATCTTTTTTGAGGACGTTCGCGACAACCTTTTTGGAGCTAAAGTAGTTTTTGTATTTGAAAACGGTACTATTATTAGCAAAGATTTAATATATCAACCTTGTGAAATTATTGAAATAAATTGTATGGATATTACAGGAGATGGAAAAGATGAAGTTATTGTTTATACTTATTTTACAAATACAGCAGCAGAATATTGTTCTATATACATATATGAAATAGAAAATGATACAATTAATGAAATATTTCCAACTAAAGATATTAAAGAAATTGCTAATGAGGTCTGTAACGCAGAATTAGTTAAAGTGATACAAGGCGGAAATATTAAGTATATACTTAATCTGGAAATATATGGTAAAGAGGATATGATTGCTTATGTAAAAGATTCTTTAACAATAACATATATAGATGGCAAATGGATTAAATTTTAAATATGATGTACAAAGATTGTTAAATTTATTATTGAGAGGCTGGCATACAATGAGTAAAATGAATTATGAGATAGATTTCATGATTGAACTTGAAACACATTATAGCGAAGCTGAATATGCTTTTGATGACGTCATTGCTGAATTAAAAAATGGTAAAGATATCCTTGAGATTTTATAAAGGCATGGCGACCGATATAAACGGCGAAAGCATTGACAGATATAAAGAACATCTAGAATTTTTAAAACTCTGCTGTCATGCGGCCAAAAGGCATGTAACAATTTCACGATATAAAATGACCAATACCGATGCCCAAAACAGTGATAGCCGGAATTAGCTGTCTTGAATAAATAGGTGTTTATCTTATAAATAAATTGCAGGTGAAATATATGATATTTTTAAAAAGTAAAAAAGTAAGTATAGTTTTAATCTTAATATATCTATTATGTTTTATAACTTCTTGTAAAAATTTAGAAACAAATCATGAAGTTGTTAATGAAATAAAAACCGATAATAACGTTATTAAAGAAATTGAAATTGATAAAACGGCTATTGAAGAAATAAAAGTCGAAGATACAAATTTTGAGGAAATCGACAAAATGATTACCGAAGAAATAGAGCCAAATCTGAACGCATTTTTTTTTATTTATGATAATGTAGTTATTGAATACAATGGTTTTTTTGTTCCGTTGAGCGGGAATGAAATTCGGCAAAAAACTAAATTAAACATAGAACTTATAAAAGAATTTGACGATGGTAAGCTTTATACATTAATGCTAGATGAATTAAATCTCTACGATATGGAGGATGATGACCCGTTTGATCAAATTCCGTTAGAAAACCGAATGTTGGGGTATTTTTATATTACAAACGAGCAAATATATAGATATTTATTACCATATGACAAAATTTATGCTGATGAGGAAAACCAAAATATTGTAGACAAAATTAATACTAATAAAAATGATTTTATAAATTCTTGTGATATAGTATGTTCGAATAATGGTACAAGTGATGTAGCTGATGAAGATGGTTGGCACAAATATGTTGAAGAAGATGGAAATAAACGAATATTTCATATATTTAATGACTATGAGGGGGGGACCAGATATTACGAAAAAATTATTTGGGAGGAAAACAAAGGAATAATTTATTATAGAAGCGGTACAGGTGCAATGCGGATGCACATAGAGTTTGCAATTTCAATTGATTTATTAATGAATTAAAAGCATGTGATAAAATACAGGGTTTATTAGAAGCGGCAAGCCAATCGCCACTTTCAGAGGAAATTTGTCGATGGTAAGCTTTATAAAATAATGCCGCAACACTCTAAGCCTCATACTGTGACATATACAAATCATAATATAAGCCTTTTTGCGATAGCAACGTTTCATGGCTACCCATTTCGGCGACTTTTCCGCCATCGACATAGAGAATGCAATCCGCGTTTTTGATTGTTGATAAACGGTGGGCGATAATGAACGAGGTACGCCCTTTAAGTAAATTAAGCAATGCTTCCTGTAACAAAAACTCCGTCTCGGTATCAATACTGCTGGTCGCTTCATCGAGAATTAATATTTTCGGGTCGGCAAGCAAAGCGCGAGCGAAGGATATCAATTGTCTCTGCCCTGCGGAAAGCCTCGTTCCCCGCTCGTTTACCTCCGTATCGTAACCGTTTTCCATCGCACAAATGAAATCATGGGCGCAAACCGTTTTCGCCGCCCTGATAATATCTTCTTGGTCAGCATCTAAATTCCCATAGCGAATATTATCCGCCACCGTTCCCGAGAAAATGAAGCTGTCCTGTAACATAACACCCATTTGCTTCCTAAGCGACTTAATCGTCACCGCATTTATATTAATATCATCAATCAAAATAGCGCCTGAATTGATATTATAAAACCGCGATAATAAATTGATAATCGTCGTCTTCCCCGCCCCTGTCGGTCCGACCAAAGCAAATGTCTCGCCGGGATTTACCGTAAAATCGACACCATTCAGAATCCTTAAATTCTCGTCATATGAAAAAACAACATTCCTAAATTCGACTTTCCCGTTAATAAGCGGCATCGGAATGGCTCCTTCGGCATCCGTTACGGTAACCGGCTCATCAATTGTTTCAAAAATTCTTTCCATATATGACATCGCTGTCACTAATGAATTATAGAAACCTGCCAGCGTATTAATCGGCGCCCAAAAGCGCCCGATATAGGCGGTAAACAAAATCAGCGTCCCTGCTGTCAGCGCATCACCGCCCGATATCCAGTTAACTCCCAACACATAGATAATCGCCGTCGTCCATGTCGCTATATTATCGGCGGCAGGCCAAAGTAAGAAGGTCAGCTTCACCGCGTCCATCCATGCCTGACGATAATTAGAGGACAAATCATTAAAAATCCGGATATTTTCTTCTTCACGGATAAAACTCTGCGTTACCCTGATACCATTCATGCTCTCAGCAATATAAGCATTCAAGTTAGAGGTTTTATTACTAAGAATCTGCCAGGCTTTCCGCTGTTTTTGCTTAATTATAAATACCACCAATATCAAAAGCGGCAAACCAATCAAGCAAATCAAGGTCAAGCGAACATCATTAGCAAGCATAAAGCCGATAATAAAGAATAACGCACAAAGGTCGGTAATCGTATTAATAATCCCATTACTCAAAAGATCGCTTAAGCTATTGACATAATTTACGACGCGAACCATTATCTTCCCATGAGGGCGGTCGTCATAGTAGGAAAAGGGGAGGTCTTGCAAGCGGGTAAAAATATCACTGCGGATACGGTGAATGATGCCTTGCCCGACGCGTGACGACAGGGTGATTTTTATCCGCATCCCAAAGACGATAAAGAGATTTATCAGCAAAAATAAAATACTTATGTTGATAATTCCCTGAATATCCCTATTCGGTATGTAAACATCCATAATTTGCTTAAAAATCACGGGGGTAAGCATTCCTAAAGCACTGGAAACAAGCATGATGAAGATAGTAAAAATCATCTCACGGCGATAAGCCCCCACATATTTGATTAACCGCTTCATATGGGCTATATTAAATTCACTGTCTAAATTTTCATCAACTTCTATTTTATTTCTCGCCATATATGCCACCAATTCGAATCTTATGCCTTTAAGTTATTGAAATGTCATTTATGCCATTCTGAGCAAAGCAAAGAATCTCATCTAAAATTGAGATAGAATCTTCGCTTCGCTCAAAACGACATATCATCAAATAAAATCAGCAGTAAGCAGTCGAACTCATTCTTCCGCTTACTGCCAAAAAATTCGTTTCAAAACCAATCAATTTATTTAAGTTTAAATTTCGAAATCAATTTCTGCAACATTGCCGCCTGGCTCTTCATACTTTCTGATGAAGTGATGCTTTCGGTTGCGGCGGCGGCGCTTTCCTCTGATGCCGCGGCGCTTTCCTGAGCGGTCGCACTGTTTTGCTCGACGATATCCGATACTTGATCAATACCTGATTTTACGTGTGAGATATTCGCCGCTTGCTCCATTGATGCACTCGCAATACTCTTGATTAATTTACTGCTTTCATTTAGCCCTGTCACAATTTCTCTGAAGCTCTCGGCTGTTTCATCAACAATCCGTGTACCTAACTGCGATTTCTCAATCGAAATCTGGATAATCGCACTGGTCTGTTGTGCCGCTTCCGCACTCTGAGCCGCAAGGATCCGAACTTCATCGGCGACGACGGCGAACCCGCGGCCATGCTCCCCTGCGCGCGCCGCTTCAATCGCGGCGTTAAGTGACAGTAGATTGGTCTGGGAAGCGATACTGTCGATGGTGTTCATAATCGACTGAATAGACTGGTTTGCTTCCGCAATCTGCTTAACGGCATCTATCATTTCCTGCATCTGCTGATTGCCCTTGGTGGCATTACTGATAACATTGTCGGCAAGGACGCTGGCTTCGCCGGCGATACGGGCATTTTCCTGGGTTTTTTCTTCAATAATACTAATCGAACTTGATAGTTCTTCAACTGATGCCGCCTGATCGGTAGCACCCTTCGCAAGCTGCTGCGCGCCTTCGGCGATATTCGTTGTTGTGTCGGCAATCTGCTTCGCGCTCTCTTCTACGTCCGCCGCGTCCTTCGCAACATGCTCGGCGGAAACATTAATTTCCGTAAACATATCATTAAGGCTTTCAATCGTATTCTTAAGTGCCATACCCATGACATCGCTTTCCGAAAGAATATCCATTTCTGTCCGCAAATCGCCTTTAGCGACATTGTTAAGTTCATCGGATATATTGATAATATGCTTGATGAATACCGCGGTATTACTGATTGTCTCACCGATTTCATCTTTAATTTTGGCATAATTAGCGATATTTACCAAATCTTCAGGGCGAAGGTTGATATCGCCTGTCGCACCTGCCTTCTTCATAAATCCTGATAAAGTGTTCATTGGTTTTGATATCAGAGCCGCCATATAGAAAGCAATCAATATCGCAATTACTGCTGCTACCACAGACATTCCGATTAATAAGTATGTCGTCTTTTCCTCAGCCTCTCTTGCGCTTATAGAGTTAGCGATAACGGTTTCATCCGCCCGGTCAAGCATTTCCTGTACCGCATTACGTATTTCCGTGGCAATCGGTCCCGCTGTGGCGATGACCTGTAATGATGTCGCATGATTACCGGTACGAGCCGCTTCAAACATTGGTTCCATGAAATCATTATAATACCTTAACGCAATATTCCGAATTTCCTGTGAATTATCTATGCGGATTTTTATATCGTTTTCATCGTAGCTAGGGTTGGTTCTGACGGCATTATCATAATTATCCAAATGCACAAAAGATGCTTCATAGGATGCTGTTGAATCCTTTATTAGTGCTTCACACCGATCCATATCATAGCCTGTATAGGTCGATAATGTCGAAACCAAACGCCGTAAATCACGGAAATTACTCTGGAAATAAGCAATCGACTGACGGCTTTCGGATACATGATCGATGATGATCTGATATGTCGTCGCAATACTCCTAAGCTGTACGATCGAAACTATCGATAAACTAACCATCACCAACGTAACCAGTAAAAAACTGGCAAGCATTTTTGTCCTAATCTTTAGGTTCTTGAACCAACTCATTTTGAGCCTCCTTATATGGAATTTTTTGCTAATTATAGCTTGTTTTATGGTAATTTAATCCCTTCAAAATGCTTGTTATCGCATTTTGATAAGTCACAGCCCAAAAAATATAATTGATTATGAGGATATAAATCACCTCTTGGAAAATTATTACATATGATGTCTATATTTTCAGATTTTATATTTGACACAAAAATCATTCAAATTATTCCCTTGATTTCCGCTAACTCTAAGTATAGCATAACAGGATATATAAAGCAAGTGTAACTCTTGCTATTTTACCGCATTTTTTGTACTTTTTTACACATTTTCATAATTATTTGTCAGATTTTACAAATTTTCGGACATTAGCTCCCTTCTGCGCTCAGTTCTCAACCGTATCAAATTCACCATACTGGTGATTAAAAACTTTGTAATAATAACTGTGATTTTCCAGTAACTCCTCATGCGTACCCGATTCGACAATCATTCCCCCATCCAATACCAAAATCTGGTCGGCATCTTTAATTGAAGAAATCCGATGCGCGATAATAAATGCCGTCCGCTCACCCAAATGTTTGAGCGAGTCTTGAATGATTGCTTCTGTTTCCATATCGACAGCCGATGTCGTATCATCCAGAATAACAATTGCAGGGTCTTTTAAAAGCGCGCGCGCCAGTGAAATGCGTTGTTTTTGCCCGCCTGAAAGACCAACTCCGCGTTCGCCGACAATGGTATCATATTGCTCAGGCATCTTCATGATGAAGTCGTCGGCATTGGCGATAGCGGCGGCGGCTTTCACCTCTTCAAAAGTGCATCCCGGGTTTCCGTAAGCGATATTCCCTTCAATCGTATCGGAAAAAAGAAAGACATCTTGCATCGCCATTCCGATATTTCCGCGCAAAGAACGAAGGTCATAATTTTTCAAATTAACGCGGTCTATCAGGATATCGCCGTCAGTCGGGTCATAAAAACGGCACAGCAAGTTCATCAGCGTCGATTTTCCCGCACCTGTCGCACCGATAATGCCGACTGTTTGCCCGGGCAAAACGGTGAAATTAATATCTTTTAATACTTTTCCGCTTTCTATAGTATATGTTACATCGCGGAAAACTACTCCGCCTTTTAATTTCGGAATCGAGTAAGGCCCTTCCAGCTCTTTGATATTCGGCTCGACATCAATAGTCGAAAAGATTTTTTCAACCGATGTTACGAAACGCTGGTAATCATTGGCATACCATCCTGCCATTCGCAAGGGGTTATTAATCATCCAAATATAACCGCAGACCATGACTAGTTCGCCCAAGCTGATGTATCCGTTAATAACCATAATACCGCCTGCCAAGTAGATAACAATCGTCGAAACAGCGACGAAAAATTCAAAAATGGGGACATATTTCCGCCACACCATCGCCGCGTTTATTTCGGCTTCACTATAAGCATCGTTTTGCTTATTGAACTTCATGATTTCATGGTCTTCTCTGGCAAATGCTTTAATAACACGGTTCCCGCCGATATTTTCCTGGACAAAGGCGGTCAGGTTGGAAAATTGCTCACGAATTTTGTGGAAAGCGGGTTTAATCGCTTTTAATTGTTTTACCGTCGTCAGAGCCGTCAGCGGAACAACGCAGATAATGCATAAAGCCAAGCGGTAATCAACGGTAAATATCATCACGATGGCAATCAGAAAAAGCAGAATATTATCGAAAATATTATAAATCGTATAAGCTACGAAATGCCTGATAGCTTCCATATCACCTGTCTGCCTGGACATTAAATCGCCTGTTCGGTTCTTATTAAAAAAGGAAAAATCCTGCTCCAGTAAACGGCGGTAAACATAGTCGCGCATTTTGAACAGCATTCCCTGCGAGGTACGCTCGAAAATTATGATATATATGTATTTAATAAGTGAGCGGATAATCGTGACGGCGACGAAAATAATAATCAGGAGCGGAAGGATTTCATATCTGCCGCTAATGATTACCTCATCAATTATTATCCCCGAAATAATGGGGTTAATAATAAAACATAGGGCGACTATGGTGACAAGGGTAAAAGCAATTATATAGCGGATGCGGTATTCCTTAAGGAAACTCAAGCACCATTTCATTGGGTTCATAGAGAAGTTCCGCTTTCTTTAGCTTCTTTTATTTTTTCTGCGACATATAATAACAGCCAGAGAAGAATAGGGACACCGATCATCGCTGAAATACAAGCGGCTAATAAACGGGGGTTCTCAGGCACGAAAACCGCGACGATCAGGGTAATGACTGACAGGCTTGCCAGTAAAATAACGCCGGTTAAAGCGGCGATTTGCTTGGGAGTTCTTTTCATTTCCAGTATCCTTTTGGTATAAATGATATTGCTAAACCTCATATCATTATGACATCGGTAATTAATATTATGATGTTGTTAGCGGAAAATGTCAATGTTAATATTTTCACGATTTTCCCATGCAAAATGCAAAAACAAATAATATCCCCGTCATTTTTATGCACATCGCCCAATTGAGCATTTCTCATTCCCACTCCCCTTTGTGTAAATTAACAAGCATATAAATCTATATTGTAAAACTTCGCGCCCTATGGTTTAATAAGATATATTAATTAATTGTGTCATTAATTACGTGTCGTCGGGAAAAGGAGAATTCAATATGAGAAAATTATTCAAGTTCAAGAAACTCTCTTGGCAACTTACTTTTATTATTAGCATTTTTATCATTACCGTAACTGCCCTTATTGCCATTTATATGCAAAAACGCATTATTGATGAAATTGGCAAGGTATCGCATCTTAATTTACAATATAAAATGACGGAAGCCGCCAAACAAACCGACGCCCTCTTCGTCGAAGCCATGCAACAGGTTAACGCCGCGCAAAACTTCGCCGAAGCCACTTTTGATTTAGCGGAATACCAAAAAGACGCCGATACTTACTTCACCACCCAAATGAAGCCTGTCATGACCAGCTTTTTTGAACAATTGATTAATGGCTCAGATATGGTCGTCTCCGCTTATTTCGCACTCCATCCCGATTTAGCAGGTTATCCGTATGTCTGTGAAATCTACCTTGAAGAAGGCGACTACGGAATTGCAGAAGCTGAACCGCAGACATATGAACAATATGGTAATGTCAATAGTGATGATATGGAATGGTTTTACGGCGCCTATAATTCCAAAGCACCTTACTGGACGTCCGTTTATGCATGGGACGATGGCATTGATATGGTCACGTATGCCAAACCTGTTATAGTTAACGGAAAAGTCGTCGGTATCGTTGGTGTTGATATTACGATTGCGACGATCCGGAAGATTATCACCGATATCCAAGTCTATGATACAGGATTCGCTCTCCTACGCAGTAACCGCGTTGATTTCTTAGAAATCAACGACTTCATCATTAACCTTGCCGACAGTGAAAAGAATAAACTCATAAGCGCCGTCGAAAGCAATACTGATGAAGTTATTAATATCACATTAAATAATACTAAGTATTTGGCTATTGCAACCTACTTAAATAATGGATATCAAATTTTCATCCTTGCCCCGCAAAAAGAGGTTAATGCCGACCTTTACAAATCCTTAGTAAAGTTCGCTACCATTTTTGTTATCGGGCTTATCCTCGTTATAATTATCGTATACTTTATTTCGAACAGCATCGGCCGTCCCGTCGCCGCTCTGTCAGGCTACATGCGCCGTGCAGGTTCGAGCGGTGATATTACCTATACTGCCGAAGAGAAACGCAATCTTGATTTCTTCATCAATAAAGGCGGTGAAATCGGCCAATTGACCGCTGACTGTATGATCTTTATCGAGCACATTCTACGCATTGCAAATGATCTGAAAATAGTTGCGAGCGGCGACTTGACGACGACAACAGAAATATTGTCCGATAAGGACGTTATGGGTAACTCCTTAAATCAAACGGTCGAAAATTTAAATACAATGTTCAAAGATATCTTTATCACCAGTAAACAGGTCGCTACCGAAGCCGAGCGGATCAAACAAAGCGCCAAACAAATCGCTTCCAGTACCTCCGATATCGCCGAAGGAGCGCAGTATCTGGCTAAAGGCTCAACCGACCAAGCTCATTCAATCCAGGAACTGACGGGAGCAGTCCACGTTATTGCCAGCAAAACCCAGATTAATGCCGATATGGCGAACAAAGCCTCCGCTTTATCCAATATCGTTATCTCCAACGCGCAAAAGGGTAATCAGCAAATGGAAGAAATGATCGATGCCGTCAACGCCATCACTGCCGCCAGCCAAGAAATCGGCACAATCATCGAAACCATTAATGAAATCGCTTCACAAACCAACCTGCTCTCACTCAATGCTTCGATTGAAGCCGCCCGCGCCGGAGAACTCGGCCGAGGTTTCGCCGTCGTCGCCGGTGAAGTCGGTAAACTAGCCGAAGAAAGCACCAAATCAGCCGCTGAAACGAATGAAATCATTAAGACGTCAATCGAGAAAGCCGACCTTGGCGCCAAGATTGTTCAGGAAACTGCTAAGAGCCTCTCCGAAATCATCGAAGGCATTAAAGAAAGCAGTGCTTTAATAAAAGAAATCGCCGACGCTTCGGATGAGCAATTAGAAGGAATCAAGCAGATTAATAATGGTATCGATCAAGTATCGAAGATTGTTGTTCAGACGAGTTCCGCCGCGGAGGAAAGTGCCGCCGCTTCGGCTGAGAGTGCAGATGCCGCCTTAAGCAGTACATCCGCCGCCGCTAATATGAGTACCTTATCAACGAAACTTGTCGAACTTGCCTCGCAGTTTAAACTACGTAAGTAATTTTACCCCCCTCATAAAAATAGAAAGCCCCAACCGGGACTTTCTATTTTTTATCTTTTAATTATTCCTTAAGCAAACGACTTCGCACCCTTTATTATCTTCGACCATATAATCAATATCAAGAACATTACCGTATAAAGGACACCCAGCACCGTGAATAAGGTCGTCAAATCATAATGGGTAATAATATACGAAGACAACTGATTTCCGACTAAACCGGCGAATCCCCATGCGCTGAGTACTAAACCGTGTACGGTTGATAACTGATGAATACCGTAATTTTGGTGAAGTACATTCGGCAGACAACCAAAGCCCACACCAAAGAAGAACTGTACCACAAAGATCAAAAATACGGAAATAAACGTAACAATCCCGATTTGCACAGGTAATGATTCCAATCTGACTTGGACGCCCAAATCATTCAGAATCGGGTATGGTTTCGGGACTTTATTGGCAAAATATGTCCCCGCCGCGATAAAACAGGCTATCAATGAAAACGTCGCCATCAGGAAATAAGGGATATGTTTCTTTTTCAGGCTATCCTGCCATGAAGCAAGACCCAATCTGCCCGCAACATTGCTGATGGCGTTAATACTGCAATAAAGCACCACCACCGCCATCGAACTGACGCCGATAAGATTGTAAATTTGTTTTTCCTGGCTAATCAGGGCAAGGCCGCAAGTGATATTTAAGAAAATAATCAACCATAACAAAATGAATTTCCCATGAAACATAACTTCGCTTGCTTTTTGGTGAACCGACCCTTCCGGCTCATCGTACTTAGGTCTGAATAACAAGCGGCAGGCAAAAAATAAAGCGACCGCATAAATAGCCGTTAAAACGAAGAAAACATTATAAACAGCTAAACCTGATTCCAGCAGACCGCCGATAATCGGATTGGCAATAACACCTGCTATTCCAAAGCTGGCAATCGATAAACCCGCGGCAAAGCCTTTCTTGCCGTCAAGCCAAATCATCATCGTTTTAACAGGGGTTATGTAGCCCAAGCCTAAGCC
>JGI24695J34938_10001467_pt1 | contig 19942 bp, 15 predicted proteins | sample TergutCo191P3_FD_34938 | JGI IMG/M metagenome (IMG submission 34938)
CATAAGAAGAGGGAGAGGGATTCGAACCCTCGTTACGTGAGTAAACACGCTTTCCAAGCGTGCGCCTTAAACCACTCGGCCATCCCTCCTAGAAGATGGGAGTATAAATTTAGCTTTTTTTTGCGATTTTGTCAAATAATTTCTATATTTTTTCAAAAATATTGCGGAGGAAGCATGAAATTTCTGAAATCTCGCCTATCACTAATTTATTTTGCCGCTCTCGGAGCGGTCATGTTCACCTGTTCGGCAGGGAGCACGGCTCAAAGCCCTTCAAGCTCATCCGGTGGCATGCAATTGCAACCCTTGACTCCAACAAAGGCCGCAACGCCGCAATTGGAGGCTTTTCGCTATGAAATAGCGGATTTGGCAGAAAAACTGATACCAACTGTGGTCACTATCCAAACGGAATCCACTATTAAAGTAAGTGACCGTGGCAGCTTTTTTGGCGATGATTTTTTTGACCAGTTCTTCTTTGGGCCAAGGTCTCCGCAAAGACCTAAAGAAAGAGAGCACAAACAGCAAGGGCAAGGCTCCGGCGTTATAATCTCCTCTTCGGGGCAAATTTTAACCAATAACCACGTGGTTCAGGGGGCAGACCAGATAAAAGTGTCGCTCTCGGATAAAAGGGAATTCAAAGCGAAAATCGTGGGAACAGACTCGTTAACAGACATTGCCGTTATTCAAATAGAAGAAACCGTTAAAGACCTGCCAGCCGCAACTCTGGGCAACTCGGATGCATTAAGGGTGGGTGAATGGGTAATTGCAATCGGCAGCCCCTTTGCGCTATCGCAAACTGTTACAAAGGGAATAGTCTCTGCTAAGGGTGTGCATGGGCGTGGAATTACCAGCTATGAAAACTTTATACAAACCGATGCGGCTATAAATATGGGCAATTCCGGCGGCGGATTGTTCAATTTGGCCGGCGAGCTTATAGGCGTAAATACTGCGATTTTAACAAGAAGCGGCGGATTTCAAGGCATTGGCTTTGCCATACCCGTTAACTGGGCGAGAAGCATAATGAACGATTTAGTCAAAGACGGCAAAGTGAGCCGGGGCTGGCTGGGTGTGAGCATACAGGATGTGGACGCAAACATTGCGAAAGCCTTGAAGCTGAATCCGGCAAAAGGGGCATTGATAAGTGAGGTTTTTGACGGTTCCCCAGCGCAAAAAGGCGGGCTAAAGGACGGCGACGTGGTTCGCTCCATAAATGGCCAGGTTATAGACGATGCAAACAGTTTGAGAAATACCGTTGCGGCGCTTCGTCCCGGAGAAAATGCGGAATTTGAGGTTCTGAGAGATGGAAAATCCTTAAAACTGAAAATAAACATAGCCCTGCGAGACGAAAACAACCTTGCCGGTACAGCTCCCGACTTAAAAGATGCAAAAAAAGACGCAAATGAGTGGGGCATTCAGGCGGCAGAGCTCACAAAAGAGCAAAAAAAGTCCTCCGGGCTTTCGGAGTCTTCCGGCGGAGTGCTAGTGGCTTCTGTAAAAGACAAGTCTCCGGCAGATAAATCCGGCATAAAAAGAGGTGATATAATCTTGGTGGCAAATAATAAGCGCATAGCGAACTTAAAGGATTTCGACTCCGTTTTTAGCTCGGATACCAAGACTATTATGTTGCAGATAAGACGTTCGGGAGGCCAATTCTTCACTGTTTTGGAAAAATTCTGATTTTTCTATATTACAACGTATGAACATATCTCCGTCAGCTTCCGCAATGCAGGCTAGTTCGCTCAGAATAGCTATTAGCGCACACGACGTCGCTAATATAAACACGTCTGGCTTTTCGCAAAGCCGTCCGGTGCAAACTTCGCAGAACCCCGGAACCGCTATCACGGCTATCCAGAAAATAGAGCCTCCATCTAAGGATTACTCCGCTACAGACCTGGCAGAAGAAACTGTGGAACAGATAAAAAGCGAAAAAGAACTCGCCGCAAATGCATCCGTTGTCAGAACTCAAGACAAAATGCTGGGCGACTTGCTGAACGTGCTTGCGTAAAAATCCGGGGCTATCTCACGTAACGGCTTCAAAACAAACTCTCTTTGGGCAATGTATGGATGAGGAAGCGTCAATTCCTCGCTTTCCACAACCTCGTTGCCGCAATACAGCAAATCCAAATCTATCTCACGCTCCTTCCACTTCTCTCTTTTTTGCCGGCCCAGCTTTTGCTCAATACCCTTGCAAAGAGAAAGCAACTGCTGCGGAGTCTTTTCCGAACTGAAACTCACAACCTGATTCAAAAATTTTGCCTGATCCGGCTCACCCCACGGCTCAGTCTCGTAAATCTTGCTCTCCTTCCAATCCAACGGCTCCTCGGATTTCAGCAAACCTCTGGCTTCTGCCAACCGCTCATCTCTCGGCTCTATATTTGAACCAAGCGAAATGAAAATTTGCCTAAAAAGCGAAATCTCACGATCAGTGTCGCCGGTTATCTCAATTTTAATGCGATATGTTATGTTCAACGGAAAATCGCCGGCCATTTGCGGCCATTCTATAAGCGTGATCCCCTTTGAAAAGGTGTAAAGCTCAATGCCTATATCGTATAAATCTGTGGGGGTCTTTAGGCGGTAAAGGTCAAGGTGGTAGATAGGCGGGTTGTGCGGATATTCATGGACTATTGCGTAGCTGGGGGAATTTACCGTGCCCTCAAAACCCAAACATTTACAGATAGCTGCGCAAATTGCGGTTTTTCCTGCGCCCAAATCGCCTTCAAGAGCCACTACATCGCCGGATTTCAGGCTTTTGGCAAATGTCTGGGCCCAAGACTCGGTTTGAAGGTGGGTATGGGAATGGAACATGAACTTTTATGTGAAAATAGAAATATCTATATTTCCAATCGTAAAAAAACTTCTTGGAGGGGGTATCATGAAAGCTATTAGAGCTTCAGTGGGAGGCTTATCCGAAAGGATATTCCGAATAATCCGGAGATATTCGCAGGTGGTGTTCGTCTTTTTGGCTTTCACCATAATGGTGGTTCTCAGTTGTATCTTTATGATCAACATGGAGTTTCAACACCTAAGGAAAGAAGCGAAAACAACCCTGTCTTATGCGCAAACCAATATTGTATCCAGTTTGCAAAAGTCGGAACAGGTTTTGGACAATATTGCTAAAACCGTGCGTGTAATGACTATGGCCGATGAAAATCCTAAAATTATAAAAAAGTGCATAAAAGATGTGTTTGACGGAGAATACTATGCCATTTCAGATACAAATAGCAGAATAATAGCCGATAGGCTTCGTTATGAAAAAACACAGGGTGCAGCGATAATTACTTATGCCCGTCGTATTTTAGACAATTCCGGCAAACAGCTCGGCATTGTTTATCTGGATGTAAACCTCAGTAATGTTTTTAAAAAATATGTAATAGATATGAAAATCACCGATGGCGGATATGGAATGCTGCTGAACAAAGAGTTGAAAATAGTCGCACATCCTTTCCGTGATTTTTTGGGCGCATCGTTGCAAGATTCAAATATGCCGCTATCCATATTTGAAGAGGAACTGATGAAAGGAAGAGAGGTTTTCGAACGTGAAATAGTGAATTACGAAGGCAAAAAAGTGCTTGTATTTTTCAAGAGGCTGGAAAACGGCTGGTTTCTCGGTGCTGTTACTCCCGAAGTTCAATATTATCAGAGCGTGATAAGAATAGCGCAAATACTCTGCGTAATAGCCTTTGCGCTTGCCTCGCTTCTCGGCATAACTTTGGTTCGCATTATAAAAATGAGAGATCATGCTGAAACAAAGGCAAAAAACGCCAACAAGGCCAAGTCCATATTTTTAGCGAGAATGAGCCATGAAATTCGCACGCCTATGAACGCAATTATGGGTGTAACGGAAATTGAGTTGCAAAGAGATGCAATGGAACCTCACTCAAGAGAAGCCTTTACCATGATTTATAACTCAAGCAATCTGCTTCTTGGCATTATCAACAATATACTTGATCTGTCTAAAATAGAAGCCGGCAAAATGGAAATTGTTTCCGTGAAATACGAACTCGCAAATTTAATCAGCGATGTTGCTCAATTGAACATGATGCGAAACAGCAAAAAGATAGAGTTTGAAGTTTATGTGGATGAGCATTTGCCCATGCAGTTATTCGGCGATGAAATTCGCATTAAGCAAATTTTGAACAATCTGCTTTCCAACGCCTTCAAATATACCAATAACGGCAGGATTAGCTTTTCTATTTCTTACGAAGATGGGCCGGATTCGGAAGCCACCATTGTTTTCGGCGTTAGCGATACGGGAGATGGCATGACTGAGGAACAGGCGAAATGCCTGTTTGCTCCGTATTCCCGTTTTAATTTGGAATCGAATCGCTATATACAGGGGTCCGGGCTTGGCATGAATATCACGCAGCATTTGCTGCAGATGATGAACGGGCGCATTTCCGTGGAAAGCGAACTTGGCAAAGGCTCTACTTTTGTGGTGCATTTGCCGCAAAAAAAGATAGGTTTTGCCCGTATTGGCAAAGACATGGCAAAAGATCTGACGCAACTGCGCTTGCCGGAGACGGTGAGGATAAAATCGGCTCAGTTTGCATACGAAAGCATGACTTACGGCAAGGTGTTGATTGTGGACGATGTGGAATCGAATCTGTATGTGGCCAGAGGGCTTATGGCACCTTATGGCTTGTCCATAGATGCCTGCACCGGCGGTTTTAAGGCAATAGAAAAGATTAGGGACGGCAATGTTTATGATGCTATATTCATGGATCATATGATGCCGGAAATAGATGGCATTGAAACAACAAGGAGAATACGAGAAATGGGATATACACGGCCAATAGTTGCGTTGACAGCCGATGTTTTGGTTGGCCAGGCAAAACGCTTTCTTGAAAACGGCTTTGATGATTTTGTTTCTAAACCTATTGATGTGCGTCAATTGAACCACGTGCTTAACAAGTTTGTACGCAAGAATACTTTTTGCGTCTCTGCAAAGACGGAGATAAAACCCGAGTTGCTTTTGATGTCCATAAGGGATGTAAAAGGCATTTTGCCGATTTTGAAATTTACTTTGGAAAATATAGAGGATATTTCAGAGAGCAGTTTGCATTTATTTGCAATTAAAGTTCATGCCTTAAAAAGTGCTTTTGCCAATGTGGGTGAAACTACGCTTTCGCAAATGTCTTATGAACTTGAACTGGCCGGTAAGGCGCAGGATAAAAATGCCATTAAGCAAAAAACTCCAGGATTAATAGACTCCGTTAAAGCGTTTGTAGCTAAAAACGTAGTAGAAATGGAGCAAAACCCAGCCGACGAAGATGAAGACTCCACTTATTTACGTGAACAATTGAAAATAATCAGCGATTCATGTGAATATTACGATATAAAGGCGATCAACGCTGCTATGGCGAATTTAAAGAAAAAATCATGGTCAAAGGCAACCGAGGAAATTCTGAATGAAATTTCCTTGTGTCTTTTGAGCAGCGATTTTGAGGAGGCTGCGGTGAAGGCAAAGTTTCAAAAAACAACACCAACACCCCTTTCCTGCGTTTCAAAATGAAACATAATATTCGCTAAAACGGTATTTTTCGCTCAAAAATGCCGTTTTATTCTTAGGCATAACTTTTGCCTTAATATGGGTATGGATGAAGCTGAAAAACTGGAAGTTGAGAAACTGATTGAAGAAGTGGAAAAATCTACTGATGAAACATTTGCAGAAGGGCACAATGCTCTGGCTCAAGCTCAAGATAAATATTTGCGCCTTTTTGCGGAATTTGAAAATTATCGCACTCGCACAGCTAAAGAACAACTGGAACTTATAAATACTGCGAACGGCAAACTTTTAACAAAACTCTCCGAAGTAAAAGACAACTTTGACCGTGCATTTGCCGAAGAAAACAAAAGCGGAGATTTAGAAGCTTTTGAAAAAGGTGTGAAACTAATTCAAGAGCAGTTTGATAAAGTTTTAACGGAATTCGGACTTGAAACCATAGACCCCACAGGTGAAATTTTTGACCCGAATTTCCACGAAGCCCTTATGGATCAGCCAAGCGAAAACGTGCCGGAAGGAAACGTGGTCCTGGTTTATCAAAAGGGATACAAGATTAAAAATAAGTTGCTGAAAACAGCGAAGGTAATCGTTTCTTCAGGGAAACAATAGAACAGGAGAAAGCCATGGGAAAAATCATAGGAATAGACTTGGGCACAACAAACAGTTGTGTGTCCGTTATGGAAGGTGGAAAACCGGTTGTTATCGCTAACGCCGAAGGTTTTCGCACAACCCCCTCAATCGTAGCTTTCACCAAAGACGGTGAACGTTTGGTGGGCCACGTCGCAAAAAGACAGGCAATAACCAATGCCGAAAAAACAATTTACTCAATCAAAAGGTTTATGGGCCGCCGTGCAGAGGAATGCTCTGAAACCGAAAAACACATGCCTTACCAACTGGCCGGCAAAGGCTCTGATTTGGTGCGTGTAAATATAGACGGCAAAGAATATGCGCCGCCTGAGATTTCAGCGATTGTTCTGCAAACTATGAAAAAAATCGCAGAAGATTATTTGGGTCATGAAGTCACTCAAGCGGTTATAACCGTTCCGGCATATTTCAACGATGCTCAAAGACAGGCTACAAAAGATGCGGGTCGCATAGCCGGCCTTGAAGTTCTGCGCATAGTCAATGAACCTACCGCAGCAGCGCTTGCTTATGGCCTTGATACCAAAAAGAATGAGAAAATAGCCGTTTACGATTTGGGCGGTGGAACTTTTGATATATCCATTCTGGAAATATTTGAAAACTCGTTTGAAGTGCTTGCTACCAACGGCGACACTGCTTTGGGCGGCGATAACTTTGACGAAGTTATAATAGACTGGATTAACGAGGAATTCCGCAAAAGCAATCCGGGCATAGACCTCAAAAAAGACAAAATGGCTTTGCAACGCTTAAAAGATGCTGCGGAAAAAGCGAAGATAGACCTTTCCGCATCCATGAGCACAAATATAAATTTGCCATTCGTAACAGCAGATGCTACTGGCCCAAAACATTTGGATTTAACACTCACCCGTGCAAAATTTGATCAGCTTACCTCCTTTTTGGTTGAAAAGACCTTAGGGCCGGTTCGCAAAGCGATGGAAGATGCAAAGCTGAAATCTGCCGATATAAGCGAAGTTATTTTGGTCGGTGGTTCAATTCGCATTCCTGCGGTTCAAGAGGCTGTGAAAAAGCTATTCGGAAAAGACCCGCACAAAGGCGTTAACCCGGACGAAGTTGTTGCAATCGGCGCAGCTATTCAGGGCGGAGTTTTGGCTGGCGACAGTTCTCTGAAAGACGTGGTTCTTTTGGATGTGACTCCGCTTTCACTCGGCATAGAAACTTTGGGCGGCATTATGACAAAACTCATAGACCGCAACACGACAATTCCAATTCGCAAAAGCCAGGTGTTCAGCACCGCAGATGACAATCAGCCGGCAGTGTCCATACATGTGTTGCAGGGCGAAAGAGAATTTTCAAGAGACAATCGCACACTTGGCCGCTTTGATTTGACGGGAATTCCGCCAAAACCACGTGGCATGCCGCAAATTGAGGTGACTTTTGATATTGACGCAAACGGCATTGTGCATGTCAGTGCAAAAGACAAGGAAACCGGCAAAGAACAGAGCATAAAAATTCAAACATCTTCAGGTCTCAGCGAAGATGAGATAAACAAGATGGTTAAAGATGCGGAAGCCAATGCGGACAATGATAAAAAGGCCCGTGAACTGGTTGACACAAAAAACCAAGCAGAACAGATTGTTTATCAAGTGGAAAAAACTCTCAAGGAAAACGAGGGCAAATTACCTGCAGACTTGGTTTCTCAAGCTAACACCGCTGTTGCAGACTTGAAAGCTACAGCAGAAAAATCTACCAGCAAAGAGGAAATTCAAAGCGCGATAGACAAGACTCAGAGCGTTATAAGCCAGATTCTGCAAGCGGCTCAAATGGCTGGCGGCACTAGTGGCACTGGCGAGAGCTGCGAAGGTAATTGCGGTGGCGGCGATGATTGCTGCAAAAATAAGGATGACAAAAAAGATGAAAAGAAAGACGGTGGTGCTGTTGATGCGGATTTTGAAGTGGTAGATGATAAGAAATAATTATTATGGCAAAAACGGATTATTATGAAGTTCTTGGCGTTTCTAAAACTGCTTCCGCTGATGAGATTAAGCGAGCATATAAAAAGCTCGCTATAAAATATCACCCGGACAAAAATCCGGGCAACAAAGAAGCGGAAGACAAGTTCAAGGAAGCTGCTGAGGCTTATGATGTGCTTTCCGATGAGAAGAAGAAGGCGCAATATGATCGTTTTGGCCACGAAGGTTTGAGCAGTGGCGGATATGGCGGCTTTAGCAGCGGTGGTTTCACATTTGAAGATATATTCAGCCATTTTGGAGATATATTCGGTGATATTGGAGGCTTTAGCGGCAGTTTTGGCGGTCGAGGTTCTTCACGTGCCCGTGGTCCGATGCCGGGCGAAGATTTGCAAATAGGCATTGCGTTAACTTTGAAGGAAATTGCCGAAGGAACTATAAAAAAAGTTCGCATAAAACGTTACAAGCAATGCCCTGATTGCAACGGCAAAGGAGGCACCGGAATAAAAACCTGTGAATCCTGTGCTGGAAAAGGACAAGTGCGGCGCAGGGTTCGCAACGTATTTTTTGAAACGGTGAATTTTGTAACATGTCCTGATTGCGAAGGTTCGGGTGAATCCATAACCAATAAGTGCAAAGTCTGTTCTGGAGTCAAGCGTGTTAAAACGGAAGATACCATTGAAGTTAAAATTCCCGCAGGAGTTGCGAACGGAAATTATCTCAAGCTTCGTAGCGAAGGAAATGCAAGCCCTCAAGGCGGCGCAACGGGTTCGCTATTGGTTCATATAGAAGAAAAGAATGATGATTTTTTTGTGCGAGACGGACAGAATCTTTTTTGCAAAGTGTTGGTTCCTGTATATCGTTTGGCTTTGGGTGGCGAACAGAGAGTTCCCACTTTATACGGCGAAGTGAAGGTAAAAATCGCAGCAGGTTTACAGCCCGGTACGCAATTAAGAGTTCGTGGCCAAGGTTTGCCCGCTTACAATATGGATCACAAAGGCGATCTTTTTGTAGAAATTCAAGCATATATCCCGGAAAGCTTATCCGGCAAAGAAAAGACTCTTTACGAAGAATTAGGCACTCTTTGCCAAGAAAGCGATGAAAAACGTGAGCGTGGCTTGCTAGACAGGATAAAGGAATTTTTTAGTTGAAAGGCACTCTCCCATTCCCACTAACACAATTTGGCAAAACAGCTCTCGGCGCACCGTTGCTTTATGCGCCATGCACTGCAAAATGCGAACTTCTTGTAATTGCCGGCGTTCATGGCGAAGAAGCAGAAACAACGTTCCTCTTAAGCCGAATACTAAGAAATTTTGACAAGCCTTTGCAAAACATAGCCTTTATACTTTGCGCAAATCCCGATGGCACAGCACTTGGCACACGTGGCAATGCAAACGGCGTAGATTTAAACCGAAATTTTCCAACAGAAAACTGGAGCCCAAAGCCTACCTTTAGCAAGCCATTCCTAGAAAGCAGAAGAATAACACAACTCTCAACCGGAAAAACTCCGGCAAGCGAACCAGAAACTAAATCTCTGCTCAAACTTATACGCAAATTAAAGCCGGCAGAAATACTGGCTATTCACAGCCCGCTTGGCTGCGTGGACGCGCCTATGCTAACGCCTTTGGTAAAATTCCTGGCAGATATTTCAGAAACTCCGCATAAAAAAAATATAGGCTACCCAACTCCGGGCAGTCTTGGAACTTGGTGCAAAGAAAATTCAATACACTGCGTAACCTGGGAACTCCCCCGGCTTGCGCCGGAGATTCTGATTCAAAAGTTTATCCGTCCGTTGAGTGAGTTTTTATCTGGGTACTCCTCCTAAGGAGGAGTGCTTATTTGCCGTTTCCTGGGAAGGCTAGCGGGCCGGATTTCTATTATTTTTTTATTTCACCACAAACTTAAACGCCTGCATTCCGCGCGGCGCAGCAAAATATACTCCGTTCTGCAAATTCAAATGCAACGTTTGCGTTGCGCCTTGCACATTGTAGCTCGCTACTTTTTTGCCGGTGAGGTCGAATATATCCAAAACCGTTGGGGAACTTGCCTCAACGAGCATGGTTTTTCCATTAAGCATCTGCACAGAGAAATGCGTTAATATAGGCGCATTGCCAAGCATGGGCGTAACTGAATCGTCGGAAAACGCTATCAAATACATCATGCTTGTACTTGTGCCATCGCTTGAATTTGGGCCAAGCCTAACAATTTCGCCTTGATTAAAGTTTTTTGAGTAAACGGTAAATGTACGAGGCTCTGCATCGCCGGTAACCGTCAGCTTTTGATTTACGGCAGCTTGGTTTACAACTGTAAACCCGGCAGAAGCCATCCATGAGGGTTTTGTTGTAACTCTATCTTCATGCATAAGATATACTGTTGCCGTTCTTCTCATTTTGAATTGAGCTATGGTGCTCCCAATGAACGTTCTCGACACCATAGACGTGCTAATCCATTCCGTGCCCGCCAAATCTGCAGGAATAAGGCTGGTGATAAAATCGCGATCGCCGAAAATTTTTGCGCCTATTCCAAAATCTTGTTTCACGGCCCAAGCAGCGGCATTAGCAGCATCAAAAACCATTAGGCTGTCGAACGCATTTCCTGTACCCCTATAAACGGGACCCGCAGATGAGGAGCTCGGAACAACGGACGAAGAAGATGGGGTGATTGGCACTGCCATAGTCCCTGCCCTTACCAAACCTCTGGGCCAAGTCCCGTACCATGCGTAGCCGGCTCTGCGCTCCTGCTCAATTTCTGCCATAGAATATTTTTTCACGCCGTCCCTGCCTACGAACATAGGCCTGTTAGTGCCGATTTCATAAAAACGCGCCCAAAGAGTATCGCTGTTAGATGATGCAACCAAGTGCCTGTCTGCTTCTCCGTTAGTCGTAATGTTTTCCACTTTATATCCTACTATCCTTACACTGGTCATCCAGGTAACCGCTGCATTTATGGCTTGTACCACATCGGCTCTGCGATTGCTTCCAAGCGAAGTGTCATATCTTTTGAGGAAATCAACTATGCCAACGCTCTCGCTGCCGCTGATGGAAGGCAGCTCATAAGCTCTGGCGCTGGCAGGCGCAAGAGTGCTCTTGTCGTGCTGCTGGCACCATGCGGTTTTTAAGTTGTTGCTGGTAATTTGCGAATTTAGAATCATGTCTACGCCATGCTCTACGGCGGTTTTAGCTTTTGCCGAGCGATCGTTATCTATAAAGGTGAAATGGTTGCGCTTTAATGAAACATCAAGCAATATATCCATTATCCTCACCATCGCGCCATCGTTAAAAGTAATATGGGCATGGTAAGTGCTTGTACTGGCACTGAATATCTGCGGGAAACCGCCATTGGAATACTGGCCGTTTAAGAAGAGGTCTATGCCCTTATTGAGAGATGTAAGGTATTTGGCTGTGTTTCTTGCTTTGTATAGCCGTGCCAAGAATGTTATTTGCGATGTGGTGGCATCGTTGTCCACAGTGGATTTTGCCCATTCGCCGGAGGTTACTTCCTGGCCTTTTCTCCAACCGCCGTCGGAAAGCTGGTAACTGACTATCTGATCGCCAACCGTTATGGCTTGCGCATCTGAGGCAAACCAAGCGTCGTTTTTACCTAGCAAGGCACTCCATTCGCCGTAGTTTTGAGCACTTGCGCTTGCAGCAAACAAAAAAAGAATGCAGGCAGCCCTGAAAAACGCAGTAGAACTTTTTTTTGCGTTCATATAATTATCCTCCCCAGCGAATAAAAAGCCGCTTAGTTAATACATATAATATATATTTTTTTTCGCAAGAGAGACGGATTTTTCATAAAAATTCTCCTTTTGCTTTGCAATTTTCTAAATTTTCTACAATGAAGCTTTCAATTACCCTCTTCCCGATTTACGATCCGCATAAAAAAAATGCACATAGCTTGGCTGCCAAGGTTTGGACTGCTAAAATCACAGGATTGCTCACAGGAAGGCCTTCGCTTAAATTGAATGTGTTTTTTACAGGTAAAATGCTGGAAGCTCTAAAGTCCGAAGTGGAACAGTTAACCGAATTTGTGGAAAACGGACAGCTTGAATTTTTGGGTGGCGCATATAACGATGCCATGCTCCCTCTGTTTCCAAGAGAACTCCAGTACCTACAGCTCGAAAAGCACAAAAAAAGTTTGCTACCTCTAATGGAACCTTCCGGTTTTTTTTGCAGATCCAATGCATGGGAAATAGATTTAATAGAAACCCTTGAAAAATGCGGTTTTGAATATGCGCTTATGCCCGATGTTTCGGTGCAGGAGGCGTTGGGCAGAAAAGCTACGGTGACCGGATGGTTTGCTGCGGAATACGGCGGCTCGTTTATGCGAATTTTAACATATTCGCAAGGCTTGTCCCAGGCATTTCAGAATACTCGCTCGGAAATAATAGAGTCTTTGAAAAATTTTAACGATTTGGGCGGCATAAATTGCATTCTTTTGAATATAAATCTGGACGATGCGGTTTTGAACAGCGAGTGGCTGCAGGCCATAGATACCGCTAATGCCGAAGGTTTGGATGTCGAGCATCATCTGCTCAGCCAGGCGGTGCAGGATCAAAAGGCTGCCGGCAAAGTGAATCTGGCAAGTCATTCCGCTTTTGCTCCGAGTTGCAGGGATATTCTTTTGAGAATGCCGGAAATAAATTTTTTGCATAAAAGATTTTTAAGCGTGTATTTTAACGCACGCTCTCTTAGCGACTCCGATGTTCAAAAGAAGGTTTTTGATAAGTTGCTAAAGGCCATGCCTCAGACTTACTTTAACAATACCGCAGAAGGAATGCAACGCGACTTTGTGAGATTTCAGGCGCACCGTGCGGTTATGCAGGCAGAACAGGTTTTGCGAGATAACGAACCTCAAAAAGGCATTAAATTTGCCACGCACGATTTTCTTTTAGACGGTAACCGCCAGCTTTTATTCAGCAATCCGTATTTGGAATGTTTGGTTGAACCTACTATGGGCGGCTGGATGCGCTCGCTGGCTTATCGCCCCTCTTTTTCGGAACTTGTCTGTTCCATGCGAGATGACGGCGAAATTTCTACGCTTTTTTTAGATCATATTTGTCCGTTTGAATTTGAAAATCTGGACCAGAGAACTTTGTGGATAAACGACAGGCAGGGAGCTTTTTTGGGCCCTTACGAAAGTTCCGTTAAAACGCTTGACAAAAAGGTGCAGGTATTGCTCTTTGGCGATCAGAATGTGTCTTATTCGGGAAAGGAGTATCAATTTAAGGTGGAAAAGGTTTTCAGCTTGAAAGACGATGAATCGGAAGTTTTGGCCAGCATATCGGTGACCAACAACTCGTTCAATGTTTTTTGCGGAGAAATTGCTACGGAGCTTTGCCTGGGTTTTCGCAGTGATGATATTCGTGGCCAGTCGCTGAGAATTCAGGGTAAAAAAATAAAAATTGATCTGAGCAATACTTTTTACAAAAATGTGAAAAACATCAAGTTCAGAGACAGATATTTGGGTATTGGCGCATCTATTGATTCCAACAAGAGCACAGATGTTTTATGTGCGCCTATTCTGGGCATGGGTTCTATTGCGGCTCCGACCATTGCGCAAGGCCTCAGATTTGCTATTTTTCGCAGGGTGGAATTGAAAGGGCAGGAGAGCGAGATTTGCCATTTGCGCATTAAACTGAACGGCGGAGGGTTTTTATTGTGAGTGCTAATTTAGACTTTGCGATGGAGATTTTCAAAAACGAGATTTCGCTTGAATTCAATGGGGTTTTGAAATCGGAACATCTTCCTGCTGTGCGTGAGCGATTATATTCATCTGTTGACGGCGAGCATAAAATTTATTTTGTGAACATTGAGCAGGCTAGATTCAGAGATAAGAATTATTTGAATATGTTTTTGGATTTTTTGAACTTTGTGAGCGGTAAGGAATCGGAGCTTGTTTTTATTTTTCACAACGAGGATTGCTCAAAGTTTTTCGGTCCGTTTTTCAACATATTTAAAATTTACGATTCAAAAGAGTCTTACAGAAAAAATACGGGTTTGTGGGACAAGTTAAAAGCAACCGGCATAACATATCAAAGAACAACAGGCTTGCGCCTTGCGCCGGGAGTGGCGATAGTTTTTTTAATTCTGCTTGCAGGCTGGCTTTTGACATTATTTTCCATAATATCTAGCCAAGACCAGGATATCAGAGACCGGGAAAATATTTTACATGAGTTGCAAGACAAATACTCACGTTCCATTCAGGCATTGGAAACTTTAAAAGCCTCCGTTGCTCCGTTAAGGAGCATGGGCTTTGAAATTGATACCACAAGCAAGGTTCCGTTGGGCGCCATAAGCGAGTGGGAAGAGTTTTTGCGGGAACGGGAACGTTAATACTTAATTTTTTGCAACCGTTCTTCTGCGGTTGCGCCTTGAACAAAATCCAGCGGGGCAACTTCCACAACAGTAAAGCAACCGAACTTTTTTGACGCACGTGTGCGGAATGCGGCACGAGCGGCTGCGTACATTGTGTTTGCAGTCATGATTGGGTTGGAGCCGGCAAGCGTTATTTCCACTTTTACCTTTTTGCCGTAATTTATCAGATGGCCCTGGTGTTTGTCGGTATCGTATTTGGCAATTTTGGGCACGAATTTTACGGTTGTAAGATCTTTTATAAAGTATGGGTGGTTGATTATCTCTTTTGCTATGCGCTTTTGCTCGGATTTATCTGCTACAACATAAACTTTGCGTTTTTGCGTTCCGGGTTTGCTGCCGGGCAAGGTGAGGGAAACCGCATCTTTTACGCCCTTTATGTCTTTGACTTCTGTTGTGTGCCCCATGCTACGTCCGGGACCAAATGTGGTAAGTGTATCACCGAGAGGGGAGAGTTGATTGAACAATGCACGTTGAATTGAGTCAAAGCCTGGGTCCCAGCCTGTGGACATAATTGAGACGGCACGGTTTTTTGCGGCTATTTTGCCTGTTTCTTCACGGCATTTTAATATTTTCGCATGAGAATCATAACAGTCAACTGTGCAGATACCTTGGCTCAAAAACTTTTTGACGTCTTTCTGCACATGACCGCTGGGGCCTGCGCAGAGGATCACGTCTGGTTTTGCTTTAAGGTCGTTAACGTCTGAAACTACGGGAATGCCTTTTGGCACACCTTTGTTTTTTCCTGTGGCGTTGCGGCGAATTATCCCAACAATGTTAATGTCATTGTCTGAACCGAACTTTGAAACATGGTCGAGGTGAGTTTTCAAAATCGCCTGTCCGATGTTTCCGAAACTGCTGATTGCTACTTTGATTTTTTTCATTCTTGGAATATAGAAAATGTCAGAACCCCGATTTTCCCGATTTTAGGATTTACAGGATTTTCTGAGTTTCGTGGCGAAAATTCTCCTACTTGGAGGAGTGCCCATAGGGCGAGGTGGGCTAATTCTCCAGAGTTTGTCATTTTTCACGTCATTTTTTGATGGTTTTCACTTTTTTGTGCACATCAACGCCAGCAAGCTATACGACGACTACAAGCGAATACCAGAACTCAGACCACAAAAAGAATACGATGACGCCCTCAAAAAAGCCAACGACGCTAAACCGATGAGAGATATAGGACTATGCGTGGGAAGTGCCTTGCTCGCAGCTGGAATAGCAGTGCATATTTGGTTCTGACTTATTCTCTGACAAACAAAATAGAGCCTGCAAATACCAATGCTATCACCGCAATCTTCTGCGCCGGGAACGGTTCTCCAAACACCACCAGGCCGCCGATGGCAGGCACAATCAGGCCAATTGCCGCCGAAAGCGGTATCACAAACAAGGCTCGCCCCCTGCGAAGCCCTATTTGCGAACAGATAAATGCGGCTATGTAAAGCACGGCAAACACAAAAATTCGCACATCAATGGGTGGAGGATTCAAACCATCTATGGAAATGCTCTTGAAAAAAATCGCAGAAAGACCAAACCCAACGCCTGCGCACAGAGAATCCGTAATTTCCGTTCTGCGAAAAATCAGGCAGGCAACGGCTAGCGCAGCGAGCACAGCTCCGGTATAAATCCATAGCAACGGCATTTCGCTGTTGTTGCCGCTACCATGCGCCTCTCCTGCCAAAGTTCCGTCTATCAAAATTCCGCAAAAGATAAGCACTATGCCAAAAGCTATCTTTTTGCTCATAAGTTCGCTAAGGATTTTCCAGCCCAAAATCGCCGTAAGCGCAGGATTCAAAGCCATAAAGGGCTGAACTAGGCTTATATTATACCTTGCCATCGCCGCATAGTAAAGCAGAGTTGCTATCAAGCTCAAAAACATTCCGCCGAGCCAAAATTTGTTTTTGGCAAGAGAGCCTATAGAATTCACAGCACGCAAACCAATGCTAACAAGAATATTTCCAAAAGCGAGGCCAATTGCTGAACTTAGCGTTAATAAAAAGAACACTAATCGCTCCCGTAAATTTCCTTATAAGTCCAGTAGCTTCCTACCACTCGTTTGATGTAATCTCTGGTTTCCCAGTAGCTCACCTCTTCAACTCTTATGTCCCATGGCAGGGAACCGTGACTGGCAATCCAGCGGTTTGCAGGTGCCGGGCCGGCGTTATATTCGCCTAAAACACCTATGTAGTCCTGATTATGCTCAACATATAAATCGTTCAAGTATCTCACTCCCAAACGAATATTAAAATATGCGTTGTATAGCAAATCCTTGTCGTAATTTTGCACTCCCTCTCTTTTTGCTAAAAATTCTCCTGTTGTGGGCATAATTTGCAAAAGCCCTCTGGCGCCTACGGGGGATTGTATTTTGGCGTCAAACATGCTCTCGTGCCGCATCACGGAATACACCAAAAGCGGGTCTATTTTTGCGTGCTTCCTTACCTTGTCTTCGTATGGGAGCGGGTAGAGAAATTTCATAACCTGTATCGGGATGTTCTCCATTTTTTGCCTTGGAACCATATTTAAAAATACATGAGCCATACGGTGCGCCAGCGCATGTTCGCCGTTTTGCATGAACATCATGCCGTATCTGTAATAAAATTCCGGGCGATTTTTGTGGAGTTTCAAAGTCTCATCGTAAAGAACAAAGGCTTCTTCTTCAAAGCCGCTGCGGAGCAGCATTTCAATCTGTTCCAAACGCTTAACGCTTACAAGGGAATCTTTTGTGTTCTCCTCCCTTTTTCGTAAACCTCTTAACCAAAGAGTAGTGGAATCTTCAGACATTTTGGCGCAGAGTTTCGGGGTTGTTTCTGCCAGTCCAAACTCCTTCAGATTTTGCTTTGCACGCCATGCGTAATATCCCAGCGGAAAATCGGCTATCACAGCTTTGTAAGCAGTTGTTGCGTTTTCTTTTTTTTCCAGCAGTCTCTGGCATTCCGCATAAAAATAAAGAGCTGCGCTTCTCGGCATAGGTCCCGTATTGTCTTTTGCCGCTTCTGCAAATATGGGTGCTGCTTTTGAATAGTTGCCTTCTTTAAAACTTATGAACCCCACTCTGAATTTTGCCCATTGCTTTCTTTGATTTTTTTCAAAACTGCCGCTATATAATTGCTTATAGACTTCAATGGCTTTTTCATACTCTTTTGCCTGTTCGTATTCCATTCCTTTTACCCACAGGTTATTTGCGTTTTCCGTGCTGGCCGGGAATTTTTTTCTGAAAATAGAGTCTAATTTTCTGGCTTCGACATTGTTGCCGGCAGTTCTGTACATCCTAAGCAGAGTTTGCATCCATGTGACATTGTGGTCAATGCTGTCTAAAAGTTTTTTGTACCGAGCAATTGCCAAATCTGTTTTTCCGGAGAGCCTCCAAGCTTCTGCCTGCATTACCATTAGATTCAGCTTCCTATCGTTGCCGATATTTGCATTTTTACTGGAGAGAATAGTGTTTATTCTGTCTGCGCACCTTTCGTGATATCCTTTTTTGCAAGTGAATCTCACAAAGTCGTAATCTGTGGAGGTTGGAGCCAGTGTTTGCAGGGCTTTGAATGCGGAGTCTGCGAATCTGCCGCCGTTTCTAAGAGCCGAGAAATATGATTCCGTTGTGCCCAGCGTCCATCTGAGATATTGCGCATAGTTTGTGTTCGGTTTTAATTTGAGGCGTTTTTCTATGGAGTCTTTTTTGGCTTTTGGCGTTATTGAGGTGTCGCGTAGTACGCCTTCCAGCAAAATTTGGTCTGCCCTCTCCCATGAGTTTTTGTTGTTTTTCAAGCTTTTCAGGTTTAATAGAAGTTTTCTGCTTTCCTGGTAATTGCCTCTTTCCATTTCGCATTTGGCAAGCCTGAGTATCATAGGTCCGTATAAAAGATCCGAGGCACTCTCCAAAAACGGTTTATATGCGGCGTAAGCGCTGTCCCATTTTTTGTCGTAATAGAACACTGCGGCTTGCAAAAGCCTTCTTGAAGTGGAGTCTTCTGCATTCTTACTCCCTTGCAGGGCAAGCTCTCTACGCAAGACTTCGTTTCTAAACACATCGGGGTGCAGAGATTCCAATTTACGGTCGTCATCGTTAGCGGCGGCGATGGAAAAAAGAATGGCAAAAATTAGGAGGAGAAGTTTCATTTTAACGAAAATTTAGAAAATTTTTCAAAAGAAAATCTTAATATGCATCACCCACTGAAAAAAATATATATTATATAAGTACGGGGGTTTTTATGAACAAAATAGTTCTGCCTGTTTTGCTCGGCTTTGTGATGAGTGTTTTTGCGCAAAATGAGCCGTTTACGCTGGGTGCGGATATTTCGTGGATACAGCAAAAAGAAAACAGTGGCGTGCGGTATTACCACGATGGTGTGCAGCAAGACCCATTTGCCATACTTAAAAACCACGGCTTCAACTACATACGTTTAAGGCTATTTGTTGACCCCACCGCAAAAATCCCAAATGAAAGCGAATCTCCTTATTCCACGGCTGGCTATTGCGGCCTTGATTCCACAATAAAAATGGCAAAAAGAATAAAAACCGCAGGCATGAAATTCCTTTTGGATTTCCATTACAGCGACACTTGGGCAGATCCGGCAAAGCAGTACAAGCCTATGTCTTGGCAAAGCTTGACCACTTTGGCACAGCTAACTGCAAAAGTGCGCTCATACACAAAAGAAAGTTTGGAAGCGTTTAAGAGCAATGGCGTTTTACCCGATATGGTGCAGATTGGCAATGAAACAGTAAGCGGAATGATTTGGGACGTGGGCAGGAATTACAGCCCAGGCAGTTGGAGCAACTTTGCGGCCTTGGTAAATGCCGGCATAGACGGAGTGAAAGATGTTGATGCGAACGTTAAAATAATGGTGCACACCATCAATGAGAAAAACCCGAATGGCTGGCTTACAAACCTCAAAAATAACGGAGTGTCCAGAGTGGATGTATTCGGGCTTTCTTATTACACAAAATGGCACGGACAGCCGGATAGCTTGCAGAGGGTGGCAACTAAATTCGCAGCGGATAATGCAAGCAACAACATGAAAATAGCCGTTGCGGAATACACCGCAAAGTATCATGAGAGGGTCAACGATATAATTTTCAATTTGCCCAATAACAAGGGTTTTGGAACTTTTATCTGGGAGCCTGCGGATTGGAATGACAATGATTCCGGGGTGGTGCTTTTTGACTGGAAAGGCGGAACTAACAGCGGTCGCTATGCAAATGCGCATTTGGATGATTACATAGGATTGGCAGTAAAATACGGAACTCAGGCATCCAGTAGCAGCTCAGTTGTACCTAGCAGTAGCAGCAGCGTAGCGCAATCCAGCAGTAGCGGCACTACGGCTATTCACAGCATAATTGCGGATATTCCCCAAAATGCGAGAATTGAGGTCTATAACCTGCGGGGTGAGCGCATATATGGCACTCCGGCTCAAGGCGTGTATGTTATAATTACTATATTACCTTCAAACAATAAAACCAAGAGGTTATTTTATGTCCATTAAAGTAGGTATCAACGGATTCGG
>JGI24695J34938_10001485_pt1 | contig 19802 bp, 18 predicted proteins | sample TergutCo191P3_FD_34938 | JGI IMG/M metagenome (IMG submission 34938)
GGACTCGGAGACGATTGGCAGTGAACTTGCCGGTAACCTTATGCAGCTTAATATGGCGGGAAGCGTAAAACTAAAAACCGTGCAGATCCGCCGCGACTATATGCCTTACGGCAGCGTGCTTGTTGTTGATGATGTTGAAACGAATCTTTATGTAGCTAAAGGGCTTATGATACCTTACGGCTTAAAGATAGATACGGTTATGAGCGGATTTGACGCGATAGAAAAAATCAGAAGCGGTAAAACATATGACGCTGTTTTTATGGATCATATGATGCCGGGAATGGACGGCATTGAAACAGTAAAATTAATCAGAAATTTTGGCTATACAAAACCGATTATCGCGTTAACCGCGAACGCGCTCGCCGGTCAGGCCGAGATGTTCATGCAGAACGGCTTTGATGATTTTATTTCCAAGCCGATCGATATCCGCCAGTTGAATCTGTCTTTAAACAGATTTATCCGCGATAAGCAGCCTCCCGAAGTTTTAAAGGCGGCAAAAAAGCAAAGAGAACAAATGAAAGACGGCGTTATTCAGCCTTCTGTCGCCCCTGAGATTGCCGAGTTCTTTTTACGTGACGCGAAAAAAGCCGCGGCGATTATGGAGTCGATTTATCTTAACAAATGCCGAAGGGTTGATGACGTTTCTATGTTTATTATTAATATTCACGCGATGAAAAGCGCTTTAGCGAATGTCGGCGAAACAAATCTTTCTTCGGAAGCCGCCAAACTTGAAAAAGCCGGACGTGACAAGGATGTTAATTTTATTTTAACTCAGCTTCCTGTGTTTCTGGAGCGTCTTTATAATATAATTCACAGTTTTGAGTCAAAGGAAAGACTGCCGGGAGAAGAGAAAAAAATTGTCGGGGAAATTTCATTTTTAAAAGAAAAACTTGCAGAAATTTGCGCGGCATGTTCAACATTTAATAAAAAGAAAGCGAAAGATTTGCTTGCGGAAATCAGATTAAAATCATGGCCGCCCGCGACTGAAGAATGTCTTGGCAATATTGCCGGATTTTTACTGCACAGCGAATTTGACGAGGCTGTTAAAACAATTGAAGAACTTATAAAACAAATTTAAAAATTTTTTAAAACTCCAGCTGCAGTTCTGTTCCGTCAATACGCATTTTATAATGTTTATTCTCACCTTTAGTTACAAAGTACACCAAATCATTTATTATTGTCAAAAATGAACAGTTATAATCGCAGATTTTATGCCGGCTTGTCCCGTCTGTGCGTATCCTGTAGATTTTATTTCCGTCATTTTCATTAATAAATAATATCCAATCACCCGCAACTTTGAAACCATTATAACCAATATCATCATAAATCTTTTGCCGTCCTGTTCCGTCCGCGCGTATTTTATATAATTTATTACTGTCACTTTCATTTTTATAGTACACCCATCCGCCTGAAATATTCATATGCCAGCTTCTGTCATCATTGATCTTCCGCCGTCCTGTTCCGTCTGCGAGTATCTTGTAAATTTTACTGTTATCATCGCCGTTTATATAGTATACCCATCCGTCTGTTATTGTATAAATGCGCGCTTTATCATCACATAATTTCTGCCGCTGCGTTCCTTCTTTATGTATTTTATATATTCTGCTTTGCTCGCTTTCATTTAAATAATATACCCATTCCCCTATCGTATTTACAAAATTGCATTTATCATCATTTATCTTAAGTTCATATTTATCTTTTCTGCGTCTCCCGTACAGTTTTTCTCCATCATTTTTATTTTTGAAAAATTCCCACTTATCACTTTTTAATAAAATAAGATTATTTGATTCATATACCTTTGTTGGAAGTTCCTGCGCCGCTTTTTCCGGCGTAGAAACTGCGGGTTTTGAAGGAGATGTTTTAGGTTTTGGCGGCGGTGTTTCGGATTTTTTCGGCAGTGTTTCATTTTTTTGCGGAGGCTTTGCCTTTGGCGATTCAGGCGGGAACAACCCTGAAAGTTCTTTTACCGATGCCGCTTCGGTCCAGTCCTTCATTCCTGTTTTCCAGACAAGGGTATCTCTTTTTATAACTTTTTCATTTATTTTTTTTATGATTTCTTTATGTTCAACAGGACCTTTATCCGTTCCGTTAACAGAGTAGTAAAACATGTCTTTTATTTCCGGTTCCGCCTGACCTGCGGATTTGCCGCCGGAATTATTTTCTTCTTGTTTCTTTTCGGAAGTATCGCGTTTTTTTACCGGCACTCCTTTTAAAATAAAAAGCAGGGTATCAAATAAATCCTCGGCGATATTTTCCGTCAGCCCGTAATCCTCATGGAGTAACCTTACCTGCTGCTTCCTGCAGATATCAATTTCCTGCGTTTTATCAATTTCTTTTGCCACTTTAGCCTCGAGCGCCTGCATTAAAAACCGGCTTTCTTTTTTATATCCGCCTTTTGCATAATCGCTTAAAAGCGCTTTGCATTTTGACGTTTCAAGAATTGCGTTCTTGCCCTGCTCTTTGATTAAAGTCTGAAGAATGTCGATAAACCCCTGATCCATGCCGCGGCTCCTTAATTGTTTTTATTATAACCTGCGTTAATAACTGAAAGTATATATCTGTCCATTAAAATATTTTCCAGCGCGGCGGCGGGCGAGCGGAGGAGCATGTCGTATTCCGCGGTAAGCGCGAGGCAGACTTCCGCCGATTCCGCGTCATAGCGGCGGGCCGCCGCCGCGTAATCGTCTTTTGTTTTGGGCGACGAGAGACCGATTTTCTTCAGTTCAAAACTGTTATTCGCGTTACCTGTCTCTATCAGCGATAAGTAGTCGCCTAGCTTCCTGAAACACCACGCGAGTCCCGCGAGAATTCCCTGCGCGCTCTCTTTCGCGGCAAGCATAACAGAGATTGATTCAAGCGCTTTACTGAGATCGCCGGAGGCGATGCGGGAAAAAAGCGTAAAGGCGGATTCCTCTCTGTTATGCGAAATCCACTTTTCTACATCGGCTGCTGTAATTGTTTTACTGTCTGTTTTTTTATCAGCGGGTATAAACTGTATAAGCCGGGTACATTCGCGCCTGAGAGCGTCAGTATTATTCTCAACAAGTTCAAGAATTGTGTTAACGCAGTCTCTGTCTATATGAAAACCTTCGCGCCTGAAAAATGATGTAAGCCATTCGTTTTTTTCTCTTTCAAACATTTCGTAGAATATTTTAACGCTGGTCTTTGGAACGCCTGCCTTAAAGAGAGCGTCTTCAAGCCCCGCGGCGGCTTTTGTTTCGTCTGTAAGAAGAATAAGAACCGCGCTTTGCTCCATGCTTTGTACGCATGACGCAAGAAGCTCAATCTCGTCCTTTTTTTTAAGAAGCTCGGCGTTTTTTACAATGACAACGCGCGACTCCGCGAACAGACCGATGTTTAAGAGAGTGTCAGCGATCCCGCTGATGCCTGTTTCGCCTATATAGAAATTGTATTCTTCAGCGCCGGGAAATTTCTCTTTTACGGAGTTAACGGCATCCTGTTTTTTTCCAAGCTCCGGCCCCAGAAACAGATAAACATTTTTTTCTGAGACAGATGACGATTTCCCCGGCATGTTAATATGTGCGGATTAATGTATACAAACGCCCGAGTATTTTTACTTCCTGACTGTATATCGGCTTATACGCCGGATTCTCCGCCTGTAACCTGACTCTCGTGCTCTCTTTGTAAAAACGCTTGAGTGTTACCGCTTCGTCAATTACCGCGACGGCGATTTCGCCGTTGCGGACAACGCTTTGTTTTTCGATAATCGCTGTATCGCCTTCCAGAATGCCCGCGCCCGTCATTGAATCGCCTTTTATTTTTAACGCGAAATACTTTTTATTTTTTCTCAGCATGGAACGGTGCAGCAGAACATTTCCGTCATAATTTTCTTCTGATAAAATCGGCATGCCCGCGGCTACGCTTCCAAGCACAGGAATGCTCATAAGGTCCGCGTCTTCCGGCCTTGAATGGATCAAACCCATTGTTCTTGGTCTCTTGTCAGCCTGTTTTAAATGACCCTTTTTTCTAAGGGCTGTTATGTGATCATGAGCCCCTTTCACAGAAATTGAGTAATGATCTGCTATCTCTCTTATTGTAGGCGGGTATGAATTTTTTTTAATATAATCTGCAATAAAGGAGAGGACTTGTTTTTGGCGCTCTGTCAACTCTTTCATAAATACACCTTATTACCTATTTGAATTTTTTTCAACCGGAATCACGCTTTTGACGTCTGGCTAATTCCGTATTTTTTAAGTTTGGCGTGCAGGTTGCTCGGATAAATTCCGATAGCCTCTGCTGTTCTGGATATTATACCCTTATTTTTGGAAAGTTGATACTCCAGATAGTATTTTTCAAAGTTATCTCTTGCCTGGTTGAAATCCTGCTCAATCAGGCCGTCCGGCAAAACTCCATGCGCTTTTTCCGGCTCGGCGCTCCTGTTTTTATTTTTTGTGTTTAACAGTTTTTCAAGATCGTCGGCGGTTATTACATCGCCCTGATGCATTACAGAGATCCTTTCCGACAGATTTTTCAGCTCGCGGACATTTCCCGGCCAGCTATGCTCTGTAAGCGCTTCCATCGCGCCTGCCTGAAAAGACATTTCCTTATTCAACTGCTTTAAAAAATGATGAAGAAGCAGCGGAATGTCCTCGGCTCTTTCGCTCAAAGGAGGAAGATGAATCGGGATTACATTCAGCCTGAAATAAAGATCCTGGCGGAATTTTCCTTTCTCGTAGGCTTTTTCCAGGTCCTGATTTGTAGCCGCGATTATTCGCACGTCGGTTTCTATTGTTTTTTCTCCGCCTACGCGCTCAATTTTCTGTTCCTGAATTACCCGCAAAACTTTCGCCTGCGCCGGCAGACTCATATCGCCGATTTCATCAAGGAAGAGCGTGCCACCGTGAGCGAGTTCAAACCTGCCCTTGCGCGCCGAAACCGCGTCTGTAAACGCGCCTTTTTCATGGCCGAAGAGTTCGCTTTCTATTAAACTGTCCGGAATTGCCGCGCAGTTTACATCAACGAACGGGTTGTCCGCCCGCGATGAACACATGTGGATAGCTCTCGCGATTACCTCTTTTCCCGAACCGTTTTCGCCCGTTATTAAAATCCGCGCGTCTGTTCCGGCTGACTGTTTGACCATCTCGCGGATGTTTCTGATAACGGAGCTTGTTCCGATTATATCTTCGCAGGCGAAGAGTTTCATTTTTTTTAAGGTTTTATTTTCATCGCGGAGCTGCTTTACCGTAAACGCGTTTCTGCATACAGTAAGCACTTTGTTAAGCGACAGCGGCTTTTCCAGAAAGTCAAACGCCCCAAGCTTAACAGCGCGCACCGCCATGTCAATACTCGCGTGGCCTGATATCATTATTATTTCCGCCGCCGGCCATTCAACGTGAATTTTTTCAAGCGCTTCAATGCCGCCCATTTTCGGGAGAAGGACATCAAGAAATATTAAATCAATTTTTTCGCGCTTAAGCACTTCAATTCCGGCGAGCGCGTCTTCGGAAACAAAAACTTTATATTTTTCATCTTCAAGGATTGACGCGAGGGTTTGTCTGATACCTGGTTCATCGTCAATGATAAGTATAGACGGCATTATCCTTCTCCGTTGATCATGTTACCGGCAGATCGATATAGAATGTTGTTCCCGCGCCTTCGGCTGAATCAAACCAGATGGAGCCGCCATGATCATTCACAATCCGCTCGATAATCGGGAGTCCTAATCCTGTGCCTGATTCTTTAGTTGTAAAATAAGGAGTAAAAACCAGCCGGGCATCGTTTTTGTTAATACCCTTTCCTGTGTCTTTTACGCTTAATCTACAATAACAGACATCCCGCTTTTTTACAAGATCGGTTCTTATTTCAATCATGCCGTTTCCGTTCATCGCGTCTATAGCGTTAATTATTATATTCGTTAAGATTTGCGAGAAACGGTGTTTGTCAATTTTTATGCGTATTCCTGTTTGCACATGTTCAGTGTAGAACATTATTTTGGAATATGAGCTTGAATACGAGTTTATTACCTCATTGATTGAATCATCCAGACTCGATGATGAGTTTGACGGCTCCATCGGCTTAGACAGTGTTCTAAATTCATTAAGCAGAGTGGAAAGCCCGTCTGTCTCCTGAATGATTGCCATCATTGAGCTTTCAAGAATTTCACCGATATTTTCAGGATGCATCTGCCATCTTCTTAGCACGCGTTCCGCTGAAAGCCTTATTGGTGTAAGCGGATTTTTTATCTCATGCGCGAGCTGCTGCGCCATGTTCTGCCAGATTGATATTTTTTCGTTTCTTACAAGGGCTGCGCGGGATTTTTCCAGATCCTGTACCATCGCGTTAAATGATTTAATAAGTATTCCAAGCTCGTCATCCCGCCGCGTCAGGATCTGAATGGAAAAATCACCCTCCGCTACCCGCTGTGTCGCCTCTGTCAGTTCTACAATCGGGCGCGTTATCCGCCGCGTAAAAGAAATTGTTATAATCGCGGTCATTAAAATCGTAGGGAGAAAAAACACAACATAGTAATAAATTAAAAGTGGGCGCATGTTGTCTCTGAGTTCGTTTACAATTTCAAAACGTTCCGCCTGATTTTCCAGCACGGATCTTCCAGCGTCAAACTCGCTTCCAAGATCGTAGCTTATTACGGCGGTAACGCTTCCGGCTCCCTGCGAAGATTTTTGCACATAACGTATCGTTCCCTGATCGCGCGGCATCTCTCTTGACGTAAATCCGCTTTCCGCTGACGGAGGGAACTGCAGCCTCAGCCCTTCGCCGCCTGTAAACGATATCTCTGTCCATGCCTCATGGCTGTCCTGCGACGGATCTGTCAGGTTAAAAACCTGAACGGCGGCGATATCCGGCGGAAGCCAATCTGTAATACCGAAAAAGTCGTATTGTTTTATTATATTTTCGAAACGTTCCATGTGCATTGAGTAATTGTCAGCGATAAAACTGTTTGCCGACCTTATTACCATTGGAGCGTTTATGCTGTGCCAGAAGCGGATAAGCTCGTTCAGCGCGGTTGTCGTCATCAGCGTCACCGGAGTAACTGAGAAAACGACAATGACCGCGAAGTATCCTAAAAGTCTTATATTAAATTTGCTTCCAGGCCGTTTAAAAATAAAATCTGTCAGCAGGTTAAATATCGAGATTCCGAAAACGATTAACAGCACCGCCGGAATCGCAAAAAAAACGATCAGGTTCAGGCGATCCGGCATTTCTCCGTATTCGAGTATTCCGCTTAAAAAATTCCCGGAAAAAAGGACTGTAAGCAAAAAAAGAAGCGAATAAATTAATATAAGAATTCGCACTCTGATTATAGGTCCCGCGCTGAAAATATTTTTTCTTTTCATGACAGGGTTATTCTTCTTCAAACTTGGACTCAAAAAGTTTTATTAGAGTTTCTACCGCCGCTTCTTCGTCTTCTCCTTCCGCGATTATCTTTAACTCCGTTCCGTATGACGCGCCTAAAGTTATTATACCCATTATTGATTTCGCGTTTATGCGGTCTGAGCCTTTCTCTATATAAATATTTGATATGAAATTTTTTGTTGTCTGCACCAAAAGCGCGGAGGGGCGCGCGTGTACACCGGCTCTGTTTATTACCTTAACAATTTTTTCAGTCATATCCTTTCCTCAGATTATATCGTCATGACCAAAGAAAACGGAGCGGGAAGCGTCGCTTTCTATCCACTTCAGGATATTTTTATTGAACTCTCTCGTGGCGTGATAACCCATCGACTTGAGCCTTTCGTTCATCGCGGCTGTCTCAATTATTATTGGGATATTTCTGCCAGGCTTAACTGGTATTGTCAGCTTTGGAATATTAACTCCCAATAGCTCGACTGTATGATCCTCAGCGCCTAACCTGTCGTAATTTTTATTTGAATCCCATTCCTCCATTTCTACTACAAGTTGAATTTCTTTGCGATCCCTTATCGCCCTTACTCCGAAAAGATGAGTAATGTTGATGATGCCTGGTCCTCTTATTTCCATATGATGCCCGATTATTTTATTCGCTCCCGCGCCCATTAATGTGTTTCCATAGATGCAGTTTATTTCCACTACATCGTCAGCCACAAGGCGGTGGCCTCTGTGAATAAGTTCCAGCGCTGTTTCGCTTTTCCCTACGCCTGAGTCGCCCTGCAGCAGTATGCCCAATCCGTAAACTTCAACAAGCACGCCGTGCACAATCTGGCGCGGAGAAAATATTCTGGAAAGGATTCGCATTATTCTGGCGGAAAAATCGGCTGACCCTAAATCAGTCTGCAAAATGGGGCAGTGGGCGTTTTCGGCTAATTCATAAAAAGCATCATGCGGGCTCAGGTTGTGAGTGAATATGCAGCACGGCATTGAGTAATCAAACATCTGTTTGATTGTGTCGGTTCTTCCTTCGCTTTCCAGACGCCTCAGGTATGCCACTTCTCCGCGCCCGAAGACTTGAATTCGCTGGCAGGCGAAATCCTCAAAAAACCCCATTATTGCGCCCATCGGCCGGTTCAAGTCCGGTATGTCAATGGTTTTGCCAAGCCCTTTCCTGCCTCCGATGCAGCGAAGGTTTAAGGAGTTATGCTCCTTGAGATCCAGGTCGATTAAGTCAAGCACTGTAAAGACCCTTTCCGCCATATCCTTAGTTTAGTGAATATTATTATTGTGTTCAATTATCTTTTGCCGGAGATGCAGGGAAAAATCATTTTTTAACGGCTTCTTATTAATTTGTAAAATAATCATATATACCGCGCCGCGCGGTTTGTTGCGCATAACGGCGCTGTATAAAGCAGGCGCGGGCGGCGGAAACCGGAAAGCCTCCGCTGTCTGTAATTGACTTTTTCCGGTTTTTTTTTCAGAATAAGGTAAATGGAAGAAAGCCCGCACGCTCCTGTATCACGTACCCGGCTGGAAAGCCTGAATACAGAAGAATTAATAAAACTCGCTGATACATACGGCGTAGATATCCCTCCTGAACTGGAAAGGATATTCATAATTGAGGAAATTCTTGAGATTATCAACGCGGAAAAGGAAGAAACCGAACCTCCGATAGAGGTTAATCCCTCCTACTCCGAATCCGCTTTACTGCCAAAGCAATACAATATCTCCTATGTAGAAGTGATAATAAGGGATCCGCTATGGATATTTGTTTTTTGGGAAATTAAAGGGCATGACAGGGAAATTCATGAAAGCGCGAAAGATTTCGGGGGTTATTTTCTGCGCGTAATCCCGCTTGACAATGAAGGAAAAGAGCTTAATTTAAAAGAAAACGCCTTTACAGTTCTTGTCACAAGAGAAGACAGCGCTAGGTATCTTGGATTCGCGGGAGAGACAGCTTTTTATGATGACGATGATTTAACAAACGATAATTCCGGGAAGCAGACTCATTCTGACGCGAAACCGCAGAGAGAAAATAGTTCCAACAGATCAAATTGTTTTAAAATTAAACTTGGCGTGGCGCGCGGCAGCAATGAAATTGTTCTTGCTTCTTCCGCGTCATTTGTTCTTCCCCCGCTGTATGAAAATGAAAAAATCGCGATCATGAGCCGCAATCCGTTACTCCGCTTATCGGGAGTGCAGAATCTGTCAATAATTAGAAACACAGACCGGCACAGGAGCAAGAGGTAAATTATGGAATTCCGCCGCGCTATCTCTTTTGTGCTTGAAGCTCACCTGCCTTTTGTCAGGGAGTACAGCAAAGAAGATAAGTTAACTCATGCCGGCGAGGAAGAGCGTTTCTTTGAGTATTTATCAGAAACGCTGCTCCCGTTTCTTGACGCGTTAAACAGGCTGGAAAGCGATCACATTCCGTTCAGGCTTGGCTTTGTGATATCGCCGGTTCTCTGCCATATGTTATGTGACGAGCATCTTCAGAATAAGTATCTTTCCTATCTTGATAAACAAATCGAATTCGGAGCGCGCGAACTGGAGCGCACCGCGCCGGATGCCGTAATAAATAAAATGGCAAAAGACTATTACAACCAGATTGTAGACAGAAGGATTGCGTATACCGAAAGGCATGAAAAAAACATTTTAAAAACATTCGATTTTTATAAACGCAGGGGGAAACTGGAAATTCTCGGCAGTTGCGCGACAAATCCCTTTCTTCCTTTTCTCGGTCATAATCAGGAATCTTTACAGGCGCAGATGGAAACGCCTGTTCCGATTTTCCGCCGCCACTTTGGAGGCTGTTCGCAGGGTTTCTGGCTGCCGTGCTTCGGATGGACGGAGGCGATTGAGCCGTATCTAAAAGCGTATAACTACAGTTACACAATTATCGACAGCCACGGGCTTTTATTCGGCAATCCATCGCCGGAGAGAGGCTGTTTTTCACCTGTAAGAACGCCTAATGGGACGTATGTCCTCGCGCGGGATCACTCCGCGTTACGTGAAATTGAGGCTATGTCCGTCGACGGAGTGTACCGGAACAATAACCGCGACATCGGATATGAGCTGCCGCAGGAATCAGTCAGCCAGTTTCAAAGCGCTGAAGGCGGCCGGTGCAAAACGGGGTACAAATATTGGGCGAAGCATTCCGCAAAAACCGCGAAGCATCCCGCCGGAAGCGCGGTTTATGATTCGCAGGCGGCCTGCGACAGAGCGCGCGAGCACGCGAAAGCGTTTCTGGATAACACAACCGCGAGGCTGGAAGAAGCGTCAAAATACATGAAAGAACCGCCTGTCAGTTTATTCGCCGGTAACGCGGACTGCTTCGGGCGATTCTGGCATGAAGGCTGGAATTTTGTGGAGTTTCTTTTCCGCATGGCTTCAGAGAGGGATGTGAAATTTTTATGCCCAAGCGAATATATTTTTAAACAGGATATTTCATCTATTCAGATTGTAACGCCGGAATACTCATCGGGGGGAGGTAACGGCTATGCGCAGACATGGCTGGATGTTTCCAACGACTGGATATACCGCCATCTGTACCGCGCGATGGAACGTATGACCGAACTTGCCGAGCGTTTCCCCGATGATACCGGACTTAAAGAAAGGGCGTTAAACCAGGCAGCCCGCGAGATACTGCTTGCCCAGTCTTCGGACTGGCCCGCGCTTTTATATAAGCACGATTCTGTTGAATTCGCGCGCAGCCGGGCGGAAAGCTCGCTTCGCAACTTTACAACTATCTACGAAGCGCTCGGCAGCAATTACATCAGCACAGAATGGCTGACAACCCTTGAACGCCGTCATAATATTTTTCCGAACATCAATTACCGTGTCTTCCGCAGAAAGAGGTGAGGAATGTGGTAATTTCCAAACATAAAAAGTTAAGAGGACTTCATTTTAAGCTCGTTACCTTTGCGGTCTCTCTCATCCTTTTTATGGTAATATCGTTCTTAGTTCCGCTGTACACTTTTTTTAGCCGCGGTACAGACGCCGGTTCCTTGTCTTTCCGTGCGGATGCCGCTTTGGAATTATCCGCCGTTATCTTTGATCAGCAAAAAAGAATCTGTCTTTTTTTAATAGTGATAATAGCTGCGGCAGCGGGAATAGCGGCGGCTTTTATTTTTTCTGATATCGTTTTAAAGCCGTTCAGAAAGCTGCTGCGTCATATAGAGACAGTCCGCGGCACAGAAGATAAAACAAAACTCGCCGGAATCAATATTGACATCACGACAAATGACGAGATCGCGGTTATCAGCGAAACAGTTAACGACATGACACACAGGGTGGTTAACGCGGCGTTTACCGAATGTGACCTGAAAGCCGGCAAGGAAATTCAGAAAAAATTTATTCCGCTGGATACAGACAGCCGCGGGAATTTACAGCCAAGCGGTTTTTTGCAAACGCCAAACCTCAGTTTTTTTGGTTATTACGAGAGCGCAATGGGAGTGTCTGGCGATTATTTTAACTATAAAGATTTGGACGGCCGTTATTACGCGGTTATAAAATGCGATGTAGCTGGTACCGGAGTTCCCGCGGCGCTGATTATGGTTCAGGTAGCGACCATTTTTCTGAGTTACTTTAAACAATGGGAGCCTGACGCGAAAGGTTTCTGTATAGAGAATCTCGCCTATCAAATTAATGACCTTATCGAAACAATTGGTTTTAATGAGCGCTTTGCCGCTTTTACCCTGTGTCTGTTTGATTCCAAAACGGGAACTGTACGGTTCTGCAACGCCGGTGATAATGTTGTTCATTTTTACGACGCGTCAGAGGGCATGGTTAAAACAATCGCGTTTCCTCAGACCCCTGCCGCCGGAGTGCTGCCTAATTATGTGATAGAAGCTGCGGGCGGTTATAATGTCCACACTGTACAAATTGATCCAGGCGATATACTGCTGCTCTACACCGACGGGATTGAGGAAGCAAAAAGAAGATTCAGGGACAAAGGATTTAAGGAGACAGCCTGCGCGGCGGGACCTGCTGATACGCCGCATGAAAATCATCTTCGCGGGCAGGTGTATGAGGAGTTCGGGCAGGATCGCATCGCGGCAGTCATCAATTCAGTAATGGCCGGCGGAATTTATACCCTGCGCAAGCGTCATAACCCCGAAGGCGGGATGGATTTGCAGTTTGATTTTTCTTCATGTAAAGGTCATGTAGATGAAGTAATTATGGCAATGATATCAGCGGAAAAAATGTTCCGGTGCTATAAGCCGGAAAACGCCGGTAAAGACGCCCTTGTCCTTATTGATAAAAAGATTGATGAATTCCTGAAAAAGCATTTTCTTCAATACAATCAGTATTGTTCATATACGCGAAATTTTCCTGAAAATCCCGCTTATATGTATTATACTCATGTTATGGAAGATGAGCAGTATGACGATCTCGCCATACTCGGAATAAAACGTATCAGCAAGGAGAGAGAGATGACATTCAGTGAGAGAATGAAAGAAATGCTTGAACAGGGATGGGCAGCATCAAAGGATTTCGCCGTTAAAGCGGGAGCGAAAGCGCAGGATTTAGGCGAAAGAGGCGTTTTAATGTGGGATATTAAACAGCTCGAAAACCAGGCCCAGAAATGCCTTGCGAGGTTAGGTAATGAAACTTACATAGCGTTTACAGAACGCGAACAGAGCGCCATTGACCGTGACGCAGTTGAATTCCGCTCAATACTTGACGAACTTGCGATTATTAAAGATCAGATAGAAAAGAAGGAATTTGATCTGAAGAACAGGAAATAATCAGCTACTTGATCTTTTCCGGTTTTTTCATTATACATAAAAATATACTCACTTTTAATGGTGAAACGGGCCGCTAGCTCAGTAGGTAGAGCATCGCCCTTTTAAGGCGGTGGTCGGAGGTTCGAATCCTGCGCGGCTCAAAGACAATTATATGGTTCTATAAAATAATTGAAAAATCGCTTAAATTTTTCCGGCAGGTATATAGATTCCTCAGCGCCTTTTTGCATATCTTGTATTAAACTATTTTCAAAATCCGGATATTTTCTTAATTTGCCTTTAGCAATTCCATTAAAGATATCGATCAGGCTCCTTTCTTTGGCATTGAGATATCGAATATAGGATTTTACTTTTATAAAGGGATGACACCCTGCTTTAAGTATACAACTGGAATCTTGACCTTGCCTGGGAACACCGTTGTTTTCATGGTAACTACATACTGGCACAATCAGAACATTCTTATCTTTATCAGGCTCGGTAATTACTACATAAAGGTGCTGGATATCGCCGCGGGCGGTTTTGTCTGGTTCATTGAGAAAAGCCTGCCCCTTCGCCATTACGCATCTGCTAAAGACAGGAAGGCGCGATCTTCTTCTTCAAAGGCTTCTGTTTCCGCAATTATCCAGTCTATTTCCTCGTTAGTTTTTCCGATGTTTCTTAAAATTCTTTTTGGGTTTAAGGGAGCTGAAGAACCGGATGGATTTTTCCATTCATGACAGTTGTTATGAACATATTCTATCATATTAGGTACGGTATAATCTTTAAATTTCTCGTATATTTTATCAAGCACTTGCGTCTCAAATAATGAAAGTTCTCCTTGTGGTATATTTTCAGTTGTAACCACAAGATCATACCCATCTTTTATGAATCGACTGTTCCATAAAACTTGATCTGCTTCGCTGTATTTGCCTTTTATTAAATCGTAAAGTCTGCTTAGTACCGGTCCGCTGCGCATACAAACATATTTATCGCCTGTAATTGATTGCGTAGTCAGCTCTAATGATTCCCTGTCAGCGAGGTATAATAATTTAATAAGCTTAGTATAATTAATTTTTTGGTTACTTTTTTTTATCAAGTAATTACAGGCTTGGATTAATTTTTCAATATTAAACATTTTCCACCCTTTGCCGTAATAGGCGCTGGAAAGCCCTATATAGCTATGCCTTATAACTATAATTTTTATACATCTATTATAAAGCCTTTAACTTTGGATGGCAATATTATACTCAAAAAAGCATGAAAACAATACGTTTATTTATTAAATGATAGTTTTAAAACATTTTCAAGAACTAATATAATCTTTTGAACGTCTAATATATATAATAAGAGCGGGAGTAATTTGACGATGGGTAACGCGCCGCTGGAAAAATTGGCTGAACAAGCCTCTAAGGGCGATGAAAAATGTTTTGTAGCGTTCTGCGACGCAATGAAGACGAAACTTTTTCGCACGGCGAAAGGAATTCTCGGTAATGAATCTTTGGCTCTTGACGCTGTTAGCGAGGCGGTTTTCCGGGCGTTTAAAGGCATTAGAAAACTGCGCGAGCCAAAGTACGCGCAAACATGGTTTACGCGCATACTATTGAATACGGCGAATGACTATTACAGGAGGCAAAAACATGAAGTAGTTATGGAAACGGTTCCTGAACGCGCGTATTATGATAATCACAGCGAATTAAATTTTTCACAGATGATTGAGTCATTGCCGCATGATCTTCGTCAAATTATCAGCTTGAAATATTATTCGGGATATTCATTGAGTGAAATATCAGAGATATTAAATATACCGGAAGGAACTGTAAAAAGCCGTTTAAACAGGGCTTTAAATTTGTTAAGGCTGGAGGCGCTGGATGAATAGGGATTTATTTCTGCGGCATATAGAAGAGACGCGGGATTGCGATGAGGGCAGCCTTGACACTGCTGTAAAAAAAGGCCTTTATAAGGCGAAAAATGACAGGATTGATCCCAAAAAAATGTTGAGGCTCGCGGCCGCGTGCGTAATCACATTTACATTGTGCTTAACATTAAATACTGAGCCGTTCAAAATAGCGGCTGGTGAGTATAACAAACAAATAAAGGAAACGATGCGGGGAAGCTCGCAGGTCCTTGCCGGTTATATCGATGATTTAACCGGAAGAATTCTAAATCTCTTAGGAGGAGAAAAATGATTTTAATTTACGGATTTTTATTTATGATTTTTTTCTATGCCGCTATAGGTACGCTGGCAGCGGGAACATTCCCCGGGTTCTTATTTATGTACACTAATCTAATATCGCTTTTGCTGATATTTGTTCCTTTAATTTTCTTTCTGCTTATTACTAAAAACGGAAACTATATTGGAAACTATTTTAAAGCAAGCGTAAAAAAAGATTATGTCTATACCAGAACAGAGCTTGAAGGGCTTTCCTCGGCGGCTAAGAACGCGTTCAAGTTCACAATCGGAACAGGATTATTCTGCTTCTTTTTATTTTCGATACTTTCTCTTTCTGTACTCGGCGATAAACAGCAGTTAGGCCCTTTCCTCGCGATAACTTTATCAACAATAACGTTTGCCGTCGGAATAAGTTACTTTATTTTCTTTCCTGTTGAGGCCTGGGCGCAGAATAAAATCAACATTACAGGAAATGAGTCTTTTTGACAGTTAAAATGCTGTTTTTTTAAGTAAAAGAGGGGTAAAACACCCCTCTTTTCGCCTTTAACGGCGGTTTTTATTTATAAACTAAAAACTTGACTTTTCGGCCTTTTGGCAATAAAATTTAAATGATATGAACCTCAAAACAGTAATGACTCCAGATAGTATTGATCTTCACCTGAAGGGTACGACAAAGAAAGAAATTATCAATGAGTTGCTTGATATTCTTGACAAAACCGGAAAAATAATGAACAGAGAAGCGGCATTCGCGGCGGTTATGGAAAGAGAAGAAAAAATGTCCACGGGAATGAAGCACGGAATCGCGATTCCGCACGGAAAAACCGCTACTACGGAGAATCTTGTAGCCTGCATCGGAATTTCTGACAATCCTATAGATTTTGATTCTCTTGATAAACTTCCGTGCAGGATATTCATAATGACGCTTTCCCCTATAGAAAAAACCGGCCCGCATTTGCAGTTTCTTGCCGAAGTCAGCCTGCTGTTTAAAAGTTCTGAGAAACGCAATGATATTCTGAACGCGGGCACGCCGGAAGAAGTTCTGCGAATATTGTCAGATTAAATGCAAATAAAAAATAATTTAATATATGACGATGACGGAAGAGTTTTAATCCTGCGCGGTGTAAACCTTGGCGGCGATTCAAAAATTCCTTTTTGCAGGCCGGGCGAAGAAATAAATCCCGGATTTCTGGACAGAAAAAACGAAGTCTCTTTTACCGGAAGGCCTTTCCCCTATGAAGAAGCTGAAAGCCACTTTAAACGGCTGAAAAAAGCCGGAATGGTTTTTCTGCGGTTTGTTGTTACATGGGAAGCGATAGAGCATGAAGGCCCCGGTATTTATGACGAAGCGTATCTCGCGTATTTGCGGAAAATTTTTTTAGCGGCTGAAAAAGAAGGGATAGCTGTTTTTATCGATCCTCATCAGGATGTCTGGAGCAGATGGACAGGCGGAGACGGCGCTCCCGCTTGGACGATGGAAAAGCTCGGCATGGATTTGAGCCTGATGGACAGTACCGGAGCCGCTGTTACAAGGCAGCGCTATTCCCTGCATCATGACGGGAAACCGTTTCCTAAAATGATCTGGCCGAGCAACTACAACCGTTACGCGGCGGCGACTATGTTCAGTTTATTTTTTTCCGGCGCGGCTTACGCGCCGGATTTTTTTATTGACGGCGAGAACGCGCAGGACTGGCTTCAGAATAAATATATCGCCGCCTTCTGTCATGCCAAACGGCGCCTTAAAAATTGCGCGGCAATTAAAGGCTGGGGCGTGATGAATGAGCCGAATGAAGGGTTTACCGGAATAAAAAACCTTGAAAAAACGGATCAGTTGTTAATACCGACCGGTCCGCGCGTCAGCCCGTGGCAGTCAATAATGGCGGCTAACGGTTACGCTGTAAAAGCGCCTGTTTACACATTGTACGGAGCGGTTATTTCACATCACGAGACTTTAAATCCGGGGGGAACTTCTCTTTTTAGGGAGGGTTACACCTGTCCGTGGAAACAAGCTGGCGTATGGGATGACGCGGGCGGCAAGCCGGAGCTGAAAAAGAGCGGATATTTTTTCATGTACCGGGAACACCGACCTGTATTCGCGAATGACTTTTTAAAACCATTTATTGTTAAATATATTAACGCGATGAAAGAGACCGGTGAGAATAATTTCTTTTTTATCGAGGGTTTGCCTGACTGTACAAAGGAAGAATCGCATCCTGACTGGAGCAAAGACGATTTCCCGAATGTAATTAACGCGTTTCACTGGTATGACGGGCTTTCGCTGTTTTCTAAAACTTTCCGTTCATGGTTTACAATAGACCGTCATACAATGAGACTTATACTGGGAAAAAAAAATGTAACCGCTTATTTTACGCAGTGCCTCGCGGACGGTACCGGCTGGACAAAAAAGAAAATGAACAATATTCCGTGCCTTTTGGGGGAGTTCGGACTTGCTTTTGATATTAATAACCGCAGCGGATTTAAAGCCGGAAACTATTCCATACACGAGAAAGCGCTGTCTATGTATTACGACGCGTTAGATGCAAATCTTTTACATTCAACACTGTGGAATTATTCGGCGTGCAACACCAATAAATACGGCGACTGCTGGAATGATGAGGACTTATCAATTTTTTCGGAGGGCAGCGAAAGAGCCGCGGCAGGATGGAAGCGTCCATATCCAATGGCGGCAGCGGGAATTCCATCCGCCTTTAAATGGGACGCGAAGCGTAAAAAATTTACTTTTCGCTTTGTAGCTGATAAAGACATTAAAGCGCCAAGCGTAATTTATCTGCCTTCGCAGTTTTTCGGCTCATCGCCTGATGTTGACATCCGCTCAGGTTCGGGGGAAGCGGTATCAATGCGCGGCGAATATAACATAGAAGAAGAGCGCCTGTTTGTTTATAACGACGGCTACGCGGGAGAAGCTGTTCTTACAGTTGTCTCTCAATAGAACGGACTCTGACTATTCCGTCTACCTTACGAATATCATCCAGCGCGGAGGCGGGAATTTCCTTATCGGAGTCTATGATGTTATATCCGTAATCATCACGGTGGTGGTTTATCAAATCCTGAATGTTGATGTTCGCTTTCGCGAGATTGGTTGTTATCTGTCCGACCATGTTGGGAATGTTTTTGTTGATAACGATGAGCCTGTACGGATAACGCTGTTCAAGCCTGCAGCCGGGGAGATTAACCGAGTTGCGGATTTCTCCGCCTTCAAGATAATCAATTATCTGCCGCGCCGCCATTACCGCGCAGTTGTCTTCGGCTTCTGGCGTGGAAGCTCCAAGATGCGGAATGCCGATGACTTTTTTGCAGGTTAAAAGCTCCGTTGTAGGGAAATCCGTGACATAGTAGCTGATTTTTCCCGCGTCCAGAGCTTCGATTATATCCTTATCTTTCACGAGGCCGTTACGCGAAAAATTGATGACGCGCGCGCCTTTTTTCATGATGCTAAATTTCGAGCAGTCCAGAAGCCCTTTTGTCGCCTCGCTTTGCGGAATATGCAGGGTGATGTAGTCGGATTTCGAGAGCAGGCTTTCAAGGCTGTCCGCGCGGATTACGCTGCTGGACAGATTCCATGCCGCGTCTACTGAAATGTACGGATCATAGCCGATAACTTTCATGCCGAGCGCCATTGCGTCATTCGCGACCATTACGCCTATCGCGCCAAGCCCTACAACGCCAAGCGTTTTTCCTTTTAGCTCAGGGCCGGTAAACATGGATTTCTCCTTTTCTACAAGGTCAACGACATCTTCCCTGCCGGCTGCCGAAGAAGTCCAGTTGATGCCGCCGATAATGTTACGCGAAGAGAGCAGCATCGCCGCGAGAGTGAGTTCCTTTACGGCGTTCGCGTTCGCGCCCGGCGTGTTAAAAACCGCTATTCCCGCCTCGCTGCAGCGCTTTACCGGTATGTTGTTGTATCCGGCTCCCGCTCTCGCGATTGCCTGAACAGAGGAGGGGATTTCCATATCATTCATATCGGCGCTGCGCACTATAACCGCGTCAGGATCAGGAATGTCGCTCGCTACCTCATACTTGTCTCTGGAAAAAAGATCAAGACCTAAAGAAGAAATTTTGTTTAACGTTTTAATACGGTACATAACTCACCATCAATTAATAAAATCTTTTCATGTAACTAATCAGCGCTTCTACGCCTTCGACAGGCATGGCGTTATAAATGCTCGCTCTCATGCCTCCCACAAGGCGGTGGCCAGCGAGATTCAACAGCCCTGCCGCCTCCGCGCCCTTAATGAAGCGGCGCTCAAATTCAGCTTTCTTTTCCGCGTCTTCCTCCGTAGTAATAAACGGAATGTTCATAAGGCTGCGGAATTGCTTTTCAACAGGAGAGGAAAAAACTTCAGTAGTATCAAGGTAATCGTAAAGCATAGCGGCTTTTTCCCTGTTGATTTTGGCGATCGCGTCAGCTCCGCCGAGATTTTTCAGCCATTCCAGCACAAGCCCAATCATGTAGATGCCGTAGCACGGGGGAGTGTTGTATAACGAACCTTCGGCGGCGTGAGTGTCATAGCGGAGCATTACTGGAACCCAGTCCGGCGCTTTGCCGATCAGATCATCGC
>JGI24695J34938_10001486_pt1 | contig 19789 bp, 18 predicted proteins | sample TergutCo191P3_FD_34938 | JGI IMG/M metagenome (IMG submission 34938)
GGTGAAATAAAAAACTCGATATCTTCAGAGCCGTAAAGCCCGTATGAACTTTGCCCCGCTTCATTTTGTTTCGGGATAATCCGGGCTTCAAAAACGGCATTCGGCATCCCGAGATTTTTTATGATTCCTGTAATCAAACCGCTTAATTTCCCTGAAGCGGCAGTCCTTTTTTCTCTTAGCGCGGCGGCTTTGGTTCTAATTGATTTTTCAAGCGAATAGATTGAGGCGTTTAATTTTTCGCGGTTTTCTTCGGCGCTGTTTAAAGCCTCAATTTCCGCAAGCGCGGCAGTTCTGTAAGAAAGAATCGATTCTTCATCGCTTAAATTTTCATTTTGTTTTTCGTTTTGAATTCCGCGCTGTGAATATTTTTTTTTCAATTTATTAAGAAGCGCAAGACGCTCGTTTACTTCGTCCAGTCTTTTTGGATCGAAAGTTAAATTGTCTTTGTATGAGCGAAAATCAGCGGCGATATCCTCTGCTTCGTAAAATAAATTATCAAAGCGCCTGCAGATATCAGCTAACGATGAATCCACCCCTGAAGCGCTGTCTATTGCGTTTTTCGCGCGGCGGATTAAACTTAACGCAGGCGCTTCTCCTTCCGTAAAACTTGCTGCCGCTGCAGCGATAAAGCCGGCTAATTTTTCAAACTCGCTTAATTTTTGCGCTTCCTGCTCCAGCTCGCGAATTTCTCCCGGATGAATTTTCGCGCTCTCTATTTCCTCTACGGAGTAATTTAAAATTTCCAGCCTTTCATCTCTTTCGCGGCTGCTCTTTAAAGACGCCTCCAATGTTTTGCGCTTGTCGGTTAATTCTAAAAAGACTTGCGAAAAAACAGCGGCTTCATCTTCTATTCCCGCGAATCTGTCCAATAAACGGCGGTGGCTTTCCTTGCGAAGAAGCGACTCGTGATTATGCTGTCCGTGAAGATCGAATAACAGCCCCATAAACTCAGTCAGATCATTTCGCGTAACGGGAACATTCTGAATAAAAATAGAACCGCGCCCCGTACTCTTTATATTTCTGCGCACAATGATTATATCGTCTTCGCACTCAATGTCGCGCGTTTTTAACCAGTCTGTCACTTCCGAATTTTTTGAGTCAACGGAAACGTTAGCTGAAACTGACGCTTCTTCGCATCCTGAGCGTATAACATCAATCTCCGCTTTACCTCCCATCAAAAAACTAAGAGAACCTACGATGATCGATTTTCCCGCGCCTGTTTCTCCTGTAAGCACATTAAAACCTTTACGGAAAGAAAGCGAAATTGAATCAATCAAAGCGTAATTGCGGATCGACAATTCCTCGAGCATATAACCTCGTTATGATTGGTCGCCTGACCAGAAAAGTTTATTCCGCAGCGCGGAATAGTACGCGTGTTTACCGTCGATAATTAACTGCGCGTGGCAAGGCGCCTGTTTTATAATAATTTTATCGTCACATTCAAGATTAAAAGTAATCTGCCCGTCAATCGTAAGCAAAACGCCGGAGCGCTGCTGATGAGCGACTGTAACGCAGAGGGTGTCGCGCGAAGGAAGCACAAATGGGCGGTTGGAAAGCGAAAACGGACAAATAGGACTTACAATCACAGCTTCCATTTCAGGATCAAGAATCGGACCGCCTGCCGCCATTGAGTAAGCAGTCGAACCTGTCGGAGTCGAGAGAATCAAGCCGTCACAGCGAAAAGAACCAAGAGTAATATCATTATTATGAATCTTATCTATATTGTCAGTCTGCTGCTCATTAATACTCACATCAAGTTTGATAAGTTTCGCGATTCCGCTCGCGCTGACAACTGCGTCATTTAAGCATGTATTCTTCATTATAATTTTTGAACCGCGCTCAACAGAAATTTCCAGCATACAGCGGCGCGAGGCAGTAATTATGCCTTCATTCCATTTTTTAAAAACTTCCAGCCATGAGTTTCTGTCAACGCCTGCGATAAAACCAAGCGTTCCAAGATTAACGGATAAAATCGGAATAGAAAGCTGAGCCAAACTCCGCGCTGTGAATAAAACAGTTCCGTCTCCGCCGAAAGAAAACGCAATATCCCAGCGCTTATCGGTATTATTTTCGCCTGTCCATTTAAAAGAATTTTTATCCAAAGGCGCGTCGGTATTTCCGTTAAACGAAAAAATTTCCGCTTCAAGCCCCATTTTTTCAAGTTCGGTTTTTATATTTAACGCTGATTCTTCGGCGTTTTTTTTAAGGACATTTACAAACAATACCGCTCGTTTGACTTTATTGCCCATAACATCCTCCTTTACGGGAGCGTCGTTATAAGACGGGATATTCGTTCCACATCAAGGGAACGCAAACGCGGGTACATCGGGAAAAGAACTGTGCGCATAACAAGAGAGTTGCTCACCGGGCAATTGTCGCAGGCTTGCGCTCCGGCGATTGTATTTTCAAAAGCATTCTCGATCTCTATCTCTTTTTTCTTCGCGTATTGTGTGACTTCTTTTAAACCGGTTTCCAAAATGAGGGAAAAAGAATAATTGCAATATTCCTGATTTTCGCCTGTAATAAATCTTTTATGTTTAGTTCTTGAGGAAAGCGGCATACACGCTTTTACAAAAAATTCCGCGATATCGCGTCTTCTCTCGATATTTTTCTGCGCTTCTTTAAATTGCACGACAGCTAATGCCGCATTGATATCAGGCAGACAATATTCGTTAGCAATCCCTGCGAAACTGCGAAGAGCCGAAGAATCTTTTTTGTTCATCGCGAAAAGCAGCGCTCCTCCGCCGGAGGTTAGCATGTCGCGCTCTTCGAGACCGAGAATGTATAGTGAGGAATGGGGAGCCGGGAATTGGGAATGGGGAGCCGGGTTTTGAGAGTGTGACTTATCCTTTTTTCCTTCCGTATTGTCATGCGCAGATTCGTTGTCTTTTGAGGGTTCGTCTTTTTTGCTTTTGAACCAGAAGCCGTAACTTTGAGAGATATCTTCGATTACCGGAATTCCCGTTTCGGCGATTGAAGCGGAATCAGGGACAAAACCTAAAGTGTGATGAAGAACGATAGCTGAAATTTCGCTGTCCTCCGGTTTTTTCGCAATAGTGTTTTCGATTAATTCTCTTGTCATGCACGGGTAATCGTAAGAAACATCGCAGTACAGCGGCGTTAGCTGCAAATCAACTAAAACCTGCAGATAGTACCGCGGCGAAAGCGCGCTGATAATAACGCTCTGTCCGCTTTTTACATTCAGCGCTTTAAGAGCTGCATGCAAAGCGACAGCGGGACTGCGCAGAGCAAGAGCGTAATCAAAACCTAAGAATTCCTTGGCTGTTTGAATTAATAATCTGCCGCGATCGCCCGGACCTATTTTTTCCTCCACCATAGCGGTTAATACCGCGTCCATTTCTCTGCGTCTGATCGTGGGGGAATAAATTTCTATTTTCATCTGTTACTCGAAACTACCTGCGCAATTCGGCGATTTTCTGCAGTTCTTTCGGGTTAAAGAGATTTCTGATATCAAGAAGAATCAAATAGCCCTCTTCCTGACGGACTACGCCTTCGATATATTCTGCGCCGATACCGGAAAACATCTGCGGCGGCGGCTGAATTTCTGCTTTTTCGACAGTCACTACTCGGGAAATCCTGTCGATGATGATTCCAAGTTTCATCCCGTCAATATCAAGGATGATAAAACCCGACAACAACTCATCTTCTTCGGATGTGAAAAGTTTTCTCAAATGAAATCTTTTATGTAAATTAATGATAGGAATGATCTCGCTGCGCAGATTAAAAATTCCTTCTACATAAGTAGGAGCGTTGGGAATAGGTCTAATTGCCTGAACGCGAACAATCTCTTTAACGTCCATGATATTGACGCCGTAAAGTTCCTCTCCGAGCTGGAAAGTAACTAGCTGTCTGGATTCCGTTTTATTAACATCAGAATTTACTGCCATTGCGGATATCCTCCCTATTTGTTAAATCTATCATTATTTCCCTTTCTATTCAAGTATATTATTCTCTGACCCAAACTTGAGCAAATCCGAGATTACCAAGACGCACAGCTGCCGAATAAACGTCAGGAGCGGCGATTTTTGCCGCTAAAACACGGTAAATTGTACCTGAAAATTCGATTACAACCTCAAAACCGGCGTTTCGAATCAATCCGGCTGTATTATTCGCAGTACCTTGATCGGAAAAAGCGCCGATTTGCAAACTGTAGATTTTCTTTGTATTTCTGTCCGGCAATCCGGGAATTATTTGTATCGATTCCGGTTTTACAGGAGGAGGCTGCACGGAAACCCCGTTGTTAGCGGTTGTTTGATTCGCGGAAACTCTCAAATCAGGAACAAGCGTATTGATATTTGTCGTGAATGGACGCCCTTCAGATAAAGGAGCAGGCGTAATGGTTCTTTCCGTATTGTCGCTGTTGTTAGCGCCGCTGTTTATTGTATTGCTGTTATTTACATTATTAGCGCGATTGGCAGGCTGAGTTCTTGTCTGTTCGGTTCTAACTGTGCCGTCAGTTCTACTCGAACTGTCAGTTCTATTCAAACTGTTTGTAGTTTGATTTGTATTTTGAATCGATGTTTCGCGGATTTCCCTTGCTTCGCGAACTTCGCGGGCTTCCCTCGCTTCTCTTTGTTCTCTTGATTCGCGGGCTTCTCTCGCCTCGCGGGCTTCTCTTGCGTCTCTGGCTTCCCGAGCTTCACGAGCTTCACGGGCTTCTCTCTGCTCACGCGCCTCTCGCGCTTCTCTTGCTTCGCGGGTCTCTCGTATTTCGCGCAGTTCCCTCGCCTCGCGCGATTCACGCAATTCTCTGGCTTCGCGCGCGTCTCTCGCCTCGCGGGCTTCTCTCGCCTCAATGGTCATCGCCATCAGCCATGCAAGAAATTCCGGCGACTCGGTTCCGGTCTGAGGATTATCTTTAGCGCCTTTATTATTGTTAAAAACAGAATGCAGCGCCAAAATATCAGAATCTGTAAATGCAGGGTCTTTAGCCGTAGGCGCCGGCTGCTGCTGGGTAGTGCTTGTAACAGGCATGATAACCTGCGTCTGTCCGTTCTCCGGCGTTTGAATCACAACATGAGTTCCATCCGATCTTTGAGTCTGCGACGGCATTATTACATGAGTTTGATTCTGCGGCAGTGCCTGAGTAACACCGGGAAGTGCCTGTACGATAGTTGCCGAAGGCTGAGCAGTATAAACAGGTTCGTTTAAATTAACAATTAGTTCTGACTGCTGTAAAGCCTGAGATGGACGCACAGGAGCGCTCACGGTCATTATAATCGGATCCCCTGCTTTAATGCCCAAGGTGCTGGTAGCATCCTGTGAAAGATCAATAACCCTGTTTAATGAAGGGTCGATACGATCAACTATGGTTACATCAATTGATTTTCCGTTTGAAGGATTTGTAACTCTAACTTTAGAGTTGAGCGGCAGACTCGGATGAGCGCCAAGCAAACCCTCGCCGGTCATTTCCTGACTTGCGGCTCCGCGCATAGTAAAATCGCCGAGCCTTGCCTGAGCGGAAACCACAGACACTATTAATATTGTCAAAATAATGACAAAAAATTGCCGTTTCATCATACTCTCCTTCTGATAATACCCCTCTTATACTATTTTAAGTAATAATTGACAGATTTGCAAGGATTATATAGAAAAAAAAGGGACTAGCTACCAAATTTTGAATATTTTTGCTATACTATTCTATGAAGAAAATAACAATTCCGGCATTTATTTTGATTTTAACGGTATCAATTATTATAACAGCTTACGCAGAAAACGAAGATATAACCCCCGGTAAACCCTATAATATTACAAATAATTACGCGCAGGATTCATCTGCAGGATTTGTTGTTCAATGGCACGATAAGACAGGCATTTCCAAGCAGCTTTTACAGATTGTAAAAGTAAACGAAAGTTTTGACAATGCAAAAAGCATTGCGGTTACAGGTTTCAATTTTGATGTAACAGGCATCACTGAATGCCCGAGCTATAACGGAAATTGCAATAACCCGGAATGCAGCGGCATAGGAAATTACGAAAAGCGGAATATTTTCAGAGCGGAAGTTACCGGTCTTTCCGCGAATACTAAATACAAGTACCGCGTCGGCGCTCCGCTCTCGTGGTCTGAAACATACTTTCACTTAACGTCAAGCGCGGCGGCAGCCGATTTTAGTTTTACTGTTGTTACCGATACGCAGGACAGCGTGTTCAGCGCAATGAGGAGAACACTTAACAGCGCTAACGCTTATGATTCTGATAACAGATTTTTTATCCACGCGGGAGATGTCGTTGATTATATCGGATTAAGAGAAACAGAAATCGAAAATTATACAAAAGCGGCAGCCGGTTTTAACAGAACAAGACCTGTCGCGGCAACTCAGGGCAATCATGATACTTATCACAATAAAACAGGCGACCAGTATGTATTCGGCGAAGCGTCGGTTTTTAACGCGTATACTGTTTTTCCGAATAACGGTTTTGTCCGCACAGAATCAAATTATGATAAAAACAGAAGCGACTCATATTATTTTTACTATAACAGAGTTTTAATCGTTATGCTAAATACTTTCGCTACGAGTAATGAGACAGGCACAAGAGAACCCGATCATTATGATCAGGAACAATGGTTTAGAAATATTTTACAAAAAGACAAAAACGAAAACTTGAGCGATTTTAGAATCGTCGTATCTCATATTCCTCCGTTCGCCGGCAGAGGCAGCAGCAATAATAATGAACCTTGGCTGATGGAACCTGTGCGCAGAATTTTCGCTCCGATTTGCACCGAGTTTAAAGTAGACATTTTTTTCGCAGGTCATGATCATGTATACGGAAGATCGAATCCAATAATAATTAAAGAAGACAAAACTTCTCTTGCGGAAATCGAAAAAAATAATCCCGGCAAAGGTGTTTTTGGTCCGACCGAAGGCGGCACAATTTATACGATTGCCGCTTCAACCGGTCCGAAAACTTACGTGTTTAGAAATCCTTCGGGAACAACCAATCAATTTATTCCGAAATATTTTCCGGTAAGATTTGATGAAGATGATTTTCGCCCCGGCTTGTTTATAAATGTAAAAGTATCAAGCGGAAAAATGATTGTTACAGCAATGATAGCGGAAGATGATTTAACATCGACTGTACTTGATACTTACGAGGTGATAAAGAAATAATTATTTTCGCTTTTATGATCAACAGCCGTTTTAATATTTTATCATCGCCTTATTGAATTTTTAAAAAATTTTTTATATAAAATAATTATGATAAAAGAAGCGATAATTCAAGCAGCGCGAAGGGAAAATCTCTCTTTTGAATGCGCCGAAGCTGTAATGAACGAAATAATGGAAGGTAAAGCCAGTGAAATACAGATGGCTGCTTACCTTGCGGCAATGTCTGTAAAAGGCGAAACGATTGACGAAATCACAGCGTCAGCGACAGGAATGCGCAAACATTGCAAGCGAATCCTTCACGACATTGATGCGCTGGAAATTGTCGGCACAGGCGGCGATCATTCAAATTCCTTCAATATATCCACTACTTCGGCGATTGTAATTTCCGCTTCGGGGATTCCTGTCGCCAAGCACGGCAACCGCGCATCTACCAGCAGAACCGGTTCAGCGGATGTTCTTGAAGCGTTAGGTGTCGATATCACTATCTCTCCTGAGCAAAGTCTTCACCTTTTAAAAACGATCAACATTTGTTTTTTATTCGCGCAAAATTATCATATATCGATGAAGTATGTAGCGCCCGTTCGCCGCGAGCTTGGTATCCGCACAATTTTTAATATACTTGGTCCTTTGGTAAATCCCGCCGGCGCGAACATGGAGCTGTTAGGCGTTTACGAACCTGAACTTATCGAACCGATGGCAAAAGTTTTATGCAACCTCGGCGTAAAAAGCGGCATGGTTGTTTACGGTCAGGACGGCTTGGACGAAATTTCTTTAGGCGCGCCGACAACTGTCTGCGAAGTGCGCAACGGCTTTATTAAAACTTACGATATCACTCCCGAACAATTCGGTTTTGATCGCTGCAAGAGAGATGATTTAAAAGGCGGCACTCCGGCGGAAAACGCGGAAATAACAAAAAATATTTTAAACGGCGAAAAAGGTCCCAAGCGAAACGCTGTGCTTTTAAATTCCGCCGCGGCGATTCATATCGCAAAACCGGAGATAGAAATTAAAGAAGCGGTAAAAATCGCCGCCGACGCGATTGACTGCGGCAAAGCGAAAGAACAGCTTGAAAAATTTGTTGAGTTGTCGCAGAAGAAGAATTAAATTTAACCATGAAAAATCCGCCTGCCATACTTGGAAAAATCGCAGAGAGTACAATAAAACGCGTAGAGAAATCCAAAAAAATACTGCCTCCGGAAATAATAAAGAAAATGTTAATAAAAGGCAGTAAAGACCGGTCCGGAGAAAAAATTAAATTCCATGACGCTCTGGCAGCGCCTGATTTATCAATTATATGCGAGGTAAAAAAAGCTTCGCCTTCTAAAGGAATAATCGCAGAAAATTTTCCGTGGCTGGAAATAGCGAAAGATTACGAAGAAGGAGGAGCCGCGGCGGTTTCTGTTTTAACTGAGCCTGAGTTTTTTTTGGGAAGCGATCTTTATTTACGCGAAATTTCAAAAGCGGTAAAAATTCCAACGCTTCGAAAAGATTTTATTATCGATGTTTATCAGCTTTACGAAGCGAAATTATGGGGAGCGGGCGCGGCGCTTTTAATCTGTGCGCTTTTGGAGCCGCAAACCCTGCGTGAATTTTTAAAAGAGGCGGAAAAACTGGAATTGGACTGCCTTGTCGAGATTCACAATGAACAGGAAGCTTCGGAAGCTCTGAAAGCGGGAGCCCGCATCATCGGGATTAATAACCGCGACCTTACCACCTTTAATGTTGATACAGAGTTAACTTACCGCCTTAAAAAAATAATCCCGGGCGGAATAATAACTGTCGCGGAAAGCGGAATTAACACTAAAGATGATATTACCGCATTAAAAGAAATAAATATAAACGCCGTTTTAATCGGAGAGAGTTTAATGCGAAGCGCAGACAAAAAACAATTTTTAAGAGAATTGATATCATCATAAAAACGTGATAATCTTTCTCATGCGGATAAAAATATGCGGACTGTTTCGCGATGAGGATATTGATTATGTAAACGAAGCGCGTCCTGATTACATCGGTTTTGTTTTTGCCGAAAGCAAGCGGCAGGTATCATCCTCGCTCGCTTCTTATCTGCGTTTTCGCCTTTCGGAAAGCATCATCCCTGTCGGCGTTTTTGTCAACGCGCCGTTTTCGCTGATTTGCGATTTATACCATAATGGCGTAATTTCTATCGCCCAGCTTCACGGCGCAGAAGACGAAAGTTATATTGCGCAGTTAAAAAAATTAAGCGAAACAAAAATAAGACAGACTGTCGTTCAGCCGATCAAAGTGATAAAAACCATCATGCATGAAGATATAAAAACAAAATTGTATCTTCCTTCAAGCGCAGATTATATATTGATGGATTCCGGAAAAGGGTCCGGAAAAACTTTTGACTGGGATAAATTGAAATCGTTAAAAACAAAACGCCCGTGGTTTTTAGCCGGCGGTTTAAATTTAAATAATATTGATAAAGCGATGGAACTATCTCCGTTCGCGATAGATATTTCAAGCGGAGCCGAGACAAACGGCGTTAAAGATAGAAAAAAAATTCTGGAGTTGGTCAGAATCGTTAGACAAGGAATTAAAAATGAGTAAAGAAATTTCATTTAACGGCAGGTTCGGCGAATACGGCGGTCAATTCATACCTGAAACTTTGATGAACGAAATCATCAATCTTGAAAAAGCGTATAATCATTATAAAAATGACGAAGTGTTCAACCTTGAGTTAAACGCTCTCTTAAATGATTACGCCGGGCGCCCTTCTCTTCTCTACTTCGCCGAAAAAATGACGCGTGATTTAGGCGGCGCGAAAATTTATTTAAAGCGCGAAGATTTAAATCACACAGGCTCTCATAAAATAAACAATGTGTTAGGTCAAACATTACTCGCTAAAAAAATAGGTAAGACGCGCATTATCGCCGAAACCGGAGCCGGTCAGCACGGAGTTGCGGCGGCAACAGCGGCTGCTCTTCTGGGAATGGAGTGCGAAATCTTCATGGGTAAGGAAGATACCGAGCGCCAGGCGCTTAACGTATACCGCATGGAGCTGTTAGGCGCAACAGTTCATCCTGTAACATCAGGCACTCAAACGCTGAAGGACGCTGTTAACGAGACGATGCGCGAGTGGGTCAGCCGCGTTCACGACACGCACTATGTGCTTGGATCGGTTATGGGACCTCATCCGTTTCCGATGATAGTGCGCGATTTTCAATCTGTTATCAGCAAAGAAGCGCGGGAGCAGATTTTAAAGATTGAAGGGAAACTTCCCGCAGCGGTTATCGCGTGCGTCGGAGGCGGCAGTAACGCGATGGGAATGTTTTATAATTTTATTGATGATAAAGAAACGCGGTTAATCGGCTGTGAGGCTGCCGGTTCCGGAATCGAAACAGAAAAACACGCAGCTTCAATCGCGAAAGGCGCTATTGGCATTTTTCACGGGATGAAATCTTATTTTTGCCAGAATGAAGAGGGGCAGATCGCTCCTGTGTACTCGATTTCGGCGGGTTTGGATTATCCGGGTATCGGTCCTGAACACGCGTGGCTTCACGACAGTAAGCGCGCCGAATATGTTCCCGTAACGGACGAAGAAGCTGTCTGCGCATTTGAATATTTATCGCGAACCGAGGGAATAATCTGCGCGATAGAAAGCGCCCACGCTGTCGCTCACGCTCAAAAAATTGCGCGTAACATTTCCAGCGAAAAAAATATTATTATTTGTCTTTCAGGACGCGGCGACAAGGATGTATCGTCAATCGCAAAATATCGGGGAAGAAAAATAAATGAGTAGAATACAGAACGCTTTCAAAAACGAAAAAACATTTATCGGCTTTGTCACAGGCGGAGATCCAAGTATAGAAAAAACAAAAGAATTTATTTTAGAAATGATAAAAGCAGGCGCGGATTTGATAGAAATCGGCATTCCGTTCTCCGATCCAATCGCCGAGGGACCTGTGATTCAGGAAGCGAACAACCGCGCTTTAAGCGCCGGCGCGACAGTGGAAAAACTTTTTAATCTTGTAAAAGATTTACGAAAAGAAACCGAAATCCCGCTTGTTTTTCTTACTTATCTTAATCCTGTTTTCTATTGCGGTTATGATAAATTTTTTAAGCGCTGCGCAGACGCGGGGCTTGACGGTATAATAATTCCCGATCTGCCGTTTGAAGAACAGCCTCCTGTCAGAGAATCCGCAAGAAAGCACGGCATTGATATTATTTCGCTCATCGCTCCGACTTCGCAGGAGCGGATCAAAGAAATTGCTAAAAACGCGTCGGGTTTTATTTATTTAGTTTCGTCAATGGGAGTAACAGGAGTACGCAGCGAAATTACAACAGATCTTGCGGCTATTACAGACGCGATAAAATCCGTAACAAAGACTCCTGTCGCGATTGGATTTGGCATACATACGCCGGAGCAGGCAGCCCAAATGGCTCGTACAGCAGACGGAGTAATTGTAGGAAGCGCGATTGTAAAAATTATCGCGAAGCATGGAGCGGATTCAGCGCCGCATGTTTATCGTTATGTGAAAGAAATGAAAGACGCTGTTCTTTCTGTAAAATCAGCAGCGGGGGTTTCCGGCGAAATAACCCGCAAAGTGTCAGGTGAAACATGAACAGATTTGTAAACTGCATAGCTCATATTTCAAGCGACGGACAGCTCTTAATCGGCGATGATCACACCGCTCTTTTTGACTGCGGCATGATGTTTTGCGGCGATAAAACGATTCAAAACGTAAAAAAAACGTTAAACGGCAGATCATTGGACTATTTATTTATGTCGCACACTCATTACGATCATATCGGAGCTCTTCCGTTATTCAGAAACGAGTGGATGGATCTGCGCACGGTAACCTGCGAAGCGGGAGCCGCTGTTTTATTAAAAGAGACTCCCCGCAGGGTAATCCGTGAATTATCTTTAACGGCGGCGAAAACGTATAACACTGTTATCAACGCGCAATATGACGACAATGTATTCAAAGCGGATATAATAGTTGAAGACACAGAAGTTATTTCACTTGGCGGACTTTCAGTTAAAGTAATTTATACTCCGGGACACACAAGAGACTCTCTTTCGTTTTTTATTCCGGAACTGGAAATATTAATTGTTAATGAGACACCAGGAATTTTAATGCCTGACGATAAAGTATATCCGCTTTATCTTACCAGTTATAATGATACTATCAATTCTATTCATAAATGCTGTCAATATCATTATAAATATATATCAATGCCGCACAAAGGAGTCGCAAGCGCCAAAGAAGCGGACGGCTTTTTTGAAAAAGCTCTCGTAAGCAATACTATCTGCCGCGATTTTATTTTAGATATGAAAAATCAAAACTACACCGAAGAAAAAATGCTCAATTCGTATTTTATCCGGTACGCCAGCGAAGCTCTTTTAAGCTATCAGCCTAAAGACGCTTTTTACGCAAACGCCCGCGCGACAATTGCGAGCACAATAAAAGAACTTTCGGCATGAACCGAAGAATCGAATTTTCCTGCGGAGGATGAATAAAATGAAAAGATGCCAGTGGTGTATGAGCTCGGAAATCTACATGAAATATCATGACGAGGAATGGGGCGTTCCTGTCTTCGACGATCAAAAACATTTTGAATTCATGGTTCTTGAATCAGCGCAGGCGGGTTTAAGCTGGATTACGATTTTAAACAAAAGAGAAAACTATCGCAAAGCGTACGACAACTTCGACCCGAAAAAAGTCGCGCGTTACACTGACGTCAAAGTAAAAAAACTTTTAGAGAACGAAGGAATTGTCCGCAATCGTTTAAAAATCGCGGCTTCTATTAACAACGCGAAATATTTTTTGGAAATACAAAAAGAGTTTGGCAGTTTTTCAAATTATATCTGGGGTTTTGTAAAAAATAAACCTGTTACCGGAAAATGGAAAACGTTAGAAGAAATTCCGGCAAAGACGGAATTATCAGACAAAGTTTCTTTGGATTTAAAAAAAAGAGGTTTTAAATTCTTAGGCAGCACAATTATGTACTCACATTTACAGGCGACAGGCGTTGTTAATGATCATTTAACGAGTTGTTACAGATATAAAGAGATTAGAGGAAATCGTTAAAAACAGTTTCCATTGCGCTGTTAACTCTTTTTGTCATCGTTTTTGAAAGGCGCCGCAAAAGTTCCTTGCTGTTATTTTTTATAATTATAGGCGCAAAATTGGGAGCGGAATCTGTTTTAAAAAGCTCATAAACCTCAACATGAAGATTTTCCGCGATTTTCGCCAGTACAGCCGGCTTTGGGTATTTTAATCCCCTCTCTATAGTGCTTAAAAAAGTGATTGAAATATCGGTTTTTTCGGCTAAAAGCGCCTGCGACATCTTTCTTTGCGACCTAAAAAACTTGATATTTTTACCTAACGCAGTCTTTATATCCTGCCCTTCCATATATAATCCTTTTGAATCTATATAAATTGTATTGAACTATAAGATTTACCTGTTGACAAAAATCTTTTAGACTTATATAATAAAATATTGGTATAATGTAGAACTAATCGTTTAACTTGTAATTTTTTTAGAAAAAGAGGATTAAAAGAGGAAGAATTTATGAAAAAGATAGGAAAAGTAATAAATTTTATTATCATTACAACAATTATAGTCCTATTATTTAATACATGTGAGCAATCAACAGATGAAATACCTAATCCTCCAATAATTGTTTCCGGCACAAATTGGAATGAAAAAATGCTCTGGTTATTTACAAATGCGCAAAGCGGTAATGAATATATAATCGAACTTCATTCAGATGAATGCATTGAACTTACACATTTTTCTTTTATTGGGAAAAAAAATATAAAAATAACATTAAAAGGGATTGGAGCAACACGAATTATTAGTCTTAATACCAGAGGACCTTTATTTATTGTTGGTTCGGGTTCCGGTAATGTTAATAGTTTTACGGAAGTAACTTTAAATTTAGAAAAAAATCTTGAACTGCGAGGAATAAATAATAACTATACTCCATTAATTATTGTTTATTCCGGAAGCAATTTAATATTAAATGATAATGTAAAAATAATAAAAAATACAAATACGGCAACTTCTATGCCTTCCGGCGGTGGTGGTATATTTGTAACCATAAATAGTTCCTTCACTATGAATGGTGGTGAAATATCAGAAAATACCCTCTCTACTAGCGTTGGTTATTCCAGCGATTTAATGGGTGGTGGAGTATCTGTTTCCGGTATTTTTATTATGAACGGTGGAATAATTTCAAAAAATAATTCTGCATCTAGTGCATCACCTACTGCAAAAGGAGGTGGAGTATCTGTATCTGTTTCAGGTACTTTTATTATGAATGATGGAGAAATATCTGGTAATTCCTCATCTTCATCTGGCTCAAGTTACGGCGGTGGTATTTTTATAGCAGGTACATTTATTATGAATGGTGGAATAATATCTGGAAATACTGCTGCTGGATCAGCCGCTAACGGTGGTGGAATATATATAAATCGCAGTATTTTTAATAAAACTCATGGAATTATATTTGGTTATACAGAAGGGGATATAAACAGTAATGTTGTAAAAAACACATCAGGAATCATACAACAAAATCGGGGACACGCAATTCATGTTGAACATGAAAATTCTATATATATAATGAGAAAAAACACTACTTCTGATTTAACTCAAAGTTTATATTTTAACGGAAATACGAATCCTCCTGTCTGGAGCGGAGATTGGGATTATTAATTTAATTGGAGGATTTATGGTAAGTAAATTTATAGGCGAAGATAAACTTGGATTATATGAGTTATATAGCCGTGAAGATGTGGGATACGGAGGATCGATGCTTTCTTTAATGCGAATAAATGAACATGAAAAAATTGGTTTTTTCTGTTTTGGTTATAAATACAAAAATAAATTAACAGAAAAAGGATTTTTTCTAAATCCAAGAAAAGATTTAAATAATGAGCGTTTTATTTCTGATTTAAATAAATGCACTACTAAAATTAAACTAATCTAGTCTGGGAAAGAGAGGATGATATGAAATTATATTCGTATGGTTTTTGGTTAATCTTCTTCTCATTCGCGTTAAAAAAACATCTTGTTTCTACCAAACAAATTTCAGTTCATCCTTCCTATACATTTCAAGTCTGGAATCTACGCTGATTAAAGTAAAATTATTTTTTATACATTGATATATTAACATTCTGTCAAAAGGATCTTTGTGATTGTTTTTTTGCGGAAGTTTCAGACTGTTTAAAGCGTCAAGCGGATCAAGCGCAATTAAATCAAATCCCATTTTCTTACAGTAATCAGGAATTTTTTCGATATTAAAATCGACTTCCAGTTTTCCGATACTATATTTTATCGAAATTTCCCATAACGAAACCGCGCTTACATATATATCGTTATCCGGACATTTTATTGTTTGAATTGCTGTTTTAGATAATTCTTTTGTATTACCGATAGCCCACAACAGAGTATGGGTATCCAACATATATTTTATAGGCTGCATAATTCTTCAGTTGTCATCTCAAAATCATCTTTGAATTTAATAGTTGCTTTGCCGTCTAATATGCCGATTTTACGCTCTTTTTTTATATCCTCTTTATAAGGTACAATCATGGCTACAGGTTTTTTAACGCGCCCGTAAAGTATACCGACGCTTTCACCTGACATTACCTTTTCCAAAACTGTAGAGAAGTTTGTCTTTAACTCACCGACAGACAATGCTTTCATAATTATAATATAACTATAACTTGACAAGTTGTCAAGTTATTATGCGTTTGTAATATTATTTTTTTGCTATATACACCGTCCGCTTATTCTCTTCCTTCCTATTTGTATTCGAATAACCGCACAACAATTTTCGCTCTAAAATTACTTCCGCTTCGTAATTCATTCACTCATTTGTTTTCCTGTGCGGTTATTCTCCGTACACGTTTTATTCAACCTTGAATCGGTTCACTTCCTTAATAAGTTTAGCAATTGCGTCCCTGTTTTTGGTGCTAATCTCATTAACCTGCGTTACAGCAATGTTGATTTGATCCGCTCCTGTCGCCATTTCGCTCATGCCGGAAGAAATCTCCTGCGTTACTTTTTCGAGATTAATGCTTTCTTTTATAACTTCCTGAGAGCCGTCAAGCATTTCTGACGAACCGGTTCTTACCTGATTTGTAATCTGGTTTACATTGCTTATTCCTTCCAGAATCTGCTTGGAGCCTTCCCCTTGTTCTTCCATGGCGTGCAGGATATTGTCTTCCTGCTGCGCAACGATTCTCACGTTCGAGTCGATCGACTCAAATTTGTTGAGTACGTTGTCCGTGGATTTAGAAATCTTGTCGATCGATTCTTTTATCTTTTTCAGCACTGTGCTGATTGTTTTAGATTGTTCGCTGGAACTTTCCGCGAGCTTTCGGATTTCATCGGCGACTACGGCGAAACCTTTTCCTGCTTCCCCCGCGTGCGCAGCTTCGATAGCGGCGTTCATTGAAAGGAGGTTTGTTTGGCTTGCGATGTTTTCCATAACGGAGTTGATTTCCAAAAGACCTTCCGATTCTCTTGAAATTTCCTGAATGTCGGAGGCGACTTCCTGCAAGCCTGAGCGTCCGTCTTCCGAAGCGGTTGTCAGGTTCTTTACGTTCGAGCTGTTTTTTTCAAGCGTGTCGGTGACAGACGAAATATTGGCAACCATTTCTTCGATAGCCGCCGATGCTTTCGACACGTGCGAATTCTGCTCCTCAACATTCGAATTTAATTTTTTGATGTTTAACGTAACCTGCTCCATTGTCGCGTTGGTTTCGGTCACGCTCGCGCTCTGGTTTATAACCCTGCCTTTGATGCTTTGAATGTTCGCGGTTATTTCGTTCACGGCGGCGGCGGTTTCGTTCATGTTGCTTGCGAGCTCGCTTCCGATGCCGGATAAAATATCGGCTTCTTTTTTGATTATCAAAATCAACTTTTTAATCTTTTCTATCGTCTGGTTGAAATAACGGGAAAGGTCTGTGATTTCGTCTTTTCCTTTTTCCGCGATTTTAACTGTAAGATCGCCTTCGCCCTGCGCTATATCCTTTAATGTCAGCGCTACGTTTACAACCGGCATCATCGTAAAATGAAGAACAAAGTAAATTATTACCGCCACTGCTCCGGCGATTATAAGCGCGAGAACGATGGTCAGCTCTGTCATATGGTTTACTTCGGATAAAATATAGTCTTCTCTCGCCGCAACCATGACTGACCAGAACACATCCGAATTGCCGATACGGGCGGGCGAAAAGAAAGTTTCCAATGTTGTATGCATTGCGGGAGAATACGAAGAGCTGTGAAGAGCGGTTCCTTCCATCGTGGCTTTAATTGCACCCGGCAGGTCGTCGCCTAAAAAACCTTCCGTTTCTTTCATAGGTTTACCGATACGATCCTTGAATGTATGCGCAAGGACAGTTCCGTCGTTCGCATAAATAGCCATCAGCGCTATTTCGTCATTACTCTTGACAGTTTCTTCCAGTACATCCTGCATTTGCTCGATATTCACAAGATATCCGACAGCTCCTACAATCTGCGGGGGGGTTGCAAGATCATCAACAATAGGTCTCATCATTCTGACCACATGCCCTTCCTTCCCTAAAATTTGTCTTGGGATAGGGGGTTCTACTCTGTCTTTTATGTTGTTGATGTTGATGCTGTTCAGGTATGCATACGTGGCGTCTATATCAGAATTTACTCTTACTTGAATACTGCCGGTTTCTCTTGTATAACTCATCGCGTACTGCCCTGCGGGACCGGAACCTGACCTGCCGACCATCTGCGCGTCCAAGCCGTCAAGGGCGTTGGGTCTCCAAACCGTATAAATCTGAAGATACTCAGGATTAGCTTCCATGACCGCTAATATCATTTCGTCAAAACGATCCCGCCGTTCATTCGCCGCGAATCTACGGTACTGAGAAAATATATTCTCAAGGGTGCCGAGCATCGTAAAACGACCGTTTTGCCTGCCTTCCCAGAACGCAGCCTCTTTATCTGCAATTAAATGAATTACATCCCTGTTCAGCTTAATAGCAATTTCTGACGAACTGCTAAGCAGAATAATCGAGATTGTCGCGACTACAACAATCAATATGGCGATAACCATAATACTTAATCTTAATTTTAATTTCATTTTTTTTACCTCTCTTTAAATGCATAATTAGAATACAGTATATAAAAATTATAATCTAAAAATGCAAAAATTGGTAGATAATTACCAAAAAAATACCATAAAAATTTATATCCCGGCGCCTTTGCGATTAATGAATAATTTTCGTTAGAATTTAATCAGAAATTAATCCTTAACTTGTTAAATTTCTCCCCTTACTATATAATTAAGTCAGAACAAGGGCGTTCGCCGGATAGCAGGATTATCTTACAGGTTTTTTCTGTAAACGGTGGTCTTTTGCTTTTCAGCTGACGCCTTTTTTTTAACTTAATTTGGAGGTTCGTATGAAAATCGGAATGAAATTAATTCTTATAATTTCAGCTGTTAACCTGGTAGGTATCGGCGGTTTAACAATTGCCGCCACTTTATTTTCGTCAAGCCAGATTAGAGCGCTGGCAGATGAAAACGCCGGAAATATCACAGAAATAACCGCAGAAGAGGTTACGGCGTTTCTGGAAGTCCCTTTAGATGAAATGAGGGCTTTAGTAAATCTAATGATTTATATTGACGACATTACAACTGTTGAGAATAGACGTGATCAAATCAACTTTATGCTTAAAAGCATGATGGTGAAAAATCCGGATTTTGTAGGCGCATGGACGGTCTATGAACCAAATGCTCTTGACGGCAGGGACGCCGCTTTCAGAAATACTCCGGGCAGCGACGAAACAGGAAGATTCGTAAGTTACTGGACTAATGATAAAGGGAAAATAGAACTGACGGCGCTTGAAGGTTATACCACTGCTGAATATTATACTGTCCCATTAAGAACCGGCAGGGAGTATCTTGTTGAGCCTTATTATGAAAATATCGGCGGCAGGCAGGNCTTGATTACAAGCGTTACTGTTCCAATTACAAAGGACGGAAAAACAGTCGGCGTAGCGGGAGTAGACCTTGAACTGACAGATATTCAAGAAATGATACTAAAAATAAAACCGTTTGGTGACGGATATGCCGCAATTTACTCAAGCGGCGGTTTAATTGTCTCTCATCCTCACGAAGATCGTCTTGGAAAAAAGATAGAAGATATGGCAAGCGGATTATTCACGGATCGAATGGGCGCTTTATTGCAGTCATTAAAAAACGGAACTATCTTTAATGAAACATTAAATTCGCAGGAACATAACGCCAAAATGATTGTTTTAACCCGTCCGTTTAAAATTGGAAATGACGAGGACTCATGGATGGCAGTAACTGTTGTTCCATATAACACCGTAATGGCGGACGTTCAGCGAATGACATTAGTTTTAATTATTCTCGGCGTTGTGATACTTTTAGTTATTACTGTTTTCATCTTCTTTGTCTCGCGTTCAATAACAGCTCCGATTAAATCCATGGAGAAGGTTTTGGCGTTTATCGGCGAAGGTGACTTTACCCAATCCATAGAAGTGACAACCAATGACGAAATCGGAAATATGAGCCGGTTCCTTAACGCTACTCTTGATAAAATAAAAAATCTGATTAAAGTAATAAAATCGCAGGCGACGGATCTTGCGAAAGTAGGCACAGACCTATCGTCTAACATGACAGA
>JGI24695J34938_10001490_pt1 | contig 19756 bp, 17 predicted proteins | sample TergutCo191P3_FD_34938 | JGI IMG/M metagenome (IMG submission 34938)
CTGACAAACAGGGAAATATTATCAATTAATGTTTTATTCGATGATAATGCCCAGCCGCGGGAATTTAATATAGGCGGTCATTTAAACCCTGATACATACTTTAGCCCCATTGAATCGGGCTTACGCAACATCAAAGAAATTTATTTCGCGTCTGATTATCTGCATAAACAATCCGCTGAACCGGTTATATACGATATCGCTCTTTACATTGAAGAACCTTCACAACGCAGAGCGCTCGCGATGGTTAAGGAACTTACAAGAGGACAGCTTAACCTTAAAAGAATATCATCCATAGAAGTACGGGAAGAATTTGAGAATATCAGAATAATATTATTCGCGTTAGGCGGAGGCATATCAATAATTCTTCTGGTTATCGGCATATTAAATTTTATTAATATTATAACTACCAGCATATTGTCGCGCAGGCGCGAGATCGCTCTGCTGGAAAGCATCGGGCAGAGTAAAAAACAAACCATCGCGATTTTAACGCTGGAAGGCGCGATTTACGCGGCTCTTACTTTTCTTTTTTCCGGTATATTCGGAGGCGCGTTTACATACGCCATATATTCTGCGCTCGCGAAACAATTTGATTATGTTATTTTTAATCTTCCGCTTATACCGTTATCTGTCATGGCATGCGCCGCGCTGTTGATATGTCTTGGACTGCCGGGGTTAGCCTTCCGTTCTGTCAGCGGATTGACCCTTGTGGAAAGGCTGAGAGAAGCGGAATAAACGCGGGAGAGTACCGCCTGCCAATTCATCATACTGATACATAGACATCCGCCATTATAAATAATAAACTGAAGTCATGAACAGAATTAAACTCCAGTTTGATAAAGAAAAAGTAATAAAATTGATGGACGCTGTCGCGGAAAAAACGCTTCGAATCGATTTAACATGGGATTGGCCATGCGGCGTTGGTTTTTACGGGATTACGCGCGCCGCGGAAGCGCTTGGAAATGAAAATTATACCGGAAAACTTTCCGCGTGGGTCGATGAATATATGACGCTGGGGCTTCCTGACATGACAGTAAATACATCGTCTATGGGACATACTCTATTATATTTATACCAAAAAACAGGCCAGCAGAAGTATCTTGATCCGTTACGCGAAATTTTAAGATGGCTGCAGACAAAAGCGGTGCGTTTTGGAAACAATGTATTGCAGCATGTAGTATCTTCCAAAAATGATTTTCCCGAACAGGCGTGGGCGGACACTTTGTTCATGGCGGCATACCTTATGCTGCGAAGCGGCATTGAGTTCGGCGATCAGGCGCTTATTGACGACGCGATGAACCAATATTACTGGCATATAAAATACCTTCAGAATCCGTCCACGGGAATGTGGTACCACGGATATGACAATATCGCGGGAAATCACATGTCGGGTTTTTACTGGGCGCGCGCTAACGCGTGGGCAGCTTACACAATCAGCGCCGCGATGAAAATTCTTCCTAAGCCGTATCTGTATCCTGTTTGGGCAGGCATGGTCGCCTCGCTTCGCGATCAATTAAGCTCGATAAAATTTTTACAGACAGACGAAGGTTTATGGCGCACAATTCTGGACGACGATGAATCTTACGGCGAAGTTTCGGCGACAGCCGGTCTTACCGCGGCAATGCTTAATAATGATAATCCTCTGCATACAAAATACGCGCAAAAAGCTTTTGACGGGGTATTGCATAACATAACCGAAGACGGACGGGTGTTAAATGTTTCAGGCGGAACCGCCGTTATGAATGACCGCGAAGGCTACAGGAATATTCCAAAAGAATGGGTACAGGGATGGGGGCAGGGACTTGCTCTCGCGCTAATGTCGATCGCGTTAAAATCCGAAACAAACGCGTATAACGTTTAAATAAAAAACCCGTCTGATCAAATGACCGGACGGGTTAAAATAAAATCAACTTAAATCTTAATTGCCCCAGAGCCTTACTTTATCTCTTACAAGCTGAGTCATTGTAGCGTGCGCCTGTTCAACGCCCATGCGGCGAAGAGCGTCAAGCATCGCGTCATAAGCGGCGTCTACGTTCGCGGGAGGCCCTAAAACGATATTGGATAACGCTGTTTTTACATAGTCGTCAGCCTGCGAAATTATCGATTCAAGTTCCGGCGGCAGCGCGTACTGCCATGCTTGTCCATGACGCGTAACGCCAAGCGAATGCGTTGACGGGAAGAGGTCTGTCCACATTTCAGCCCCGTAAGCGGCTAATGTTTCTCTTTCTACAGCATGATAATTTTCTTTGAGTGTCTCAGGCGAATCCCTTGTAATGTAGTTGCCTGTTGAGTCAATGTAGCCCCTGCCGTACATCGGGAATGGATGCGCGTATCTGCCTACGCCTGTTCTTCTGTCCCAGTTCGGATCAGATAACGAAGCTTGTCTTTCGGATTCGATCATTACGCGTTTTCCGTTTATAACATTGTAAGTTACGCCTTCGAGACCCCAGTTAATAAGTATCTGGGCTTCTTCCGACGCCATCCAGTCAAGGAATTCCATCGCTCTTTCAGGATCTTTACACGCTGTAGTAATCGCTATTCCGTAACCGCCTGAGAAACCGGAGTCCATTAAAGAAGCGACTCTGACATTTTCATTAAGACCGATAGGAAGATAAGCGTATGTTCTGTCGAGGCGGCCTTCGCCGATAAGAGACAGTCTGGATTCACCGTAACCCCAGTCAGGATACGAGATGCCAAGAACTCTGCCCGAAGCGATTTTCGCTCTCCACACATCTTCTGTCTGCGTGAATGATTCAGGATCAAGAATGCCTTCAGCGTTCATGCGGCTGAGCCATCTGTAATATTCTCTTGCCTGAGGATGGAAGAATTTATAGTAAGCTTCAAGAGTTACAGGATCGACAAGCCACTGTCCGTCATCGGGATAACCGAGGAGGAAGCATGAGGGGTTGGAAAGATCGATATACCACTGCCATGTATCTATCAGCAGCGAGAAGCCGATTGTTCTCTGACCGTTGATGGTCGGGTTTCTTTGCAAATAAGTTCTGAGCGCGTTCTCATAATCCTGCAATGTCTGCATTGGAGGATAACCAAGATCGCGGAGAACAGCGTGTTGAATCTGCATGGTTCCGTCAGTTGACCATACGCCGTTATGCACAGCGTAAGTTCCTACATTATAAATATAGGGATCATCTGTAGTATTGCGGAGCCTTCCAAGCAGGTTGCCGTAAAGTTTCTTAATATTCTGACCTCTTTTTTCGATCAGGTCATCAAGCCGAAGTACCATCCCCGCTTCGATGAGCATATTAAGATTGCCTTTCGCGAAAATTAAATCCGGAAGCTCGCCTGACGCTATCATGAGACCGATTACCTCATTATAGTTTCCGCCGACCGGACGATCTGTTACAAGTGTAACACCGGTACGCCTTGTGATTTCCCTTGCAACAGGATCACTAAATGGCATATCTTCTACCGCGTCAGCGTTAAAAAACGTGAATGTAATAGGACTTCCTGTTCCCGCGGTTGTAGCGCCTGTCGCGCCGCTTCCTCTGTTACATCCGGCTAAGACGAACAATGACATGACAATCGCTATGACTGCCCAAAACACCGTAAGTTTTTTCATCTTACACTCCTTAAATTATTTTACCTTTATAAATAAAGGTTTAATTACTCTTTAACAGCCCCAAGCGTAATGCCTGAAACAAAATACTTTTGCAGGAACGGATAAACAATGAGAATGGGCACTGTCGCTATAACAGTTATAGCCATCTTAATGGCTTCCGGGCTGCGTCTCGCGGTGCGAAGCTGCTGCGAATAAACATCAGCGGCGCTTCCTACCGCCTGAGCGCTGTCTAAAACTTTTATCAATTCATATTGAAGCGTTGTAAGCTGATCATTGCTGCGCGTATATATGTAAGTATCAAACCAGCTGTTCCACTGGCCTACGGCGATGAATAAAGCGATCGTCGCGAGTACAGGCTTACAAAGCGGCAGAATAATCTTAAAAAAGATGGCGATATCATTCGCTCCGTCGATTTTTGCTGATTCCTGTAATGAATAAGGAATTGTGTCCATAAACGCGCGGATAACAATGACATTAAACGCGTTAATCAGCCACGGAAGAATATATACCCAAAAATTATTAATAAGACCAAGATTCCTGATTAAAAGAAAATCAGGAATAATGCCGCCTGAGACATACATTGTTATAACAAGAAAAATTGTAAAACTTCTGCGAAAAACAAAATCCTTGCGGCTGAGAGCAAAGGCAAACATCGCGCAGCACAATACACCGCTGACAGATCCAATCAAAGTCCTTAGCACAGAATTGCGAAACGCTATGGGCAAATTGCTTCCCGCTTCAAAAAGACCGATATAATTTTGCAATGTGGGCTGGCGCGGCAGTATATGTATTCCGCCTTTTACAGTGTCGAGAGGATCGTTAAATGATTTCGCGGTTACATTTAAAAAAGGATAGAGCGTAATAACGATCACAAATATCATAAAGATAAGAATTAATACGTCTATATAATTCTTTTTATAAATAGCCGCCATAATCCATCCTTTTAAAAAAGCCTTCCTGTGCCGGATCTTCTTGCCAAATAATTAGCGAGGAAGAGCATTATAATACTGATCACTGATTTAAAAATTCCAATGGCGGTTCCAAAGGAATACCTGAACATTGTAAGACCGTATCTGTAAGCGAAATAATCCAATGTGAGCGCTTTTGGAAATGTAACAGCGTTTTGAAGCATGAACTGCCTTTCAAATCCAATGTTGATGATATTACCGATACTGAGGATAAGAAGAATTACAATTGTGCCCTGTATGCCGGGGAGAGTTACATACCAAATCTTTTGAAACCGGTTAACGCCGTCAATTTCCGCGGCTTCGTAAATCTGCGAATCAATTCCCGCCATCGCGGCAATGTAAATAATCGCGTTCCAGCCCATTTCCTTCCATATGTCCGCAATAACTACAATCCACCAGAAATATTCCTGCTTAATCATTATATTGGTAGGATCTTTTATAATGCCAAGCCCAAGCAGAATTTCATTAATAGGTCCAGAGATAGCGAGCATTTGGGTGACGATGTTCGCGACAACAACCCATGAAACAAAGTGCGGTAAGTAAGAAACAGTCTGGGTAAAACGTTTAAATGGCAGAAAACGAAGTTCATTTAAAAGAACAGCGAAAGTAATTGCCATGAAAGTTCCAAAGACAAGCATCATTAAACTCATGGCGAGAGTATTCTGCATCGCGGGAAGAAAGAGATTATGCCTGAAGAAATCTATAAAATTTTTAAATCCGACAAACTGAGAACCGAACCACCCCAAATGCAATTTATAATCCTGAAAAGCAGTAATCCATCCAAAAAGAGGAATATACCGGAAAATAAAAAGCCAAATAACAAATGGAACTGACAGTAATAACAAATAACGCTGATCAATAAGCTTTCTTCCAAATGAATTCGAACCGCGTTTCGTTCGCATATAAAATACTAACATTAAAAAAATTTAATGTCAACAATTAGAAGAATATTATAGAAATTTTACATCGCCACGGTATAAGAATAATTTAATTAAGTGAGCCTGTTCCAAAACTCCGGTTAAAATATTATTCATAAAATGCAAATATGGCAACTGTACACAGCCTCGGGAGGCTTAGATGGCAGGATTTTTTACACGTGTTTTTTAACGAGTTTGTCCAGCGTTTCAAATTTCTATTATTAAATGAATGTTAACAGAAGCTGTTCCAAAATATTAATAAATAGTAATATTATCAATATTGTTGATGCGGTATGAGCGCAATTGTAAATATATTTTATGGGCGGGAGCAGGCTGCGGGTAGGCAAAACTATCTTTGGCGTTCTCTGTTGGAGAGACTTGACCATAAATTATTCATTTATCAATAAGATGATATACATTTTTATGGTCAGGGCTCGTAGACAGGCTCTGCCAAAAGTTTTGCATACCCACAGCCTGTCCCGCCTGTTTAATACATATAATTATACGCTCATGCCGTATTGGCAGTTTGAAGAAAATTGTTTTTTTACAGTTTAGGAACAGGCTCAAGACAGTAAGATAACGCGTAAAATTCTTCCTTATCGCCATGAGCGCCGATCACTTCCTGAGTAACAGGGTTTACCATTAAATCCATGGCTTCCATAGGAATAGCGCCGAATAAAACTTTCTTAGCGCCTGGGATAACCAATGCCGGAACTATGGTAGTACGGTCTTTCCATTGAACTTCAACACCTTCTGTTATGTGGCATTTTACCTGCTGCCCGTTTGCGACATGGGCGGTTTTTTCTTCTTTAACTCCAAGCCCGAGTTTTTGGCGTAATTCTTCCGTTATTACAAGATGCATTGAGCCTGTATCAGCTACCGCTGTGACAGTAACAGTTCGAATATCTTCAGTTTTTATATATCCTTTTCCGGCGAGTCCATTATCAAGTGAATTAGTTAATGTAATTTCAGCGTGAACCATTCCCATGTTTTATCTCCATATTGCTTAGTATATACAAAAAAATCAATATCGCAAGAATAAGTTACAAAAAAAAGCCCTCTCATCTGACCGCTGGCAGGCAGTCAAACAGAGGGCTTCGGTTTAATTCAACAAATTCTTAGAACGGTCTTTCCGCGAGGTACTTGTACTCTTTCCAGACGCGTTCAGCCTGTTTTTTCGCTATCGCAAGAAGAGCGTCAGCGCGGTTTTTATCAGCGGCTTTTAGGCTCTTAAAGCGGTTTTCCTTCATCATGAAATCTTCTATGTCCGTTGTCGGATCCTTAGAGTCAAGCTGGAAGGGGTTCTTGCCCTGATCTTTAAGGCGCGGATCGTAGCGGTAAAGCGGCCATAATCCGCTTGTAACTACCGCTTTACCCTGTTCAAGCCCGTTGAACATATTGATTCCGTGATTGATACAGTGCGAGTACGCAATGATAAGCGATGGACCGTCGTAAGCTTCAGCTTCGCGGAAAGCCCTGATAACTTGCGCCATATTCGCGCCTAGCGAAATTTTGGCGACATATACATAACCGTAGCTCATAGCGATAGCGCCAAGGTCTTTCTTGACAACATCTTTGCCAGCGTACGCGAATTTAGCGATCGCGCCGACAGGAGTGGACTTCGACATCTGACCGCCTGTGTTGGAGTAAACTTCGGTATCAAGACAAAGAAGATTAACATTTTTATGCGAAGCAAGCACATGATCCAATCCGCCAAAGCCGATATCATAAGCCCAGCCGTCTCCGCCAAAGCCCCATACAGAACGCTTAATAAAGTGATCCGCGAGCGAGAGCAGCATTTTCGCTGTCGGTTTTGAATCGCCTTTAAGAGCCGCTTTAAGAGCGTCAACATTTTTGCGCTGCTCATTGATCGCGGCGTCATCAGCCTGATTGTTAGCAAGCAGTTTGTCGATAATCGCGGCGGCGATGCCTTCGTCTTTTGCCTTTTGACCCATTTCTCTCGCGTGCAGCGCGAGTTTATCGCTTGTCAGCCTGAAGCCAAGCGCGAATTCCGCGGTGTCCTCAAACAGCGAGTTTGACCATGCCGGTCCGCGTCCTTCGGCGTTCTTACAATACGGAGTTGTAGGCAGGTTTCCGCCGTAGATTGATGAACAGCCGGTCGCGTTCGCGATTAAAGCGCGGTCGCCAAAAAGCTGTGACATAAGTTTGATGTACGGAGTTTCGCCGCAGCCGCCGCATGCGCCGGAGAATTCAAACAACGGGCGTTTGTAGGCAAGCGATTTGGCGTTGTTAAGTTCGCCTTCCGCCGGAGTTTCAGGCAGGCTGAGGAAGAAATCCCATACAGCGACCTGTTCCGACTGGAATTCCATATCGCCGGCGTAAGGTTTTTTTGTAAGCGCGTGAGGGCTGTCCGCTTTTTTTGACATCGGGCAAATATTAATACAAAGACCGCAGACAGCTGAGTCCATGCAGTCTTCGCAGGAAATTGAAAGCGACGCTTTTTGACCGTCAACTGGTTTTGGCTTTATCGCCGCGTATTTAAATCCCTTAGGCGCTTTGCCGGTATCGGCGTCTTTTAAATTTTTCATGCGGATACAGCCATGAGGACACACTACTGAACAATTGCCGCACTGGATACAAACCTCGGGGTTCCAGACAGGGACAAGTTCCGCTACCGCGCGTTTTTCGTACTGGGTAGTCGCTGTCGGGAAAGTACCGTCCGCCGGAATTTTGCTGACAGGCAATGAATCGCCGTTCTGGAATGACACCGCGCCAAGAGTATCTTTAATCCAGGCGTCTTTCGCTGACGCGAAAGGCTCTTTCATGCGGTGGCTGCCTTCTGTCGATGAAGGATAATTAACTACCTCAACCGCGCCGAGAGCCGCGTCGACAGTATTATAGTTTTTCTCGACTACGTCTTTTCCTTTTTTGCCGTAAGAATGTTCGATATGTTCCTTCATGAGCTTTACCGCTTCGTCTTCATGCAGAACACCGGATATTTTAAAATACGCGGCCTGCATAACAGTGTTTATGCGGTTGCCCATTCCTGTATTGCGCGCGATTTCAGCGGCGTCGATAACATAGAACTTCAGTTTTTTACTGATGATTTTCTGCTGGACTTCGACCGGAAGCTCTTTCCATATTTCATTCGCCTTTACAGGGCTGTTAAGAAGGAACGTTCCGCCTTCTCTGATTTTTGAAAGCATATCGTACATATAAATGTAGGAGAACTTATGACAAGCAAGGAAGTCCGCGGAATTTATGAGATACGGGCGGCGGATTTTATCTTTGCCAAAGCGGAGATGCGAAACTGTGAAGCCGCCGGATTTTTTTGAGTCATACGAGAAATACGCCTGACAATTAAGTTCCGGCCTCGCTTCGCTGATGATTTTAATCGAGTTCTTGTTCGCGCCGACAGTACCGTCAGAGCCAAGACCGTAGAACAGCGCTTCGTTCATGCCTTCTTCGGCGATAAAGAAATGCGGATCATAATCCAGGCTCTTGCCCAGAATATCGTCATGAATACCAACAATAAAATTGGCGATTTTCTTGCCGGAAAGATTGTCAAAGACAGCTTTTACCATAGACGGCGTAAATTCCTTGGAACCAAGACCGTAGCGTCCGCCGAGAATAAGCGGATTGGCTTTAAACTCGCCAGCGAACTGCATTTCCGCGACAGCGGTGCGGACATCTTCGTAAAGCGGCTCGCCGAGAGAACCTGGTTCTTTTGTGCGGTCTAAAACCGCGATGGATTTTACAGTGGAAGGCAGAGCTTTTACGAATGACTTCGCGCAGAATGGACGGAAAAGGCGGACTTTTATCATACCGGTTTTTTCGCCTTTGCTGTTCAGGTGATCAATTGTTTCCTCTACAGTCTCAGCGCCGGAACCCATGATGATTATTACTTTTTCAGCGTCCTTCGCTCCGTAGTAATCAAAAATGTTGTATACGCGCCCGGAAATTTTCGCGAATTTTTCCATTTCCGCCTGAACAATTCCGGCGACCTTTTCGTAATATTTATTAACGCCTTCGCGTCCCTGGAAATAAGTATCAGGATTCTGCGCCGTGCCGCGGATATGCGGGTTTTCAGGCGTAAGTCCCCTGTTCCGGTGCTCGGCGACAAGATCGTCATCGATCATCTTGCGCATATCATCATAGGAGATTTCCTCGATCTTCTGAAGTTCATGGCTGGTGCGGAAACCGTCAAAAAAGTGAAGGAACGGCACGCGGGCGCGCAATGTAGCGGCATGAGCGATAAGCGCGAGATCCATAACTTCCTGGACGCTGTTCGACGCCAGCATTGCCCATCCTGTCTGACGGCACGCCATTACATCCTGATGGTCGCCGAAAATGGAAAGGCTCGATGTAGCGAGAGCTCTGGCTGATATGTGAAACACCGCGGAGGTAAGCTCGCCCGCGATTTTATACATGTTTGGAATCATCAGTAATAAACCCTGCGAAGCGGTAAATGTAGTGGACATAGCCCCGGTTGTCAGCGCTCCGTGTACTGCCGCGGCGGCGCCCGCCTCGGATTGCAGCTCAGCGACGACCGGAATGGTTCCCCAGATGTTTTTCCGCCCCTGCGCGGAAAATTCGTCCGAAAGTTCGCCCATCGGGCTGGAAGGGGTAATCGGATAAATTGCGATTACTTCGCTAAGCGCATGAGCGACATGAGCCGCCGCGTTATTACCGTCAATCATTGCAATGATCTTTTCTGCCATATTTTTCCTCTGTTTTAATGGAGATATTTGTTTATGGAAGAATTTTAACATGGAACCGGAGATAGCACAAGAAAAATTGTTAACCTTTGTAAAACAGATTACTTTTTTATCATATTTTCAACGCGTTTGAGGAGTTCAGCGCCTTCATAAGGTTTTGTTATCATATCGGTAGCGCCGATATTGGAAGCGTATAATTTTTCGCGAATCCCGCTGAGGGAAGTTAAAAAGGCGATCGGGACATCGCGGAGCAGGCTTATTCCTTTTATAAGATTATATGTTTCCCAGCCGTCCATTTCAGGCATTAGAATATCAAGCAAAATAAGATTTGGGATAAGACCTTTTGACAAAAGAGCAAGCGCTTCTTTTCCGGATTTCGCTGTAATTGTTTCATATTTATCCTTTAAAATATTATTGGCTATCATGAGATGAACATCACTATCGTCTACAACAAGGATTGTTTTCATATCATTACTTTCCATAAAGCGCCTGTCCTCCTTCTATTTTTTATTGTTATCCAAATTCCAAAATAACGCAATAGTCTCTGTTTGGGTATAAAATTTCTGGTAATTTTTATAACAAAATGTTATAGTAACGGTCACTAGTCATTAACCCTTTTATAGGCTATTATCACGAAATGAAGAATAAATTTTATATGGTTTTCGCGATTATCATCGCGGCGGCGGTTTTTGGAGCTTGTGAAAATAAAGAGGAAGCAAATCCTTTTAAAGGCATTGAGAATTTAAACGCCGACGCGTCTTACGCGATGGGAATGAGCATAGGATCGGAACTGCTGAACAACATGCTTTCAGGCGGCATTTATCCGGATTTGGATGAATTTATAAAAGGCGTCTCGGATATGATGTCCGGAAAAGAAACAAGAATCAGCGTAAATAACGCCGCCGAAATAATTGACGCCGCGTTTAATTCCATGATGAGCGAAAGAACTGAAGCCGCTAAACAGGCGGAAGTCAGCTTCTTTACGGAAAACGCCAAAAGGGCAGGCGTGAACATAACCTCAAGCGGCTTGCAATATGAAATAATCCAGGAAGGACAAGGACTGCGTCCGTCAGCCACCGATAGAGTACTGGTTCACTACGAAGGTTCATATATTGACGGAACTGTTTTTGACAGCTCAATTCAATACGGAGAACCCGTTGAATTTTATGTAAACGGCGTAATAGAAGGCTGGTCAGAGGGTATTCAGCTTATGAACGCGGGAAGCCAGTATATTTTCTACATCCCTTACGCGCTGGGTTACGGCGAAGCCGGTTATCAGAATCCGTGGACAGGCGAAACATTAATTCCCGGTTTTTCTACGTTAATATTTATTGTGGAACTTTTAGAAATAATTCCAGATACAGGAGATTAAAATGAAAAAAATGACAATTTTGTTATGTATGTTTTTATGCGTTTTCGCGTTACACGCTAGAGCTATTCAGGAAGAGTTCGCGATAGCCGAAGAAAAATCCCGTTTAAGTTACGCGCTGGGAATGTTAATCGGCGTTAACTTTGATCTAAGCGAATACGGGCTTGAATTCGATTACGGCGCTCTGGCGGAAGGCGTAAAAGCGATTATGGAAAAGGACGCCTCTCCTCTGCTCAGCTACAATGAAGCGATGGAAATCGTAGAAACAGCCCTTTACACCGCGATGGACAGAATCGCGACGGAAAACAAGCTGCGCGAAGAGCAGTTCCTTTACAATAACAGCATGCGCCAGGGCGTGCGTACATTGCAAAGCGGCGTTCAGTATGAGGTTATCCGCGAAGGCGATGGAGATACACCGCATGAATTTTCGCTTGTAAGAGTTCATTACTCGGGAACATTAATTGACGGCACTATATTCGATGAATCCTATGAAGAAGAAGGCGCGTACATTCCGCTTGATATGGTCATCCCGGGCTGGGCTGAGGGCGTTTTGCAAATGAAAGTCGGCGGCATACACCGTATCTACATACCATCGGAACTCGCTTACGGACCGGACGGCATTCAGGGATACGTACCGCCGTATTCAACGCTGGTTTTTATGGTTGAGTTACTCGAAATAATGGAAGACAGTAATTACCTTAATTCATACCAGGATTATGACTATGACTGGGAACCCTGATTCTGAAAATTGATCCTTCACCGGCGCGGCTTTCCGCTTCGGCGCTTCCCTTATGAAGAAGGGTGATGTGCCTTACAATGGAAAGCCCCAGTCCGGTTCCTTCAGCCGCGGCGCGGTCGACGCGGTAGAATCTTTCAAATATTCTTTCAATTTGATCTGACGGTATCCCGATTCCCTTGTCGCGCACTTCAAATACAAGTTCATTGTCCTCATGCCTAGCGTCAATCCAGAGCTTCGAATCTGGCGGCGAATATTTGATTCCGTTATCAAGCAGATTAATTAACGCCTGAATGATTAGAGAACCAAAAAGCATTCCGTTTAAATTGTCCAGGCAGCTGACATTGATATCAATATTTTTTTTCTTTGCCTGAACTTCAACGGCGCTGACCGCTTCATCTATCAAAGGAGCGATGCCGCATTCTTCCATATCCCGCGCGCTGATTTCGTTATTTTCTAAACTGCTGATCATCAGCAGATCATTAGTCAGGTTTTCCATTATCCCCGCGTTTTTGTGAATAATGCTGACAAAATGCTCAGCCTGTTCTTTGTTAAAATTTTCAACGGAAGATTTAGCGGCGAGATCATCCATTAATGTTTCGGAAAAACCTTTAATAATCTGAATCGGCGTTCTAAGTTCATGCGACACATTCGCGACAAAATCCCTGCGCACTCTTTCCAGTTTTACAAGGCGCGTGATCTCCTGCATCACAAGAACAACGCCCCCGTGTTTTGGATTTTCCTTTCCGGCGCTAATTGCAGCTAACGGAGAAGCGAAAATAATAAAATTCTGTTCCTCATTCTTCCGGCTGAAATCCGCTGAGCCAAGCCCGGAGTGAAATGTCAGCTCTGTTTCAGAAAAAATATTTTCTGAAATCGCTTTTTTCGCCGTTTCCACAAGTTCCGTTGAACGCGTTGCTTCCAAAAGCGTCATATCGTTCACATCAACGCCTGATAAATTAAATAGCTGCCTCGCTTTCGGATTTACTAGGCGTAATTTTAAGGAAGAATCCATCGCGAAAACGGCTTCGGACATTCCGTTAAGAATCGCGTCCAGCCGGTTTCCTTCCGATTTCACCTGCTCAAACCGCAGAAAAAGCTCATTGTTCATTGCGCTTAACGTTTTTTCAAGGCTCAGAAATTCATGCGAGACATTCTCGCCTGTGTCAGATCCGGATAAAAGCGGCGCGCTTGATTTCGCGATGTTTACAAGCCGCCCAAGCGATGACGAAAGAGAACGGGAATACATTACAATCGCCCAGAACGCGAAAACGATAAAAAAACAGATAAAAATAATAAAAGAAATAATAATAGGAGAAACGCGCGCCGCGAATCCCGGAATTGAAACAGAAAGCCTGAATACTCCGATTGTATTGTTAAAATCATCAAAAACAGGCAGCGCGTAATAAACGCGCCTCATACCGGTGCTGATTGATTCGCGGCGGGAACCTTCTTCCCTGCCTTCAAGAGCCGCGATAATTTCATTCCGGTCGATATGATTAACAAGGCGTTCAGTTATTTGAGAGTCCCACAATACATACCCCGAAGGAGCTATCAGCGTCAGCCGGTACGCGTCATAAGCGCCTAACGGAATCGCGGTCGAAACGGGATAAACGCCGGAATCATTTAAAAAGATTTCCTTTAAATGATCGGAGCCGATCGCGTTTTTTAAGGTTCTCGCCGTGTCGGCAAGGCTTGTCATATTAATTTCATAATAAAACGAATTTATAAACGCTAAGACAGAAACAATAAACACAGCGGAAAAAATCATAACAGCCGCGCCAAGCGTAATAATGCTTTTTTTAAAAATTGTCACAATATTTTCCCTTTAATCTGTATCCTATTCCGCGGATTGTTTCTATCATATCGCCAGCTTTGCCAAGTTTTTTACGAAGACCTAATATCTGAACATCAACAGAACGATCCGTTACAGGGTAATCCTGTCCGTGAATCGCGGCGATTATCTGATTGCGCGTAAAAACAATTTCGGGATTCGCGAGAAAATGTTTTAAAAGCGCGAATTCCGTCGCGAAAAGATCGAGTTCGGTTTCGCCGCGGAAAGCGGTATGGCGCGCGCAATCAAGTTTAATTTCTCCCTGTTTATAAACTGCCGCGCCGGAACCGCCTGCGTTAGCTGAGCTTTGTTTTAATTGTGAACACTGCGAAAGCTGTGAATCTTCCTGACGGCGCAATGCCGCCCTGATTCTCGCGATTAAAACTTTAGGGCTGTAAGGTTTTACAACATAATCATCCGCGCCAAGTTCAAGTCCGGTAATAATATCAGCTTCCTCTCCTTTTGCGGTTGTCATAATTACCGGAATATTTTTGCCGGCTTCGATCTCTTTAATTTTTTTTAACGTTTTTAATCCGTCAATACCCGGCAGCATAATATCGAGTAATACGCAGTTAACAGCTTTATTTTTTATCGCGCTAAGTCCGTCTTCTCCGGTTTTTGCCTGAAGAAGCGTCCAGCCTTCTTTTGACATTGTATGCGAAAGCAGTTCCTGAATCGCGGGATCGTCTTCGATGATTAAAACAACTTCTTTACTCATTCAATTCCTCGTGCCTGCCCTCCGCCATGTAAATAACCGCCTCGCAGATATTTGTTATGTGATCACCGAGTCTTTCAAGCTGATTAGATGTATGAAGAAGCTGGTATGCTGCCTTGGCGGCGCCGGTGCTTTGCGCGATGTCTGGATTCTTTTTCATATACTTTAGAACATTTTTTGTTAATTGTTCATGCTCGCTGTCGATAATATTATCCATACCGGCAGCTTCGCGCGCCGCTTTTGAGTCTTTCGCGAGGAACGCGGAAATCGCCGCGCGAATCATCATCTGCCCGGTTTCAGCCATTTTTTCAAGATGTTCCTGCGCTCTGTAAGGCGAACTGCCTTTTTTGACGATCTTCTTTGCCGCCTTGGCTAAATGAACAGCGTGATCCCCGATTCTTTCGATGCTGCTTGTAAGCTTGAAAATTGTAACCATTTCGCGCAAGTCGCGCGCGACAGGCTGCTGGGTCGCGATTAAAATCGCGGCGTCATCTTCTATTCTGTATTGAAGCGCGTTAACAGCCTGATCGCTCTCGCGTACCTGCGCCGCAAGGTCAACATTTCGCGTACGCAACGCAGCCAGGGCCTTGCCGAGATTTTCCTCGACCTTAGTCGCCATAGAAAGAATATCCTGCCTTAAGCGGTCTAATTCATCGTTAAAAATTTTTCTTGATTGTATTTGCATAACGCCTGCTCCTTAACCGAAACGCCCGGAAATATAATCTTCTGTCCTTTTATCTTTAGGGTTGGTAAAAACTTCTCTTGTGTCATTATACTCTATTAGTTCCCCAAGAAGGAAGAACGCGGTCTTGCTGCTTACTCTTGACGCCTGATGCATCGCGTGAGTCACAAGGATTATCGTAAATTCTTTTTTTAAATCACCGATCAGCTCCTCGATTCTGCCTGTAGCGATAGGATCGAGTGCGCTGGTCGGCTCATCCATCAGAATAATCTCAGGTTCCATAGCGATGCTGCGCGCGATGCAAAGCCGCTGCTGCTGTCCGCCGGAAAGAGCCTGCGCCGGTTTTTTTAGCCTGTCTTTAACTTCTTCCCAAAGGGCGGCCTTTTTTAGCGATATCTCAACAATGTCAGCTAACACTCTTTTATCTCTTATGCCCTGCATTCTTTTTCCGTAAGCGACATTATCAAAAATTGTCATATTAAACGGATTTGGTTTTTGAAACACCATTCCCACGCGGCTTCGAAGCTCTGTAACATCCATGCCGCCGTAAATATCAACGCCATCCATCAGCGCCTGTCCTGTTATGCGGCATGAAGGAATCAAATCGTTCATGCGGTTTAATATTCTAATAAAAGTTGATTTGCCGCAGCCCGAAGGGCCGATAAGAGCCGCGACATCGCCTTTTTTAATGGAAATATTAATATTAATCAGCGCCTGAAAATTACCGTAAAAAAGATCCAGATTACAAACATCAATTTTATTTTCGCTCATGGTAACCTCATTTTAGCGCGGCTGACTGACTGCGTTTTGAAATTATAAAATATCATTATATATCTCCTAATTTTTTTCTAAAGCTGAAAGTCAGAATCTTCGCCGCAGAATTAATTATCACGACCAATACCACAAGCACCGAAGCGGTCGCGAAAGCGATGCCGAAATCTTCGGGGCGCACAGCCTCGTTAGTAAGATAGAAAAGGTGAATTGTCAGCGTTCTTCCGGATTCGAAGATGCTTCTTGGTATATTTTTTGTAAGCCCTACCGTTAGTAAAACCGGCGCGGACTCTCCGACAACGCGCCCTATCGCGAGTATCACCGATGTCAGAATTCCAGGGAGCGCCGACGGCAGTACAACATGCGTAATTGTCTGGAATTTTGTAGCGCCTAACGCAAGCGATCCTTCCCTGAATGAATCAGGAATCGCTTTAAGCGATTCTTCGGTTGTTCTGATAATTACAGGCAGAATCATAATGCTTAATGTTAAGGAACCCGCTATAATTGACTGTCCGAAGTTTAACATCCGGCAGAACATTAAAAGGCCGAAAAGACCATAGATAATAGAAGGGATTCCCGCGAGAGTTTCTATCGCGAGGCGGAGCAACCTGATAAAAGGCGAGTTGCCCGAATATTCATTTAAGAAAACAGCGGTCGCGAGCCCGACAGGAAGAGCGACAGCGATAGAAACCAGAACAATATAAAGAGTTGTTACAATCATCGGAAGAATGCCGGTATGCGCGTTAAATAAAAACGACCAGTTAAGAAATCCTGCCTGCGATCTGAAAATATAAACCAGCACAAACAACAAAGCGAGAATAACGCCGCCCATCGCCGCTGCCATAATGACGTATAACGCGGAATCAATAATTTTTCTTTTTTTAATTATTATTTTCATAAACTGCTCTCCATTCTGCGGCGGTACCAGAGTATCAGGCTGTTTAAAATTAATATTATCGCGAACAGCGTAACGCCGATTGAAAAAAGCATTTCGCTGTGCCTGCCTGACGCGTATCCCATTTCCATCGCGATTGTCGAGGTCAGCGTTCTTACGCTTTTTAAAGGATTAAATGTTAAGTGAGGCGAATTGCCGGCTACAAGAATAACCGCCATAGTTTCGCCTACTGCGCGCGAAATTCCAAGAATGATTCCGGCGATAACGCCTGAGTTCGCGTGCGGCAGCACAACATTCCACGCTGTCTGCATTTTGCTAGCGCCTAACGCAAGGCTTGCCTCGCGCGCGGAAAGTGGAACAGCCCGCAGCGATGTTTCAGCGATAGTGATAACAGTGGGCAGTATCATCAGCGCGAGAACTATTATCGCGGAAAGAAGCGTATTGCCTGACGGTATATCAAATGTTACGCGCACAAAAGGAACAATCACCATTAAGCCGAAAAACCCGTAAACAACGGAGGGGATTCCCGCAAGCAGCTCTACTCCCGCGCGGACAGCCGAGGCGGCTTTCGGCTTTAAAAATTCCGACATAAAAAGAGCGCATAACAGCGCGATAGGAACGCCAAGCAGAATCGCGCCGAAACTCGCCATGAGAGTGCCCGCGATCATCGGAAGAATGCCGAAAATTTTATTTTTATCGGGATTCCAATGCAAACCGGTCAAAAAACTTACGGGATTATACGGCGGTTCAGGCAGGATTATATGAATGCGTTTTTGAAGGGCCGCGAGGCTTCCGGACTGAGTCCATGTTACAGTATAAACATAGCTTTCGGGGTATGTGATATCAATTACGCCGTTATGTGAAAATGAAAGCGCTTTCTGCGGATCATTTTCGCCGGTATCGATTTTTATTTCGAGGATTTCTTCATTATCAAAGTCTAATCCCGGAAAACGAATCGAGATAGCGCCGGTGTTTTTCGGAATATCAATAAAAGTGTTATGATCAAAATATGTTATTCCGTTTACGGTTATCTCATTTATACGCTGCGCGACAAGGCGTACGCCCGGGTACGTGGGCGTAAAAAAAGGCATGCTTCCCTGCGCGAAAACAAATAGCAGAATAGCCCCCAATGCCAGAACGGAAAAGAGGGCTACAATGCTTACAAGATATTTAAAAAATATATCAAAAAATTTCCGGTTCATTCAATTAATAATATTATATTAATTAACAGGTATCCAGCTCCTTCTGACAATCGCTTGTCCGGCGGAGCTGAGCATCCATTGAACAAAAGCGGCTGTTTCCGCGTGCGCGTTATTCCCTGTAAGAATAATAAAGGGGCGCGCTACTTTGTATGAGCCGTTTACAACATTAGCCGGGGTCGCCGCGACTGTGCCAACAGAAAGCGCTTTGATTGTATTGTCTACTGAACCAAGAGAAATATAACCAATAGCGTTTGGATTCTGCGCGATTCCCGCTTTAATGGCTCCGGTACTTGTGGATTCATTCGCTCCGGCGGCAAGCCTTCCGGCGAAACCGATGATTTCCTCAAACGCTCCCCTTGTACCCGATCCCGCTTCGCGGCTGACAACAGCGATTGGCGCGCTGCCGCCGCCGACCTGGCTCCAATTTGTGATCTCGCCAGTGTAGATTCCGCGAATCTGTTCTATAGAAAGATTAGTAACAGGATTCCCGCTGTTTACGATAACAGCGATGCCGTCGACAGCGACGATTTCCGCTTTCAATCCTCTGCCTTGTTCAACAGGCGTAAGGTCGCGGCTTGACATTCCAATCTGGTAAGTAACGCCGGCGTTTGTGATTCCATCGCCGGAACCTGTTCCGTTGATGTTCACTTTGATATTCGGCTTTGTTTTCGCGTATTCCTCGGCGAACATTTCCATAAGCGGCGTCACTGATGTTGATCCGCCTACCTCGATTGTGTAAGGCACCGGCGCGGCCGATGATGCAGCGCTTCTGTCATTTCCGCCTCCCGCGAAAGCGCCTGTTAAAACAAACGCCGCCAAAAATAACGCGATTAATTTTGTCTTCATAATTTTCTCCTAAAAATAATTTCTACTGAAAAGATACTTACCTATTGTTAGATGAAAATGAAGTAATTGTTAAAGTATTGTTAAAAAAGGTTGAATTATGAAAATGTGCCAATGCGGAGCCGCAAGATCGCAGGGAAAAGCTGTGGAAAAGGTGTCAGTCACTTTTTCCACAGTTTTTACACAGCCAGCGTTGGTGTCAGTCACCTTTTACACAAGTTTTCCACATCGCTCTAGGGTGACTGCACCATATACCATGTTCCAAAATCGGTATCAGGCTTTATAACCTGACTTTAATTAATTTACATTGTTATTAATTCTGCCAGAGATATTCATTTATCGATACTTATGATATCTGGAAAATTTTATTAACCTAATCTACAATTATATATGAACAGAGAATATTGAATGCGGAACAAACACTTGAAGCGTTGAAAACAAAAAAATTGTCAAATATTGAAGCCGCGAATATGTTTTATAACTCAGAGGTTTACGCAATGCTGGAAAATGAATCAAGCAAACTTTGGCATTTAAGCCCGCTGACATTATATGAACTGCTTGAAGAAGA
>JGI24695J34938_10001492_pt1 | contig 19750 bp, 15 predicted proteins | sample TergutCo191P3_FD_34938 | JGI IMG/M metagenome (IMG submission 34938)
AGACGTACCGTACTATTTATGTACTAATACAGTAGGACCCCATGAACAAGTATCATCTATCGGCGGGCTAGGTTCACGTACCGGATGTTTGGGAATTTCGCCGTGAAAGACAGAAATCGCTTTGCTCTTTTCCAAATATTCAACCACCTTGCGTCTGAACGAATAGGGCTTTCTTACCATGTAAAAATTCAGTTTGCCGCAGCCAATGCCGTTCACAATTACATTCCCGTAATTAAATAACATGCCAAAAAACTTTTGATGACAATTAACGCTTTCTACCTTATCTAAGGTTATTTCCTTGGTATCAATTTCGAAAATCCCTTTTTTAATCATGAATCTTCTGTTCGTGACTCCGTATTCAATATTCAGATAAATATAAATGTGGCATACCAATTTAAATGAAAAAAGCACGCATAAAATTAAATTAGTATACAGCAGGTAATCAATAGGAAAAATAAAATCTGGAACAAATCTAAACCACGAAATATTATATCCCGAAATGAATATAGTAAACCAGATTATATGCTTTAAAACAAACATTAAGTGTAAACGCGGAACAAATAAAATTTCTTCTCTTTCAGTCAGATTTTTTCTTTTGACAAAGTTCATCCTACACTTCCAAAAATTATATTTTACAACGCTTTATTATAAACGGGTTATAGTTATTTTGTCAAGTTTTTTGGACCGCAATCATTACAGCCTTCCGGATTTCCTTTCACTCTTTTTTAAGCTTATTAAGTTCAGCTAAAGCCTCTTGAAATTCGTATTCATCAATATAATTACGCAATTTTTCACTGCCGGGTACTGAATTAAGAATATCCATGTAATTAAGGCATTCGGAATTGCCGTTCCTGAGAAGCGGTTCAAGTTCATCAAATAGTTTCTGCGTTTCATTTAAATTCAAAGGAGATGCTTCGGCTTTGGCGGTACTTTCCTGAGCTTCGTGTTCTTCAAGGAGCGGTTGAAGTTCGTTTAAAACAGCGCTTAATTCAGCTTCAAGCATTCTGAGCATTTCATCAGAAACATTATTAATTCCGTCTTTTAACCTGAATTCAATATTCGCGGCGGACTGCTGAAGAATTGTCTTCCCTATTTGACCTGCGTTGCTTTTTAATGTATGCGCAAGCCTGTGCGCTTCTTTAATATCATCTGCCGCCAGAGCGTCTGTTATTTCTTCAAACTTTTTCTTGTTATCCTTAACAAATAATAACTGCACTCTTTTATTAAATTCTTTAAATTGTTCTACCTGCGCGCTGATTTGCGCATTCTCCATATTAACCGGAGTAAAATATTTTAAAAGCAAATGCCACAATTCCTGAGATGTAAAAGGTTTCCCGATACAATCCTGCATTCCGCTTTTTAAATAAATGTCTATATCTGTAGACATAATGTTAGCTGTCATTGCAATTATCGGGATGCCTGTTTTCATGGCAAGCAGTCTAGCGGACGCTTCCAGACCGTCCATCACCGGCATATGAATGTCCATGAAAATTAAATCAAATTGTTTTTCGCCGTTATCAATCCGGTTTTGCACCATCTCTATGCCGGCTCTGCCGTTTTCTGCCACAATGGTCTTTAAGCCTACCCTGGCAAGATGCTCGGAAATCACTTCCTGATTCATCGCGTTGTCTTCGCATAACAGAATCTCGCCGTCAAAAGTGGGTTTTTCAATTTCTACTCTTCCCATTATCTTTTTCTGCGTATTGTTTTCAACGTCGTCTATTGTATCAAAAACAAGATCAAAACAGAATTTTGTGCCGACGCCAGGCGCGCTCTCGATATCAATTTTTCCTCCCATCATTTCTATAATATTTTTTGTAATGGAAAGACCAAGACCCGTGCCGCCGTACATACGCGTTGTTCCTGATTCTGCCTGAACAAACGGATCAAAAATTCTATCCATTTGCTCAGGCGTCATTCCTATACCGGAATCCTTTATTTCAAAATGCATAGTTATCGTATTATCAGTTGAGGATGTTATTTTAGAAAACAGCTTAACGATGCCGGAATTGGTAAATTTTACGGAGTTTGACAGGAAGTTTACAAGCACCTGACGCAGTCTTGTGGGATCTCCAAGCGGAATCTTTCCCAGACTCGGCTCGGCGTAAAAATGAAGCGTTATTCCTTTTTCTACAGCTTTCGGCAAAACCAGCGTTCTGCAGCTTGCAAAAAGATCGTGCATTTCAAAAGGAATTTTTTCCAGTTCCATTTTGCCGGATTCAATTTTAGAAATATCAAGAATGTTGTTGATTATCTGCAGCAGCCATTCGGAGTTTACCCTTATTTTTCCTAAATAATCTTTTATTTTAGAAATATCAACGCAATCCATCGCAAGTTCAGAAAAACCCATGATGCTGTTCATCGGCGTTCTTATTTCATGACTCATGTTCGCTAAAAACGCCGATTTGGTATGCGAAGCGGACAGCGCTTTTTCTTCCATTTCCTTGCGCACTGTTATATTTCGGGCAATGCCCAAAACTCCGACTTTATTGCCTTCAAGCAAAAGCGGAGCTTTAACTGTCTCAAAAAAAGGATTTGTTCCGTCGTTGGCAGGTATGCGTTCTTCGAAAACAAACACATCGCTCTCATCAATAACTTTGTGATTCCATTTATCATGTTCTTCTTCTATATCGAGAGGAATTTCCAGACAAGCCTCGGTTTTCCCGATTACTTCTTCTTTAGTTAAGCCAAAATGATCAAGAAATTTTTTATTACATTGAGTAAAACGCAGATTCGTATCCAACGTAAAAACAAGATCCGGTATTGTATCAAAAAGAACGTTAAGCGTAGTTGTCTGCATTTGAAGATCAAGCGTTCGCCTTTGAACGAGCAATTCAAGTTTTTTGCCGATCATTCTGCTTCTTGTAAAAAGAATCACAACCAGCGCAAGCACGCATAAAAGCAGGATTGACAAGCCAATAAACAATGGACGCTGCGCATGAGCCAGCTTTAACTGGTAATCATATGTCTGGCGCAGCCATTTATCAGAAATATTTTTAATATTAATTAAACCAAGCGTTTTGTTAAAAATGGAACAGAGAATTTCCTGATCTTTATTAAAACCGAATTTTGAATCAACAGCGTAATCAAATACAATATTATTTTTGTAATACGGCTGTTCAAGATAGTGAGTCAGATACAAAAGTCTTTTTTGAGTCGCCATTACCATATCGACGCTTCCGCGCTGAAGAGCGTCAAAAGCGTCATTCATACTGTCATACTCTACAGTGTTCATATGGTTGGGAAACCATTTTTTAAAAATCTGGGTATAGGCGGTGTTTTTCGAAAGACCTACTTTAACATATAAAATTTCATTTACTTTTTTATCAGGAAAATTTGAATGAGAGATTAACGAATAATAATCTGATGCCTGCCCTATATCCGGCCATATAAACAACCCTTCGCGTTCTTTTGTATGAATTAATTCAGGAACCATCGCGACTTCGCCGTCTTTTAGCATTTGATAAACCTGCGTCCAGCTTGCGTTTTCGTCATTTTTTCGTTTAAATTCCAGTCCTGTAAGATTTGTCACCTCTTTTAAAATATCAAGATAAATGCCTCTCCATTCGTACTCACGTTTGTCATAAAAACTGTCAGGGTAATTTCCGGGATCAATGGCGATAGGTATAACAGAGCTGTCATTGATATATTTCCGCTCTTCGGGAGTAAGCTGCATATACAGTTTGTACTTTAAATATTCACGTTCTCCGGCGTTGTACAGTTCTGTCAGATAACGCAATCCGCCGTTTTCAAGAATTTTTTCCATAACTGTGATAATAGGTCTTAAAGATTCGTTCTGCGTAGTTAATGAAACAGGCCGGTATATCAGCGGAAAAAAATCATACGAAATTACATCGTGATTTTCAATGAAATTAACTTCTATTGTATTACTGTAATAGAAAGCGTCGATCTGTCCGCTCTTAAGCGCGTCATAAACAAAGCTTACATCGCTTAGCTCGATAACTTCATAAGTGTCGGGAACAAGTTCTGCGATAACAGTACCGCGCGTCGCTGTCCCTTCAATGAAACCGCATCTAATTTTGCGTTCTTTCATAATATCGTCAAGAGGGCGGCTGCCTGCAATGCGAAAATATTTTAAAGGACGGGAGGTGATACCGGTTGTCATGTGATAAATTTTTTGGCGCTCGGGGTTAGCTGTCAATTCACCTGTAAATGATATCTCTTTTGTTTCAAGACCGGAAAGAATATCAAGCCAATCAATTATTTTAGGATGGAACTGTATGCCAAATAGCTGCGTCAGCCATTCACAGTACAAGGAGGAAAACCCGCTGATATTGCCTTCAATATTCTCAAACGCTTCGATGCTGAGCGGCATTGCGTAAATAAAATGATCATACTCTTTCTGAAGCATTTCAATCGCGTTTATTTCGGCTTCTGTTACACCGGGAACTTCTTTGAATGATTTAAATTTCGCAGGCGCTTTTTCGTCCGTAAACCGGTTATCTTTCATCTGAAAACATGAAAAGACAGGAATTAACAAGAATAATATTAATAAATTACGCATGGTCAGCCTCTTTAAAATTCCTAACTTTCGCTGCTTTTTCGAGCTTGATTAATAATTTGGATTTGATCTCTAACTTTTTTCAGAACAACACCGGGTTCCATCGGCTTGCGTATGTAATCGACAACTTCAAGAGCTCGTCCTTTTTTTTCATCTTCATCGCTTTCAAGCCCCGTAATAAAAATGACCGGAATATGCCGGGTTATCTCAGAAGCCTTAAGCGTCTCAAGCACTTCATAGCCGTTCATGTTCTGCATTAAAATATCCAGCAGGATAATATCAGGCAATAATTCATTCGCTATTTTAATGGCAGTAGCTCCGCTTTTAGTTATATAAACTGTATAGTAAGGATTTAACATTTTGTTAAGAATATCAAGGTTGACTCTTTCATCATCAACGATCAATATACTGTTCATATCATATATTCTACTTGAATTATGTAAAAATTCCAAGAAAATTAGTCTCTGATTTACTATAATAGCCTGAATATGTTGTTTTTCGCTGTGTAATGATGGTATAATATAATCGTATTATTTGTAACTCTGTATATATCACTAGGTTTTTAATACTATAAAGTGAATAATATTAAGAGTAACCTGCCTTAAGGAGCTGAAAAAATGAAGAAAATCATAAGAATCCTGGCATTAACAGCCATTTTGACAGTAATGTTTACTGGATGTATAAGTCTTGGCGTATCAATCAGGATAGACGGCGGTTTATCAACTGTAATAGCCGGAGGAACTCTCCAATTAAGATCAGGTTCTGATATTGTCTGGTCAGTCAGTTCAAATCCTGGCGGTAACGGGTCAGTCGCAGGCGGTACATTCGTAAGTCAGAGCGGATTGCTTGCAGTAGACTCAAACGAAACTTCCTCCGTGTTGTACGTTACGGCAGTATCAACCAAAAACGGTAAATCAGATACAAAACAGATAAGAGTTGTAACAGTAACCGGAGTGACAATCACCGCCGCCGGTCCAACGGTAGCGATAGGCAGAACTCTTCAGTTCAGAGCACAGGTTACAGGAACAAATAATCCCGATCATGCCGTAACATGGAGAGTAAGCTCAAATGCCGCTGGCAATGGACCTGTTACTGCGGGCACAAGCATTAACTCCAGCGGATCGCTTACAGTATCACTTGGTGAATCTTCAAGAACTCTTTATATATTCGCGGCATCTATTGTAGATCCAAGAAGAACAAGCAGCGTTGCGGTAACGGTAGTAGTGCCGACAGTAACCAGTGTTACAGTCGGTCCTGTGAATCAGACAGTGAGAGCCGGCGGCACTTTGCAATTCAGCGCGACAGTGATGGGAAATTATGAACCGGACGGAACTGTAACATGGCGTGTCAGTTCAAATCCGTCCGGCACAGGCGCGGTAACACCCGGAACAAGCATCGGCACAAACGGATTGCTGACTGTTGTGAATAATGAATCACTGACAGTTCTTTATATAATAGCGACATCAACATACGATACTTCAAAATCAGGAAGCGTTGCGGTATCGGTAGTAAAACCAACCGTGACCAGTATAACCGTTACCCCTGCAAATCAAACAGCAAGAGCAGGCAGTACCATGCAGTTCAGCGCGGCTGTGGCTGGAAATAATGAACCTGACAGAACTGTAACATGGCGCGTAAGCTCGACTCCGGCAGGCACAAGCGCGGTAACGCCCGGAACAAGCGTCAGCGCAAACGGATTATTAACTGTAGCGAATAATGAATCATCGAGGGTTCTTTATGTAATAGCGACGTCAACATTCGATCCCACAAAATCAGGAAGCGTCGCGGTATCCATTCTTACTCCTGCCATAACAAGTGTAACAATAAGCCCTGCCAATCAATCAATGACAGCGGGCGGCTCTATGCAATTTACGGCTGCTGTTGTAGGAACAAACAATCCCAATACAGCAGTAACATGGAGAGTAAGTTCAAATGCTGCGGGTAATGGAGCTGTTACTACAGGCACAAGTATTAATACCAACGGTTTGCTTACGGTATCTGCTAATGAAACAAATAGAACATTGTATGTCTTTGCGGTTTCAATATTCGATACATCAAAATCAAGCAGCGTCGCCGTTACTGTAAATCCTTCCCAGGCGGCTGTTACGCCTCCTACAACTCCTCCGACAGTAACGCCGCCGGGAGTAACGCTGCCGGGAGTTCAAACTCCTGGCAACAGACCCGGCAACCAGCAACAGGGGAATCAACAGCAAGGGAATCAAGGTAACCAACAACAAGGTAACCAAGGAAATCAAGGGAACCAGCAGCAGAACAGACCGCAGGGAAACCAGCAAGGCAACCAGCAGCAAGGCAACCAGCAGCAGGGGAATCAACAGCAAGGGAATCAAGGAAATCAAGGAAACCAGCAGCAAACGACACAACAGCCTGTTGTAACTACGCCAACTGTTACAGGCGTTACAATCAGTCCGGCGTCTTCATCAACAAGAACCAACACCAATGTTCAATTCAGCGCAACCGTTTCAGGCACTAATAATCCAAGCACCGCTGTAACATGGACAGTTTCAGGCGGAGGTGCTCCCGCAACCGCGATTAATACCAGCGGACGTCTTCATGTCGCGCCGAATGAATGGGCGGTAACTCTTGTTGTTACTGCGACATCTGTGGCGGATCCGACAAAGTCCGCGTCAGCTAATGTAACGATTACCAATAACAACGCAAACTCAGGACCGAATCAAGGTCAGGGGAATTAATATCTAGTGTGATTTAGAGCCGCCGCGCTGTGAGCTCTAAATCACGCTTCCTAAAGATCGTTTTTCATTTTCCGGCAAATCAAGTCCTAGCGTTCCGCCGGGATTCATTATGTTGTCAGGATCAAAGTGTTTCTTTAATGTTTTAAAAATCTCAAATTGATTTTTACCTATCGATCCTTCAAGCCACGGCGCAAACATTTTGCCGATCCCGTGATGATGACTCATGGACGCGCCCGATTTTTGAATCGCATCCAGAATACCAGCGTGAAAAATTTTAAACTCTTCCGGATCTGTCATCTGCACCAAAAAAATAAAATAAAGATTCGCGCCCTGCGGATAGACATGAGACATGTGCGTCATGCAAATTGTTTTTGGTCTTGACTTGCAAAACGAACGCACCGTTTTATACACCTGATTCATGTTACTCCAGTTAACGCTGCATTCCATTGTATCCGTTACTATTCCAAAATCGTGAATGGTATCGCGCATATAAGGATCATTGAACCGTCCCTTTTCCCATGCTATGGTAACAAGTCCTGTAAGACTCATTCCGCGGTGCTTTTTACATATCTTGCGTACATTTTTGGCACAGTTTTTTGAAAAGCCTTTTTCGCCGTTTGTAAAGCCAAGATATAAACACATTTCGCCTTCTTTAAAACCTTTTAATTTAAAAAGATGACGCAAGGGGCTTTCATCAACATTGTACATTCGCATCATTAGTTCTGTCTCTTCAGGATCAGAAAGCCGAAAAACAGAAGGATACCCCGCTTCCGATTGCATAATTTCTCTTGCCGCGTTCTGCCCTGTTTCCCAGTCTTTGAACATGTAAGAAAAACGCTTTACGGTTTTCGGCATGTGACGGAAAAAGCGAAGTGAAACATGCGTCAATACGCCGAACGTTCCTTCGCTTCCCATCATAATTTGCCCGATATCAGGTCCTGTCGCTTTCCTTGGATACTGATCTGTTTTAATTACGCCGGCAGGAGTCGCGTACTCCTGAGCGATCACTATGTCAGAAATTACGCCGTAGTATGTTGAGTTTTGTCCGGCTCCGCGCGTTACAACCCATCCTCCAACTGATGAGTACTCAAAGCTCTGCGGAAAATGTCCGCAAGTGTACGCTCTTTTTGCGCCGAAAAGCAGCTTCGCATTGTTCAATGCTTCCTCAAGTTTTGGACCGCTTATTCCCGCCTGCACTACAATAATTTGATCTGTCTCATTAAAACTTATTATTTTATTAAAACGAAGACGCAAATCAAGCGATATTCCGCCTTTCGTACATTCAACGCCTCTTGTAACGGAAGAACCGCCGCCGTACACATAAACAGGTATTTTTTCTGAAGAGCAGTATTCAACAATCTGCTCAATTTGATTTTTTGAATCAGGGTAGAGAACCGCGTCAGGCGCGGCATCAATGCGCTTTTTTCTAAAACGCATAATATCAAACATGGTTTTTCCGTACGCGACAGAGAGCCGTGAGTAATCATCAGTTCTTACAAAATTATCTCCGACTATTTTTTTAAATGCATTAATATGTTCATCAGAAAGCCTGCACGGTATATCAAGTTTGACCCTGTCAAAACCAGGATTTTCTTTGTATTCAGAAAAATACTGATCGTCAAGTTCGAATTTTTCTTTTATTGCCTTATAAAGAGCTTCTTTCGGCGCTTTAATCTGCATCGGAGCGCCCCATTTAAAAATCGAACGATAGGATTTATTAGGCAGCTCTCCTTTAATCCATTTAGGTTCAAAGCCCTTGTATGGTTTTGACATCTGTTACTCCTTTATATTTTCATGAATATAGTCCGGAGATTTATACAGAGGAAGCAGTTTAGAAAATATCTTTTCAAAAACTTCATTAAATAATTTTTGATACGTTTGGTGTTCTTTCAAATCCGGAATAAATACATCTTTAATTTTTACCATCTTTTCAGCCGCTTTATAAGCATCATCATACACGCCCATCGCTGAAAAAACAACGATTGCGCTTCCAAGTCCCGCGGCTTCGTGCGTTTGTGTACGGTAAGCCGGAAGCCCGAACATATTAGCGGTTATCTGACAGACCGCGTCGCTCTGAGCGCCTCCGCCTGCGAGAAATAATTTCTTAATTTTAACCTTGCCTCTTTTCTGCATTGTATAAAGTCCGTCCATAAGCGCAAAGTTGATCCCTTCAATTATGGCGCGGTATATGTGAAAGCGGGTGTGCGCGTCAGTAAAACCAATGATTGCTCCTCTCGCCTTCGGCATAACAATTCCGGGAGTGAAGTACGGATGAAAGACAAGTCCGTCGCAGCCTGCGGGAATATTTTTTAATTTTGAATCTAATAGTTTTTCAGGCTTTACTCCCAACATTCTCGCTTCACTGACTTCTTTTGCCGCGAATTCTTTTTTAAACCAGGAAATCAGCCAGTATCCTCTATAAATCTGCGCTTCGGGATTGTACTGCCCGTTTAGAACCGCAGGATACGCGGGAATAAAGGGAAGCGGTTCCATGTATTTATCAATAGTAAATTGAATAGTCGCTGTCGTCCCAAGTCCTATTGCCGCTCTGTCAGGTTTAAGGCATGACAAACCGAGCGTCTCGCAGCCTTTATCAGAGCCTGTTGCAATAAGCGGAAGCCCCTCCGGGATTCCTGACTGCCAGGACGCCGCGTGGGATATGTGTCCAAGTACTTCGCCAGGTTCAACAAGCTCAATTAATTTTTCATTATCAACATTGAATATACAGCGGTTAAGCTCGTTATTACTCATCCATGTTCTTGTTTTGCTGTTAAAAGGAATATGTCCAATCATGTTTGCGATTGAATCTATCAATCTTCCTGTTAATAAAAAAGTCATGTAGCCGGAAACAAAAATAAATTTATACGTGTTGTCCCAAAGATCAGGTTCATTTTCCATAATCCAGTTACAGACAGAAATTCGTTTGATTAATTCTGCCGTGTCTCTCATTCCGAAAATTGAAAAAAGCATGGATTGAAAAAACGAAAAAGGTTTCGATTCCCTGCATTGACGTTTATCAAGCCACAAAATAAAATCTCTAAGCGGCTTCCCGTTTCTGTCAATACATACGCAGGTATCGCGTATTGTGGTAATTGAAACAGCGATTAAATTTGACCATTCACTTGTTTCCTTTTTTAAACGATTGACAGCATTACACACAGCATCCCAATAAACTTCCGGTCTCTGTTCCGCCCAGCCTGGATGAAGAGAATAATAAGGGCTTTCATATACATATTGCGTTTTATTAAGAATGCCGCCGTTCTTGTCGATAATCATGGCTTTTACGCTTTGAGTGCCAAGATCGATTGCAAGAACAACAGGATTCGATTCTTCCATCAACAAGCCTCCTTGTTTTCGGCGTAACTTAACATATCACTCGTGGCTATAACATCGCATCCTGTTTTGGAAACATTGCTGACAACTGTGTCGCCGATTCCTTTTCTTTCTGTCACTAAAACATTTGAAAGTTCTTTCACAACTTTTTTAATTTTATTTTTGGGAATTTCTCCCTTTGTTCTTACTGATAAAACAGGCATATCTGGAAAAACTGTTTTTACCATCGTTGTTAGTGAACGAAAAGGCGCTGTAAGTTCCGCAATCGCGAATTTTGATCCTTTATCGCAGATATTGCCGTAAAAAATGAGGTCTCCCTTATCAACGTCAACCGTAATTCTGCATCCCAATGGACATGTAATACATGTGATTTGTTTTTGTTTCATTCCGCCCCCAATAAAGTAAAATTAATTTTATCGCCGCATTTAACTTCCATGTTTGAAAAATCAATCTCATGTCTTTCCATTTCCGGAGTGCGTAAACGCAGAAAAGATTTTTTTGAAATAACATTTCCGTTCAAGCTGACAGAAAGATCGGCTTTTCCCATTTCGCCGCTTGAACGAAAATAAAAAATTACAGGTTTGATTATTTTTTTTATATTTAGTTTCTGCGGAACTACATAAAGTATTTTATTATTAAATGAAATATCGATAAAATTATCATCGTTATTATTGTCAAGAAGAGCTCTCTTGGCGGCTGCTCCTCCCGCTGATTCGCCGCTTTCCGTCACATAATCTACAAGATCATTTACATGAAGCGCGTTTCCGCAGCAAAAAACGCCGTCAATGTCTGTCATAAAATTTTGATCAACTTCAGGACCTTTTGTTTTTTCGTTTAAACGCAAGCCAAGACTTTCAGCTAATTCGTTTTCAGGAATTAAACCGACAGACAGTATTAAAGCGTCACATTCTATTATTTCTTCAGTGCCGGGAACAGGCGTCATGTTGCCGTCGACAGAGGCTGTTTCAACGGCTTTAAGACGTCCGTCACCGAACACGCGCGTAACTGTCTTATTCGTATAAAGCGGTATATCAAAATCATTCAGACATTGATACACATTCCGCAGAAGACCGGTTGCTGAAGATCCTGCTTCATAAACACCGATTACATTCGCGCCTTCAATTGTTAATCGTCTTGCCATAATTAATCCGATGTCGCCCGAACCTAAAATTACGCATCTTTTTCCGGGAAGTTTGCCTAAAATGTTTGTATAATACTGAGCAGTACCGGCAGTTAAAATCCCTGCCGAAAACACGCCGTGAATCCCGATTTGCTGGGCTGTTCGTTCTCTGCATCCGCAAGCAATAACAAGACATTTGCATGTCGTCTTGATCACGCCTTTTCTGTTAACAATTATTAATTCAAATCCGGTTTCCAATTTATTAATTCTTAAAACAAAAGTAAGAGGAACTATCTGAACATTACTTTCCTGTATTTTTAATAAAAATTTATGCGCATACTCAGGTCCTGTAAGTTTTTCACCGAATCTTATAAGACCAAATCCGTCATGTATACATTGCTTAAGCACTCCGCCCAATTTTTCTTCACGCTCAATAAGAAGCGTTTTCGCGCCGCGTTCATCTGACGCAAGAGCGGCGGCAAGCCCCGCAGGACCGGCTCCAATAACAATTACATCGTAGAAAACATCATACTTGCTTGCTGTCATAAATCCTCCTTGTTATCGCCCAGCAGAATCTTGCTTTCAAAATTCATTTTTCTCACATTGACAATTGGGATTTTCTTTTCCATAACGATTGTTTTTATTACTTGAGGAATACAATAACTTCCCTGACAGCGTCCCATTCCCGGACGAACACGGCGTTTAACGCCGTCAACGGTGTCGCACGGCAGACTTCTGTTTAAAGACGCGATAATTTCTCCGCGGCTAATTCCTTCGCAGCGGCAAACTATTTCACCGTAATCTGGATTCTTTTTTATAAGCGAATCTCTTTCCGCGTCGGACATATTAAAAGGACGAAAAATTGCTTTGCGTGCCGGATTAAAATCATCTTTTTTAACCGCGTTAAGGAATCTTGCCGCCATTTTTGAAATGTCTGCGGCGATTGCGGGAGCGGCTGTCAATCCGGGCGATTGAATACCTGCGGCGTGGATAATATTATTTGTATTTCTTCCGAATGAAACAATAAAATCTTCTTCATAAGTAGCGGCGCGGATTCCGGTAAAGTAATTAATTACATCCTTCTCGCAAAGTTCAGGAACGGTTTTTTTCTGTTTGTTAAGAACGTTTTTAACGCTATTTTGATCTGTCGAAAAATCTTCTCTTTGAAATGTTTCAACCGCATTTGGCCCTGCAAGTAAATTACCGTCAATCGTATGAACTATACCGCCGCCCTTTGTTTTTATACCTTTCAACGGCTTTTTCTTAAAAATTGAAAATGATGAAACTATGGAATTAACCAAAAACGATACTTTCTTATCAAAAATTATATTAGTTCCAAACCTCGGGTGAATGGAAAAAAACCGGTCGTTTGCAAGACGCGCGATTTTTTCCGTAAAAACACCGGCGGCATTTATAACAAGTTTTGGAAAAATTCTGCCGTTGTTAGTGAGTACGCTTCGTATTTTATTATTCCAAACATCCATATCAATTGCGGCAGTATCAAGAAAAAATTTCGCGCCGTTGTCTATCGCGTTTTCGGCATATGCGATGGTAAGGCTATAAGGACACACAACGCCTGCTCCGGGAAAAAAAAGCGCGCACTTTACTTTGCTGTTCAGGTGAGGTTCTTTTTTTAATAATTTTCTGCGGTTTAAATATTGAACCGGAATTTTCATGTATTTCCAATAAAGAAGAGACGCAAGAACAGCTGGTTTTAACAAACTATTTGTAAAGCAGATATATTGCCCGGTATTTTTAAAAGGAACATCAAGTTCTTTGCATAAAGCGGGATACATTTTATTTCCGGCGTCACAGTATTTTTTCTTTAACTGTCCTTTGCGTAAATCCAATCCGGGATGAATCATGCCGTCATTGCGTCCGGAAGCATGCAAAGCAACATCATGTTCTTTTTCGACAAGCATAATATCAAGTTTATATTTTGATAATTCACGGGCGACAGCGCATCCCACAACGCCGCCTCCGATAATAAGCACGTCGGTACGTTTTCCTGAAAGTGAATTTGACGCGACAGAAGGCTCTTTCATAAGCGGAATTCGCCCTCCGCTGAAAATAATGTCGTTCACAACTGTGTAATGCTTTTTATTAACAGACATTAATCCAGCGCGTACAACATCATTCCAATCGCGTAAATCTCCGGTTAAAGTGAGACAGTTATCATTTAATTCCGCTCGTACTTTTCCCGAGAATACTTTTTTAAGTTTCTTGTTGAGTTTCTGGACCAATGACATACATCAAATATAAGAATATTCAACGCAGCTTTGTAGGAGTTTATTCAGATATGATAAATATTTTCTGACATATATTAATATCTTAAAATTATTAAAAGATCGTTATTTTCGCCAGAGTTTATTTGTCTCAGTACCTGTGACGAGTAACACATCTTCTTTTTCCTGCTCATTTAAAGCGTCAATACTGCCATGGGATTTAAATTCATCAATTCCCTTTAAAACAGCGTCGAAGCGTCTTTTTGTGACTTTGTTCTTAATTGCAAAAAATAGTGTAAATGAAAGAAGAATAAGCGGTATTAAAACAAACATCCATTTAATGCCTGAAGCGATATTACCGGAACCGGACGCCGCCATCTGCTCAGCGGGATTAAAATTCTCTGACAGTGCTTTTGAAACGGAATACTTATTCTGATCAAAACCCATCGCTTGAAGTCCCAACCCCATTAATAAAACAGCGAAGCCGCTTGCGAATTTCCGAAGAAAAGTTGTCATTCCGCTGTATAATCCTTCGCGGCGTTTACTTGTGCACAGTTCATCAATATCATAAATATCGGTGAGCATTGACCATGTTGCAAGATTCCCTGCCGAGGAGCCTACCGCGATTAAAGCAGCAAGTACGCACAGAAGCGCAACAGGTACGCTTGCGTCTAAAAATATAAACACAACTGTAGTGAGTATCCAAACTGGTATGCCGATATAAAGCGGAAACGCCTTCCCTTTTGTTTTTGCGATTCTGCCCTGCACTACCATAAGCAGCATGGAACAAACAAGAAGCGTTCCTACAATCAATTCATAATTTTTATACTGATTAACGACAATATCAATATAAAAAATGAAAAGCGCAAGAACCAAATCCACAGCTATTTGGAACGGAATAAAAATACCTAATAAATTTTTATACGCTTTATTAGAAAAAACCGAAAACCATGAAGCCAGCGAAATTTTTTCGGGAGGCGGAATGTCTTCTCTTTCCTTTGTTCCCAGAAAAACAACAAGCCAGCTTAATCCAAAAATAATACCGAAGACAAGAGCCATTACAAAATAACCGTATATCTGCTGCGGACCGTTTTCTTCCGGACCTATCGATTTAATGATGATGCTCGGAACAACTGCACAGACTAAAGCCGCTGCGCCTGAAAAAATCATTCTTATCATGGTATAGCTGGTGCGTTCATTATAATCAGAAGTTATATCTGATAAAATCGCGTTATACGGAACCATTACAATACTGAAAACTGTTCCGAAAAACATGTAGGCAAGCGTGTAATAAATAATTTTAGGCATGGGATTATCAGGCGTAGCTTCAATGCCAAAAGAATAAAACAACATTAAAAAAGAAACTGAAACCGGAATTATTCCAATTAAAAAGTAAAGCCTTCGTCTTCCCAGAACTGAACGCGTTTTATCGGAAATTCGTCCCATAACAGGATCCGTAACAGCGTCCCATAATCTTCCGATGAAAATAATAATAGTGGTCGCCAGAACAGGAAGCCCTTCAACGATAACTAAAAAATTCATGAACAGCAGAGAGAAGATCATGAAAGCTCCGCCGCCGTAAATATCGCCGCTTGCGTAGCAAAATTTGCTGGCGAGCGAATTCGATTTGAGTTTATTATTCATAAATTGATTATATCACATAATCCGTCTAAATTATATGTATCAGCCACCTTATTCCGGTAGAAAGCCGAAAGCCGGTGAAAAAATCAGAATTGAAACTAAAATTTTTTCCGTCGCTGAAATCAGACTGCCATGACGCTTCAATATAAGGAGCGAAATTACCGGCTGCTGTCCGAATGGTAAAAGGAGAGGCGGTCACGCCGAAAGTAACTCTCCACGTTGCTCCCCATGTTTCGCTGAAACTAAACACAGGTCCCGCGAAAAATCTGAAATAATCATTTGTTCCCCAGGAAAGAATAACAGGCAGATAAAAAATTTCCAGCAGACCGTCATATTCTGGTCTGATTCCCATCCCAATAATGTTACGCATGCCAAAGGGAGAAATGTCCGCCTCAATACTAAGCTGAGAAGAAAAACCGCGCACTTTTATTCCGTCTTTTGTATCATTACTCCAGATGGGCGCAATTGATAAACCGGCATAAATTCCGCCGCTGTTTCCAGAAGAAAAATTTTGCCGATTTGAATTTGATTGATTACTTTCTTTGCCTGGTTTTGCGGAAGAACCGTTGTTTGATGCTCCGGCGTTTGAAAGCGAAGCGTTATCAATACTGAATGGAGCCGCTTCAGGAAACGCGCGGCCGGCTCCGGCGTAAGTGTTTATATAATACTGCTCATCAAGATTTGAGTAGATAACTCCGGTTTGCGATCCCGCGGAAGCCGCGTGCATGAAGCGGCGGTTACCAAGATATAAACCAACATGGGTAATATTGCTTGTGCCGTCAGTTCTGAAAAAAACCAGATCACCCGGCTGCGCTCTCTCTATTGGAATTCTAACAACCCATGTATACAAACCGGAAGCTGACCTTGGCAATGACACGCCGAGAGCGTCCCTGAAACTGACGCCGAGAAAACCCGAACAATCAAGCCCTGAGGTTGTAGTCCCTCCGTAACGGTAAGGAACACCCAAATATTTTTGAGCGGCTTCTACAACTTTAAGGCGCGCGTTTATGTAAGCGCGCGCTTTCTCATCAGCCGAAGCGCCGGTGTTCGGCGCAAGAGCGTATCCTGTTTCAAGAGGCGTCGCATAAAGAATGCCGGAAAAAGGTAAAACGCAAAAAAACAAAATGACGAAAAATACAGCCTTCATAATTGATCTTATCGGCATAATACCTCCTACCCTATCGGTCTTTTCCTCAGAGCGTTTTTAAAAGCATCCATGTTAGCTTCGGTTCCGATTCCGCCCGGAAGAAGTTCCTCCGCGCTGACATCCAGCAGAAAAGGACGGCGCCCGACATGCTCACCGAAATGCGCGTCTGAAGATGTTGTCAATGGAAACTTATGCGTGTTTAATGGAAAGTCATTTACAGCCGGAGGAATACGAACGCACTCGAGCGCTGTCCACGGACCGTCCAGCACTACGCCAAGCTGGCTTGTCATGGAAAAAGCGTGACGGTCAACATGAGCCGGAATTACAATACCGCCGAAATCCATAACCTTTTCGCCGATGTTATCGATACTCAGTTCAAGCGGATTAACTAAATAAAATTCAACTTCGCCTTCTATATTATCATCTTCATCGACATAAACCTGATCGCCTGTTCTTTCCGGGATGTTAAAAAACGGCGTAAGTATTGAATACGCGTATTCGGAAAACGCCATGCTTGCTTTAAGATCCGTGAACAAACAAAGAACATGTATTTCTTCCTGCGTTGTCGCTTCCATTCCAAAAATAGGAATGATGCCGTACTGATAACTGAGTTTAGCAAACGCGGGGCAGTTAAGGCTTGAATTATGATCCGTAAGCGCCATAACTTTTATCCCCTTGGCTGCTCCAAGTTCAAGCAAACGCCTTGGAGACAGTTCCAAAGAACCGCAGGGAGAAAGGCATGAATGGTTATGCAGATCCGCCAGCATGGAACATCTCCCATATTTTACCGGAAACAGTAAATTGATTTTCCTTCGTACGAATAACAGCGATACTTTCATCCTTAGCCGCTTCCAGCATATCATCAGGGAGCGGACGCGAGTTGCAGATTACTATTACAGAAATATTTACCAATGAAGAAACCGCCACGGTGTTTTTATGCGCCTGAATGGTAATTAAAGCGCCGCCGTCTTTTGCGTTCGCCATCACGTCAGAAAGAAGATCAGAAGTGTACGCGCCCGTAACATCAACATCATCAAAATCCGCTTGACAGATTTCGGCGCCAAGCGCGGAAGCTACTTCTGAGATTTTCATAACCAGCTCCTTTAGGTTTCGTCTTTGGATGAATCTACAAAAACTACAGATCGAACCGTAGTGCCTTTCCCCAGCGATGAATTAATTGAAAACTCGTCAGAGACGCGCTTTGTATTTGCGAGCCCCATGCCGGCTCCGAACCCAAGCGAACGGATATATTCATTAGCTGTTGAAAACCCTTCCGTCAATGCCTGATTAACGTCTTCGATTCCGGGACCCGTATCAGCGGCTGTAATTATCACTTTGTCTGGAAGAATGGAGCAGCGCATAGCGCCGCCGTTGGAATGAACAACCTGATTTATTTCAAGTTCATAGCACGCAATGGCAACGCGCCTTATCAGCTTGGGATCGAAGTTACGCTGTTTAAGCGCTTTTTTAATCTCAGTGGAAGCTCTGCCGGCTTTTTCAAAATTGTAATGTTCTGTAGAAAATTCCATTTCAGAAAATGTTGAGGGAGCGGCATCATCTACACTCTTATGCAGTTTTTCCAAACGAAGCACTTCGCGGTTCATCTCGATCAGCAGGTTTCGGATCACATCGGTGGATGTAAGGATGCCGACCAATTCATTTTTTTTATTCAATACCGGAAAACGCCCATATCTGTATTTATTAAGATAGCTAATCGCGAAAGACAGAGGCATATCGTCCTGCAGGTGAATTACATTTTTTGTCATTCTATCTTCAACCAAAGCGTCGATATAACCTTTATCAAGCGCGGTGATAATATCTTCGGTGGATACAAGCCCGGCAAGCATGTTGCCTTCTACAATGGGAATACCTGCTACTTTGTTTTCACGCATCAGCGCCTGAATGTGCCTCATGGTCTGGTTTTTATAACCGACAAGAAGAGTCGTGGTCATTACATCTTTTATTTTAAGCTGATGGATGAGTTCCAGAACAACAGAAGGAGAGTCAACTATACTTAAAGGAATATCTTCCAGGTTTTCTGAATCACTCACCTCAGTACCCTCCTTTCAATTCAACGTATGACAATTGTAACATATTTTAAATAAATAAACTATTCACTAAATAATTTATTCATATTGATTCCGGCAGCTGAAAGCAATTCATCTACCCCGGAACTGCCGTATTTCTCTGCGGACATTATTACAAGTTTGCCGCAGGTAAGAGCGTCGTCCAAAGCGTTATGAGCGTCATAGATAATGCCGAAATGCCCTGCAAGCTTTGTAAGCGCATGAGATTTCAACTCGGGCCATGTGCGGCGTGAAAGGCTGCATGTGCAGAAGTAAGAAAACGATGGGACATCCAGTTTGTACCAGTTAAGAACCGCTTTTAACACACCCATGTCAAAAGATGCGTTGTGAGCCGCAAGCGGATAATCTTCCATAAAAGGCTTAATGCCGCAGTCCCAGATTTCCGAAAATCTCGGCGCATGTCTGACGTCTTTAACAGTCAGTCCGTGAATCTTTGTAAAGTCCGGACGTATATAAAGCGTCGGCGGACGAATCAGCGAATAGTAAGTATCTATCGCTTTTCCTTCTTGAAATTTAACCAAACCCACAGAGCAGGCGCTCTCTTGTGAGTATTTGGCAGTCTCAAAATCTATTGTTACAAAGTTCATTATTTGTTACATTATAACAATGGGATCAATCTTTGTCTTTGTTAATCAAAAAGGCGGCGTAGGAAAGACAACTTCAGCGATTAATATGGGAGCGTACCTTTCCGAAGCGGGAAAATCCGTGCTTTTAATTGATTTTGACGCGCAGGCAAATCTCTCAAGCGGTATCGGAGCCAATCCTCCGAAACCCGGAATCTATGAACTTTTGTGCGATGAAGTAACAGCGGAACAAGCGACAAGAAAAACCTCCATTAAATCCCTTGATGTTATTCCGGCTGACACCGACCTTTCGGGCGCAGCGGTTGAAATGATCGAACATCAAAATGAAAAATTCTATTTTTTAAAAAAAGCAATTGAACCGTTAAAAGAAAAGTATGATT
>JGI24695J34938_10001493_pt1 | contig 19735 bp, 14 predicted proteins | sample TergutCo191P3_FD_34938 | JGI IMG/M metagenome (IMG submission 34938)
AATCATCCGCATAAAAGTTTTAATCAGGGTCGATTTACCGGAGCCTGTCTTTCCCATAATGCCAAGCCACTGCCCGCGGTTAATTTTTAAATTTATTTTTTGGAGTACCGGATCATTATCGTTATATGAAAAATTTAAGTTGTTTATTTCGATTGCAGGGGACTGGGGACTTATGACAGGAGAGTGTGAAGCGTTAATTGCAATTTTGGCGGTTTCTAAACTATTGCCGCTACCGGTGTTTTTCTGTTCCCTAGTCTCAAGTTCAGTATCCCTGATTGACGGCACTGTTTTTAATATTTCATTTACCCTGCCAAGACTTGCGGCTCCCCTCTGGATCATGTTTACCATGAAACCTGCTCCAATCAGGGGCCAGATTAACATTGACAGATAACGGAACATCGCTACAAGGCTTCCCGGTGTCATCAAACCGTTGATGACGCGCACGCCGCCTATTGCCAGCATTATTAAAATTGTAAAGCCGGAAAGAAATGAAATAAACGGAAAGAAAAATCCAAAGAGACGCACAAGTTCCATGTTTGCCCTGCGGTAATCATCGTTAGAATCGGCGAATTTTTTAATGAACCACCANTCTTTTACAAACGACTTAACAACGCTGATGCCCGCAAAAGTTTCCTGCACATTATCGCTCATTTTGGAATATGTTTCCTGCACAGCGCGGAATTTTTTTCCGACCATGCTGCCGAAAACCAGAATTAAAACTGTAATAAACGGCAGAGGAATAATAGAAACAATCGCGGAGCTGGCATCCTGCACAAAGATAATGATCAAAATCGCGGTCGCCATAAAAATAAAATCAAAAAGCGCGACAAGCCCCATGCCTATAGACATGCGCACAGCGTGCAGATCATTTATAGAACGCGCCATTAAATCTCCTATTTTATTTTTCTGATAAAAATCCCACGACAACTTCTGCATGTGCGCGAACAAATCTTCCCGTAACTGCGCTTCTATGCGCCTTGAGGAGCCTGTAATAAAATACCGCCATAAAAACCGTCCGGCTGATACCAGCGCCATTATGCCGATCATCCACAGGGATAGTATAATTATTTTTTTTATTTCAAATTCACCACCGGAAATCATATCTATCGCGACGCGGAGAAACTGCGGTATCGCGATCTGAGCCGCGTCAACAATTATTAGACAGGCAATGCCGATCATGTAACGGTATTTATAGCGAGCCAGATAAGGAAAAAGCGATTTATATTCTTTTAAGGAAATCTTAGGACGATCCATTAAGTTTTTTCCTGTATTGAAGCTGCAGCGAAATTTCAGTTTCTGAACAGCTACATTAATTAAAATGCATTTTTTCCGGGCTTTGCCCGAAAAAACGCAGGACTTTTGCGGCATCCGGATGGATTGCCTCAAGTCATATACTTTTTCCTTTTTTCTTCTTCACGTTTTTTTAAATCAGTTTCCAGCTTGGTCGCCCATATAGCCAGTTTTTTCTTTATTTCCTGAGATTCCTCATTTTCGGCAAGAACAACATGTATTCTTCTTAAAGCCGCCAAAAAATTAATCCCTGTTTTAAAATCGAGGGGCTGGCTTGTTGAAAGCTCGTATTTCTCGCGGTAACGGTCTGCCGCCTGAGCTAAAAGTTTTTTAACTAACCTTAAATGATATACGCTGGAATCATAATATTGGGAGCCGATGCTTGCGTTACATAAACATTTTTAAGATCGATAATATTTTTTGCGGCAGCGGCGAAACGTCCTTCTAGATCAACAAATGTCCATCTCCATTTTGAATTATCTCCGTACGCCTGTTCCAGAAGATCGATAGCAAGCCCCATCTTTCTTATAAGGTTATAACGCTGATTCGGATCCATTGATTCAATCTCGGAAAGTTTTTCTTCATATTCGGAATAGGGAGCGTCAATTAAGTTTGTAACAACTTCTTCCAGATATATAACAGCCTTGTAAAGAGATTTTCTTGCATCGTTCAACGCTTCTTCATTTTTAGTTTTTAATACAGACCAGGATATGCCGTTTATGGCTATATAGTTTGATGTGAGATTCAGCATCTCATCGGAAAGAGTAATCTTCTTCATGGCAGAGCCGTCGCCGGCTTTTCTTGCTTCAACCAAAAGATGTTTTTCGGTATCAAGCAAAGCTTTTGTCATTGATACATAGACCTTTACCTTGTCATGGTACATCTGCCGATCTGTGTCTGTAATTTTAGCCATCAGCTAGCTCCGTTGATTACCGTATTTTCGTATCAAATCATCGGCATGGGCAAGAGCGGCTTCTCCTGAATCACCTGCAAGCATCCGCGCAATTTCTTTTCTTCTTCCGTCTTTGCTCAAAGGTCCGATACCTGTGTAGGTTCTGCCGCCTTCGGTTTTTTTATCCACCTTAAAATGATTATCGGCTCTTACTGCAATACTGGCAAGATGTGTTACGCAAAAAATCTGTTTAAATTTGCCGATTTCGGTCAAATACTCTCCTACTTTCAAGGCAACCTCGCCGCCAATGCCTGTATCAATTTCATCGAAAACAAGGGTTTCAACGCCCAGGGAACGTGAAGCGTTTCCGTCATTCTGATTTTCAGAAAGGAGCGCTGTTTTAATTGCAAGCATTACCCTGGATAGTTCGCCTCCCGACGCAATTTTCGCAAGGTCTTTAAGCGGCTCGCCGGTATTTGCGGAAATTAAAAACTCGACATCTTCGGAGCCGAAAAGCCCGAACGATGTCTGTCCGTTTTCATTTTGTCTGGGAATTATTTTTGCCTGAAAGCCCGCGTTAGGCATTCCAAGATTTTTTAAAATCCCTGTAATCATCCTGCTTAGTTTACCTGAGGCGTTAATTCTTTTTTCCCTTAAACCCTGCGCTTTGGCTTTTATAGATTTTTCCAGAAGACCGATTGCGGCATTCAATTTTTCCCTGTTTTCTTCCGCGCCGCTTAATGCTTCTATTTCCGCCTGCGCGTCTGTTTTATATGAAAGAATNGCTTCTTCATCATTTCCCTGATCATTTTGTTTAACATACTTCTTTTTCAATTTATAAAGCAATGCAAGGCGGTCATTTACATCATCAAGCCTTTGAGGATCAAATGTTAAATTGTCTTTATAAGATCGAAAATCTCCGGCAATATCTTCGGCTTCATAATATAAATTTTCGAATCTTCTGCTTATCTGCGCAAGAGATGAATCTATTCCCGAAGCGCTGTCTACCGCGTTTTTTGCGCGGCGCATTAAACTTAACGCATCTTCAGATTTAAACTGTTTACCCTGTGATTGATCGCCTTCGGTAAAACACGCGGCGGCTGTATTTATAAAACCGGCAAGTTTTTCAAACTCGCTTAGCTTCTGACCTTCCTGTTCAAGTTCCCTGATCTCTCCCAAATGAATATTTGCTTTTGTTATTTCTTCAACGGCGTAATTTAAAATTTCCAGGCGATCTTCCCTCTCGCGGCTGCTTTTTAACGAACTTTCCAGCGTCTTGCGCTTGTCGGTTAATTCAAGAAAGACCTGAGAAAAATCACGGACATCATTTTCAATTTCCGCAAAACGGTCAAGCAAACGGCGGTGGCTTTCCTTCCGCAAAAGCGATTCATGATTGTGCTGTCCGTGCAGATCAAAAAGAAGCCCCATAAACTCTGTTAAATCCTGTCTTGTAACAGGAACATTCTGAATAAAAATCGATCCTCTACCGGAAGTCTTGATGTTTCTCCGCACAATAATCGTATCGTCTTCACATTCAATGTCACGCGATTTTAGCCATTCCGATACTTCAGTATTTTTTATATCGACAGAAAGGCTGGCGCAAACCGAAGCTTCTTCGCATCCAGAGCGTATAACGTCAATCTCGGCTTTTCCGCCCATCAAAAAACTTAATGAGCCTACAATGATCGATTTACCGGCGCCTGTTTCTCCGGTTAGAACATTAAATCCGCGCCGGAAAGAAAGAGAGATTGAATCAATCAACGCATAGTTTCTTATTGATAACTCTTCAAGCATATAACCTCTGTATAACGCAGTTTCATGCGGAATCTCCAGACCAGAAGAGTTTATTCCGCAGCGCGGAATAATATGCGTGTTTTCCGGCGAATATCAGCAATGCAGGATGAGACGCATGTTTTATGTTAATTTTATCATCACACTCAAGAGGAAAAGTATCCTGCCCGTCAACTGTTAAAAGAACGCCGGAACGCTGNTGATGCGCGACAGTTATCGAAAGCGTATCGCGCGACGGAAGCACAAATGGTCTGCTNGAAAGAGTAAATGGGCATATAGGATTTAGAATGACAGCTTCCATTTCNGGATCAAGNATNGGACCGCCTGCAGCCATTGAATAAGCNGTAGAACCTGTAGGCGTAGAAATNATAAGCCCGTCACAGCGGAAAGAGCCCAGCGTAACGCCGGATTTATTTGCCGTCTGTTCAATTATATCCACATCTANTTTGATAAGTTTCGCGATTCCGCTGGCNCTGACTACAACGTCATTTAAGCAGATGTTTTTCATAATTTCTTTTGAACCGCGCTCTACTGTAACTTCCAGCATACACCGGCGCGAAGTAGAAATTTCTCCGCTTTCCCATTTTTTAAAAACATCCAGCCAGTCATCCTGACTTACTCCTGCTATAAAACCTAATGTGCCCAGATTAACTGATAAAATAGGAACTTCAAGCGGCGCAAGNCAGCGCGCTGTAAATAATACAGTGCCGTCTCCTCCAAATGAAAAAGCAATGTCCCATTTTTTTTTATTAAACAAATCATTGTCCAGCAAAGCTTCCCGCGTATGATCTTTATTTTTGTTAAAAGGAAACACTTCAGCTTCGTGCCCCATTTTTTCCAGTTCTCTTTTTACTTGCGCAGATGTTTCCTCGGCGTTTTTCTTAAGGATATTTACAAACAATACCGCGCGTTTGGCGGAACCGGTCTTACCCATAATTGATCCTTTATGGAAGCGTCATGATAAGGCGTGATATTCGTTCCACATCATGTGAATGCAGACGCGGGTATATCGGAAATAGAACCGTGCGAAGAACAAGTGAATTGCTTACAGGACAGTCCCCGCAAAGCCCTGCGCCTGCGATTGTGTTATCAAACGCGTTTTCTATTTCAATTTCTTTTTTCTTTGCATATTGCGTAACTTCTTTTAAACCNGTTTCCAGAATGAGGGAAAACGAATAATTGCAGTATTCATTATTATCAGGGGTAATAAATCTTTTATGTTTAGTTCTTGACGAGAGTGAAAGACTCGCTTTAATAAAAATTCCCGCAATATCGCGTCTTCTTTCGATATTCCTTTGCGCTTCCTTAAACTGAACAACAGCCAGCGCGGCGTTAATATCAGGCAGGCAGTATTCGCCGGCAATTCCTGTAAAGTTACGCAGCGAGGCGCCGTCTTTTCTGTTCATTGCAAAAAGCAGCGCTCCTCCTCCTGATGTCAGCATGTCTCTTTCTTCCAATCCCAAAATGAAAAAAATTCCGTTGAGCTGGGAGACAGGAGCCGGCAGCTGGGAGACAGAGGTGTTGGATTTTTCTTTATTGTTTTCCAGGTTATCACTTGCGGNTTCGTCTTTTTTGCTTTTCAGCCAGAAGCCGTAACTTTGGGANATATCTTCGATGACAGGAATTCCAAGCTCCGCGATTGAAGCTGAATCGGGGACAAAACCAAGAGTATGGTGAAGTACTATCGCGGCAACTTCGCATCCCTGATCTTTTTTCGCGATTGTGTTCTCTATCTGATCTCTTGTAATGCACGGGAAATCGTATGTAACATCGCAGCATAGAGGCGTTAGCTGCAAATCATGCAAGACCTGCAGATAATACCTTGGAGAAAGCGCACTTATTATTACCGCCTGTCCGCTTTTAATATTTAGGGCTTTAAGCGCCAGATGCAAGGCGACAGCGGGGCTTCGCAGAGCAAGCGCGTAATCAAAAGCAAGCTGTTCTTTTGCTGTTTGAATTAATAAACGGCTGCGATCGCCAGGACCTATTTTTTCCTCCACCATCGCAGTTAATACCGCATCCATTTCTTTACGCCTGATAGTGGGGGAATATATATCAATCTTCATTTGTACTGAAATGCCTACCTGCGCAATTCGGCAATTTTCTGTAATTCTTTTGGATTAAAGAGATTCCTGATATCAAGAAGGATAAGATAACCTTCTTCCTGACGAACCACGCCTTCGATATATTCAGCGCCGATACCGGAGAACATCTGCGGCGGAGGCTGGATTTCTTCTTTCTCTACAGTTACTACGCGTGAAATCCTGTCGATTATAATTCCAAGCTTCATGCCGTCTATATCAAGAATTATAAAACCTGATAATAATTCATCTTCTTCGGATGTAACAAGTCTTCTTAAATGAAACCTTTTATGTAAATTAATTATAGGAATAATTTCACTTCTAAGATTGAAAATTCCTTCTACATAAGTAGGAGCATTGGGAATTGGACGAATTGACTGTACGCGGACAATTTCCTTAACGTCCATAATATTTACGCCGTATAATTCCTCTCCGAGCTGGAAAGTGACTAATTGCCTGGATTCCGTTTTACTAACATCTGCACGTATTGCCATCGCGGATATCCTCCCTATTTATTAAATGTAGCATTATAACCAGTTTTAATCAAGTTGAATTTACTCCTTGACCCAAATTTGGCTGAATCCAAGAGCTCCAAGCCTTAGAGCCGCCGAATACACATCAGCGGCTGAAATTTTAGCTGCCATTACTCGGTAAATAGAACCTGAAAATTCAATCCTAACTTCAAACCCGGCGCTCATTATTAGCTCTGCCGTTTTATTTGCTGTATTTGAATCGGAAAACGCGCCTATTTGTAAACTGTATATTTTTTTGGAATTTCTATCGGGCAGTTCGGGAATTATCTGTATTGCCTCCGGTTTAACCGGCGCAGGCTGTACCTCTGCCGCGGAAGAACGATTAAGGTCCTGATTGGCGGAAACTCTTAAATCGGGAACNAGGGTATTGATATTTGTCGTAAACGGTCTTCCTTCCGATACGGGCTGACCATTTTGNCGATTTACAGCAGGTTGATTTGATGTCCCGTTTGTATTTAATGTTGATTCCCGGATTTCCCTGGCTTCGCGGACTTCTCTGGCTTCCCGCGCTTCTCTCGCCTCGCGGGCTTCTCTTGTATCTCTGGCTTCCCGCGCTTCTCTGGCTTCGCGGGCTTCTCTCTGTTCCCTGGCTTCCCTAGCTTCGCGCGCTTCTCTTGTCTCTCTTATTTCGCGCAACTCTCTGGCATCACGCGCTTCGCGCATTTCTCTTGCTTCGCGTGCCTCTCTGGCTTCACGCGCTTCTCTGGAATCAATTGTCATAGCCATCAGCCATGCAAGAAACTCTGGTGATTCGGCGCCTGTGCCGGTACCGCCCTTGCTATATATTTGCTGCATTGCCATTAATTCCGATTCACTGATTGAATCACGCGCCGGGGGCTGATTTACTACAGTTATCTGCGCCGGTGTATGCTGGACTACATGTTCTTCCGCAGCGGGCACAGCAGGCTGAGAAGAAACGACGGCTTGCGGCTGCTGCGCCGGAACCTGCACTTGCGCTATTTCTGCCGCCTGTTCTTCTGCATGAGCAGGCGTATATGCAGGTTCGAATAAATTAACTATTTGCTCCGGCTGGCGAATCACTTGCTGTACAGGACGAGGCGGAGCGGTTACTGTTAGTATTATCTGCTCTCCCGCTTTCATGCCTAAAACACTTAAGGCGGCATGAGAAAGATCAATAACCCTGTTTAATGACGGATCAATACGATCTACTATGGTAACTTCTACTGTTTTTCCATTTGAAGGATTGGTAATTCTAACTTTTGAATTAAGGGGCAGACTTGGATGAGCGCCTAGCAAACCTTCGCCCGTCATTTCCTGACTCGCGGCTCCGCGCATGGTAAAATCCCCAAGCCTTGCCTGGGCAGAAGCAATTGATATAATTAAAACTGTAAAAATGATGATAAAAAATAACCTTTTCATCATACTCTCCTTAATACAATACCCCTCTTTTATTATTTTAAGTAATTATAACTGCATTTGCAAGAAAAAGTCATTTTTATTATAAAATAAGTTGAATTCCATTTAAAATATATGGTATAGATTAACAATGATAAAAGAAGCTATTATTCAGGCGGCAAACAGGGAGAACCTTTCTTTTGAATGCGCCGAAGCTGTTATGAACGAAATAATGGAAGGTAAAGCCAGCGAAATACAGATGGCTGCCTACCTTGCCGCCATGTCTGTAAAGGGCGAAACTATTGATGAAATCACCGCGTCCGCTACAGGAATGCGCAAACATTGCACCAGAATCCTTCATGACATGGATGTACTGGAAATTGTCGGCACAGGCGGAGATCATTCAAATTCCTTCAATATATCAACTACTTCTGCGCTTGTAATTTCTGCCGCCGGTATTCCTGTCGCAAAACACGGCAACCGCGCTTCGACAAGCAGAACAGGCTCGGCGGATGTTCTTGAAGCATTGGGAGTTGATATCACCATTTCGCCGGAACACAGCCTGCACCTTCTAAAAACCATCAATCTTTGTTTTCTTTTTGCCCAGAATTATCATATCTCGATGAAATATGTCGCTCCTGTCCGCCGCGAGCTTGGCATCCGCACAATCTTCAATATATTGGGACCGTTAGTTAATCCGGCAGGCGCAAACATGGAGCTCCTTGGAGTTTACGATCCAGAACTGATCGAACCGATGGCAAAGGTTTTGTGCAACCTAGGAGTAAAAAGCGGCATGGTAGTTTACGGTCAGGACGGTCTTGATGAAATTTCTCTGGGCGCGCCTACGACTGTCTGCGAACTTCGCGGCGGCTTCATTAAAACTTATGATATAACTCCCGAACAATTCGGTTATGAGCGCTGTAAAAGAGATGATTTAAAAGGCGGAACTCCGGCCGAAAACGCGCAGATAACAAAAAATATTTTAAACGGCGAAAAAGGTCCAAAGCGCAGCGCTGTGTTATTGAATTCCGCCGCGGCGATTCATATCGCAAAACCGGAAATTGAAATTAAAGAAGCGGCTGCTATCGCCGCAGAAGCGATTGATTCAGGCAAAGCGATTAAACAGCTTGAGCAGTTTATTGAATTGTCGCAGAAAAAAGATTTTTAATTTTAAACCATGAAAAATCCGCCGGCGATACTTGGAAAAATCGCGGAGAGCACGTTAAAACGCGTTGAAAAATCGAAAGAAATTTTATCTCTCGAACAAATACGCGAGCAGATACAAATACTCAACAATGATAAACCGCGGAGTCTAAAAGAAGTTAAGAAAATTTTTGAACCAACATCTCCGTCCTGCCCTGCTGTTAAGCAAAATTCTTTTTATAATGCGCTGAGCTCTCCGGGGTTATCGTTCATCTGTGAGGTGAAAAAAGCGTCTCCTTCAAAAGGCATAATCGCCCACGATTTCCCGTGGCTGGAAATCGCCAAAGAATACGAAGAAGGCGGAGCCGCGGCGGTTTCTGTTTTAACGGAGCCTGAGTTTTTTTGGGGAAGCGATCAATATCTTAAAGAAATTTCAGGCGCTGTAAAAATTCCAACGCTGCGAAAAGATTTTATTATCGATATATATCAGCTTTACGAAGCAAAACTATGGGGAGCCAAAGCCGCGCTTTTAATCTGCGCACTTTTGGAGCCGCAAACAATTCGCCTTTTTTTAGCGGAGGCGGAAAAATTGGAACTGGACTGCCTTGTTGAGATTCACGGCGAACAAGAGGCAAAAGAAGCTCTGGATGCCGGTTCCCGTATCATCGGCATTAACAACCGCGACCTTACCACATTTAAAGTTGATACCGGATTAACTTCCCGTCTGCGAAAAATAATTCCTGAAGGAATAATAACCGTCGCGGAGAGCGGAATAAATTCCGCTTTTGACATTCGAGAGCTGAAAAAAACAGGAGTGGACGCTGTTTTAATCGGCGAAAGTTTAATGCGCAGCACGGACAGAATAAATTTTTTAAAAGAACTTATTTCAGCCTAGTTAAAATAATTTTAGTTATCATCATGCGAAACAATATCTTTTGCTTTCTCCAAAAATTTAACTACATCTTCTTCGGAAGATCGCATCTCAATTACTGTTTTTGTCAATTCCGAAGATATGGCTTCCAGCGTATTTATTTCTTTATAAATAAATTCGCCTTTATCATGTATCAAACCTGATCCTTCCTGCACTTCTTTGCTTGTCGTTTGAACCAATTCCAGGTCTTTTAAAACCTTGCTTCCGTCATCGGCATGTTCTTCGACAGCTTTATTTACTTCGCCGAAGGAAATTCCTATCTGTTTAATTCCGGAGAAAATTTTATCCATCGAATCTACTGTAGTATGCGAAGCCTTGCTTATTTGACTTATAACATTTCCCATGTTTTTAATTTCGGAAGAGATCGAAACAGATTCTTTTGATGAAAGGACGGCAAGCTTCCTCACCTCATCCGCGACTACCGCAAACCCTTTGCCGGCTTCTCCCGCATGAGCCGCTTCAATTGCCGCGTTCATCGAAAGAAGATTTGTCTGGCTGGCAATACCAGCGATAGTTTTATTCGCTTTATTTAATGATACCGATTGTTCCTCAATTTTTTTAATATCTTCTGTAAGCTGAACAAGCAATTTATGTCCTGACTCTGAAGACTCCATCAGGTTATCGGCGGTTATTCTGGTATCTAGAGCGATTGAGCGTACAGCATCAACATTGGCAACCATCTCCTGAATTGCCGTTGAAGATTTTTCGATTGAATCAGCCTGCGAGTGCACGATATCCCTGAAAGAGCCGACTTGTTTATAAATATCATGCGCGCAGTCTGACGCGCTTTGCATGGAGGTCATCTGAACGCCGACTTTTTTTTCCATTTCGTCAATATGTTTTCTGATTTTATTTATCGCGTCAAATGATTCCACTACAACTTCATTAAGTTTTTTGTTTTTCTCGATGCTTTCTGAAAGATGTTTTGTATTTGTCTCGTCCATTTCATTTCTAAGCGCGGTTTCGGCTTCTATCATGGAATAAAAAAGATTAAGGCGGCGTTTGCTTGCAAGACCTGTAATTGTACTGGTTATCAATATTCCAAAAAAACGAAACGCTTCATAAAATAAAGGAAACCGGACAGGATATTCATTTCCTTCAAATGTAAAAGTATGAGGCAGATCCAGAACATCCCTGTTAAATATTATTACAAGAAGATATGTAAAACTCGCGTAATAACCTGACCAGTACGCGCACTTGGGACTATACCTGCACGATCCTCCTACTATCAATATCGAATAGAACAATGCTCTGTAGGAAAGGAAAGGAAGCGGCGGAGATAAAGTAACATAAGTGCAGCCGACCCAGATAATCGCGCTTATAAGAGTCATATCGATAGTGATAGTTATATATTTAAACCAGTCGTGAAGGCTCTCTTTTCTGCGCACATATCTAAAAAGGTAAATTGAATAAAATAATAGTAAAGCGGTAATTATATGAGCGCGCCACGGTATCCATGGAGAGCCGCCTATTACCCTGATTACGGCAACGCCTGTTGTGCTTACCGTAAAAATTATACCCATTAAAAGCCTGACATTACTTATCAGCTTTTCGCCGCCATGCTCATCATTTTTGATTCGCTCGTTTATTTCATTGACAGTCATTGAAGCCTCTTTTTCGAGTTATTCATATATTCGGCGTTTGTAATTGATAACATTATTATTTTTTGCGCTGTTATTATATTTTAAAATATGCTAATCTTTCACATGCGGATAAAAATTTGCGGATTGTTCCGTGATGAAGACATTGATTTTGTAAATGAGGCGCGCCCTGATTATATCGGGTTTGTTTTTGCCGAAAGCAAGCGGCAGGTTTCCAATACGCTTGCGCAGTATCTTCGTTTCCGCCTTGCAGACAACATCGTGCCTGTAGGAGTTTTTGTAAACGCGCCGATTTCGCTTATTACGGAGTTATACAGAAACGGCATTATTTCCATGGCTCAGCTTCACGGAGATGAAGATGAAAGTTATATAACGCAGTTAAAAAAAGAAAGCCAATCCAGTGTAAGGCAGACGAAAATGGCTCCGGTAAAAGTAATTAAAACAATACTTCATGAAAATATAAAAACAAAACTGCCGCTTCCTCCCAGCGCGGATTATATTCTNTTAGATTCCGGAAAAGGCTCTGGAAAAACATTTAATTGGGATAAACTTCAATCGCTAAAAACAAAACGTCCGTGGTTTCTCGCCGGCGGAATAGATATAAGTAATATAAACAAAGCATTTGAGCTTGAGCCGTTCGCGGTTGATATATCAAGCGGCGCGGAAACAAAAGGCGTTAAAGATCAAAATAAAATTCTGGAGCTGGTAGAGGCTGTCAGGCAAGGAATAAAACAATGAGCGAAGCTGATTTTTTTAAAGGACGGTTCGGCGAATACGGCGGACAATACATACCGGAAACACTGATGAATGAAATCATCAATTTGGAAAAAGCGTATAATCATTATAAAAATGACGAGGCGTTTAAAAACGAATTAAACACGCTGTTAAATAAATACGCAGGACGTCCTTCTCTTTTATATTTTGCCGAAAAAATGAGCCACGATTTGGGTGGCGCTAAAATTTATTTAAAGCGCGAAGACATGAATCATACCGGCTCTCATAAAATTAACAATGTGCTTGGACAAGCCTTGCTTGCAAAAAAAATGGGCAAAACAAGAATAATCGCCGAAACAGGAGCCGGTCAGCACGGAGTTGCGGCTGCGACAGCGGCTGCCCTTCTTGGAATGGAGTGCGAAATTTTCATGGGCAAAGAAGATACGCAGAGGCAGGCGTTAAATGTTTACCGCATGGAACTGTTAGGCGCAAATGTTAATCCTGTAACATCGGGCACTCAAACTCTTAAAGACGCGGTAAACGAAACAATGCGCGAATGGGTAAGCCGCGTTCACGATACGCATTATGTGCTTGGCTCTGTGATGGGCCCTCATCCTTTTCCGGCGATAGTGCGCGATTTTCAGGCGGTTATAAGCAAGGAAGCGCGGGAGCAGATTCTTGCCGCGGAAGGAAAACTTCCGGCAGCCGTTATCGCATGTGTCGGCGGAGGCAGCAACGCAATCGGCGCTTTTTATAATTTTATAAAAGATGAAAGCGTTAAGCTGATCGGATGCGAAGCCGCGGGTTCCGGCATTGATACTGAAAAACACGCGGCGTCCATCGCAAAGGGAACTGTTGGAATTTTTCACGGGATGAAATCCTATTTTTGCCAGAACGAAGAAGGACAGATCGCTCCTGTTTATTCAATTTCCGCGGGGCTTGATTATCCCGGAATAGGTCCTGAACACGCGTGGCTTCACGACAGCAAAAGAGCTCAGTATGTGCCTGTAACGGACGAAGAAGCGGTCTGCGCATTTGAATATTTGTCGCGCACCGAGGGAATCATCTGCGCCATAGAAAGCGCCCACGCGGTAGCATACGCGCAGAAAATTGCGCATAACTTTTCAGCTAACGAAAACATCATTATTTGTCTTTCCGGCCGCGGCGACAAGGATGTTTCATCTATCGCCCGTTACAGAGGCAGGTTAATAAATGAGTAGAATACAAAACGCTTTTAAAAACGGCGCTTGCGGCGGAGCTTCAAATAAGGCTTTTATCGGTTTTGTTACAGGCGGCGACCCAAGTATCGAAAAAACAAAAGAATTTGTTTTAGAAATGATAAAAGCAGGCGCAGACCTGGTAGAAATCGGCATTCCTTTTTCCGATCCAATCGCGGAAGGTCCTGTGATTCAGGAAGCAAATAACCGCGCGCTCGCGGCGGGAGCTACAGTAGATAAAATTTTTGATCTTGTTTCCGATCTAAGAAAGGAAACAGATATTCCTCTTGTTTTTTTAACATACTTAAATCCCGTATTCCGCTACGGTCTTTGCGTAAATACGGATAAAAATCAGACAGGTTATGATAACTTTTTCAAACGCTGCGCGGATACAGGGCTTGACGGCATCATCATTCCAGACCTTCCTTTTGAAGAGCAGCCGCCGGTCAGGGAAGCGGCAGGCAGACACGGTATAGATTTAATTTCGCTTATCGCTCCGACGTCGCAGGAGCGGATTAAAGAAATAGCGAAAAGCGCGTCAGGATTTATCTATCTTGTTTCTTCGATGGGAGTAACAGGAGTGCGAAGCGAAATTACAACAGACCTCTCTTCGATTGTATCCGCGATAAAAAGCGTAACTGATATTCCTGTCGCTATCGGTTTCGGCATTCACACGCCAGAGCAGGCATCACAGATGTCAAAAATCGCCGACGGTGTAATAGTTGGAAGCGCTATCGTGAAAATTATCGCAGAACACAAAAACGATTCGGCGAAATATGTTTATAATTATACAAAAGAGATGAATGAAGCCGTTAAAAAAGGATGATCAGGGAATCAGTTTAAAACCATGAACAAATTAATAAATTGCATCGCGCACAGATCAAGCGACGGACAGCTTTTAACAGGCGGTGAACACACCGCTCTTTTTGACTGCGGCATGATGTTCTGCTGCAGGGAAACAATCAAAAATGTTAAAGACGCGCTTAACGCAGAATACGAAGACAACCGGACTTTGGATTATATATTTTTAACGCACACTCATTATGATCATATCGGCGCATTGCCGTTTTTCAGAAAAGAATTCCCGCAGACGCGCGTTGTAACCTGCGAAACAGGAGCCGCGGTTCTGCAAAAGAGCACTCCAAGGAACGTTATTCGCAAGCTGTCCGCCGCCGCAGCTGATATTTATAACGCTGAAGTTGACATGCAGTACAGCGATGATTTATTTTACGCTGACATAATTGTAAAAGACAATGAAGAAATTTCACTGGGCGGAATTTCCGTAAAAATCATTTTTACGCCGGGGCATACAAGGGATTCGCTTTCTTTTTATATTCCTGAACTTGAACTATTGATTATTAACGAAACACCGGGGATTTTACTGCCCGCGTTTAAAAAACAAAAGGATAACCCGGAGCCCGATGAAATTATTTATCCGTGTTACCTTACCAGTTACAGGGATACAATCGAATCAATCAATAAATGCGCAAAGATACCGTATAAAAGCCTTTCCATGCCTCACAGGGGAATCGCGGGAGAAAAGGAAACACAGGGGTTTTTTAATAACGCGCTTGAAATTAATAAAACCTGCCGCGATTTTATTCTGGAAATGAAAAATAAAAACTTAAACGAAGAAGAAATGCTAGATTCTTATTTTAAGAGATACGCAAGCGAAGCTCTTTTAAGTTATCAGCCAAAAGACGCTTTTTTAGCAAATGCCCGCGCGGCGATATCTTGTACAATAAAAGAATTTTAAATCTTTTTCAGGTATTTGCGCATAACACCGATAAATTCATCCATATCAAGAGGTTTGCCGATGTGCTCATTCATTCCGGCAGTAATACACCTCTCCACATCTTCGCGGAAAACGTTAGCCGTCATCGCGATAATCGGTATACGCTTGCGCGGGATTGAATTGTCAGGCAGTTCATTCTCGATCTGCCTGATTTTCTCCGTCGCCTCATATCCGTCCATTTCTGGCATCTGAACGTCCATTAAAATCAGGTTGTATTTATCCGGGGATTTTTGGAACATCGCGACAGCTTCGGCTCCGTTTTCAGCGCAGTCTACTTCAAGAAGCGTAGGCTCAATTAAGGAAGTGACGATTTCGCGGTTTATTTCCACATCTTCAGCCAATAAAACTTTAAAACCTTCAAATATTCCGTTGTATCCCGTTTTTTCGGTTTTCTGGCTTTCATGCATACCGATTGCTTCGCTTATCGCGTCCGCTATCGCCGACGGGAACAGCGGCTTTGACAGGAATCTGTCCACTCCCGCTTTTTTAGCCTCATCCGCGACAGTGCTCCATTCAGCCGCGGATATCATGATAATGATGGTATGTTCAGGCGATTTTGATTTTGCCTTTAATTCCTTCGCAAGTTTTATTCCGTCCATATCAGGCATTTTCCAGTCGACAAAATAAATGTCGTACATTCCGTTTATGCCGATAAGAGCAAGCGCCTGCTGACCGCTTGAGGCTATATCGCATTTTGTGCCGAATCCGCCGATAAGCTCCTTAAAGTAAGCAAGAATTTCAGGATCATCGTCAACAGCCATAATTTTTACATTATTCCAGTTCACGCCGATTTCCGATAAACCGGGTGTTCTTTTGATGCCTTTTTTTGCTTTAAATGTAAAGATGAATGAAGAGCCTTTCCCAAGTTCGGAATTAAGCTCAATACTGCCGCCCATGAGTTCAACAATATTTTTGGAAATAATAAGACCAAGCCCTGTGCCGCCGTATCTGCGGGATGTTCCCGACTCAGCCTGCTGGAAAGACTGAAAAAGCTGCCTCTGCTGCTGCGTGCTTATTCCTATCCCCGAATCCTTGACACAAATCTGAATAGTAAATACATCCTCTTCCTTGCTGATAAAACGCGTTTCAAGCCTGACAAATCCGTCTTCCGGCGTAAACTTTACAGCATTACTCAAAAGATTGGTTATAACCTGCGCAAGCCTCTGATCGTCGCCGACTAAGGTACGCGGAATTGATTTGTCGATATACACAGTCAGATTCTGTTTTTTCTCATCCGCCCTGAAGGAAATAATATTTATAACGCGCTGAAGCATTTTTTCAAAATCAAATTCCACATGCGAAAGCTCGAATTTATTCGCTTCGATTTTTGACATGTCAAGAATGTCATTGATGACACCTAACAGATGCTGAGAGGCGTTCTCAATTTTTTCAAAACAGTAATCCTTGCGCGGAATATCGTCCGCAGTTTTTCCGATAACTGTCATGCCGATAATCGCGTTCATCGGAGTGCGGATTTCATGGCTCATGTTCGCAAGGAACGCGCTCTTTGAACGGCTTCCCTGCTCCGCCTGTTCCTTGGCGTTAATTAATTCTGTAATATCCACAGCGTGCTGGAGATGCACTTTTTCGCCGTTCGGCCAGTCAATATAACAGTCTGAATGGCGGATATGACCGCTTAAAAGATCAACATAATCATCCCAAATAAAAATTTGATCAGGATTTTCTTCAAGTTTGAAGCAGGGACAGAAAGTGCATTTATCTTCAAAACCGCGGAGAACTTTATAGCAGTATTCGCCGACAAGATCATCGCCTGCCCTGCCAAGAATTTTTTTCATGTAATTATTGATAAAAAGAAGCTCTCCTGTTTTAGGAACTGTAATGTAAATTAATGCGTCAATGCCGTTTAAAATGCTTTCCAGGGAATTAAGCGCGATATTTTTCTGCTTGTTTGCTTCGTTGGCGTCAGTTACAGCGGCTTCCAGTCTTTCCATTATATTGTTGCGGTTGATCGCGTTTACAATGGTGCGGCTTGCGGATCGCAGAATTAATTCTTCGTTATCTGTAAACAGGCGCTCTTTTTTATAATTATCATAACCGATAAAACCCCAGAATTTTTCCTGTAAAAAAACAGGCATAATAAATACGGAAATTATTCCGCGCGCCATTAAATGATCTTTTAAATTGGATTCCATATCGCGCACAAGCAGGCTGATACTGTTCCCCTGCGACGCGATTTCTTTTAATATAATTTTATCATTATATTTTAAATTTTCCGCAAGGACGCCGTGTTTTAAACTTGTCTTGAAATCACCGCTGTCCCATTCGAAAATTTCAGAGCAGTAATCGCCGTCTTCCGCGGAATTATTTTTCCATACGCAAATGCGATCAACGCCCACAGCTTCCGCGATTATCCACATCGCTTTCTGAAGCGAATCCTCAAAGTATGTTCCAGGTTCAATCAGGGTAGAAGATACATTGTTTAATGATTTTAAAAGTTCATCCTGTTCATGAAGATGCATTGTCAGTTTTTTAATGCTGCTTAAATCATACAGAAAACCAATCCCCAGAAAATCATCTTCGTTTTTAACCCGCATTAAAGTAATATCGCAGGGAACAGGTTTGCCGGACGCTGTTATGTGAGGCCATTCAAATCTGACAATTTCACCTGCTATCGCGCGGTTCGTTTGTTCAAAAGCGGCATCCAGAGCTTTCCTGCCGTCAGGCAGATACTCGGGAGAGAAGTCCTCATAATAACGATCGATTAATTGCTGTTTCGGCGCTTCAAACATCTGCGCGAGTTTGTCGTTTACATTTACGACTCTCGGAGTGCCGTCAAAAAAAGCCATGCCAATCGGAAGATTATCAATTATTGCCTGATTGATGCGCGCGGCTCTTTCAATCTCCCTTTCCATTTTTTTAATGCTGCGAAGATCATATAAAAACGCAAGAAGGATTATTTCATCTTCGACCTTGACGCAAGTCTGGGTTAAATCACAGGGAACAGGTATACCTTCAGCCGTTTTATGCGGCCATTCGATTTTAACAGATTCGCCGACACTTGCGCGGTTAATGATGTCCTGAGCAACAGGAAGCGTAGGCCTGCCGTCAGATAAATAATCAGATGAAAAATCTTCAAAATACCGGTCTATAATTTTCTGTTTAGGAGCATTGAACATCTTTGAAAGCTCGGCGTTGCAGTCAGTAATTCTTGGAGGATTGCCGGTAAAAATAGAAAGACCGACAGGCATCGCGTCAAGAATAGCCTGATTGATCATCGCCGTTCTGTTAATCTCTTTTTCCATTTTTTTAATATTTCTAAGATCGTAAGTAAACGCCAGTATGGTGTATTTGCCGTTCCGTTCTATCGATGTTACTGTAGTTTCGCACGGTATAATCTCGCCGTCTTTGGATTTATGAAGCCATTCGGAGGCGACATTTTCTCCCGTATCAATCATATGTTTCAATATTTTCTGGGTTTTTAAAACAGTGTCCTCACCGTCAAACTGATTCTTGGGCGAAAATGAATAAAAATTTTCTATGTAGTCCTTTTTTGTGGTACCGCATATTTTTAAAATTGCTTCGTTGCAGTCAATTACATTTATATTATCATCAAAGATTGTAAGACCAATCGGCGAAGATTTGATAATAGCCTGATAAAAATTATGCGCCTGGGTAAGTTCAAGTTCCATCTCGGCGCGGATAATTGCATTGGCGCAGAGAAACGCGGCAGAGCGGAGCATTTCCACACATTCATCATCAAATATCCGTTCATTTTGCTGATCGCCGAAAATTATAAATCCCCAGAAATTTCCTTTTAGGAAAATGGGAGTAATCAAAGTAGATTTTGTGCCGTAAGGTTTAAACAAGTTGCCTTCAGGCATTGTTTTAGTCAAACCGTTAATAACTTCCCCTGATGAAAGAATCCTCTCCCATCGGGGCGCGATCTTTGAATACGGCATATCCGCAAGTTCGGAGAGCGGCTGCGTAGTTCCTCCGGATTTTCTGTCCCAGCGGTATATCTGCGATGCGCAAAGATCGTCCTTTTTTACAGAATTGCGCCATACATTCAATCTGTCAAGATCAGCCATGTCCGCAATCAGACCCATACCTTCGGTCATCATTTCATCAAATGTATCAGCATTATTGGAAAGAAATATTGTGGCCGCTTTATTCAGCGTATCAGACATTTTTTTTCTGCGTTCCATAGCTCCGATAATATCTGAATTATAATTACTCATACCCATTATAATATTATATGAAATTTTCAAGATATGTACAAACAAAAAAGACGCCGGAAAAATCCGGCGTCCTGTAAAATTAAAAAAAAGCTTGGCAACGACCTACTTTCCCACGACTTAGAGACGTAGTATCATCGGCGCAGAAGGGCTTGACTTCCGTGTTCGGAAAGGGAACGGGTATAACACCTTCGC
>JGI24695J34938_10001494_pt1 | contig 19728 bp, 6 predicted proteins | sample TergutCo191P3_FD_34938 | JGI IMG/M metagenome (IMG submission 34938)
GTTGGATCAGGACTGGGAAGTTTCGCAAAAAGTATCGGCCAGAGCACAAAACAGGGCGGGGCAAATATCCTGGACAAGGGTATCGGCACTTTAACCAACGCGCCGCAATCGGCAAAGAACGTTGGTCAATTGATGGGATACGGCATTAATCCGGCCTCATCATTACCGCAGGAAAGCCCAGGACGCGCATCAGTAAGGCCGGAGAATAAAATTCCGGCAGGCGGCAAAACAGAAACGGCCTCTGAAAGCGAACGGCTTATGCAATCGAAAAATATTTCCGAGAGGGTACAGGGCATGGGTGAATTGTACAGGGAAAAAAGAACACAAGGCGGTGCTTATTCGGGACTGGACGGAAGGTTCAGGGCGTTAAAGAGTTCGGTCGGCGAATTCCACAGGTCAAATAAATCCGCCGCCCCTGGAATCGTCCATGAAGACATTACCGGACTGTCCGGGCGAAAGGAAGAAGAAGAATGAGAATACAGCCCAAAGAAATTTTCAAAAGCACCTCAGGCCCTGCGGAAACAAGGTTTAACCGCGTGATAAACCAATACGATCAATACATAAATACCGTTATTAAACAAAACCGGAAATGGCAGATAGTCGGACTGTGCGCGGTAATTATGCTTCTGGGAACCATAATCGGCTGGTTTCGCGTAATAAGCATACAAAAAGAAATACCCATAATAATTGAAGTCAATGAATTGGGAAGGGCAAAATACATCGGCGATATCGGCAGCAGATCGTATTTACAAGGATACACCGTAAAGGACTACATGATAGAGTCCGTCCTGCGTGATTTTATAGCCTATACAAGGAACATTTATGTTGATCAGGAAGTAATGTCAAATAATTACCAGCAGGCAGCCGCATGGTGCAGCAACGAACTCAAGATCAAGCTCCGCGACGATTTAGTGGCGGAAGATCCGTATGCGATGATAGGCAGAATAAAGAGGGCCGTTTCGATAGAAAGCGGAATAAAAATAACCAACGGCACATGGCAGTATGACTGGTTTGATGTCATTGTCGATACCTACGGAAAAGAAATATCCAGAGTCCGGTACCGGGGAATGTTTACTGTCACGATAAAGGAACCGCAGACCAACAACGAACGATTCAGCAACCCCCTCGGAATTTACATTGTCGATTACAATATAACAAAAATTAACGAGGCGGCAAGATCATGAAAATAATACCAGGGCTATTCGCAGCAATTACCGTGCTGATATCTTCGTGCGGAACAACCGATGTGCAGTCAAAAAAAATAGAAGAAATCCGGCAGGATAATAAAAAACTCGGGAATTCGACCCCTGCGGTGTATATAAGCGGCGAGGATAATGAAAAAAGGGAAATTGAACGCCACGAATCCAGCACAAACATCATTATTATGAAAGACGAAATATTTGTTCCCGTTGACAGCCAAACACAGAAACCGCTTTCACGGGATCAGGTTGTCCAGAGGTCAATGCAGGACGCGATGGTAACGCCGCAGAATTTTATCGGCGGGACTCAATTTTACGATTACAATGAATACAAACAATACCCCGTAGTGTGCAAGGTATTAAGCCTAACGGTAATCCAGCTAGAAAACGGCGAAGTGCCGATAGGGGTTCCGTACCTGTCCGATACAATGCGCTGGGAATTAACCGGCGATGTCTGGAGGACAACCGACGGTTTATCGGTACAACTGATTATGATCAAGCCCCTTGAACCAGGGCTGACTACCAATATGATACTTGTAACAAATCAGAGAATCTATCAGTTTGTCCTTACAAGCACGCGGGACAGCTATATGCCGATGGTTAAATTCAGGTATCCGCTTTCGCAGAAACATTTTATTACGGCTGAAACGCTGCGACAGGAAACAGGGCAAAAGGAAGGGGAAGAAGGGTACTATCTTTCATACAACTACAGAATTATTTCCGGCTGGTTCCTTACAGGGTGGTTTAAACCAGAATGGCTGCCTGCCGAAGCGTGGGACGACGGGCATAAGACCTATGTAAGTCTTCCCAGAGGCGTTCTTCAAAAGGAATACCCAACCGTATTTGAAAAATCAAATTACATTATCAATTACCGGGTCAACGAAAATATAATGATACTTGACAGGCTCATCACTGACATCACCCTGAAGCTGAACGGCAAACGGGTCAGGATCATAAAAAACAAAGGCGAAGCAAAGGATCTGCGCCGTTATATAAAGCGCGAAGCCGAAGTAACAGGCAGTATGCCGCCTCTGAAAAACGGGGTCGGTTTTGAAATACAGGGGGATGTCCCGTGGGTTCCGGAAAAGGTAATCGAATATGACGGGGAAACCCATATATTTTTCAACGAAGGGGTATTTAACGACGGAGTCCTGCACATAATCGATGAAAAACGCAATTCTGTGGAATATCGCAGGTTGGGAAATGTAATAACCATCCCCGCAGTGATAAAAAAAGTACAGCTTGCGTATAACAACCGTATTTTAACCATAACAAGGCAGTAGGGAAATGCAGAACCTCAACGATCAATTTGAAGAACAGAACAATAACAAAGAAGTTGAACAGGTTCCGGAAAAGATGTTTGGCTTTACCGAAACGCCGGAAGAACACAATAACGGAACGGGCAAGGCAGAAAAGAAAATCTCCTTCGCCGAATTACGCCAAAAAAGAAAGGTTCCAAGGCTTAAAAAATCCATGGTGCTGGCGATGATAACCGGCGGCGTATTCGCATTTCTGATAATTATTAATTTATTCCTTTCAAAAAAGGAAGAACAGAAAAAATATTTTGACGAACAGCGAAACAATGTCGCAGTAGGAAGTGATTTTTCCCTCGGGGATTTGGAAAAGAAGGTCAGGCAGGCGGAATTTGAAAGAGCCGGAGTATTGGAAAACGATAATTTTTATTTTAAAACGCCGCCTCCATACACGCCCCTTCCGCCCGAAAAAACGGTACCGGCGCCGTCAGGAAGGAACAATCCCCCTTCACCAAAAGGTTCGTTGAATTACTCCGACAGCGATCTTCTGGCAATAAAAGCGCAGATAGGAAAAGAAGGCGGATACGGACCGGAACTCAGATCCGCAAGTTACAACCCCATAGAACCAATGCCGCCGGATACCGCCGGTTATTATTTTCAAACACGGGATGAGTATACCAGGCAAAGAATTGACGATATAGCAAAACTTACCCAAATGACAACCAACGGAAACGCTTCAAACAGTGCCAACAGTGATACGCGGTATTCGGACGCGGGCAGATACAACCCGAATAACGATCTGCGGGGGGCGAATGCAACATACTTAAATGACGATTGCCTGTTCCCAGGAACGATAATCCACGCGATTCTGGTCAGCAGGATCGATACAGACTATCCCGGTCCCATTCATGCGCGGGTAACAGAAAATATTTACGATTCAATGTCAGGAAAAAACCTGCTTATACCACAGGGAACCATCCTGCAGGGAAATTACTCCAGTTCGTCCATTGGCGTGTCAAAAGTCCAGATCGCCTGGGAATCGATGGTGGTTAATTACAGAGGCGTCGGATACCAGGTCTCTCTGGGCGGGATGGCCGGTGTTGACAAGCGCGGAAGAGCCGGAATAGCCGGGACGCTTGACGACCATTATTTTGAATGGCTAAAGGCAGCCGGAATAATCAGCCTGTTTACCATGTTGAATTCGGAAATTTCGTACCAGACGCGGGGGCAAACCAGCCCGCAAATCCGCGAGTTAATGGATATCAACCAGGGAATTGTAAATCAGTTCGGGGATAAACTCATTGAACGGACGCTTGACATTCAGCCCACCGTCAGAGTGGCAAACGGAACTGCGGTGAGCGTTTCAGTAAACACCATAGTAAATTTAAGGCCGTTTCCGGCAATAAAAGCGGAGGAAAAATGGGTGCGAAAATAATTATCATTTTTTTATTATTCTCGTCATGTCATTTGTTTGACAATACTGAAGAAACACAACATGTTGCCGTGTATTTTAACGAAAGCAACGTTTCCGTATACGAGGGAGGGCTCGGATCCCTCTCCCTGAGGATAGAACCTCCTGACAGATTATCATATTACACGGTAGATTACAAAATCCTCAATGAAGAAATTGCGGTTATATTCCGGGCAGACAGGAGAGGGGTTGTTTTTTCCGGAAAGCAGGAAGGGTCCACGGTAATAACAGCGGTTATCGGAAATGCGGAAGCAAAAGCGGTAATTAACGTGTTCAAACAATAACGGAGTAAAGAAGCATGAGAAAAAAAAGTAATTTTGTGCGGTTTGCGGCAGCACCTGTACTGCTGATAAATTTATTATGCATAACAAACTGCCGCAACGATCCTCCCCCTCCCAGGGAACAAATCGAAAGCATTGCGTTTGATAAGGAAAGAACCGTTATAAAAATCAATGAAGAAACTACAGTGCGGGCGATAATAAAACCTGATGCGGCAAAGAAACATGAAAAAATCGAATACAATTCGGTTAATGAAGGCATAGTAGAAATCAGGGAACCGACCAACGACGGGTTCATTATCAAGGGGTTAAAGGGCGGCGCAACGGTTATAACGGCACGATCTCAGCTTGTGACGAGTTATTTTGAAGTAGTTGTAGAAAACGAAGACGGGCTTGCCCAATATATCACGGTCTCGCAGCCGGTTATTGAAATGCTGGAAGGCGAACGCAGAAGCACGCAGGTCAGCCTGTACGGCGGTTCAATACCGGATAACAATGGTTTTGTATGGCGGCTGGAAAACGGAAAAGACAATATAGGTATATCTGTTACCGCCAACATAGCGGTAATATCGGCCCTGCAGCGCGGATACCAGAAAATAATAGTAAGCCATCCGAAAGCGGAATATGAAAGCGAGATATTGGTTTTTGTACAAGGTGTTGATGAAGCGATACAGTATATATCATGCCAAAGCAATGTAGTAGCGGTGCCGAATGACGGACAATACCATGATTTTGAAGTTATTTTGGTTAACGGAAAACAGGAAGAAACCATACAGTTTGAATATGAAGTGACGGAAGGCGCGGAAAATATAGAAATTGCCGCGCATGGCAGCGTATGCAATGTAAAAGGGGTTAAAAGCGGAACGTCGGTAATACAAATTACACATCCGCTGGCGGCGGTCGAATTTAATGTGAGGATTATTGTTTATGATACGCATGTACCGTTTATTGCGCTGGAGCAGGTTTTTTTGCTGCTGAATGTCGGTGACAGCGCTAATGTTGCCGCTGCAGTTGAAAACGCCCGTAACGACGCGTTGGCCACTTTTGGGTTTACGCATGAAGTAATTGCAGATGCAGAAAATATTATTGAAGTGATACAGAACAACCAATACTTTTACATCCGGGCGCGGCAGGCCGGCAGCGCAAGGGTAGTTATCAGCAATGCGCAGACGCAAATGCCACGAGAAATACTGGTCATAGTACGCAAAGAACCGGTATACCGGGATGATCACTATATAACGACCAGTCAAAATGTGGTTGTGACACAGGCAGGCGCCGAAGAAATACAGTTGAACATTCAACTGGTCAATGGCAACAATGCCGATGCGAACAGCTTTGAGTGGGTTGTTGATGACGGTACAATAATAACGGTCGAGAGCAAATACGGGACAGTTAAAGGGAACCGCTCGGTTGTAAATTCGGTATTTAACGCAATCGCGTTTATTACGCCAAAACAGGCAGGAACTGCAAAAATCACCATAAGCCATCCCAAATCGGAGGTTACGGCTGTTGTTGTAGTCAAGGTATACCCCAAAGGAACCTTTGCTGATCCGCCAATTTTGGTCGGAACAGAGGGATTGATAAAGGTAATAAAGGGAACCCCAAAGACCGTACAGTTGGAAATGCTGTCAGGCGATATCCTGGATGTCGGCAATTTGAACTGGGCCATAGCTGATACCGGTATTGCGGCAGTGAATACCAACGCTCGCGGAATGGTAAACGTGCTCAACGGCCTTGATAACGGGATGACCAAACTGACAGTAAACGGAAACAAGCTGGAATACCCTCATGAAAGCCTTGTGCTGGCAGGCACTGCGGAATATGTTGATGCGGCAAGCGTTATATATGTCGATACGGTTTATCAAAAAATCGTGACGGGGCAAACGGTACGGATAGAAATAAAGGATTCACAGGGCAAATACGGCGATTCAAATAGTTTTAACGCGGCAGTTGAAGATACCGCTATGCTGTATGCCGTAATGATAAAAAACCAGATTGTGCTTCAGGGAAAAAACACCGGGGAAACCAGAATACGCATAACTCATCCGAATGCCTTAAATGATGTCATATTAAACGTGCGTGTTGATCCGGCTCATATAACCCTCGACAAGCCGTATTATATAAACGGGCCAGAAATAGTAGGAGTCATACGGGGAATAGGCAGGGAAATAACTATTTCGTTGGTCGGAGCCAATGAATTTGAAACAGGCAAATTAATATGGTCGGTCGATGATTCAAGCATTGCCGGCATAACGGCAAACGGCGGAAATTGCATCATTACCGGCAGAAAACAGGATCAACAGACGAAAATAAGGGTAAGCCATCAGAAATCAGAAAACGAAAAAATAATTTTAATATATATAGTAGAAAATGAAGACGATCTCTATAACAAGATAGCGTTAGGGCTGCAAAACGAGCATTACTTACTGGCAAAAGGCGAAGAACAATTAATAACTCTGATAACCAACGCCAACGACAGCCAGAAAACAGGTTTGGAATGGAAAACAATATTCGGCAACGACGTTATATCGGTAGATCCGCACTTTGACTCTGCCATGGTACGCGCTATCGGCGCAGGCAATGCGGAAATAATGGTAACACATAATCAGAATATACTGCCGCTGACCATATACGTGTCGGTTGTAGAAGCGTTGAGCGGAGAAAAGGCGATCAAAGGCCCGGCAGTTATTGAACTAATAACCGGCGAAAGTAAAATAGTGTCGGTTAGCCATATCAACCTTAGCCAGAACGAGATAAACAATATCCGCTGGTCCGTTGAAGATCAAACAATCGCCAATATAAGCGGGAATGGCGATTCTGCGCATATGCTTGGACTGAGAAAGGGCGTGAGTTATGTCAATATCAGGCATGATGAAACAGGGTACAAACACCGCGTAACGTTATTATGCGCGAACACCCCGGAAGAATTGGCATCATTATATGTGATGGGCGTTGAATCCAGCTATCATACAATGCTGAAAGGAGATGAAAAACGGATAAAACTGGAATTCGGCAGCGCGGGATTCCCGGAATCCGCAAAAAGCACAATTCAATGGAAAGCCGGCAGCGAAGGGGTAGTGCGCGTGGCCGGCTCGGGCGAATCGGCGGTTATACTGGCTGTAAACGAAGGGATCGGGAAAGTAACGGTTGAAAGCGAAACAAGCTTTAACCGCCTGGAATTAACGTTTGAAGTAAGGGGGAACAGCGCAGTCGCTTATGATTTCCGGGGGCATGAAAAGATAAAGGGCATTGTAACAGGCGATACGGCCCGGATAACAATGAGAATGTATAACGGCGATACCGAAATTGTTAACGGTTATTCGCTGCTGGAATATGAAAATGAGAATGGCAGCATTATCGGCATAAATACCGTTGATAATATTATTGACATAACGGCAAAATCGGCAGGTCAAAGCTACATTACCGTGCGGCATAAACAGGTCAATGATCCGGCGAGAATACTGGTATATACAGCCAACTCGCCGGAAGAGCTGGATATGTATTACCCGCTATTGGTAGAAAAAACCAATTACCTGCTGCAGGTAGGGGAATCGGCGACAATAAGAATTGAGACTATAGAAAGCAAAGACGCTCAAAATATTAACAACGTACAATGGGGCATTGAAGATGCCGGAGTTATAGAAACGGTATTTAACGGTAAAAAAGAAATGGTAATTAAGGGGAGAGCCGAAGGCCAATGCGTCATTAATATCGGCTATCAGGGTAAAATTGCGGAGAGAATTTTTATAACGGTTGTCGGAAACGACATTATCGATATGACCAAATATATCCTGACAGAGAATATAATCGGGCTGGTAAAGGGGGAGAGCTATACAACCAGGATATTCAGTAATCTGGGCGCGGGTGAAGCCGCATCGGTACTGTGGGAAAGCGCGGACAATAATGTGGTTACAGTAAACGGCAGCGGCGACAGCGGAATACTTTTTGCCGAAGGAAACGGAAGTATTAATGAAACATATGTAACGGTTTCATACGGTTCATGGCTTAAACGCCATATCCTGGTATATGTATGTAACAGCAAAGAACAGGTTGAAAAATACCGGGCAATGAATATGGAAAATCAGTACTACCGGCTGGGACGGAACGAAACGATTATTCTGCCGTTATATTTTGCGCCCAATAAAACGAATGTGCCGACTATGTGGATAGATAAATATGACAATAAAGTAGTGCGGTTTAATGCGTTAAACAACGGCAGCAAACTGGAAATAACTACACTGAACGAAGGGGTCGCGGTACTGGAGGCATCCAATACCGGTTTGAGCAATCCAAACAATATTTTACGCATATATATAGAAGTATCTAATCGATATAACAATATGCCAAAAACACCGGAAACAAGGTATTTAACGACAGCAAAAACCGTGTATGTGATGAATCCCGACGAACCTGACGCGCAGTTGGATTTGAGCGTAATCGGCATTGGCATGACGGCTGAAGATCTGGCAAATGTAAAATGGGAAATCGAAAGCGGAAGCCAGTTTGTAAGCATTTACCCCAATGGGAAGGACTGCAAGGCGCGGGTTAACCAGTTTGGTTTGGAAGGCGACGCGGAAATAAAGGCGTATCATGTTGATAATACAGTGCGAATAAAAATAATCGTCAGCCGTACCGGAATGTTGGGATTTCCGCATATAACAGGCGACGATGTTATAAAAGTAGGTTTGCAGGATAAAAAAATCATTGAATACAATGTCGCAGAAATCTCAATGTACGACAAAAATCTGTTTTCGGTAACGGTGGTTAACGGAACCGCTATTGTTAGCGCTAAAATGACCGGCAATATGCTTGAAGTGGAAGGTAAAGCAACAGGCCAGGCGTTATTGCGGATAAGCTGCAATACGGTATGCGATTTTTCAAAAGAAGTAATAGTAGTGGTAACGACAACGCCGGACGGCCTGATATACCTTACCACAAGGGATAATTTCAGTTCCATCAAAATAGATGAGTACAAGCTGCTTGCCGTTGAAATGGTCGGATATAACAATGCCGGCGATCGGGGATACGCATGGACCGTGGACCCCGCCCACCGTGATATTATCAGCCTGGACGGGTCAGGCAGGCAGGCGCAGGTCAGAGGGTTAAAACCCGGCACCGCAAAGATCACCGTCAGCAATACCACCTATGCAGACCCGATGTTTAACGCGGTATTGTATGTCCGTGTTTCCAATGCTGAATTTAACCCGGTATATATTACCACACAAAAAAATATTGTATCGGTAACAGAAGGGCGCAGCGTATATATTGAATCGGAATTGATCAACGGAAAGCCGGAAGAAAACAATTTGTTTACATGGAGCAATACGACACCCAATATAATCAGCATTGAAGGAGCGGGAAGCCAGGTAGTTGTCATCGGAAAACAGGCCGGTATTGGCAGGATAAGAATAGGCCATGCAAGCGCGGTGAATACCGGAACAGAGATACTGGTTATTGTAGAAAGAGACACTGCCAGTCAGGGAATATACATAGTAACCGAAAGCGCATTAATTGACATAAAACCCAATGATACCAGGCAAATTCCGGTCCGGCTTATAGGCGGTAATCCCGAAGATATTTACGGATTCCAATGGAGCATAACGGCATGGGAATCGGTTGAGAAGAACATCGCCGGAATGAATCAGGAAGTAATCAGGCTGGTATCATCTGCGGACAGCGCGTACATAACCGGCATCAGGGACGGGGAGGCAACCGTCAGGGTGACGCATCCCAAAACATCGTATCTGTTGGATATTAAGGTCTACGTCCGGTTATACAGCGCGATAAGGTTCAGCCAGAGAAGCGTCATAATTAACGCGGGAGGGCTGCCGGCGCATATTGCTGTGGAATCCCCGCCGGGAATTACGGTGCGGTACACGGCGAGCAGCAGAATAGTTAATGTATCGGGCACGAACAGCATATGCCTTATAGAGGGAATCGAAGAAGGGATATGTATTGTAAACGCCTCTGATATAAGAGGCACGATGAGCGATGAAATAATAGTTGAAGTCCGCCGGGCGGAAAACCGGATAGTGCGGTACATTCAAACGCCCGAAATAATTTACAACATGACCGACTGGCAGAGCGCGTTGAACCGGTCGATGATAACCGGAAGAACAATCGGGGAAAAAAATAACGGGCAGATTTTTGCGGAGACGGACGATAAAGATATTCAGTGGAGAATCAGCGGCGGTTCCGATGTTATCGGTTTCGGATATGACAGGGGATTGACCAGACAGGTAACCGATACCGGTAAAACAGTCAGCGTATATGCGAGTAAACCCGGAACGGGGGAAATTACCCTAACGCATCCGGAAATGAGCACAGAACATTATGAGAAAAAGGTATACGTGTATGTTAGGCCGTATGACGCAAACTTCAGGATTGACCCGGTATTTTTAAGCATGCAGGTTGGGCAAAAATTGCCGGTAGAGGCGTCGATCAGCAATATTGCGGAAATAAATTACAATTTGGTTGAATGGACGGTAACTCAAAATGAATATGGGGCAAACGGCATAAGGATTGCAAAAGCTGACGGTAATGAAATAAACAATAATACCACTGTAACCGGAAAAAAAATAGAAATCGAAGCCTTACAGGAAGGCGTTTGCCAGATAAAAGCGTCGTTTAACAGATCGTCTCCGCTTGAAAGCACGGTATATGTAGAAAAGAAAAAATCCCTGGAAATACTGGATGACACCTTTATTACCATATTGCCTAATGAAACAAGGTTAATCGGATATTTTGTTGAACCTGCCGGTTCTGACATCAATATATATACAGATTTCAATGAATTTTTGGAAATTGTAAGATACGGCCCTCTGGAAAACTTCCTCGGCGATCCTGATCTTAATTTAAATATAATGGACAGCAGAATAAACGGCATCATAAAAATTACAGGAAAGGAAAAAGAAGGGTATACGCAAATACAGCTCGGCAGTAATAATATTGAAAGGCTGATAACCGTTAATACCAATTATAATTTTTCATTTTACATGAAGGGCGTATATGACGGCAATAAACTCAGGGAAACAACCGCAGTAAGGGGCAGGCCGGGAGAGATAAAGATCATTGAATACGGCATATTCCCGCCGCATGATCCGGTAAATTATATGGAAGGCACAGGAAAGGCCGGATTCAGCACAACCATCGTATCACCGGTTACAGTTAATAAAGATATTCATCAGATAGCCATGCGTTTGGATAATTGCGGATACGCAGTTATTGAATACGAGAGTAATTACAATAAAGCCACCGGGTTAAATTTGCAGATACCGGTATATGTTTATTATGACAGAATTGATCTTGAATGGGTCTGCGATATAACGGGCGATACTCACGGTAAAAACCGTAAATCACGGTTGGATCCTGCAAGTAATGCTATTTATATTGCCAATGGGGAGACTATCAGGATCAATTACCGGCGCGGCGGCACTCCGCCCAATTCGTACCCGATAAAGATAAATGGCAGCGGAACAATTACTGCCGAATATCGGGGCGCAGATGTGGAATTTGTAACAACCGGATACCCTCAAATCGGAAATAATATTGTCAGCGCGGACAACGCTGACGGAATAAAAATAATAAATGACAAGGGAGACAGGGGCTCTGCTTCCGGCAGTGACAGTCTGGTCAGCGTCTGTTGGATCGGGGATTTAAAAGTCAGGTACAAGTATTCCACCGGCAGTGAAAATAAAACGGATTTCATAAAAACATTTATGGTTTATGAAGAAGAATGGGCAAGAAATTAATATGGAGGAGTTATGAACGGTAAATTTGTTTTGGTTATTGGCTTATTGGCAGTTTGCTTATTGTCATGCAATCACGGCATATCACCTGCCGGAGAAAACAATGAGAAGAAGCAGGCAAAACGGGATCGGAGCAAACAATCGGCGGTTGACAGCGCCGAATACATTGATTTTACCGTTAAGAAAAATAATGCGCATGCAATTCGCAAAGAAGACATGCTGAATTTGCTTAACGGTATTACGTATAAGAACGTAAATTCATCAATCCGCATAAAAGCGCTGGAAGGCACGGTTGAAATAACAAGCGACAGCGGCCAATTCAACGGTAAAAACAATTGCCAGGTTTACGGTGTTTTCGCCATTGATATAAAGGCGGCCAGTGACGATTGCCTGTACATACGAAAGGACCCGCAAAAAGAAGGTTTCGTGCTCATTGACGGCAACATATTCCGGAATGACGCGATACCTGATTTGGCGGTTTGCATACCGTTGTATGGGTATTCGGGAAACCGTATTGAAGTAAGCCCGGTAATGAACGGTTATATTGTTATGCCAAGCGGGACTTACTGGAAACAATGAAGAATGAAACGGTAACAGGTAAAACCATGAAAAAACTACAGATTATTGCATTGGCGATATGCGTATTATTTGCGGCAGCGTCATGCCGCAATGATCCCGCCCCAGGTAAGCCCAATATAGAAAAAATAACATTTGAAGAACCTGCAAAAAATATATATGTAGGCGATGTGGTAAAGGTAAATATTTCCACAGAGCCGAAAGAAGCAAAGAAAAATGAAAAAATAGTATACAGGGCAAGTGAAAGCGGCATTATTGAAATAAAGGGAGAATCGGGCAATGACGGCGTTGTATTTGAAGGGTTAAAACGCGGGGCGACGGTAATAACGGCATCGGTTAACGGAGCGGTGGATTATTGCAGCGTCAATGTTCTCGGTGGCAGCGAGAGCGTAATTCCGCATATTATTGTCCCGTATTACGTAATGGAGTGCAGGGATAATGAACGGCGCAGCATCGTCGCTTCATTGGCGGGAGGAACCCCGCTTGATGACAGCGGGTTTATCTGGAGTTATACCAATCAAAGGGTGATCAGCCTGGAATCGGCAGGTAATATCGGCGTATTTAATACTATAATTCCAGGGGAAAGCGTAATAACGATCAGCCATCCAAAAGCGCAGTTCAGCGTGGATGTTCTGATATACGTCACCGGCAATGATGAAATACCGATATACATAACAACTGACAATAATGTTATTAATATAAACACGTCGGACAGCAATTATCAATATGCGGCTGAATTACGGGGCGGCGACAGCGGTGATTTTTTCAATTTTAGCCATGAAGTGCTTGACGGAAAAGATATCATTGAACTAAGGGCCCAGAATAATATCGGCACGATAAATCCAAAAACAAAAGGCATTGCGCGTATCGGGATAAGCCATCCCAAATCGGCATACCGGCTGGAAATAGTGGTTATTGTCAGTGAGAAAACAGAATACCGGTATATTGATGTAGATAAAAACCTGATAATTATGGAAGCGGGTAACAGCGAACTGGTTCGGGCAGAATTTATGGGGGAAGCGCCGCAGGATTATATAGACAGGTACAGCTATGAATTGGACAATAACGGCGTTATCAGCATACAGCAATCATATAACCAATTCAGAATAAACGGGCTGCAAAAGGGCAGTTCCATATTAAAAATAAAAAATGATTATGCGGATTTTATCCGTGAAATTCTGATAATTGTCAACGATTGGGGCAGCGTGTATGACAATGAAGCGTACATAACTACCAATCAGAATGTCATTACAACCGAAGCAGGCGGCGATGACGTTTTATTAAAGATGACGCTTGTCGGGGGGAATGAAGCTGATCGGAATAATTTTATTTGGACAGTTGATGACAGCAGCATTATCAGCGCGGAGAGCGCTCACGGAACGGTGAAGTACCTGAATCGGTCGGCGGCAAGCAATGCCGGTGAAAGTTTTGAAGCGCAGGCTGTAATCAAAGCCAAAAAAGTCGGTACGGCAAAGATAACGCTGGAAAACCCGAAAGCGAAAAACAGTTTTTCGGTTATTGTCAAAGTTTATAAAAAAGGGGTATTCGGCATTGTTCCGGTTGTTATTGACGGGCCCACTGTTTACAAAGTAAGGCTTGGCGAAAAGGTTCCGGCCTATCTGAACGTAGTAACAGGCAATGAGCGGAATCTGTCAAATGTTACATGGTCAAGCGAGAACAGCCATATCGTCTCGGTAAGCGGCGCGGGGTTAACAGGGGTACTGGAAGGAATAAGCTCCGGCATTGCAACCATAACGGTAAGCGGTGATAACGTAAAACACAATTATACGGCAACAGTTATTGTCGGTAATGATGAGTATGTTGAAAATATTCCGTTTATGTACGCGCTTTACCCGTTTATATCAGTGGTAAAGGGAGAGAGCGTTACATTCAGGATAATGTGCGAAAATATGTCCGGTGAAGAAATTGCCGGGATTAATGTAATATACAATGACGGCGGCATCATTGAAGTATTTGCGTACAAAGACTGTGTCACCATTACCGGCATAGAACTGGGAGAAAGTGAAATAATAATCGGCAGCGCCGGAATAAACACGGTAAAGATAACGGTAATGGTAGAGGATTATGAGATTAATCCCGATATTCCGTATTATTTACGCAGCGAACGTCCCATATACGGCCTGGTAAAGAACCATAAAATTGAAATAAGCGTCAATCTGGTCGGGGGCAGCGCCGTTAACGAACGCGGTATAATATGGAAAATTGAGAATAGCAATACTGCGATAATAAGCGGTAACGGCAGACAGTGCATGATAACGGGAATGCATACCGGGCAAACCGTAATAACGGTAAGCCATCCGAAGAGTCATAATGAACTGGAAATTGTAATTTACGTAGTGGAAAATGAAGCTGACCTTACCGGCAAAGTGATCATGCATGCAAAGGAACGGAATATGCTGCTGAATTCCGGCGAAACGCGGTATATATCCATTATTACCAACGCAAGTGATGTGCAAAAAAACGGTTTTCAATGGAATATTTCAAATCTGAATGTAATAGATGTCAATGTGAGCGCGGGCAGGGTACAAGCGTATGTTACAGCAAAAAGCACCGGTAATGCGACAATAACCGTCAGGCACGATAATCAGGCAATACCGGTTGTTATATATGTATCGGTAATGAACAGGGTATACGGCGGATCATACATAAATGTGCCTTCAATAGTGGAAATGATAGCTGGCGACACATTTTCAATTAATGCGGTGACTAACAATATACATGATAAACATAACATTAATTGGTCAATAAACAATAATGACATTGCGGTTATATATGATAATGGCGATACATGCCTCGTAAATGCGTTAAAAGGCGGCAATACAATTATTACGGCAGAACATGCCCGCGAAGGGTTTGTCAAAAATATAATGCTGTATGTATACAACAGTATGACGGAAATGGCAAACAGGTATATTATTGCGGGAGAACAAAGCAGGTACATCATTAATCGCGGAGATATTATCAATATAAACCTGGTATTTGGAATGATGGGATATCCGGAACAAGAATTGCAGAATATCAGTTGGAAAACTGCGGACAATACCGTTATTGAGGTGTCAGGGAACGGCAAAACCGCGCATGTTAAAGGGTTAAACCCCGGTATCGGAAAAATAACCATTGCAAGCGATATCGCTAATACCGTTGATATTGAGGTGGAAGTACGGGAAGGCGGCGGCAGAACCGGCCTATATTGGTTTTACATCGACACGCAGGATCGCATTAAAGGCATATTATCAGGAAGTTATGCGGACATTGAAGTAAAGGTGTATAACGGCAATAACGAGGTTTATAATATCAGCGGGATAGAGTTTATCGCCGGAGATAATGACATTATCAGCGTTACGGCGAACGGAAGCAGCATCAGGGTTTACGCAGCCGCAGGCAGGGAAGGGCAAAGCTATATTACGGTACGGCATGATCTTGCCGAAGAAACGCGGATATTGGTATACACGGCATTGAGCGAATACGGCCTGGACAGCTTCTATCCAATACTGGTTGAAAAATCAAATTATCTGATAAACAAAGGTGATAGTGTTACCATAACGGTTCAGACGAAGGATAATGATAATTCAAAGATCAGGAACATCGGTTATTCGCTGGAACGGAACAACAGCACAATCAGCATAGCAGAAAGGAACAAACGAGAGATTGTGGTAAATGCCCTTAATGCCGGCAGTGATGTTATTCTAGTCAGCTATGCAGCCACGGTTCAACGTATATATGTTTCGGTAACGGAACAGAGCTTTGAATTAAATGCCGGTTACTTAATTACGGAAAATATTATTGGGCTGGTGTGGGGAACAGAATATGAAACCGCCGTTGATACCGACATGAACGACGGTATTTTCTGGAAAAAGCAAAACGATCATATTATCAGCATCGTCAGAAGTGCCGGTAAATCCGCCGTTATCAGCGGGGATCTTGTCGGCAGAACAATACTAACGGTATGCGCCGGTAACATTGAAAGAAACATTCTGGTTTTTGTATGCAAAACCGAAGCAGAATTACGGCAGTACCAGGCAATTAATATAGAAGAACGGTATCGCCGTATACGGAAGCATGAAAGCGTAACCATAAATATTCACAGCTATCAGGGGAAAGTAGAAGGAGAGACCCGCTATGGCGATTACCATAATTATGACAACCCTTTTGGCAATGTAATAGAGGTCAACGCCGTTGAAAACAATAAATTGAGCGTTAAAGGGGTTAACGAAGGAGTCGCGGCAATACGGGTTTCAAACAGTTTTTACAATACAGAAATCATCGTATATATCGAAGTCGCCAATGAAGACAGCGGCAGCGTACACGCAGTCGGCAGCCGCAATTATATAACTGCGCTCAAGACTCTGTATGTGATAAATAAAAACGATCAAAATGTGCTGATCTCGGCAGATGCCGCAGGTAATAATTTTGCCGGATATTCCCAGTGGGTATGGTCAGGTTATGACGATACTATTATCAGCGTTAATTATACAGGAAACAGCGCGATAATAAATCCAAAGAAAGAAGGAACTACCGAAATATCGGTAAGCAATAGAGATTGCGTAAATACCCTGGCCATTACCGTTATTGTAGGGGATAGGTTTGTTGTCGATGAAAGCGCATTACCGTATATCTATGTGGAAAAAAACCTGTACGAGGTAAGTAAAGATGTCAGATATCTTACCATTCCGTACAGTATTGTTAATGCTGACAATGCCAAAATGAATAATGCCGGTTTTACATCATTCAGCGACGGAATTATCGGCGTAAGCCATGATATAAACAACAAAACCTTTATTGTCGAGATATATAAAACAGGCATTGCCCGTTTTGATATAATGTACGGCGATCTGCGCAGGGATGTTTACATTCTGGTAAAAGAAGCGTTTAATTCCGGAAATGTATATTTAACTACCAGTGAAAATTTTGTGATTGCGGCAATTAATGAATTGCGGACTGTGAATATACAATTAATGGGATATGAAGAGGTAAACAGCGGTAATTTTATATGGACTGTTGATAAAAGCGGCATAATACAGCTCGTCGGCAACGGCAGCACAGGCCAAATATACGGGCTAAGCGAAGGCGAAGCGGTTATTACGGTACAGCATCCCAAAGCGCAGCCGTATTCCCTGAAGATAAATATAAAAATAGTTAAGGACAAGGTAAAGGAAAACGTTATTTACCTGACGACGCAAAGAAATGTTATCGAGACAGTCGTGGGAACCGCAAGCGGGCAAATATACGTGCAGAAGATAGGCGGCGATACCGCCAAAAATCAGTGTAACTGGACGGTTTCCGACAGCAGCATCATTAGTTTAACCGCCCAGGGATACAGCGCGCAATATACGGCAAAGAAAGAAGGGATAGCGCGTATACAGGTAACAAATATGGAAAGCAATTATAAACTGGAAATCGTTGTTATTGTAAAGGCATCTCTGAATAATAACATCTATATAGGCAGCAGCTCCAATTTAGTATTGCTCAAGCCAGGAGAAACACAGCGAAGACTCAGCGTAGAACTGGTAAACGGAGAGGCAAAGGACAATAATAAGTTCGTATGGGGCATTGACAATCAATCACCTGTCGATGTAAATATTGCGGCGGCGGGCGGAAAGGTAATAAACATCATCGGGAGCAACGAAGAATGTTTTATCAATCCGGTGAATGAGGGAACTGCGCAGATACGGGTGCGTAATGAAAAAGCGGAACGCGATTTAATTATCACGGTGTATGTTACTTATTTTGAAGAAATTCAATTCTCGGTAAGAAACAAAGAGATCGTTATCGGAGAAAATGAATTTGTGGGGATTAATCTACCCACATACGATTACACAGGCGGCAAAGTAAGGGTATGGTCTGAAAAACCGGACGGAAATTCCGGAAGCGATATATGCGAGGTATTCTATACCAATGAATTAGTGCTGCTGAACGGGAAGAAAAACGGATCCGTGATCGTGAAGGCGGCAATTGAAGGCAAACAGGGAACGGCGCAGTTATATGTCAATGTAGCTGAAAAAACAGACCCGAATGTCAACAGGATTATTGTTGATAAAACATTGTATGTGTTAAACATGAAATCTGAGCCGGTAAGGATTAACTCGTTAATCAGCGGTCCTTATATTATTGATTATGACAATGATAATATAGTGTGGCAGCTTAACAAGCCAGATATTATTGACATAGCGCCTTCAAATATGCCCGTGTCAAATGCGAAAGGGAGGCTGGTTCAGATAACCCCGAAGGCATTAGGTACGGTTACCATCCTGGTGAAACATGACTATATTGACGAAAGTTACTGGAAACAGATATCCATTATTGTATCCGATTTAAACAACAACTTCAGGGTATCAAGAACGGAAATTATCGTTAACAATTCAATGCCGGAAACGGTAAGAGCGGAAATTACGGGGGGAACCGCCAAAGATTACGCGGAGATAAAATGGACCGCAAAAATGCAGCAAAAGTGGGACGGTACGGTTCTGGAAGTGGTACGCATTATGGGCAGCGGCAGGGAGATCATTTTATATCCCATGAATGACGGTGAAACGGATATTATAGCGGTGTATGGCAAAGAAATAGCGATTATCCGCGTAAAAGTCGTATCAGACTATTATTTTAATTTCAGAAACGGAAACGAGTATATGTATCCCGGAGAAATTCGGAATTTGCCGTTTGATGTCCGTCCTGCCGGCAGCAATATTTCCTGGGTAAGCGGGTACAGCGCTTCGGAACCGATAGTCACGTATGGAGAGGTATACGGATCAAGCCCAACCGGCGAAAGCGGCAATGTAGTGAGGAATCTTCGCGTTGAAGCGCTGCATGAAGGAACAACGACGATTACCGGTATGGCAAACGGCAGAATCTCTACGGTAAATATCATCGTACAGTACGATTATTTATTCAGGCTGGCAAAAAATGTTTCCGGTGTTCCCAAGTATAACGGGTCGGGAATCAATTCAAACGGAGAATCAATAATTGAATATACCATATACCCGCCAAACACCTATATAAAAGCGGCGGAAATACCGCCAGGTCTGGAAATAGAAATAATGACGCCCGAGACGGTAGAAAGCAACGGAAAATTATTCGGTGTCGGAAAAATAAAATTTACCGGGCATCGTGAACTATATACAACAGTAGAGTTCAGGCATTATAAGGCCCGCAAACAAGGCAATGACAGGGAAACAGCAATAGAAA